>JAABUU010000637.1_pt1 | contig 75957 bp, 71 predicted proteins | sample 5559301 | NCBI WGS metagenome assembly JAABUU01 (sample SAMN10711884, study PRJNA513360) | rock metagenome | isolation source: Antarctica rocks | place: Antarctica: Victoria Land, Richard Nunatak white
TCAGCAGCCTCAAACGTGGTTACGGCTGGGACCGCACCCGCCTGGATGGCACCGAAGGAGCCCGGATCTGGACCGGCCAGGCGGTCCTGGCCCACAACCTGGTCAAGATCGGGGCCCTGGCCGGCTAAAAACGACGGGGACGAAGATCAAAACCCGGGGGGCGCGGGCCTCGAGGCCTAAGCACCCCGCCCACCGCACCAAGGGACTTCTTCAGGTCCAAGTAGTTAGGCAACCATCCCCTGTCAGCAAGGGGCGTCACAAACCGCCGACTCGTAGCGTTAAGCGGGCAATACATACGCGACGGATCGCGAGGACAGCATGAGCAGGATGCTCGAAGCCGTGGGTCGGCGGACTCCCAGACGCCCCCGACCCCCGCGGCGGCTGGTCGGCGGATCGGTGGCGGTGGCTGTCGGGTCGGCGCTGCTGGCCGCGGCCTGCACGCCCACCACGACCATTCCCGCGGAGACCACGCAGGGGGCCTGGTCCGTCCTGCCGTACCCGACGCCGGTCCGCGCCATCCACGCGACCGTGCTGCGAACCGGCAACGTTCTGCTGGTCGAGGGGTCGGGCAATGACAAGACCACGTCGACCACGTTCAAGGCCACCGTGTGGAACCCGTCGACCGGCGCTTTCACGCCGGTAACGGTGCCCATGGACCTGTTCTGCGCCGGACACACCGTTCTCCCAGACGGCCGCGTACTGATCATGGGCGGTAACTCGGCGTACTCGAGCGCGACCACCCCGTTCAAGGGGCTGAAGACCACCTACGTGTTCGACCCGGAAACGGCAACCTTCCAGCGTGAAACAGACATGGCCGGCGGTCGCTGGTACCCCTCTGCGACAGAGCGTGGCAGCGGTGACGTCCTGACTGTTGGCGGGCTGGACGAGAACGGCGCCGGCAACACCAAGACCGAGCAGTTCTCGGCCACGATGAACACCTGGGATCCGGCCGGGCCGCCGCAGACCAACACCTACTGGGGCATGTACCCGTCGATGATCTTGACGGCCACGGGGCAGCTGTTCTACTCCGGCAGCCACGTGTTCGGCCCAGGCCGTCCGGGGACGGGAGCGTCGCTGTACAACGTCGACACCGGCGGCATCCAGGACGTTCCGGGGTTGCGCCTGCCCGGTGTCCGTGACCAGTCGACCTCGGTACTGCTCCCCCCGGCGCAGAATCAGAAGGTCATGATCATGGGCGGTGGCAACGTCACGACCAACACCAACGCGACCAACTACACCGACATCGTCGACCTGAAATCGACCAACCCGACCTACGTGCCGGGGCCGAACCTCGGCGCGGGCAAGATGGTGGCCTCGGCGGTGATCCTGCCCGACGGGAACGTGTTCGAGACGGGCGGTTCTCGCAACAACCGGGCCAACCCGGTGCACGAGGCATCGATGTACAACCCGCGTAGCAACACGATGGCGACGGTGCCGGCAGACCCCAAGGACCGCATGTACCACTCCGAGTCGTTCCTGCTCCCCGACGGCCGGGTCGCGTCAATGGGCAACAACCCAGCTGACGGCACCTTCGATACGGCCATCTCGATCTACCGCCCCTGGTACTACGGCATGACGCGGCCCGTCATCGGCAGCACAGCCACCGAGTGGAAGTACGGCACGAGCCAGCCGATCGCGGGCTCCGGCATCAGCTCGGCAATGCTGATCCGGCCGGCCTCCGTCACGCACTCGTCCGACCCCAACCAGCGCTCGGTCGATCTGCCCGTGAGCGGCAGCGGAACGAGCGCGACCGCCAGCATCACGTCCAACGCCAATCTCGCCCCGCCCGGGTGGTACATGCTCTTCGTCCGCAACGCCTCCAACGTTCCGTCAATAGCGAAGTGGATTCACCTGTCATGACACGCCGAAGCTTCAGTGCCCTGCTCGCCGGTGCGGTGGTCCTGCTCGGAGGGGCGACCATCACTCAGGCGCAAGCGAGCCCCAGCTCCTCGAGCAGCAGTACGGCTGCCGCCCCCGACAGCACGCTCGGCACCAACCTGCCCACGGGTCCGAACGGCCAGCCCGTGCCGGTCTCGCCGAGCATCGACGGCTGCGACCACAACTACGCCAACGCAGATGACAACGCCAACATCTGCGTCCCGCTGGCCGCGCCGGGTGGGGGAATCGTCGACTGCAGCTACATCCATGCGCACTACCACCGCCTGAAGGTGGTCGGACGCGACACCAAGCACCTGCGCAAGGTCGGCACCCCTGGCGCCCTGGTCTGCCAGTAGCCGCTGCCGGAACTGCAGGCCCGGGCGAAGTTGATCCCCAGGGACGCGGTAGCGGGGGAGCGGGAGCCGGGCGAGTGCAGCTTCCTGCGCCGGCCTAGTCGAACCCGTCCGCTCAGTCGGTGACGAGCTCGCTGAGGTAGGCGAGATCAGTCCCCAGCAACCACCCGGCGTCCTCGGGTGCGTCCGGCCATCGCGTCGCGTGCAGCCGCGCGCGGAGGTCGTCGAGCGCCGCAAGGGGGGTCCGCGGGGTGAACGGCTCGGGGCGGACGCGGCATCCGGCATGCGACGCACCCTAGGGGCCGGGCCGCTCTACTTCGAGAGCGGCCGAGATTGCCGGCGACGACCGCCAAGTCAGGCGACGAACGCGCCACACAGGCGCACACTCGGCAGAATGGTGCTCGCGATGTCTGTCGTCGCTGTCCTGGCAGTGCTGCTGCTGGGGGCCGGCATCTTTGACCGCCGGGCGCGGGCTAAAGGTCACCAGCTGCGCGGAGTCGGCTCTTGGTACGCAGTCCGAGAGACTCGCCGCGACATCCGGGTCAGTCAGCAGCAGCATTTTCTCAGTGGCAGCAGGGGATGGACCGCCGCCAGCCGCCGGGATGTCGACCCCGATGCTCAGCGCAGGCTCGAGGACGGCGACTGAGCGACGCGGAGTCGGCGGTCACCGGCCAGTCCGCTCCACCCGTGCTGCTCATGACAGCAGGATCTAGCGGCCCCGGCCTTCCGTGAAGATGCCGTAGAACATCAGGCCGAGCATGCCGAGCACAAGCAGCCCGAACACCACCATGACTGCGATCATCTCAGCATCATCTCAGCATCATCCACGCACTCATGCCGACTGCGCGACCCGGGGATCGACTGGCGCGTGACCGCCACCGCTGCCGAGCAGTACCCGTGTCATCGCGTTGCGGGTGTCCTGCAGCTCGGCCAAGGCCAGGTCCAGGTGCTCCGCCGTGACTGTCAGCGGCCCCGGGCTGTCGTCCTGCTCTGCCGCGCTCAGCACGGCCGCTCGCCGCAGCAGCTCCTTGATGAAGGACGCGGTGACCCCGCCGGTGCGCGCCAGCAGGTCGTCCAGCCGCGAGTCGTCCACGGCGAGGGAGCCGCGGTAGAGCTCGAACAGCTGACGGCGGGCAGCTGTGTCCGGCATAGTCAGCTCGACAGCCTGGTCGATGCGTCCCGGCCGAGCTGCTAGGGCGGGCTCGAGCAGGTCAGCCCGGTTGGTAGTCAGCACGAAAACGACGTCGGCGTCCTCGGCCAGGCCGTCCATCTCGTTGAGCAGCTGGAACAGCAAGGGGTGCTCCCCGGGGTGCATCCCGCGGTCCTCGGCGATCAGGTCGACGTCTTCGATCACGACCATGGCCGGCTGCAGCGTCCGAGCCACCGAGCAGGCCTCGCCGACCAGGCGCAGGGCGTTGCCGGTTAGCTGGATGACTGTGGTGCCGGTCAGGTGCGCGGTCAGGTGGCGAACGGTGTGGGTCTTGCCGACGCCCGGCGGCCCGTAGAGCAGCAGGCCGCGCTTGAGGTGCTGGCCGGCTGCCAGCAACTGTTGCTTGTGGCGTGCGACCTCAACGACTTGGCGCTGAACCGCCGCCAAGGTCTCCGGCGGCAGGACCAGGCCCCCGGGCCCGACAACAGGACGCCGGTGGAACTGCAGCAGCGTCTGCCCGTGCCCGAAGATCTCGCTGCCGAACGAGAGCACCTGGCCCCGGAACACGTTGTGTTCGGCAGCCAGCGCACGCAGCCGGCCGGTTACCTCGCCCGCGTAGTCCGGGTCGTTGCTGACGACCTGGGTCGTCACCACAGCACGCCCGGAGCTCGGCTCTGCTCCCCGCACCAGCACCGCGGCCCGGCGCGGGCCAGCCGAAACGAGGAAGACAGCGCACTCCACGCATGGCAGGACCTGCCCATCCGGGCCGCTCGCGACGTTGACCCTCGCGACGTTGCCGACCCTCGGGCCGAAGGGGTTGCGGGCATCGTCGGCAAGGATTTCGGCCAGGCCGAAGGGCTGGTGATGGAACCCGATCACGCCAAGTGTCTGATGCTCGAGCCCGGGCTCGCTCAGCCAGACGTCCAACGCCGTCTGCACGTTGACGTGGTCGTAGGACGGCCAGGTGTCCTCCACCACCGCCAAGCCGGCTGCATCCGGACCGAGGTGGTCAGCCAGCAGCGAGGACAGGGTCGGGATCTCGTCCGCCCGCGCGGCTCCCACGAGTCCCCGCCTCGCCCGCCGGAAAAGGCGGGCAGCGTCTGCCAGCTCGAGGTCACCGGGGCCGGTAGCTGGTCCTCGCCGGCGGCCGCGGCCGGATACGAGGGTCATGCGTCCACTCATGCAAGGCCGTCCCAGGTCCAGTGCGGCATGGCCACCCGAGCCGGGACCACGGCATCCTCAGGCGAGTACGCGAGCACGTCGTCGACGGCCCACTCCATGTAGTCGCGCAGCGCGGCGCGGAACGCCGGGTCCTCCGGCAGCCCGGCGTCGTCGATCGCCTGAACGAAGCAGCGGACGAAGCGCTCACCAAGATCGCCCATGTCGCCGTTGCCCGCGTGCATGCGCAGCAGGGCTGGCTGGTCGCCACACGACTGCGAGTACAGCGGCGGCCCACCCATCACCTCTGCCCAGTACGCGGCGAGGCGCTCGAGATGCTGGGGGTGCTGCCCGGGATGGGAGAAGGGGTGGTTGAGCTCGGGGTCCTGCATGCACTGCGCGTGGTGAGCAGCCGCGAGGGCGAGAAAGGCAGGCCGCGCCCCGGCGAACTCGAAGAGCGATGGGCGCACCGGGTGAGGGTCGCACGGCCGGTTGCTCGGCGCCAGGGGTGCACGGCGGGCAGTCTGGCCCAGACCCGCGGCCCAGACCCGGCGGCCCAGATCCGCCGGCCCAGATCAGCCGGCCCAGCGCTTGAACGGGTCCGGCGGGAAGGCGCCGGCGTCGATACACAGCTGGCCCCACAGGTTCAGGGACTCCGTTACAGGCGGCAGATCGGCCCCGATGGCGTCGATCAGCGGCCGCTCGGCCGCATCTGTCCGGTCCTCGATCTCTTGGCGCCCCCGGTGCCCGGCCTCGGTCAGGCTCTCCCCCGCGAGCCAGCCCCGCGTCTCGAGCGCTGCCGCGGCCGCCCCCAGCTGCTGCTCGCTCCAACCGCGGGTGGCGGAGTAGGACAGCATCGGCATGCCGAGCCAGAGCTCGGTCAGCACGTTCATCTCGACCGGCGACAGGCCGGTCGGCACGACTGCCGCGACATGGCCGTCGCCGCGGTACTCGCGGATCAGGTCGCAGGCGCGCCACAGCTGACCGGCGGGCTCGGTCGGCCAGCCCAGGCCCCGCAGGCCGGCGAACAGCGGGCGACCGGTCCCATCGATGGCTCCGAGCGCGCGCTTGAGGACCTCGGCCACCGGCGCGACCTCCTGGCCATCCAGGAGCTCCGCCAGCCCGGCGATGCTCTGCTTGGTTCGGATGGCCAGCAGCCGAGGTCGGGGCAGCAGGGAGCGGCCCTGCTCGTACTGCGTCGTCACCAGGCTCGGCTCGAACCACGCGAAGGTGGCCGCAACAACGCCCGGTGCCGCTTCGCCCAGCGTGGCTGCGCGGCCCCAGACGTAGGAAGACAGGAAGTCGAGCCCATGCTCGGCGAGCGCCTCGTTGACCCGGCGGCTCCACACCGCATGCATCGCCACCGGTTCTGCGGCGTCGCGAAGGCTGCGTGCCGCGGTGGCGGCGGCGACGACGGCGGGCGCTGTCGGATCGACATCAGGGGCTTGAAAGAAGGCGGCTCGGGCCGCTGCGTAATCCACGCCGAGCAGTATCTGCCGCCTACTCAGCGAGCTCGCACACGGCTCACGTCGACCCGGCGAGGGCCGTTGACCTGGAGAAGACGGCCTCGCCGCCGAGCACCTCGACCGGCAGCGCGTTGCCGGCTGGGGCGAGCGGGCAGGCCCAGGCGGGGTCGTAGGCGCACGAGGGGTTGTAGGCGAAGTTCAGGTCGAGCACCAGCACGCCGTCGCGCACGTCGCCGCCGAGGTCGGCACCCTTGACAGTGTCGAGCAGGTAGCGCCCGCCACCGTAGGTGCGGCGCCCGGCGGAGGCGTCCTTCAGTGGGACGAACACCCCGCCGCCGTAGGAGCCCATCCACCACACATCCAGCGAGCCCATTCCCGGCAGCAGTGCGACGCCGATCCGGTCGAAGGCGACGACTCCGTCGGTGCCGGTCGCTACCTCACGGCGCTCGGGCTCCACGCCGGTCTCGATGGCAGCCTCGAAGCGCAGCGTGGGGTCGTACGGCGCCACCGGCAGGCCGGCAAAGCCGACGCGATCAGCCGGCAGCAACGCTGAGTCGGGGTGGGTGGCGAACAGCGTGTCGCGACCGGCCCGCCACAGCGCGTGGCCGGCAGCCGGGTCGGCGGTTGACCGCACCTCGTCGTAGAGGGCGAAGACCTGTCGCCGCCAGTCGAGCAGGCTGAGTCTGGAGCCGAGCCCGGAGGTCATGTGCGAACGATGTCACAGCAGCCGGGCCTGGCCAGGCGGCCGAGGGTGTCCCCGGTGCGGGCAGGGTCCACGATGGGATGCGTGCCCTCGCCACCGACTTCTCGTCATCTGCTGCGGGCGCGCGACACCATCGACGCCCGCTACAGCGAACCGCTGCAGGTCGTCGAGCTCGCGCGTGTGGCCGGCCTGTCGCCCGCGCACTTCAGCCGTCAGTTCAGCCGGGCCTTCGGCGAGAGTCCCCACGCCTACCTGCTGAGCCGGCGGCTGGAGCGGGCCGCTTCGCTGCTGCGCAGCACCGACAGGTCGGTCATCGACATCTGCCTGCTGGTGGGGCTGCAGAGCGTTGGGTCGTTCACGGCCAGCTTCACGCGTACGTACGGGCTGTCGCCGATGACCTACCGGGCCGAGCATCCACCGGCTTCGGCTCGGGCGCTGGTGCCCACGTGCGTGCTGCGCGCCTACGAACGCCCGGTGCGAGGACAGCACGTTTGAAGAAGACGGCCGGGGCGGGCCTTATTAGCGTCGCCGGCAGATGCACGCCAAGCGCGTGCACGAGGACAAGGAGGCTCACATGGTTCGGATCGGCAACGTGCAGCTGTGGGTGCACGACCAGGACGCCGCTTTGGCGTTCTACACCGGCAAGCTCGCTTCGAGGTGCGCTCGGACGTCACCCTGCCGGAGATGGGTGACTTCCGCTGGCTCGCCGTGGGGCCGCCGGAGCAGCCCGACATCTCCATCGTGCTGATGGCCGTGCCGGGGCCGCCGCTCATGGATGCGGCGACGGCGCAGCAGGTGCTGGAGCTGGTGTCGCGCGGCTTCGCGGGCACCGTCTTCCTCGTCACCGACGACTGCCGGCGCTCTTCACCGAGCTCAGCGCCCGGGGCGTGGAGTTCATGGAGGAGCCCGAGGAGCGCCCATACGGCATCGACGCCGCCTTCCGCGACCCGTCGGGCAACGCCGTCCGGCTCACCCAGGTCTGGGAGCCGGCCACGGTCTGACAGCGGTTGCTCACCTGGCCGAGCACGCATGCCGCCCCGACCGCTGATGCGGTCGGGGCGGGCGGCTGCTGGCACGGATCGACAGCTCGGTTGCGCCGCCAGCTCAACTGTGACCGAGAGCGGGTAGCCCTTACAACAGCCGCCGCTGCAGTCTCCGGTAGCAGAGCCGTCCGATGAAGGCGAGCGCGGCGAAAACGAGGGCGACAAGCAGGACCGGCCCGCTGATTGCGATCAGGGCCTGCAACCCGCCGGCAAACCCGTTGACGGCTCGGTGCAGCGCAGCGCCGAAGCCCGACGTGCTCGCCCCGGCGGTCGGCGCTGCGCCGGCCTCCGTGACTGTCACGGAGAGGGTCGCGAGATCGGAGGTGTCGGCCAGCAGCTTCTGTTGCCCCTGCAGCTGCTCGATCTGCGTCTGCACGTCCTGCACCTGCTGTTGCACCGAGAGGGTGTCGCCGATGCTGGACGCCTTTGACAGCAGCGTGAGGTAGGTGGCCCGGGTCTGCTGCAGGGCGGAGATGCGCGCTGAGAGATCGACGTAGTCGCCGGTGACGTCCTGCGCCTGGCTGCTGGCGCTCATCACCCGGCCGAGACCGCGCGCCTGGGTCGAGGCAGCGGCGAAGGCAGCGACAGGGACGCGCAGCGATGTCGTCCCCGATGGGGTCCCGGAGCCCTGGTCCGATCGGCTCTGCGCGACGTAGCCGCCCAGGCCGCCGGCAATGCTGCTGAGACGGTCGAGCGCGCTGGCCACCTGCCCCCGTGGGACTGCCATCGCGATCTGCGCGGTCTGCACGACCCGCGTTGACGCATGGGGCCCGATCGTCTTGGTCCCCTGCGTCCCGGGCGCGGGAGCCGCGGACTGGGCACCCTTGGTACCCGCTCGGGATGCCGTCCCGGACGGCGCACTCCCGGACGACGCACTCCCGGACGGCGCACCTCCAGACGACGCACTCTCGGGTGAGGACACGTTCCCGGACGACGTGCGGCCGCCCACCCCCGGGTGCAGCCCGATGCTCAGTGCGACGAGCACCCCGATGACCGACGCCGCCGCCAGTGCGACAGTCCACGGCCGCCGAAACGCCGGGCCCTTGAGTCGCTTTGTCGGGCGAGCCTGCTTGTGCGACCTGGTCTGCTGCAGCAGTCTCGTCGCCCCCTGCGCCGGGGGTTCGTAGGCCTGGGCAGCGAGGTCCAGCAGCCGGCGAAGGTCTTGGTCAGTGGTCATACGGCTCCTCCTGCATCGGCCGGTGCCCAGGACGCCAGCCGGGGGTCGCCGGCGAGCCGGCGCCGGGCCTCGACCAGCCGGGCGCGCACTGTCCCCGGGCGCCGCCCGACGGCGATGCCGACGTCCCGGTCGGCCAGCCCGACGTAGTAGTGCAGCACCACGACGACACGCAGGTGCTCCGGCAGTTCCGCCAGGGCGGCACGGACGTCGGTCGCGCGCACCAGCTGCTCCTCGGCGCCGCTGCCCTCGTCCGCCAGCGCCAGCTCCTCATTGAGCTCGCCGGCGATGCGGGGCCTGGCGGCGTCCGCGCGGTGGCGCGAGTGGCAGGTGTTGACGACGACCCGGTACAGCCAGGGTTGCCGCCCGTCGCCCTCCGGCACGGCACTGCGGAAGCGCCAGACCTTCAGGAACGCTTCCTGCACGGCCTCCTCGGCATCGGCCGGGTTCGGCAGCAGCAGGCACGCGGTGCGATACGCGCGGGCGTAGCTCGCGCGCACCCAGTCGTCGAAGTCGTCCATCTGCCCCCCTCGCCAATCAAGACGCGAGGGGGAGTGGAAAGCGCTACCCCTTCCCGGTCACAGTCCGGTAACGGGTCGTGTCAGCCGGTGAGTCGGGCTCGGTGCCCGATGACGACGGTGGCCTCCAGTTCGGCACTCGTGACGATCCGCGCGGACAGGCCGCTGCTGACGATCGCGTCCGCGGTCTGCGGCGCCTGGCGCTCGCTCGTCTCGATCAGCAGGTGGCCGCCGGGTGCTAGCCACAGCGGGGCGATGGCGGCGACGCGTCGCTGGATGCCGAGACCGTCGGGCCCCCCGTCGAGAGCCACCTGCGGCTCGTGCAGACGAGCCTCTGGCGGCATCAGGGCGATGCGGTCCGTCGGGACGTACGGCGCGTTCGCGACCAGCACGTCGACGCATCCCTGCAGCTCAGCGGGCAGGGGTGCGTCGAGGTCACCCTCGTGCACCTGACCGTCAGCAGCGGCGAGGTTGCGGCGCGCGCACTGAACGGCAACCGGGTCGATGTCAGCAGCGTGCACCTGCACCCTGTCCCCCATGGCGGCGAGCGCGGCGCCCACCGCCCCGGACCCGCAGCACAGGTCGAGAACGACACCACCCGGCGGCAGCCGAGCGGCGGCCTCGCTGACCAAGAACCCCGTGCGGCGGCGGGGGACGAAGACGCCGGGCTCGACGGCGATCCGCAGGCCGCAGAACTCGGCCCAGCCGAGGACCTGCTCCAGCGGGAGGCCGCTCACCCGCCGGTCGACCATTGCTGCCAGCTCGGCCGGTGTCTCGGCGGAGGACAGGAGCAGCTCGGCCTCGTCCTCGGCGAACACGCAACCAGCCGCTCGCAGCCTGGTGACGACGAAGGAGGGCGGCGTGGGGGCGGCACCGGTAGGCATGAGTGCCTCCCAGTGTGCGGCACTCATGCCGGCTCGGCCACACCATCTCGAGCCGGCTGGGATACACCGCCTCGAGCCGGCGCGAGGGCCGCAGACCGGATGCTCGCAGACCGGCCACCCACCGCTACGCGCTGCCGCAACCCGGCCGGCGCGAGGGCTGCATCAGAACGGGTCATCCTCGTCGGCGGATGCCGGTGGTGCGGCCTGGCGCTGGGCGTGCTGCGACCCCTGCGGCCGCATGGTCGGGCAGGCGTGGCAGCGCATGTGCGCGAGGGCTGAGCGTGGGCGGTAGGTGTCGAGGTCCCATCTGCGGTCGCGTCTTCGGTGCAGGATGCGGCCGCCTTCGTGCAGGGCACGGTGGTGGCGGCGGCACAGCAGTACCAGGTTGTCCAGGTCGGTGGCGCCTCCGTCGACCCAGTGGACGAGGTGATGGCCTTCGCACCAGGAGGGCGGCCGATCGCAGCCGGGGTGCATACACCCCGCGTCACGAACGACCAGGGCGCGGCGCAGCGCGGGGTGGATGGCGCGGGTGCGGCGCCCGACGTCGAGGATCTGGCTCGGGCCGTCGGTGATGATCCGGCTGATGCTGGCATCGCACGCCAGGCGGCGGGCGGTCTCGCCGACGACGGGGCCGGTGGGCCGAGCTGAGCCGCGGTGGCGCCGGCGCGCAGCTCCAACGATTCGAAGCTGACGGTGACGTTCAGGTGGGGGCGTTCGCCGGCAACGTCGGGCAGCTCGCCGGTCGCGAGCACCTGCTGGCATAGCTCGAGCAGGGCGTCGGCGCGGCGCTGGGGGCTGGTGCGCAGATCACTCCCGGTCCTGGGGGTGGCGAGGGCGCCGATCGCGGTCAGCAGGATGTCGCCTGCTTCGCGGTCGAGCCGGCCGTTGATGGAGACCATCCCGTCGAAGGTGCGGTCCAGGTACAGCTCTCGGGCTTCGTGCTGCTGAGCCTGGGTGCGGGCTTCCGCCTGCGGGTCCAGGGCGTGAACCCAGGATTGGGCGGCGCGGTGGGTGGTCTCCGGGCACGCCAGGATCGCCACGGTCAGCAGGTCGTCCTCGGCCTGGGCCACCCCCCCGGCGTAGGACTGCTGGGCGAGCGCGACGCGGGCGGGAGTGACGGCCCGGTTGAGGACCTGGGCGTGCTGCAAGGTGATGTCCCCTTCGGACAGGGCTTTGGCGGTGGCAGGCAGCCGATCGACGAGGCCGCGGGCGGTGCGCACCAGCGCCGACGCGTGCCGGTGGTCGAGGCGGCCCATGTCGGCCAGCCAGCCGACTGTCGACCCGCCGCCGAGCCGGGCGGCTTCGCCGCTGCGGTCGGCGGACTGCAGCTCGCGCAGCAGCTCGCCCTCGATCTCGTTACGCATCCGCAGGAGGATCTCGACTCGGCGCGGGACCATAACGACGGGGACCAGGCTCAGGTCCTGCGCAGCCCAGGCACGTACACCGGCGGCCAGTTGCGCCAGCTCCTCGTCGAAGGAACCATCGGCCGGCCCATGAGCTGTGATGTCACCGGCGCTCTCGGACATATGTTCGATTACATTGCTTGAGACGGCAGAAGACAACCCCTTGACCAGCACAAACGCACTCTGTGGATACAGCTGACCATCCACAATCCATCAAGCCGCTCTTGACACGGCGACTCATCCGGTCGGCGAGTAATGCGGCCCGCCACAGGGTGCTCGGCGAGTGCGGCGGGGTACGGCCGACCTATGCCTCCCGGTTCGACCGCCCCCATCACCAATCCCGCCACTGCGCCCATCACGAAGCCCGCCACCATCCCGATGTCTCTGCACGTCAATGGTCGACAGCGCCCCCTCGACCTCGACCCTCGAACCACACTGCTCGATGCCCTGCGCGACCACCTCGACCTGCCCGGGGCCAAGAAGGGCTGCGACCACGGCCAGTGCGGTGCCTGCACCGTGCTCGTCGACGGGCGGCGCGCCAACTCCTGCCTGATGCTCGCCGTCGCGCAGGAGGGCGCCGAGATCATGACGATCGAGGGCCTGTCGGATGGCCATCTGCACCCGGTGAAGGAGGCGTTCCTCGAGCACGATGCCTACCAGTGTGGCTACTGCACGCCGGGTCAGATCTGCTCGGCCGTGGGCGTGCTCGACGAGGTCGGCAAAGGCTGGCCGAGCTACGTCACGGACCCATCCGGCCGTGAGGTGAGGCTCGACGAGGCCGAGGTGCGCGAGCGGATGGCCGGCAACCTGTGCCGTTGCGGTGCCTACGCGAACATCGTCCCGGCGGTACTGCAGGCGGGCCAAGCGTGAAGGCCTTCACCTACGAGCGGCCGACCGATGTCGGCGCCGCCGTCGCTGTTCTCGCCCGGCCAGGAGCCACGCCGCTCGCAGGCGGGACCAACCTCGTCGACCTGATGAAGCTGGGTGTCGCACGGCCCGACCTGCTTGTCGACGTCAACCACCTCGGGCTCGACGGCGTCGAGCAGACGCCGGACGGGGGGTTGCTGATCGGCGCGGGGGTACGCAACAGCGACCTTGCCGCCCATCCGCTCGTGCGCAGCCGGTACCCGATGCTGTCGCAGGCGCTGCTCGCCGGCGCGTCAGGGCAGCTGCGCAACATGGCGAGCGTCGGTGGCAACCTGCTGCAGCGCACCCGCTGCACCTACTTCACCGACCCCAGCAAGCCGTGCAACAAGAGGGTCCCGGGCAGCGGGTGCCCAGCTGTCACCGGGCTCAGCCGCGACCTCGCCATCCTCGGTGCTTCCGAGGCCTGCATCGCCACCGCACCAGGCGACATGGCCGTCGCTCTGGCAGCACTCGACGCGGTGGTACATATCGTGGGCCCGGAGGGACCAGCCGCGATGCCGCTCGATGCCTTCTACCGGCTCCCCGGCGATGCCCCGAGCGCGACACGAACCTGCCGGACGGCGCGCTCATCACGGCAGTCGAACTGCCCGTGCTGCCCATCGCGGCGGTGTCGACGTACCGCAAGGCGCGCGACCGCGCGTCCTACGCTTTCGCCCTGGGCTCCGTCGCTGCCGCCCTCGACGTGCAGGACGGCATCGTCGCCGACGTCCGCCTTGCCTTCGGGGCCGTGGCCCACAAGCCCTGGCGGGCGCAAGCGGCCGAGCAGGCTTTGCGCGGCGGCCCGGCCACCTCGGTCGCCTTCCGCGCCGCTGCCGACGCCGAGCTGGCTGCAGCCACCCCGACGCCGGACAACGCCTTCAAGGTGCCGCTGCTGCGCCGGCTGACAGTCGGGACCCTCCTGCAGCTGACCGGGGAGCAGTCATGACGACAGCAATCGGAACGCCGCTGCGGCGGGTCGAGGGGGAGCAGAAGGTCACGGGGACGGCGACATATGCCTTCGAGCAGCCGTTTGCGGGTGCGCTGTACGGCTGGCCGGTGCAGTCCCGGGTCGCCGTCGGCCGGGTGACGTCAGTCGAGACCGCGTCCGCGATGGCAGTGCCGGGCGTCGTCGTCGTACTGACGGTCGAGAACGCGCCGCGACTCGGCGAGTCGCAGGACCCCGAGCTGCTGGTACTCCAGTCACCTGACGTCGCCTACCGCGGCCAGGTCATCGCACTTGTGGTCGCGACCACGCAGGAGACCGCCCGCGAGGGCGCCACCACGCTCGACGTCACGTATGACGAGCAGGACCGCGACGTCGTGCTCACCACTACTCATCCCACGTTGTACGCACCGGAGAAGGTCAACCCCGCGTTCGCCACCGACACCGAGACCGGTGACGTCGAGCCCGCGCTCGCCTCGGCCCCCGTCGTCCTCGACCGCATGTACTCCACCCCGGCCGAGTTCAACAACCCGATGGAGCCGCACGCCACGACCGCCTCGTGGGAGGGCGACGACCTGACGGTCTGGGACTCCACGCAGGGCACCAGCGGCGTGCGCGCCGATCTCGCCAGCCTCTTCGGCGTCGACCCCGCGCAGGTGCGGGTACGCGCGCCGCATGTCGGTGGTGGCTTCGGGGCCAAGGGCAGCACCCGCGTCAACGCGGTGCTCGCAGCCATGGCAGCCCGCGCGACCGGTCATCCGGTCAAGGTGGCGATGACCCGGCAGATGCAGTTCGCCTTGCCGGGCTACCGCACCCCGACCATCCAGCGGGTGCGCCTCGGCGCGGATGCCACCGGCCACCTGCTGGCCATCGACCATGAGGCGTACGAGCAGAGCTCGACGCTGTTCGAGTTCGCCGAGCAGACGACTGAGGTCACGCGCCATCTCTACGGGGCGCCCAACATCAAGACGACGCACCGCCTCGCCCGGCTCGACGTCCCGACGCCGCGGTGGATGCGGGCGCCCGGCGAGTGCCCGGGCATGTTCGCCCTCGAGTCGGCGATGGACGAGCTCGCGGTGCTGCTCGACATCGACCCAGTCGAGCTCCGGGTTCGCAACGACACTCAGACCGACCCGGAGTCGGGCCTGCCGTACAGCAGCCGGCACCTGGTCGAGTGCCTGCGCCGCGGTGCGGAGCGCTTCGGCTGGGGTGGGCGTGACCCCCGCCCGGGAGTGCGCCGCGAGGGCCGCTGGCTGGTCGGCACCGGCGTGGCGGCGTCGACATACCCGGTCTACGTCGGTGCGGCGGGGGCGACTGTCCGCGCGACGCCGGCCGGGCGCTTCGAGGTGGGCGTCAACGCCACCGACATCGGCACCGGTGCGCGCACGGCCATGCTGCAGCTGGCTGCGGATGCGCTCGCGGTACCCATCGACCTCGTTGAGGTCAGCATCGCCGACAGTGACCTGCCGAAGGCGCGCGGCGCCGGCGGCTCTGCGGGCACCAGCTCGTGGGGCTGGGCCGTCACCAAGGCCTGCCGGCAGCTCAAGGCGCAGATCGTCGACGGCATCAGCCCTGGCGGGGTCGAGGTGACGGCCGACACCGAGGCGGAGACTGGCGCAAGCAAGTCGACGAAGCAGTCGGCGTTCGGGGCGCAGTTCGTCGAGGTCCGCGTCGACCTCGACTCCGGCATGGTGCGGGTGCCGCGGATGCTGGGCGTGTTCGCGGTTGGCGCCATCGTCAACCCGCAGACGGCCCGCTCCCAGCTGATCGGTGGCATGACCATGGGGCTGTCGATGGCGCTGCACGAGGAGGGCCAGCTCGACATCGAGTTCGGCGACTACGCCAACCACGACTTCGCCGGCTACCACGTCGCCACCTGCGCCGATGTCGAGAGCATCGACGCCGAGTGGCTCGACGAGCACGACAGTGAGGTCAACCCGATGGGCACCAAGGGGATCGGCGAGATCGGCATCGTCGGGACGGCAGCCGCGCTCGCCAGCGCGGTGTGGCACGCCACCGGCATCCGGGTGCGTGATCTGCCGATCCAGCCCGACAAGCTGCTGGCGGAGCTGCCCGAACGGTAGCCCCAGGGTTGAGCCGTCAAGAGGTCAGACCGGTCGACTGCCCGAGCCCAGGCGCCCGACGATGTTGAGTCGCACGTAGTCGATGACGGGTTCGGGCATGGCGGCCGCAACAGCTTCGACGAAGGGGCGACGGCGGTCCGTGGGCAGGGTGGCCAGGTGCTCGCGCAGGCACACGGCTTCGAGGAAGTCCAGCAGCGCGTCGGGTGCGAAGGGTGTCGGCTCGTCGTTGGTCCAGACCTGGACGTCGACGAACCCGGTGTCGGCAAGGCGCCGAAGGGTGGCCTCCGGCGAGGCGTAGTGCCAGGTGCCGGCGCGCTCCACGCCGACGGAGCGCACTGCGTCCAGCAGGCGGGCGATGTTGCCCTCCGCGCCGCACTGCGCCACCAGTTGGCCGCCGGGGCGTAGCACTGACGCGAGGCCCTCAAACAGCCGGTCGTGGTCGGTGACCCAGTGGAACGTGGCGGTGGAGAACACGGCGTCCACCTGCGCATCGTGTCCGAGCACGTCCGGATGCAGGTCGAGCAGGTCGGTCTTGACGAAGCTCACTTCGCACGGGCCGGCCGACAGCCGTCCGCGGGCCTGCTCGAGCATCGCCTGGGAAGCGTCGAGGGCAACCACGCGACCTCGGGGCAGCTGCGCGCACAGGAGCTGGGTCACCCGGCCGGTGCCGCAGCCGGCGTCGAGGACGGTCTCGTCCCCGGTGAGGGCGAGCCGGTCCAACACCGCCTCACCCCAGCGCGCCTGCGGGTCGGCCACCCGGTCGTAGGTGGAGGCGTCCCACTCTCGAACCTGCCCGCCACTCGCACCACGCGCGTCCTGGTCCACGGCGCCACGCTAGGCGACCCGCGGACAGCGCTCGTCGGTGCACGCTGCCGCGTGCGCGGACACTGCAACGCATGGCTGTCGACGACCGGCGTCAGGCGCTGCTGGAGCGAGTGGTCGACCACTGGACTGCGACGTCGAGGACTGACATGTGGCTGCGTGCTCTTGCTGCCGAGGTCGGGACGAGCCACCGCATGCTGCTCTACCATTTCGGCTCCTACCAGGGTCTGATAGCGGCCGCGGTCGACGAGGTCGAGCACCGCCAGCGCAGACACCTGCAGCAGCTCGACGCGAGCAGTGACGGCGCGAAGGCGGTGCCGCTCGACGAGTTGTCGCACGCGCTGTGGGAGCATCTCGCATCCGACGAGCTGCGCCCCCTCGAGCGGCTGTTCTTCGGCCTGTACGCACGGCTGCTCGAGCAGGGCCGCGAGGACCAGGCCGCCCGACTTGTCGCCAGCTGGATCGAGCCGGTTCAGGCGCTGCTCGTCGCGCATGGAGTCCCGCCCGACCAGGCAGCGGCGCAGGCCCGCCTCGGTCTTGCCGTCACCCGAGGGTTGCTGCTCGACCTGCTAGCCACCGGGGACCGGCCGGGGACCGATGCCGCCCACCGCGCCTACGTCGATTCCCTCTTTCGCTGATCTGTACCGATTGGTACATTGAGGCGTGGCGACCTACACCGACGAACTGGCGATCGGCGCTCCCCCCGAGCAGGTCTGGGCGGTGCTGAGCGATGTCGAGCGCTGGCCGCTGTGGACGGCATCGATGACCTCGGTCAAGCTGGTAGGACCAGGCCCGCTGGCAGTCGGTGTCGCGGTGCGCGTGCACCAACCGCGGCTGCCGGCGCTGACCTGGACGGTCGACGAGCTGGTGCCGGGACGGCTGTTCACCTGGAGCTCCCGCAGCGTTGGAACCGCCTCGCGGGCCGAGCACGAGGTGGTCCCATCAGCGGGTGGTTGCCGGGTGACGCTCACGCTGGTGCAGTCAGGACCGCTGGCCGGCGTCGCCGCGCTCGGGTACGGCCGACTGACCCGCCGCTACCTGCGAATGGAGCTCGAGGGCCTGCGTAGCCAAGTCTGCGGTACCCACGCCATCCCGTAGCACCTCAAGGTCTGCACGTGCGCCGGGACCCGATGGAGCAGCGACCCTTCGCTTCGGAGGGCCATGATGAGAACAGGCCCTCCGGTGGGCCGGTCGGTGCAGGCCGCTCGCAGCGGGCGCTGTGTAAGCCGGCATCGGTCGCGAGGTCACGACGGGAAGGCCGCCATGGGCTACGTACGCCGCTCGGAGCCGACGCCGGCGCCGGCGCCGGCGCCGGTGAAGCCCACCCGAGTGTCGTCTGCGCGGCGCCGCCCGCGCCCCCGCCGCATCGGCAGGCAGTTCGGGTGGGGCCTGACGACAGCGGTGCTCATTGTCGTTGCCCTGGCCGGCGCGATCATCGGCCTCGGCGCCGTGCTTGTCGTCAACACCCTCAACACGTCGGCCTTCGGGGTGTGCGTCAAGGTCGGGCTGTACGGGTCGGCGCCGCTGGTGGCACTGTTCGCGGCCATCTACGCGGTCACCATCCGCCGCGGCCGCCCCTTCGCCATCGGAGCTCTCATCGGCGCCCTGCTGCTGGCCCCGGTGGGAGTCATCGTCGCCGGCTACGTCGGCACCCTGTCCGACATCTGAGCGGTCCGGCGAGCGTCAGCTGCCCCTCGTGGTCCAGCCGGCGCCCTGCGCCCATCAGTGGGTGGGAGGTGGTCCCAGGATCTCGACCCCGTGAACGAGGGAGGGTTCCATCAGCATGTCGGGAGTCAGCTTCCACCCCGCCGGCTTCGGCATCGACAAATCGTGCCCAGCCTGCCGGAACAAGCCCTCGAGACCAGCGGGCGTGGCAAGCGTCAGCATCTGGGCATCGCTGGTGATGCGGTATGCGTGCGGAACGCCGCGCGGGAGGAACGCGACGCCGCCCTCGTCGACCGTGTACCGCTCCTCGCCGAAGTAGAGGACCGCGCTTCCCTTGAGCAGCACGAACATCTCATCCTCGCGCGTGTGCACGTGCATCGGCGAGGCCGATCCCGCATGAGGAGTGGACTCCAGCAGCATCAACTGGCCGTCGGTCGTGGCAGCATCCAGCAACACCTTCACCGGATGGCCGCTGAGCCACTCCAGCTGTTGGACCTGCTGCCCACCCGTGACGTGCGCACCTGTCATGAGCCCTCCTTGTTGGGGCATGACACCACACCCCGCGGTTGCGACCGCTCCCCCCGTGACCCGGGAGAGTGTCGAGCGTGCGGATGAGAGCCCCGTTGGTGCCCGAGTCGCTGCGCTGGGACCACAACGCGCACTACCACGACTACGTGATGCGCCAGGTGCACCGCCGGCGGAAGCACTCGCTGAGCCGGGTGCTGGACGTCGGGTGCGGCAGCGGCGCTCTCGCGCGGCGGCTGGCCGCTGAAGCCGGGGAGGTCGACGCCGTCGACGTATCGGCCGCCATGATCGAGGCCGCCCGTTCGGCCAGCGAGAACCTGGTCAACGTCCGGTGGATCCTGGGCGATGTGCTCACCCTGGACCTCGGGGCTGACCGGTATGACGCGGTTACGGCGATGGCAAGCCTGCACCACCTACCGCTCGACGCCGGCCTGCAGCGGCTCGCCGCTCTCGTGGCACCCGGTGGGGTACTCGTCGTCATCGGCCTCGCCCGGCCCGAGTCGGCGGCGGATCGGGTGCTGCGGGTCGCCTCCGCTGTCCTCAGCGCGGGGGTCGGGTTGATGCAGACGGCGAGCCGCCGCATCTCGCCGGACAGCGTGATGCCGGTCCGCGACCCGGCTGCGACGCTGCAGGACATCCGCGCCGCAGCGGCGCGACACCTGCCCGGCTCGACTGTGCGCCGGTTGCTCTTCTCCCGCTACTCGCTGGTCTGGCGCCGGCTGGCCTCAGCCTGAGGCGTCTCGTGCTGCTCGGGCTCCTACCGGAGCGCGGCTGTAGGCACCGCGATCTCCGCCCGCTGGGTGGGCAGCGCGAGCCGGGGGACGACCCGGGAGAGCAGCGCGTTGGCCGCCGCGGCGACGGCGTCCCTGCGGTAGGTCAGCGCGTACTCGAACGTCCGCTCCAGGTCGGGTCCGGTGTCGCCGAGGTCGCGGGCGAGCAGCGCGGCAGCGAAGTGCGGCCCGATAACTGCAACATCCCACTCGCTGCAGATGGGGTCCGCGGGCAGCAGCGACGCCCCTCGCAGCCCGGGGAGCGGCTCCACCGGGAGGCCGGCTCCCAGGACGCACACGAAGGCTGTCCGATCCACCAGCTCGCGGTAGCGCCGAACGGTTGACGCTGTGAAGTGCCGTGCCTCCTGGAAGGTCGAGGTAACAACGCATGTCTCGCCCTGCCGCATCGCCTCCCGCTCGAGCTGCTTGCTCAGCTCAATCAGCAGCGCCTTCGGCGCGCGGCGCAGCACGGCGGTGTCGGGCAGGCAGGCGAACGGCGAGCCGCCTAGCGCGGAAGCTGCAGCGGCGGAGGGCAGCGGCAGCTCACCGGTCTCGTACTGCGTCGCGGCACCGGCAGCGGGACGACCGAGCAACCAGCCCTGCCCCAGGCGCGCGCCTAGCCCTCTTGCGAGCCGCAGGTGGCGCTGGTCCTCGATGCCCTCGGCCAGCACGATGGCGCCGCTGCGTTCGGCGTAGGCGTTGACGGCATTCATGATCTCTGCGACGGAGGAGTCCGGGCGCTGCTGCACCAGCTGCAGGTCCAGCTTGACGACGTCGGGGCGCAGCAGCGGCATGAACGCGAGCGACATCGGGTCGGCGCCGACATCGTCCAGCGCCACGGCCCACCCGTAGGAGCGGACCCGCTCCACTGTGCGGAGGCGGGCGGCCGCGAACAGGCGGTCAGGGCTCTCCAGGGGTCCCGCCGGCCCTCGGGCGAGCGCTTCGTACGCCACAACCCTGCCGGTGTCGAGGTCGACGATCGGCTGGAAAACGCTGTGGATCGCCCCGTGGGACATGACCTCGGAGACCGACTGCATGCCGAAGGTTCGACGCCTGCCGGCCAGTTCTGTAGGCGGCTGCAGCCCTAAAGGGCTGCTATCCCTTGGTACCGACCTCGGCTGCGACGTCGGGCACGTGCCGCTGCGCGGACGACGGCGGCCGCTCGTAGCCCGGGTCCTCCTGCCGCGGCGGCAGGCTCACGCGCTCGTCCTCCTGAACGTCGTAGGGCAGCTGTGCCAGCAGGTGGGAGATGCAGTTGATCCGCGCCCGGCGCTTGTCGTCGGCCTCGACGACCCACCAGGGCGTGTCCGGTAGGTCGGTCGCGGCGAACATCGCGTCTTTCGCCTTCGAGTAGTCGACCCAGTGGGTGCGGGACGCGAGGTCCATCGGGGAGAGCTTCCACTGCTTGAGCGGGTCGTCGATCCGGGCCCGGAACCGCCGCTCCTGCTCGTCGTCGCTGACCGAGAACCAGTACTTGAGCAGGACGATGCCGTCCTCGAGAAGCAGCCGCTCGAGCACCGGCGCCTGCTTGAGGAACAGCCGGTACTCCTCGTCGGTGCAAAAGCCCATGACCCGCTCGACCCCGGAACGGTTGTACCAGCTGCGGTCGAACAGCACGACTTCCCCGCGGGCCGGCAGGTGCTCGATGTAGCGCTCGAAGTACCACTGGCCCTGCTCGCGCTCGCTCGGCGCGGGCAGGGCAGCCACCCGGACGACGCGGGGGCTCAGGTTCTCGGTGATGCGCTTGATGACACCGCCCTTGCCGGCGGCGTCACGGCCCTCGAACAGCACGGCGACGCGCGCGCCCGAACGCATCACCCAGTCCTTCATCCGGGTCAGCTCGAGCTGCAGGCGCTCCATTTCGGCCTCGTAAGCCTCGCGCGGGACCTTCGCCGGCTTGCCCGCCTTCGCCGGCGTCGGGGCCTTCGCCGCCTTCGCTGCCTTAGCTGCCTTGACCGAGGCTGCCTTGGCCGCCTTGGCCGAGGCCGCATGCGACTTGGCGCCGGCCTTGGGCGCCGCTTTCGTCACCGTGCTCACGTGGCCTCCTCCGGTGAAACGGCCCTGACCTACCCCTGGCCGGAGAGACGAACCAGGGCCATCGGCGAGCTGCTGGCTGACGGTGGTCCTGCAGAGCCCCGGCAGGTGACTCCGCTTGCCCACGTGAGGTGCGGGCGGTCATGCTGGGGGGTGGCCCGCGCCACTGCCCCCGCCCGGTGAATCAAGGAGGATCCCACGGTGCAGCGACTCAGCCCTCTCGACGCCTCGTTTCTGCACATCGAGGACGGCTCGAGCCCGATGCACATCGCCTCGACCGCGATCTTCGAGGGGCCGCCTCCGGACCACCAGGCGATGATGCGCATGGTGGCGTCGAAGCTGCCGCTGGTGCCCCGGTACCGGCAGAAGGTGCGCTTCGTCCCGCTCGAGCTCGGCCGGCCCGTCTGGGTCGACGACAACCATTTCAACCTCGAGTACCACGTCCGGCACACGGGCCTGCCCTCGCCGGGCAGTGACGAGCAGCTGCGCAACCTGGTCGGCCGGATCATGAGCCAGATGCTCGACCGGAGCAAGCCGCTCTGGGAGATGTGGGTCATCGAGGGCCTCGAAGGGGGCCACTGGGCACTGATCTCCAAGAGCCACCACGCCATGGTCGACGGCGTGTCCGGCACCGACCTGCTGGCCGTCATGCTCGACACCTCACCGGATGCCGACCACGGCGACCCTCCGCCGTGGCGACCCGACCCGGACCTCTCGGAGGCCGAGTTCATCGGAGCCGCGATAGCGGAGCGCCTGTTCAGCCCGTACGAGGCCTTTCGGGCCGCCCGCGCGCTGGTGACCCGCCCACGCCGGCTGATGTCGGAGATCGCGACGACGACACGGGGCCTGTCGTCGATGCGCAGCCTCGTCCGTCCGACCGCACCGACTTCGCTGAACGGCCCGATCGGCCCCCACCGGCGCTACACCTGGTCGCGCGGCAGCGTCTCCGACGTCAAGGAGATCCGGGCTGCACTGGGGGGCACGCTCAACGACGTCGTCCTTGCCGCCATCACGCAGGGCTTCCGCGAGCTGCTGCAGAGCCGCGGCGAGCAGGTTGACGGCCGGACCGTCCGCACCCTGGTGCCGGTGTCCGTGCGCAAGGCCGACCAGCGGGGCAGTTACGACAATCGGGTGTCGGCGATGTACGCCGAGCTGCCGGTGGGTCTCGAGGACCCCGTCGAGCGGCTCAACAGCATTAGTACGCAGCTCAAGGGCCTCAAGGAGTCGCAGCAGGCGCTGGCGGGGGAGACGCTGACCTCGCTCGCCGGCTTCGCCCCGCCGGTGCTGCTGTCGGCCGGGACCCGGGTGGCGATGCGCATCCCCCAGCGCAACCTCAACACGGTCACGACCAACGTGCCGGGACCGCGGGTGCAGCTCTACGCGCTCGGTCGCAAGATGCTGGAGGCGTTCCCCTACGTTCCGCTCGCCGGCCACGTCCGGGTAGGGATCGCGATCTTCTCCTACCTCGACAGCCTGAACTTCGGGGTCACCGGCGACTACGACAGCAACCCCGACCTCGACGTCCTGCCACGAGGCATCTGCGCCGGGCTGGCTGACCTGAAGAAGGCTGCGGAGGCGACGACGTAGCCGGTCCAGGGCTGGGGCTGTGCAGCTCCGCGTCGCTAGCCCATCTGCGCGACGCGCGCGGCCATTTCTGACCCTGAGGTGCGGCTCATCACACGGAGGGGTTACCGTCACACAGCGACCCTCCAGCGACGGGGGCCATCAGAGCTGTCACGCAAAGGAGCGGTACATGCAGAAAGAGGTCGTCGGCGGCAGGGATGCTGCTGAGACGTCGGGCGCTACCCGGGCAGGCGGCGGAGGTCGCCAGGCCCAGGCTGGCGGTCTGAGCCGGCTCTGGAAGCGCCAGCTTCCGCACTACCCCGACAACGGGCCCCGCTCCGTCTATCTGGCGATCACCGTCCTCGCCACGGTCATCTTGTACTACGAGCTCTACATCGCTGGCGCCGTGGCCACGGAGATCATCCACGACTTCAAGATGTCGTTCACGTACTTCGTGTTCATCTCGGTCATCGGCAACGCGATTGGCGCCTTCGCGTCGCTGCTCGCCGGGCTGGCTGACCGCTGGGGCCGGGCGAACCTGGTCACCTACGGCCTGCTGATTACCGGCCTGCTCATCGCCTTCGGCCTGCCCAACGCTGGCACCAAGCTGCAGTACCTGATCATGTTCGCCATGGTGAGCTTCGTCGAGGGCGTCGTTCTCGTCGCCACCCCGGCGCTCATCCGTGACTTCTCGCCGCAGGTCGGCCGCGGCGCCGCCATGGGCTTCTGGACCCTGGGTCCGGTGCTCGGCAGCCTCGTCGTCACCCTCGTGTCGAGCCACACTCTCAACGCCCACCCGGACTGGCAGTTCCAGTTCTACGTCTGCGGCATCGCCGGTCTGGTCGTCTTCCTCATCGCCCTCGTAGGGCTGAGGGAGCTGTCGCCGGGGATCCGTGACCAGCTGATGGTCAGCATGCGTGACAAGGCGCTGATCGAGGCGCGCGCAGCGGGCATCAACCCCGAGGCTGCGATGAAGGGCCACTGGGGGCAGATGCTGAAGCTCGACGTCATCGGCTCGGCGTTCGCTATCAGCGTGTTCCTGCTCTTCTACTACATCGCTGTCGGCTTCTTCGTGATCTACTTCGCGACGGTCTTCGGCTACACGCCGCAGCGGGCCAACGGCTTGGCCAACTGGTACTGGGCGTCCAATGCCATCGCTCTGGTCGTCACCGGCCTGCTGTCGGACAAGATGCGGGTGCGCAAGCCCTTCATGATCGTCGGCTCGATCATCAGCCTCATCGGCGTCGGCCTGTTCGCCAAGGCAGCCACCGCCACGACGCAGCCCGGCTACTACACCTTCGTGGCGTACCTCATCCTGGGGGCGGTCGGCGGCGGCATCGCCTACTGCGCGTGGATGGCGAGCTTCACCGAGACGGTCGAGAAGCACAACCCGGCAGCGACAGCGACCGGCCTTGCCGTATGGGGCTGGATCATCCGCGCCGTCGTCACGGCCTCACTCGCGATCTTCACGCTGGTGGTGCCCGCGACCTCGACGCTGTTCGACAAGGGGACGACGGTCCAGGCGATCGCCACCGCGCACCCCAAGGAGATCGCGATCCTCGGGGCGCTCGACCCGGCGACCTCGTCGGCGCTCGGCAAGAACGCCGGTGACCCGGTGGCGCTGCCCAAGGCACTGGGTGAGGTTGCGGCACAGCAGGGGGCCGACCCGGCCAAGGCCGCAGCGGTTCAGGCCGCAGCAGCGCGGCGACTGCCGGAGATCGCGACGGCCGGGGCCATCAACCCGGCGACTCTTGCGCGGCTCAGCGCAGCGCCGGTAGCCGCTGACATTGCTTCGGCGCAGCAGGACATCGCGAAGGCCTTCAACATCACTCCGGCCGCTGCGCTGCCCCGCTTGGCGGCATTGACACCGGCGAAGCCCGATCTCACCCTGATCCAGCCCTACGGCGCGGCTCTGACCAACGCCAACGCCGCCATTCCCCCGAACGACCTGAAGTACCTGGCTGCCAACGGGGCCACGGTTGTGAAGGCGCAGAAGGACAACCCGAAGCAGTGGCAGACCTGGTGGTGGGTCTGCTTCGCCGCTCAGCTGGTATTCATCCCGTTCATCTTCCTGATGACCGGCCGGTGGAGCCCCAAGAAGGCACGTGAGGACGAGCTCGAGCACGAGCGGCTCGTCGAGCGGGAGATGGCGGCGATGGAGCACTCCGCTCCGGCGCCCGCGTAGCAGTTCCTGCGACGAGGCGGGTGGTGGTCGATATTTGACCGCCGCCCGCCTCGCTCGTCCAGCCCTGACGGGCAGCCCATCCGTGACTGCAAAGCGGGAGCCCATGCCTGCCCGACCGCCCGTCCCGCCCTTCACGCAGGATTCGGCGCGAGCCAAGGTCCAGGGTGCCGAAGACGCCTGGAACAGCCGTGACCCCCAGCGAGTGGCGCTCGCCTACACCGAGGACACGGTGTGGCGTAACCGCGACGAGTTCCTGAACGGGCGCGATGCCGTCCGCGAGTTCCTGCGGCGCAAGTGGGACCGCGAGCAGGACTACGTGCTGCGCAAGGAGCTGTGGGCCTGGACTGCTGACCGCATCGCAGTGCGCTTCGAGTACGAGTCACGAGACGCCGCCGGGCAGTGGTGGCGCAGCCACGGCAATGAGATGTGGGAGTTCGACGCCGACGGCCTCATGCGGCGCCGCGAGGCCAGCATCAATGACGTACCCATCGACGCCGCCGAGCGCAGGCTCGGCCAACCCGGCGGCTGACCGGAGCGAGCCCGGTCCGGCCGCTCAGGCTTGCTGAGCGGACAACCGCTCGACGAGCCGCTCCATGGCCGCATTCTCCTCGGCGAGCTCGTGGGCGCTCTCGCTGCGCAGGAGCTCGCTGGAGGTCGTCTCGGCCGTCAGGAGCCCAGACAGCCGGTCAGCGGCAGCCGGGCGGGAGTGCTCGTCCGCCGGCTGCGCCTGGTCGGTGGTCGGCGTCGTGCTCGCGGGCAGGTTGTCCATGCCGACGAGTGTGACTGCCACTGCCCCAGGGCGCTAGAGGCCGACGGCCTATCCTGCCCGCGACGCCATGAATGCCGTCACGCCGAGTCAGGCGCCCGGCTGGATGCGAAGCAGCCGCACGAGCGGGGCGTCAGCGGGAGGACCAGCCGACCCTGGTGCCGGTCCCGCCACTGCATGCGGCACCTGAGGGGCCGACGGGAGGGCGCCCACCACCCCGCTCCAGATCAGGGTCGAGAGGTGATGAGCCAGGGCAGCGCGGCTCATCGTGCGACGCTCCATCCACCATTCCCCTGTCGTCCGCACCAGGCCGACCAGCCCGTAGCCCCATGGCTCGGCCGCCCCGGAGTCGCCGCCCGCGGCGCGGAGCAGATCGCCGAAGCGGCTGGACAGGAAGCCGGCGAGCACCTCGCTGGCTGTGGCGGCCGGGTCGTCACGGCCTGAGCGGCTGAGCAGCGGGTGGCGCACGGTGAAGCGGTAGAGCGAAGGATCGCTGTCGACTGCCTGCAGGTAGACCTCGACGCCGACTGCAATACCCTGCTCCAGGTCGTCGACAGCCGCGAGAGCCCGTGTCAGCTGCGCGACGAACATGTCGGCGACGGTCTTGCCGATCGCCACGTAGAGGTCGGTCTTGTCAGTGAAGTGCCGATAGATGACGGCGCGGCTGGTCCCTGCCTTGTCCGCGATCTGCTCGACGGACAGGTCGGGGCCGTACTCCCGGACGGCGGCAATCCCCGCGTTGATGAGCTCGGTCCGGCGTGACTCGCGGTGAGACTGCCACCGCAGGCTGCGCCCATCCCGCCGGTCATCCCCCGTGGAGGGGGGCTTGGAGGCACTGGAATGTGTCTTATTTGGCATCCTCTGTCGCAATCTATCCGGTACACGTAGTATCAGCAACGAGCCAGCGAGAGCTGGACACCGACACCGAAGCTCCCAGCTGCAACACACAGTGGCTGCGGACTGTGCCTGGAGGTGCTGTGGGCGAGGACATCGCCGTGCAGGACGAGAGCGAGCGCGTCGCCGTAGACGAGGCTGGGGGCGGACCGGACGGCGGGGTGCGGGGCAAGGCGCGCCGGCTGATGCCGGACTCGGCCGCTGTACGCGAGGCGGCCGCGCGGCTGACCACCCCGCTGCTGCCGGACGACTACCTCTCGCTGATCAACCCGCTGTGGTCGGCACGCGAGCTGCGGGGGCGCATCGAGAAGGTCGTCCCCGAGACGGACGACGCCGCAACACTGATCATCCGCCCGGGCTGGGGCTGGTCGTTCAACCACAAGGCGGGTCAGTACGTCGGCATCGGGATCGACGTCGACGGGCGCTGGAACTGGCGCTCCTACTCGCTCACCTCGGCGGCCAAGCGCACCAAGGGCCACATCGCGATCACAGTCAAGGCGATGCCGGAGGGCTTCCTGTCCGAGCACCTCGTACGCGGCGTGCAGCCGGGGACGATCGTGCGGCTGGCCCGGCCGCAGGGCGACTTCGTCCTGCCCGAGCCGCCTCCGGCTCAGATGCTGTTCGTCACCGCCGGGTCGGGCGTTACCCCGGTGATGGGGATGCTGCGCACCCGCGAGCGGCGCCAGAACATGCCCGACGTGGTGGTCATCCACTCCGGGCGCAACCCCTCGCAGCTGATCTTCCGCGAGGAGCTCGAGCACCTGGCCTCGAGCTATCCCAGCTTTCGGCTGCACCAGCGCTTCACGGAGCGCGACGGGCGCTTCACCTTCGACGAGCTCGACGCACTGTGCCCTGACTGGAGGGACCGCCAGGTCTGGGCCTGTGGACCCGAGGAGATGCTCGACGCCGCCGAGCGGCACTGGAAGCAGGCCGACCGCCGCGACCGGTTGCACACGGAACGGTTCGCCGCCAAGCTCGACGGCGAGGCCGAAGGCGGTCACGTCACCTTCGCTGCCAGCGGCAAGGAGGCCGACGTCGACGGCGCCACGACCTTGATGGAGGCCGGCGAGCAGGCCGGCATCGAGATGCCCTACGGCTGCCGCATCGGCATCTGCCACACCTGCACCGTCCCGCTCAAGGCCGGCGCCGTCGTCGACCTGCGCAGCGGCAAGCGCACCAGCCAACCGAACGAACCCATCCAGACCTGTGTGTCGGCTGCCGCCGGCGACTGCGAACTAGACGTCTGAGGAGACACGACATGGCGTACACCAACGTGGCCGAGGCCTCTCACCTGAGTACCGAGCAGATCGAGGAGCTCGGCCGCGAGCTCGACGCGATCCGCAAGCAGATCGAAGACAGCCGGGGGGCGAAGGACGCCGCCTACATCCGCCGCATGATCACCGTGCAGCGCCGGCTGGCTGCGGCCGGCCGCATCACGCTGTTCGCCGCGCACCTCCCTCCGGCCTGGTTCGCCGGCACGCTCATGCTCGGGGTTGCCAAGATCCTCGAGAACATGGAGATCGGCCACAACGTCATGCACGGCCAGTGGGACTGGATGAACGACCCGGAGATCCACTCCAGCAACTGGGAGTGGGACACGATGCAGCCGGCCGACCAGTGGAAGCACTCGCACAACTTCGTCCACCACCACTTCACAAACGTGCTGGGCAAGGACGGCGACATCGGCTACGGCATCCTGCGGGTCACCCGCGACCAGAAGTGGCACCCGATCAACCTCGCGCAGCCGGTGACCAACTTCGTGCTGGCGACGCTGTTCCAGTGGGGCGTAGCGCTGCACGACCTCGACCTCGAGGCCATCCGCAAGGGCAAGGCCGACAAGTCCGAGGTCCGCCGCAAGCTCAAGGGCATCGGACGCAAGATCCGCCGGCAGATGGGCAAGGACTACCTGCTCTTCCCGGTGCTTGCCGGGCCCAACGCGCCGCTGGTGTTCTCCGCCAACGCAACGGCCAACCTGATGCGCAACCTGTGGTCGTACATGATCATCTTCTGCGGCCACTTCCCTGATGGCGCCGAGCACTTCTCGCAGGAGGAGCTCGTCGAGGAGACGCAGGCACAGTGGTACCTGCGCCAGCTGTTCGGCAGCGCCGACTTCTCCGGTGGGCCGCTGTTGCACATCCTCAGCGGCAACCTGGGCTTCCAGATCGAGCACCACATGTTCCCCGACCTGCCGAGCAACCGCTACGCCGACATCGCCGTCAAGGTGCGGGAGCTCTGCACGAAGTACGACCTGCCCTACACCACCGGGCCGCTGTACCAGCAGTACGGCCAGGTGTTCCGAACGATCATGCTGCTGACGCTGCCCAACAACATGATCGAGGGCCGCACCACTCCGCCGATCGACCCGGTGTCCGAGCGACACCTGCAGGTCGCGGCATAAGCAGCCTGCCGCACAGCACGTAGAGAAGGGCCGGGTCGCGCATGCGGCCCGGCCCTTACTCGTCCCGTTCCCGTTCCCGTCCTCGTGCTCGTCCTCGTCACGGATGATGGAGCCGGGGTCGCGGCCGTGTCCTCAGGCGCAAGACGGGAGTCTCGATGACAATCGCCCATGGGACGATCAGCTACGTCGAGGCCGGTGTCGTCGGCCTGCTGCAGGGGGTCGCCGAGCTGTTCCCGGTGTCGAGCCTGGGGCACAGCGTGCTGCTGCCGGCTGTGATCGGCGGTCAGTGGCAGCGCGACCTCGACGTCAGCTCGCCTGAATCGCCCTACCTCGCCTTCGTCGTCGGGCTGCACGTCGCGACTGCCATCGCGCTGCTGGTCTTCTTCCGGCGTGACTGGGTGCGCATCGTGCGGGGACTGCTGACCTCGGCCCGTGACCGCGAGGTGCGCACCGCTGACCAGCGACTGGCCTGGATGCTGGTGCTGGCGACGATCCCGGTGGGGATCTCAGGGCTGCTGCTCGAGCACACGTTTCGAACGGTGCTGAGCAAGCCGGTGCCGACCGCGCTGTTCCTGGCGCTGAACGGGCTCATCCTGCTCGGCGCCGAGCAGCTGCGCCGCCACTCGCGGGTCCCGTCGCACGTCGGCGCGCCGGGTGGTGACGAGCGCGAGACTGGCATCGAAAGTGACAGCCGGCTCGCAGGCATGCCGGTGGGGCGGGCGGTGCTGATCGGCTGCGCCCAGATCGCGGCGCTGGCGCCTGGCATCAGCCGCAGCGGCGCGACGATGGCGGCTGGGTTGACTCGCGGGCTCTCGCACGAGGACGCGGCTCGCTTCTCGTTCCTGCTCGCGACGCCGGTCATCCTCGCAGCGGGGTTGCTGAAGCTGCCAGACCTGTTCGGCCCCCTGGGCCGCGGCATCCACGGGCAGGTTGTGTTCGGCAGCGTCCTGTCCGGGCTCGGGGCGTACGTGGCTGTCCGCTTCCTGACGCGCTACTTCGAGAGCCGCTCGCTGCGCCCGTTCGGCGTCTACTGCTTGGTCGTTGCGGCCGCCTGCCTGGTCGTGTTCGCCATCCGCGGTTGAGGCGGTGCACTCAGGCCGCGAGCAGCCCGATCTGCCGCAGCACCGCGCGCTCGAGGCGGCCGACCATGCACTGCTGCTCGTAGAAGTCCAGCACGCGTGCCGCTGCATCCTGCTTGGTGCGCTGCCAATACGGGTTGGCGCGGGCCTGCTGCCACGCCTGCTGTGGATCGACGCCAGCCGCCGCGTAGCAGCGGGGATGAATCAGGCGGACCGTCGCGCCGTAGGCGACGCCGACCAGCACCAGGCGGCTGACCAACCGAGCCGCAGCGCCGAGGCGCGCGTACTCGCGGATGGCCTCCTGGCGGGCGAAGGCGATGTGCCGAGCCTCCTCGATGACATGCAGCCGCGAGACTTGACGCACCAGCGGCGTGACGCTCCCGTCCTGCATCGCCTCGCGCTGGAACGCGTCGAGGATCTCCTCCACGTACAGCGTGCCGGCGAACGTGACGGTCGGGTTGGACACCGTCTTGAAGAGGCGGCCCAGGCGGTGCAGCAGGCGCCCGGGGCCGTACTCGGGGCAGCCGAGGGTCTGGATCATCCGGCCGAACATCAGCGAGTGCCGGCACTCGTCCGCGATCTCGGTGAGGGTGAAGCGCGAGTGCGCGTCGGTGCTGCTCTGCAGGTAGAGGTGGCGGAGCAGCATCTGCATCAGGATGTTCTCGAACCAGATGCCGAGCCCGGCGATGCTCGCGACTTCGTGCCGGGTCAGGGTGCGCCGCTGCTGGTCGGTCATCTGCTCCCACAGTGGCGTGCCGTAGAGCGAGCTGCGGTGCTCCGGGACGCACCAGGCATCGGCCGGCACCGGCGCATCCCAGTCGATCTCGACGTCGGGGTAGAGCGTGTGGCGCTCGGCGGTGCGCAGCAGGCGCCGGGCACTGGTGTCGCGGTCCAGCAGTGTCGTGCCGCGGCGCAGGCGGTCGAGGGGTGAGGATGAGGTCGGCAGGGCGGGGAGGCTCATCGTGCTCCTTGCGTCGCTGGAACGAGTGTGGAACCACTGGAACAACCAGAACAACGACAACGCCGATGCAGCCAACGGTCATGCAGACAACAAAGATACAAACAATGATGATGCAGCCAACGCATGTTGATACTAACAGGCGTATTTGCAGTGGTCACTGATGACGTGACGAAGGAGGGCTGTGGCGGACTATCGGATTGACGACGTGGCCCGGTTGGCTGGCACCACGGTGCGCAACGTCCGCGTGTACCAGGACCGTGGGTTGCTACCGCCGCCGCGCCGTGAGGGCCGGGTCGGCTGGTACTCCGACGCCCACCTCGCTCGGCTGCGGCTGATCGGTCGCCTGCTGGAGCGCGGCTACACGTTCACCTCCATCGGCGATCTCGTCACGGCGTGGCAGTCGGGCCGTGACCTCGCCGACGTGCTCGGGCTCGAGGACGTCCTGACCCAGCCCTGGATCGACGAGCCGGCCGGGCACCTGAGCCCCGGCGGGCTGCAGGCGATGTTCGCCGGTCAGGCTGTGCCGGCGACAGTGCGCCGGGCGGTCGAGCTGGGGCTGCTCCAGCGTGAGCGGGGCGGGTTCCGCGTGCCGAGCCCGGCGCTGCTGGCCGCCGGCGCCGAGCTTGTGCAGGCGGGCATCCCGATGCCGATCGTGCTCGACATCGCTGCTGCTGTCGGCGCCGACCTCGATGCGGTGGCCGCGCGGTTCGTCGAGGTGTTCACCGAGCACCTCGTCGGCCCCCGGGTCGAGGTCGAGGGGCTGCCCGCCTCGACGGATCTGCGCGCGCTGGCCGCCCTCATCGCCCGCCTGCGTCCACAGGCGAGCCAGGCGGTGGTGTCGCTGTTCGGCATCGCCATGGAGCGGCACAGCGCGGCAGTGTTCGGCGAGACGGCCGAGCGGACGGCGGCACCGGCACCGGCACCGGCAGCGGAGACGGCCGCCACCATGACGAGCACCAGCAAGGGCAGCAAGAACCAGACCAAGAATAAGACTCACAAGAACCGCGGTGACCGAAACGGCGAGGGCAAGGACACAAGCCTGTAACCCAGCGGCCGTATCGTGCCCGCGTGCTGCGCGCCCGCACCGCCACGCTTGCGCCGGAGGGTCCCTGGCCGACCCGGCAGAGCCGGATCGGCACGGGCACAACCGGGCCTTCCTCATCGGCGGCGAGGGACCGCCGCTGCTGCTCCTGCACGGCATCGGCAACAAGTCCCAGACCTGGGGGCCGGTCCTTTCGCGCCTCGCGCGCAGCTACACGGTGATCGCGCCGGACCTGCTCGGCCACGGGCTGTCGGACAAGCCGCGCGGCGACTACTCCGTCGGCGGCTACGCCAACGGGATGCGTGACCTGCTGAGCGTGCTCGACATCGAGCGGGTCACCGTCATCGGGCACTCCCTGGGTGGCGGCATCGCGCAGCAGCTGGCCTACCAGTACCCCGAGCGGTGCGAGCGGCTCGTCCTCGTCTGCGCAGGCGGGCTGGGCCACGGCCTGCATCCCGCGTTACGTGCCGCGACCCTGCCGGGCAGCGAGATCGGGCTGTCGCTGATGTCGGCGCCGCCATTCCGGCTGGCCGAGGACCTGACCGTCGCCGCCCTCGCCCGGCTCGGCGGCGTCGCACGATTGGCCGCCCTATCGGACCTGGTCGAGGGTTACCGCTCGGTGGGCGCGCTGCGCGATGTGCAGGCGCGACACGCCTTCCTGCGCACGCTGCGGACAGTTGCCGACGCCAGCGGGCAGGTCGTCACCGCTACGGACCGCGCCTACCTCGCCGCCGAGATGCCTCTGCTGGTCGTGTGGGGGTCGAAGGACACGATCATCCCGGTGCGTCATGGCTACCGGCTCACCGAGCTGGTGCCGGGGGCCCGGCTCGAGATCGTCGAGGGAGCCGGCCACGGGCCCCACCTGTATGACCCGGACCGGTTCTGCAGCCTCGTCGAGGATTTCCTGGCGACGACTGTGCCAGGACAGCACGACCGGGACGGGTGGCGAGCCCTGCTTGGGCAAGGCCGGGGCAAGGCGGCGCTGTCCAGCTCGCGCAGCGCCGACATGGTCGAAAGCGTCGACCTGCCGGCGCCCGTCGGAGCCTGAGGGTCGCGGGAGACCGCAGACTGGGGCGATGAGCGCCACCCTCGTCGGAAGCGGCCTGTCGGTGGTGCGCGGCCCGCTCGTCGTGCTGGAGGACGTTTCGCTCACCGTCGCGCCCGGCGACCGCATCGGCGTGGTCGGGCCGAACGGCGTCGGCAAGTCGACCCTGCTGCGGGCGCTGGCCGGGCAGGTCACGCTCGACGCCGGCCGCATCGACCTCGCCCCACCCTCGGCGACTGTCGGCCTGCTGCCGCAGGAGCCAGAGCGGCACCGCGGTGAAACCCTCAGCGACCTGCTTGCCCGGCGGACTGGGGTTGCCGCCGCCACGACGGCCATGGATGCCGCGGCAGCCGGGCTCGCTGCGGGGGACCCTGCCGCGGACGAGAGCTATCCTGCCGCCCTGGAGCGGTGGCTGGCGCTCGGGGGCGCGGACCTTGACGTCCGTGCAGCCGATGTCTGCGCCGGCCTGGGCCTCGCGCCGGGGCTGCTGGACGCCGAGACGACTGTGCTCTCCGGTGGGCAGGCTGCCCGCGCATCGCTGGCGAGCGTGCTGCTGTCCCGCTTCGACGTGCTGCTGCTCGACGAGCCGACCAACGACCTCGACTTCGCCGGGCTGGACCACCTGGAGCGCTTCGTGCTCGGGCTGCCCGGTGCGCTCGTCGTCGTCAGTCACGATCGGGAGTTCCTCGACCGCAGCATCACGGACGTCGTCGAGATCGACCAGCACCAGCATGGCCTTCGGCGGTACGCCGGTGGCTGGGACTCCTACCTGGAGCAGCGGGCGCTGCAGCGGCGCCAAGCGCGGGAGAAGTACGAGCAGTACGCCGACGCGCGATCGGACCTGGTCGAGCGCGCACAGCGGCAGCGCGAGCAGTCGGTACGCGGAGCGGTGCGCGCCAAGCGGCGCCGTCCGGACAACGACAGGGCGGCGGCCGGAGCACGCCTGGAGGCAGCCACGCACAGCGCAGCCCGCGTGCGCGGCATCGAGTCGCAGATCGGGCGGCTGGACGAGGCCCCTGAGCCGCGCAAGGAGTGGGAGCTGCGGCTGGAGATCGCTGCTGCGCCGCGCTCCGGGGACGTCGTCGCGACTCTGGAGGGCGGCGTCGTGGAGCGGGCCGCCTTCCGGCTCGGGCCGGTCGACCTCAGCATCGGCTGGGCTGACCGGGTGCTCGTCACCGGGCCTAACGGTGCCGGCAAGTCGACGCTTCTCGGTGCGCTGCTCGGCCGGGTGCCGCTGGCCAGCGGGCGGCAGTCGCTCGGCTCCGGCGTGCAGCTGGGCGAGATCGACCAGGCCCGGGCGAGGTTCCGCGGGGAGGCCAGTGTGCTGGCGGTGCTCGAGCAGGCGACCGGGTGGGCGCCGGACCAGGCCCGCACGCTGCTCGCCAAGTTCGCCCTGCGCGCGGACCACGTGCACCGGCCGTCGGCCTCGCTGTCACCCGGCGAGCGGACCCGCGCCGGGCTCGCGCTCCTGCAGGCGGTCGGGGTCAACGCGCTGGTGCTGGACGAGCCGACCAACCACCTCGACCTGCCGGCCATCGAGCAGCTGGAGCAGGCGCTCGCTGGCTACGCCGGCACGCTGCTGCTGATCACCCACGACCGCCGGCTGCTCGATGCCGTCGCGGTCAACCGCCGCATCCAGGTCGACGAAGGAGTCGTCAGTGAGCAGCCGGTGGGCTGACCGCCAGCCACTCGTCAACGAGTGCCCAGTGCGCTGCGTCCGGGTCGACGACGATGAAGTGGTCCCCGCCGGGTAGCTCCATGAGCTCGATGTCGTCGCCGGCGGACGCTGCCGCGTCGCGGTAGGCCCGGCTCTGCTGCACCGTCACGTTCGCGTCGCGGTCACCGCTGACCAGCAGCGTGCGCACCCGAGCGGCAGCAGGGCGATCGGGTCGGCCACCGGGTAGCGCTCCGGCACCTGGTCGGGCGTCCCGCCGAGGAAGGCGCTGACGGCGCCGTCCCCCATCCGCTGGCGTGCGGCCGGCTGGAGGTCACACACCCCGGCCAGGCTGACCGCGAGCATCGGGCGGACGGCGGGCGGGCCGCCGGGTGCGTCCGCTGGCAGCCGGTGGCGACCCGCGAGCCAGAGAGCGAGCTGGCCGCCCGCCGAGTGGCCGAGGACGGCGACGCGGCCGAGGTCGAGCCGGTCCAGGGCCTCGCGGGCACTGCTCGCGGCGGTGGCTGGTGGCTCAGCCAGGGCGTCGACGCCGGCAGCCACGTCGGCCAGCGTCCCGGGCCACCCGCCGCCGCGCTGCCCCACCCGCCGGTACTCGATCGCGGCGACGGCGTACCCCTGGGCTACGAATCGCGGGACGAGCTGGCGGATGGCGCCCAGGTCGTAGCGTGCCCGCCAGAACCCGCCGTGCAGCAGGACGAGGACGGGCAGCAGTCCGCCGGTGTCGGCATCGTCGCGGGAGCCGGGCAGCGTCAGCTCTATGAACTGCTCCGGCGCGGGGCCGTAGCGCAGGACGACGGGACGCGGGGTGGGCATCGACACTGCCCGGACGCTAGCCGGGTCGCTTGCCGCCCGAGCGCGGGCAGACTGGAGCGGTCCCGTCCCTGCCCGAGACCCGCCGAGCCAGAGAGGTGCCGTCCGCGTGCTTCCTGCCACCGCAGCCTGGTTCCAGCGCCGGACCTCGGCGCTGGCGGACTGGCCGCTCGGGCGCCTGCTCGCCGCCAAGGGGGACGAGCGGATCAGCGTCGTGCTGCCGGCGCTTGACGAGGAGGCCACCGTCGGCGCGATAGTCGCCGCCGTGCAGCGGGAGGGCGTCGGCAGCGGGCTCGTCGACGAGGTGGTTGTCATCGACGCCGGCTCCCGCGATCGAACCGCCGACGTGGCGCGGGTCGCCGGCGCTCGGGTGGTGCGCCAGGCCGAGCTGCTGCCGGAGCAGGGCGACCGGCCCGGCAAGGGCGAGGCGCTCTGGAAGTCGCTGGCCGCGGCCGCGGGCGACATCCTCGTGTTCATCGATGCCGACCTGCGCGATTTCAGCGCCGGCGTGGTGCGCGGTCTCGTCGGCCCGCTGCTGACCGACCCCTCGGTGGCGCTCGTGAAGGGGCTGTACGACAGGCAGCTCGACAGTGGGCAGACGCTCCTGCCGGCAGGCGGCGGCCGCGTCACCGAGCTGGTCGCACGGCCGCTGCTGAACCAGCTCTGGCCCGAGCTTGCCGGCTTCGTCCAGCCCCTGTCCGGGGAGTACGCGGCCCGGCGCAGCGTGCTCGAGCAGGTGCCGTTCGTCGCCGGGTACGGGGTCGAGCTGGGTCTGCTCATCGACCTCTTGGAGCTCGTCGGGCTCGATGCGATGGCTCAGGTTGACCTCGGCTCCCGGCGCCACCGCCATCAGTCGGACGCGGCATTGGGAAGGATGGCCTCGCAGCTGACCCTGACCGCATGGAGCCGCCTTGAGCGGCAGGGACGGCTCGTGCCGCCGGCACCGAATTCGGCTCCCCTCACGCAGTTCGCCCGCACCGAGACGGGCTACCGCTGGACGACGACCGAGGTTGCCCACGGCGAGCGGCCACCGATGCGCACCGTCCCCGGCTATCGGGCCCGGGGCTACCGGGCGATCAGCCGGGTCCGGGCCGCCGGGGCGAGCCAGCCGGGCAGTCCGTTGCGCAGCCGGGCGTCGTAGCACCGGGAGCAGCTGGCTGACGTGGTAGACCCGACAAGTGCCTGAACAGAGCCCGCCTGCTCAGGCGTCCCGCGACAGCACACCCCGCCAGCCGCTGGTCGACGCCGCTTCGGCACGACGCTCCGGCTCCGCGCGCCGCCTGCTGCGACGGGTCGTGGTCGGCGCAGCGCTCGGGGTGCTCGCCCTCGTCCTCGGGCTGCTGGCCGCCTACGCCGTCTCCCTCGTCCGCGGGCGGGCCGAGCCGAGCGCGCCCCCTGGCCAGCCGCTCGCAGCGTCCCCAGCGCCCCCGGCTCCCTCCGGCTCGACCGGCGCGGCTGCAACCTCGGCGCCTCCACCGGCCGCCAGCGTCCCAGCGGACTGGGCCAGCGCGCCGGTCAGCGCGCTGGGGCTCGTCGTGCGGCATCCGGCAGCTTGGGTGCGTCACTCGCAACGGCCCGTGACGGTGTGGGTCCGCCCGACCCAGGCCGGCGGCCGGGGCGTCGACGAGGTGGGTGTCGGCCGGCTTGCGCCGGCCCCGCCGGCACAAGCCCTGGAGAGCTTCGCCAGGTCGTTCTTCGCCGGGCAGACGGTGCTGCTGCTCGGCCCGGCGACAGGTGACGCGCAGCGTGCTGACCTCACCCTCACGTACCGGCGAACGGACGAGCCGGTTCGTGTCGCTCTGCACGGTGAGCGGACGGCGGCCGGGGTTCTGATGACCCTGGCGCGGGCGCCGGCAACTCCAGAGAAAGGCGCCACCGAACTGCTTGCCCAGTTCCGGGCCGGGGTGCGTCCGGCCGCGTGAACTACGGGGCGGCTGCCTGCCGGCTCAGCCGGCCGGGCGCTCCTCAGCGACCGGCGAGGACATCTCGTCAACGATGGCGAGCCGCGGCCGCACGGCGACGGGGGAGGGCAGCCGAGCCGAGTCGCGGTAGGCCTCGAACGCTAGCTGCGAACGTTCCTCGAGGGCGATGACGTCAGGCAGACGGCGCCGGACCCTGGTCTCACCCGCGGGCCCGGCGGCCAGCAGCTCCGACAGGCGGGTGTCCAGCGCGCGGCGTGCCTGCAGCCAGACGAGCAGCAGGCGGGCGCGCTTGACGTCGCCTGGCTCGTCCACACCATCCCCCTGACTGCGCTGCCGGCTCCACGCATCCCGCGCCGCGACGGGCCCGGCCGCTGCCTCGTCAGCCTGCCGCGACGGGACGGGCGGCGCAGGCCTCACGCCGAACTGACCGCTCGCCCGGCTCATTCCCCCCGGCCGCCCGGGTAGTCAGCGACCATGAGTGTCTCTGTGCTGTGGTTCCGGCGTGACCTCCGCATCGCCGACCACCCGGCGTTGCTCGCGGCTCTCGACGCCGGCGATGAGGTCGTGCCGCTGTTCGTGCTCGACGACACCCTCCGGGGCCCGTCCGGCCCGCGCCGGCTCGCCTTCCTCTACGGCTCCCTGGCAGCGCTCGATGCCGAGCTCGGCGGCGCGCTGTGCATCCGCACGGGTGACCCGGCCGAGGTCGTGCCGGCGGTGGCACGGGAAGCCAGCGCCACGGGCGTCCACGTCAGCGCCGACTTCGGCCCGTACGGCCGCCGTCGGGACGACGCTGTCGAGGCGGCGCTGCGGGCCGAGGGGCGGGAGCTGGTTCGCACCGGCTCGCCATACGCCATCTCACCGGGCCGGGTGACGCGGGGGGCGGACCAGCCGTACAAGGTCTTCACGCCGTACTACCGCGCCTGGCGCGAGCACGGCTGGCGCGAACCGGCACGGCGGCCCGAGAACGTGGCGTGGAAGCACCTGCCGGGCGAGCCTGTGCCACACCCGCCGGAGCTCGGCGGAGTGGAGCTGCCCGAACCCGGCGAGCGGGCCGGGGTGGCCCGGCTCGACGACTTCATTCAGCAGGCGGTCCGCGCCTACGCCGACAGCCGCGACCTGCCCGGCATCTCGGGTACCTCCCGGCTGTCGGTGTACCTCAAGTACGGGTGCGTGCACCCGCGAACGGTCCTTGCTCGGGTCGCGGGCAGCAAGGGGGAGGAGACCTTCCGCCAGGAGGTGGCCTGGCGCGACTTCTACGCCGACGTGCTCTACCGGCAACCCGAGTCGGCCCGGGCGGACCTGACCGACGCGCTCGCCGGCATGCAGTACGACACCGGTCCGGCGGCCGAGGCACGGCTGCGGGTCTGGCAGCAGGGGCGCACGGGATACCCGATTGTCGACGCCGGGATGCGGCAGCTCGAGGCGGAGGCGTGGATGCACAACCGCGTCCGCATGATCGTCGCGTCCTTTCTGGTCAAGGACCTGCACCTGCACTGGCACGAGGGCGCGCGGTGGTTCCTGCACCAGCTCGTCGACGGCGACCTCGCCTCCAACAATCACGGCTGGCAGTGGGTCGCGGGCACCGGTACCGACGCTGCGCCGTTCTTCCGCGTCTTTAACCCGGTGCTGCAGGGGACGAAGTTCGACCCTGAGGGGGCCTACGTGCGGCGCTACGTCCCGGAGCTGCGCGACCTGCCGGGCGCGGCCGTCCACGAGCCGTGGAAGCTGCCGGGCGGTCCGCCCAACGGCTACCCGGAGCGCGTCGTCGACCACGCAACCGAGCGCAAGGAGGCGCTCGCGCGGTACGGCGCCGTGCGCAGCTGAGCCGGTCTTGGGCTGCTGTGGCACACGTGCACGCCGGTCGTCGCTGAGCCGAGGCAGTTGCTGGGCGAACGGGGCAAAGTGCCCGTCCGGGAGGGGAGCGCCGTGCAATGGTGCCGGGTGGCGCGGCTCCTGCCCGCGTCAGCTCGCCCGCGCGGCCGGGTGATGGCCGGGCAGCGGCCGGGTAGCGAGGTCGTATGACGCCTGGCGCCCCGACTGTCGATGGCTCGGCCACGAGCGATCGCGCGAGCAGCGCAGCGCCCTTCGTGCCGATCGGTGCCGACCTGGCTGGACTCGCTGGTGCCGCGCGCGGGTGCCGGGGCTGCCACCTTGCGGACCTCGACAACACGGCCACGGTGTTCGGGGAAGGTCCTGCTACCGCACGTCTCGTCCTCGTGGGGGAGCAGCCCGGTGACGTGGAGGACCGGCGCGGTCGGCCCTTCGTCGGGCCCGCCGGTAAGTTGCTCGACCGCGCACTCGGCGAGGCGGGGCTCGACCGCGAGACGGCCTACGTCACCAACGCCGTCAAGCACTTCAAGTTCACGATGGCCTCCACCGGCAAGCGGCGCGTCCACGCCAAGCCTGACGCACACGAGGTGGCGGCCTGCAAGCCCTGGCTCGTGGCGGAGCTCAACGTCCTGCGCCCCGAACTGGTCGTCCTGCTCGGCGCCACGGCTGGTGCTGCCCTGCTCGGACCATCCTTTCGGGTGACGAAGATGCGCGGTCAGCTGCTTGATGGACCACCCGGCAGCGGGGCGCGGCTGCTCGCTACGATCCATCCCAGCGCCGTGCTTCGGGCCGACGAGGCCACCCGGGACGAGGCGTTCGGGGGGCTCGTGCGGGACCTCGCGATCGGCGCGGACGTGCTCGCGGGGTCGACCGGGGCAGCAGGTTGAGCGCTGCATCGGCAGCCGACCGCGTTTGTGAAGCCCCTGACGCGATGTGTGGGCGTAAGCACAGTTGGCGATGAGACCCGTGACGGCAACACCCGGGTGCCGCTAAAGTTCTCGGGTCGGCGTCCGTGCCAATCGGCACGGGCTTCTGCGGGCATATGGGCAGCCTGCAGCACGTTGTGAGAGGCGGTCGTCGGTCTAGGCCGGCAACTGTCACTCATACCAGCGGCACGAGTCGTCCTCCTGCGACGTTATCCAGAAGATACGCACGACAGGTCGAACAACGAGATACCGCCCAGCACAGCACGCAACAAGAGCCCTGCCCGAGACCTAGTGATTGCCGTGACCACATGACTGCCCCTGCACTCGCACCCACCGATTCCCCCCGCCCGCCGCGACGGCGCTCGCGTGCTGCCGCGAAGCCGGCCGCCAGCACTGCCGAGGTCACCACCACAGAGAACCCCGTCACCGGTACGGCTCCGGCGACGACGGCTGTCGACGAGATCGACGAGCTCGACGTCCCGCAGGTCGCCGAGCTGGTGACCCGCGGCCGTGAGGCCGGCGAGCTTTCCCTGGCCGAGGTCCGCGAGGTCCTGACCGCCGCCGACCTCGGCGTCGAGCTGCTGCCGCTGCTCGTTCGCCGGCTCGGCGACGCCAAGGTCGATGTCGTCGAGGAGGACGACCGTCCGGTCGGCCGACCGGGCGCCACCGGCGACAGCGGCACCGGTGACCTCGTCCGCCTCTACCTGCGCGAGATCGGCAAGGTCCCGCTGCTCAACGCCGAGCAGGAGGTCGACCTGTCCAAGCGGGTCGAGGCCGGGCTGTTCGCTGCCCACAAGCTCGCCCACGGCGGCGAGATGAAGCCGGCGCTCCGTCGCGACCTCAACGCGCTCGTCCGCGACGGCCGCGCAGCCAAGCAGCAGCTCATCAGCGCCAACCTGCGCCTGGTCGTCTCGGTGGCCAAGAAGTACACGGGCCGCGGCATGACGCTGCTCGACCTCGTGCAGGAGGGCAACCTCGGCCTCATCCGCGCCGTCGAGAAGTTCGACTACGCCAAGGGCTACAAGTTCTCGACCTACGCCACGTGGTGGATCCGGCAGGCGATCGGGCGGGCGATGGCCGACCAGGCCCGCACCATCCGCATCCCGGTGCACCTGGTCGAGCAGCTGAACCGGCTGACCCGCCAGCAGCGCGCGCTCGTCACCACCCTGGGCCGCGAGCCCACCGACGACGAGCTGGCCGAGGCGCTCGACATCACCATCGAGCAGGTGGCCGACCTGCGCCGCATCAGCCAGGACACCGTCAGCCTCGAGACTGCTGTCGGCGACGACGGTGAGTCGGTGCTCGGTGACTTCATCGAGGACTCCGACGCGATCGTCCCGGCTGACGCCGCCGCGTACGGCGCGATGCAGGACGAGCTGCAGGGCGTGCTCGGCTCGCTGCCCGAGCGCGAGCGCGAGGTCATCCGCCTGCGCTACGGCCTGGTCGACGGACGCCAGCACACGCTGGCCGAGGTCGGCTCGCGCCTGGGCCTGACCCGCGAGCGCATCCGCCAGATCGAGAAGGAGACGCTGCGCGAGCTGCGGTCCGGGCACAGCGCCCGCCGCCTGCGCGAGTACCTCGACTGATCCGGCTGACCATCGCACGGCGGCGCCATCCCCATTGGGGTGGCGCCGCCGGTGAGTTGGCCCCTACGGACCCAGGCGCTCGACGACCCAGCTGCGACCGTCGGCGCCGGCCGAGCCGGTCTGGTCGGTGCCAGCGCTCGGATGCGACTCCAGCGCATCGTCGACTGCATCGGCGATGCCGGGAGCCTGCGACGGCCCTCCCGCCCGGCGGAAGCGGAGCCGGTCGTGCAGCCGGTCGCCGCGCCCCTGCCAGAACTCCACGCTGACCGGAGCGAGCCGGTACCCGCCCCAGTGCGGCGGCCGCGGGACCCCCTCGTCGAACCGGGCTCCGGCGGCGGCGAGGCGCTCGTCCAGCTCGGCCCGGCCGGCGATCGGCTGTGACTGCGGCGAGGCCCAGGCGGCGAGCTGCGCTCCGCGCGGGCGGGCGACGAAGACAGCGTCGGACTCCTCAGGCTTGAGCTGCTCGACGCGGCCCTCCACGTGGACCTGTCGCTCCAGCTCGACCCAGGAGAAGCACAGCGCGGCCCACGGGTTGGCCGCGAGGTCTGACCCCTTGCGCGAGGCGTAGCTCGTCGCCCACACGAAGCCGTCCGCGTCGACCTCCTTCAGCAGCACGGTCCGGGCCCGCGGCCGGCCGCCGGCATCGGCAGTGGCGAGCACCATCGCGTGTGGCTCGCGCATCCCGGCCGAGCGCGCGTCGTCGAACCAGTGCCGGAACTGCTCGCGCCAGGTGCCTGCCAGCTCCGCCTCGTTGAGCGTGCCCGCGCGGTAATCCCGGCGCAGGGGCCCGAGCTCGGCCCCGCCGACGGCGCCTGCTGACCGGCCTGACTGATCCATGGGTGCATTGTCCGCCGTGACCGCCTGCCGGTCGGCGCGTTGGGTGGGTCCGGTAGAAAGGGGTTCAGATCGCGGGGCAGCAGGAGAGGGAGCCGGACATGGCCGAGACCGAGACGGTGTTCAAGCCCGGACTCGAGGGCGTCATCGCCTTCGAGTCCGAGATCGCCGAGCCCGATAAGGAAGGCAGCTCCCTGCGTTACCGCGGGGTCGACATCGAGGACCTGGTCGGGCAGGTGTCGTTCGGCAACGTGTGGGGGCTGCTCGTCGACGGGCGGTTCAAGCCCGGCCTCCCGCCCGCCGAGCCGGTCCCGGTGCCCGTGCACTCGGGCGACATCCGGGTCGACGTCCAGAGCGCCATCGCGATGATGGCGCCGCAGTGGGGTCTGCAGCAGCTGATCGACATTGATGACGAGACCGCCCGTGACGACCTCGCTCGCATCTCGGTGCAGGCGATGTCCTTCGTCGGCCAGGCGGCCCGAGGCCTGGGCCGTCCGATGGTGCCGCAGGCGCAGGTCGACAAGGCCGAGACGATCGTCGAGCGGATGATGATCCGTTGGCGCGGCGAGCCCGACCCCGACCACATCAAGGCCGTCGACGCCTACTTCGTCAGCGCCGCCGAGCACGGGATGAATGCGTCGACCTTCACCTCCCGGGTCGTCGCCTCGACCGGCGCCGACGTCGCGGCCTGCGTCTCCTCGGCTATCGGAGCGCTCTCCGGTCCGCTGCACGGCGGCGCGCCCTCACGCGTGCTGAAGATGCTCGACGACGTCGAGCAGGAGGGTGACGCCAGAACCTACGTCAAGAAGCTGCTCGACCGCGGGGAGCGGCTGATGGGCTTCGGGCACCGGGTCTACCGCGCCGAGGACCCGCGGGCCCGCGTGCTGCGCCGCACCGCAAAGGAGCTGGGAGCGCGGCGGTTCGAGGTGGCCGAGGCGCTGGAGGGCGCCGCCCTGACCGAGCTCAAGGAGCGGCGCCCCGACCGCGTGCTCGCCACCAACGTCGAGTTCTGGTCGGCCGTCGTCCTGGACTTCGCCGAGGTGCCGGCCACCTTGTTCACCTCGATGTTCACCTGCGCCCGCACTGCGGGCTGGAGCGCCCACATCCTGGAGCAGAAGCGGACCGGCAGGCTCATCCGGCCCAGTTCTCGCTACATCGGGCCAGGGCCGCGCAAGCCCGAGGACGTGCAGCAGGGCGTCCTGAAGCCGGGGAACCTGACGTGAGCTTCCTGACCTGAGCTTCCTGCCCTCAGCCCCTGGCCGTCTCTCGGCGAGCGGGTGCGTGGCTAGGCTGGCGCGGTGCCCGAGATCCGCATTCCGCCGGCGCTGCTGCCGGCGGACGGGCGCTTCGGCAGCGGGCCGTCAAAGGTGCGGCCGGAGGCGGTGGCCGGGCTGGTGGCCACCGGCCGCGACTATCTCGGCACCTCACACCGGCAGGCCGGCGTGCGGGGCGTCGTGCACCGCATCCGGGCCGGGCTCACCGAGCTGTTTTCGCTGCCCACGGGCTACGAGGTCGTGCTTGGCCTCGGCGGCGCGACGGCCTTCTGGGAGGTTGCCGCCTTCTCTCTCGTGCGCCAGCGGACGCAGCACGCGGTGCTCGGCGAGTTCTCCGGCGCGTTCGCCCGGCTCACGACCGGGGCGCCCTTCCTCGATGCGCCGTCGCTGCGCTCGGCCGATCCTGGCTCGGCGCCGACGCTCGAGGCCGAGCCGGGCATCGACGCCTACTGCCAGCCGCACAATGAGACCTCGACCGGCGTCATGTTGCCGGTCCAGCGGGTCGCAGGGGCTGACCGGGGGGCGCTGCTGCTCGTCGACGCGACCAGCGCAGCGGGCGGTCTGCCTGTCGATGTCGGGCAGTGCGACGCGTACTACTTCGCCCCGCAGAAGGGCTTTGGCTCCGACGGCGGGCTCTGGATCGCCCTGCTCTCCCCCGCCGCGCTGCAGCGGGTCGCCGAGATCCGCGCGGCCGGGCGCTGGATCCCACCGACGCTCGACCTGTCGGTGGCCGTCGAGAACAGCCGCCGGGACCAGACCCTCAACACACCCGCGCTCGCGACGCTGTGGCTGCTCGCCGACCAAATCGAGTGGATGCTCGAGCACGGCGGCCTGGAGTGGTGCGTCAGCCGCACCAGGGCGTCGTCGGCCGCGCTGTACGGGTGGGCGGAGCGCTCGCCGGTAGCGGCTCCGTTCGTCGCTGACCCCGCCGTGCGTTCGCTCGTGGTCGGAACGGTCGACCTCGCGGCGGAGGTCGATGCCGCGGCAGTTACCTCCGCGCTGCGCGCCAACGGCGTGCTCGACACGGAGCCGTACCGCAAGCTGGGCCGTAATCAGCTCCGGGTCGGGATGTTCCCCGCTGTCGAGCCGAGCGACGTCGAGGCCCTGACCGCGTGCATCGACCACGTGCTGGAGCAGCTGGCCCGATGAGCAGCCGACGCGGTGTCCTGACCGGGGGCGGTGTCCTGGCCGTGCTCGCGCTTGTGACCGCCTGCTCCGGAGGCTCGGGCAGCTCCGTCTCCGCTGGACCGAGCGCGGCCCAGCTGACGCCCCAGCTGATCGCGCCACACCTGACAGCGACGCTGGCACAGGACCGGCTGGATGCCGATGCCCACCGCATCACCGCGACGCTCCACAACGCATCGGACCAGCCGGTACAGGTCAGTCAGATCGACCTCGCCGCCCCGGCGCTCACGCCGGTGCCGCCGACCCGGTGGGACATCGCCGTCCCGGCGCACGACGAGCTTGACCTGTGGTTCGGCTACGGCGCACCGGTCTGCCCCGCGCCCGCCGGTGAGCCCGTCCTGGTGCTCACACTTGGAAGTGTGGGTGGTGGGCCGGGTGCCCCAGGTGCCACGGCCCGGGTGCCACTCAGAGGCGACACCTTCCTCCGGCAGCTCACGTCGGACGGCTGCGCCGAGCAGGCCGTCGCCGACGCGGTGCAGATCCGGTACGGGACCGCTTGGAAGCGAACCCGGGTCGACGGCTTGCCGGCCCTTATCGGTGACCTCGAGCTGACGCGCGTCACGGCGAAGGGGCAGGTCGCCGTCACCGACTACCAGGGCAGCCCGATTTACCAGCTCGAGCCCCCGCCCCCCGCCCGGCTCCCTCAGGTGGCACTGGCGGCCGACGCAGCACACGGGCGGCTGCCCGTCGCCATCCGCGTCGACAGGTGCGACTCGCACGGGCTGACCGAGGCCAAGCGGCTGTTCGCCTGGCGCATCTACGTCCGATTCGGGACCGGGCCCGAGCAACGGGGCAGCATCGAGCCACCAGACGAGCTGCGGACCAAGGTCCATGGCCTGCTGGCCGACTGCGGGACCCGTCCAGTGGACGGATGAGCATGGAGCGCGGATGACGTGGCGCCGGAAGCCGCGATGAGCAGCCGCCCCATCGCCGACCACGCCCTGCTCTCCGACCGGCACTCGGCTGCCCTGGTGACGAGCGACGGCTCGGTGGACTGGCTCGCCTTCCCCCGCTTCGACAGCCCGTCGGTGCTGGGCCGCCTGCTGGACGACGAGGCCGGGCACTGGTCCATCCGGCCGCCGGTGTCGGGGTCGCCGGTGGCGGGCTCGCGTCGCTACCTCGACCGCACGATGGTCCTCGAGACCACCTTCCGCACCGAGTCCGGCATCCTCTGCGTCACCGACGCGCTCGCCGTCGGCCCGGACAACCACGGCCACGACCTCGGCGCCGGCGCTCCGCACTGCCTCATCCGGCGCGTGTCCTGCTCCGAAGGGGAGGTGGCAGCGGAGGTCGAGTTCGTGCCACGCCCGGAGTACGGGCTCGTCCACCCGCTGCTCAGCAGCATCGACGTCAGCGGCATCAACGTCAGCGGCGTCGAAGGCGGGGTGCTGAGCCGCGGCGGCGCCGACACGCTGGTGCTGACCCTACCCTGCACGTTGCGGCTGGAGGCGGCCTCGGCCCGCGGCACACTTCGGCTCGAGGCCGGCGACGCCCGGCACTTCTGCCTGCACTGGGCGCCGCTGGGGCAGCCCGCGCGGGTCTGGGAGCAGGACGAGCTCGCCGAACGGCTCGACGCCACGATCGAGGCCTGGCGTTCCTGGTCGAGGATGCACCAGAGCTACGAGGGCGAGTGGGACCAGCTGGTGCAGCACAGCGGACGGGTCCTGCAGGCGCTGTCTTACCAGCCGACCGGCGCCATCGTGGCCGCGGCGACGACGTCCCTGCCCGAGCTGGTCGGCGGGGGCCGCAACTGGGACTACCGCTATACCTGGGTGCGTGACGCCAGCTTCACGATGCAGGCGCTGTGGGTCGCGGCGTGCCCCGATGAGGCCGAGGAGTTCTTCAGCTTCATGACGACCGCGGCAGCCGGCTCGGTCGTGCACCGGGGGCTCCCCCTGCAGATCATGTTCGGGGTCGGTGGTGAGCGCGACCTGTCGGAGCGCAGCCTGCCGCACCTCGCCGGCTGGCGGGGCAGCGCACCCGTCCGGGTCGGCAACGGCGCGTGGAACCAGGCCCAGGTCGACGTCTACGGGGAGCTGCTCGGCGCCGCGCACCAGCTTCGCGAGCAGCTCGCCGGCGGCCCGAGCGGCATCGACTCCCACACCCGCGCGTTCCTTGCTGCCCTGGCAGACACCGCAGCAATGCGGTGGCAGGAGAAGGACCAGGGGATCTGGGAGGTGCGCGGCGACGCACAGCACTTCCTGTACTCCAAGCTGATGTGCTGGGTCGCGCTCGACCGCGCCGTCGAGCTGGCCGGCGAGCTCGACGCGCAGGACCGGGTGACCGAGTGGGAGAGCTCCCGCGAGCAGATCCGCGCCGCGATCGAACGTGACGGCTGGAACGAGCAGGCGCAAGCCTTCACGCAGGCCTTCGGGTCCGAGCAGCTCGACGCCTCGAACCTGATGCTGGTCATCGTCGGCTTCCTGCCGCCGGACGACCCGCGCATCATCGCGACAGTCGAGGCGACCGAGCAGCGCCTGACCGACGAGCGGGGCCTGGTCTACCGATACCGGACGGAGGGGGGCGCGGACGGGCTCGACGGCGACGAGGGCACGTTCCTGCTGTGCACGTTCTGGCTGGCCCAGGCAAACGCGCTGCTCGGGCGGCTCGACCGTGCCAGGGCGGCCTTCGAGCTCGCCATCAGCTTCGCCAACGACGTGGGCCTGCTGGCGGAGGAGGTCGACTCCGCTACCGGCGAGCTGCTCGGCAACTTCCCGCAGGCCTTCAGCCACATCGGGCTCATCAACGCGGCCTACGCGATCTCCATGGCGGCTGACCGGGCCTGAGGTCGGTGCGGCGGCGTGTGCTGGACGTCGGGTGGCGGGGCACAGTGTCGGGGTGAGCCAGCCCCACGTGCCGACGCTCGTCGGCGGCGCCTCTGGCATCGACGCCGGTGCTGCGGCCGCCGCTGCTGCGGTGTGGCGCGAGGACCGCCGTGCGCTGAGGGCCGACGCGTGCGGGCTCGACCCTGCTGTGGCTGACCTCCCGCCCGCGACTGTCGCGCTGCTCACCGACGGGACAGGGCCGTCGCTGCAGACCGGCCTGGACGACAGGTCGGTGGCGCTCGTGGGGTTGCTGGCCCCCGAGCCCCTCGAGTCGCTCGCCTGGGCCTCGAGCTATCAGGCGGAGCGTGCCTACCTCGACCTCGCCGCGCTTGTTGGCGACCAGGTCGAGGTCGCCGTCGTCGACCTGGCCGGTGCGACAGCGCTGCGAGTAGCTCGCCGCCTCACCGACGCCGGGCTGAGTGTGGTCCTGGCGCGCCCCGAGCCGGCGCCCCTGCCGGTGCTCCGGGAGCTGGCGTCGGCCGCCGAGTCCGCCGGCACCGCGGTGGCGGCTGTGCTCCCGAGCCGGCTGCGTCCAGCCGTGGCAGTCGTGGCAGACCTCGTCCCGCGCGTGGCGCCGCTGCGGCAGGTCACCATCGCGAGCTGGCCGATCGGCGCTGCCGCCCGGCTGGACCTGGTCGATCTCGTCCGCCGGCTCGCCGGGGACATCGTCGCCGTCTGCACCGCACCGCCCGCGATGCCGGCCAGCAGCCTCGGCGAGGGACGACCGGTGACGCTGGCGATGCTGACGAGCGACGCCGTCACGGTTCTCGTCAGCGAGGTGCCGGGTGGCGACGCGGCGACCGCCCTGCTGACAGCCAGCGGCGCCGGGGGCCGGCTGGTGCTGCAGGGCGAGCTCGTGCGGCATCAGGATGCCGGAGGCATCCGCACCGTTCCCGTGACTGCTGCGCCGACCGCGGCAGTCGGCAGGCTCGCCGGGCTGCTGGCCGCCGGCGAGCGGGGCTCTGCCGCATCCGTGGCTGACCTGCTCGCCGCCTCCCGCGCCCTCGAGGTGGCGCGGGCCTCGGTGGAAGCGGGCTGGCTGGAGACCTGACCGTAGCTGCCTGCGGCGGGCTGTCCCGGCTGGCGGCGCCGCAGCAGCAGGAGCGCGCCGAGTGCGGTCGCGGCGCTGGCCGCTCCGCCCGCCACCAGTCCCGAGCGGGGGCCGGCTGCTTGCACGAGCGCTCCGACCAGCGGTGCGCCGAGCGGCGTCCCCCCGAGGAAGACGAGGATGTAGAGGGCCATCACCCGGCCGCGCATCGCGTCGCCGGCGGCGAGCTGGACGCTCGCGTTGGCAGCTGTCGTCATGGTCAGCAGCGTGGCCCCGGTGACCACGAGCATGGCCCGGTCAGGGGCAGGGTCGGCATGAGCCCGGCGGCGGCTTCGGCGCACCCGAAGGCGAGTGCGGCCCCGGTCACCAGCATCGGGGTGGGGTGCGGCCGGCGGGTCGCCAGCGCCGCGCCGGCGAGCGAGCGAGCGCGACGAGCGAGGTGAGCAGGCCGTAGGTGGCGGCGGTGCCGTGGAAGGTACGGCGTGCGAGCAGGGCGAGCGTGACCGGGAAGTTCAGTCCGAACGTGCCAACGACGCCGACGAGGACGATGGGCAGCAGGAGCTCCGGCCGGCCCCGGACGTACGCGAGGCCGGCCCGCAGCTGCCCCGGTTCACGGGGGACCCGGGGCACGGGCTGCAACTCACCGGAGCGCATCGCGAGGAGTGCGGCGAGCACTGCGACGTAGCTGAGGACGTTGATCCCCAGCACCGGGGCTGTCCCCACCGCTGCGATCATCAGCCCCGCTACGGACGGGCCGATGATCCGGGCGCCGTTGAACGTGACGCTGTTGAGCGCGACCGCCGCGCTGACCAGCCGCGGACCTACCATCTCGACGACGAAGGACTGCCGCACTGGCACGTCGAGTGCCGATGCGCAGCCGAGCAGCCCGGCCAGCACCAGCAGCAGCGGCAGGGAGATCGCGCGGGTCGCGACGAGCACGCCTAGGGCCGCGGACAGCACCGCCATGGCCAGCTGGGTTGCCAGCAGCAGGCGGCGCTTGTCGTAGCGGTCGGCCAGCACGCCCGCCCACAGGGAGAGCAGCAGCACCGGCGTGAACTGCACGGCGAGCACGGCCCCGAGCGCGAGCCCGCCGCCACCGAGCTGCAGCACGAGCCAGTCCTGCGCGGTCAGCTGCATCCAGGTGCCGATCAGGGACACCAGCTGGCCGCCGGCGAACAGGCGGTAGTTGCGGACCGCCAGCACGGCTCGGGCTCCGGCGGCGCGCGGTCGTCTCATTCCGACGCGAGCCGGTCGAGCAGCGGCAGTGCGTGGCGCAGCGCATCGAGCTCAGCGGGCGAGAGCTCGTCCAGGCGGGAGCTGAGCCACTCGTCGCGGCGGCGACGGTCGCGGGTCAGCAGGCTGCGGCCGGTGGCGCTGATGGCGACCAGGACCTGGCGCCCGTCGGAGGGGTGGGGGCGGCGCTCGACGAGGTCAGCTGCGGCGAGCGTGCCGATGATGCGGGTCATCGACGGCGCCGAGACGCGCTCGACCGCTGCCAGCTCGCCCGCGGGCAGGGGCCCGTGCCGCTCCAGGCTGGCGAGTGTCGCGAGCTGGCTGGCGGTGAGACCGTCGCTCGGTCGCTCCTGCCGCATCCGGCGCGACAGGCGCATCACGGAGATGCGAAGCGTCGACGCCAGCCTTGCATCACTGGTAGGCACCCGGCAACGCTACTCTTAGCCACGCTAACGACGGGCTCGCCGCGAACCGGGCGGTACGGTCAGGCCACCATGGTTGCCCGGCGCCCCGACCCCGAGCCGCTGTCCCATGACGGCGTCCGCACCGTGACGGCCGGGACCGTGCTCTGGGCCTGCATCCTGCTGGGGCTGCTGCCGTTCATCTCCAGCCTGCGCGCCGACGGCCACCTGTGGTGGGTGGGCAGCGCTGCGGTCGGAACCGGGCTGGGCGTGTTCGGCATCGTCTACTGCCGCCGGCGGGCTGCAGCGCTGCGGCGGCTCGGGCGCAACCCCGGCGCGTAGGGCTTCGATTACGCGTGCGGGCCGCTGCCTTCGAGGTGCGGGCTGCCGGCGAGCGGGTCGAGGTCGTCCTCGGCGTCGAGAGCGGAGCGCGCTGTCTCGCTTGTCGCCGTCAGCCGGGCGGCAAGCGTGTGCCGTTCGGGCCAGTGGCGGGAGCGCCAAGCCAGGGCACGTCCGCGGGCAGTGGGATCCGCCGCCGGGTCGACGTGCTCACCGAACCAGGCGACTGCCTGGACCTCGCCGTCGAGGTCACGAACGCAGAGGGGTGCGGTGCTGACCAGCTCGTACGGGCCGAGCGAGGAGGCGAGCGGCACCCCGAGCACCCGGGCGACGGCCGCCGCGTCCTCGAGGGGCACGCGGACGGCTGGCCGGCCGCCGAGCAGCGCCAGCAGGTCGGGGCTGTCGACGACAACTGCAGCTGCCGCCGGCACGACCCCGCCCGGGGTTCGCACCCGCAGCGGGGGGTCCGGGTCGATGCCCCCCAGCGCGCGCGCCGCCTGCACGTAGAGCCCACGGGCCAGCGGCCACGGGGCGTCGCGCTCGGGCTCGCCGAGGCGGTCGAGCAGGTTGAGCGTGGCATCGGGGTCGGCGAGGATCGCCTCGGTCCCGCTGCGCACCCCGATGGCGACGAGCAGCTCCTCGTCCACCTCCTTCGGAACGCCGGCGGGCACCGCGTCGTACAGCGCGGCCAGCTGACTGTGCGGCAGCGCAGTCTCGCCAGGCAGCAGGCCGCCCAGCACGGGGTGCGTCGACAACCACCAGCGCGTGTAGTCCGAGGCCAGCACCGCGGCGCGCAGCTCGCGGGTCGCGAGCAGCGCAAGGGCTTCGGGCCAGCGGACGAGCTCGAGGTCGCGGACGGCCACGAAGCTGTCGACCACCGCCGGCGCGTCGGACTCCTCGAGCCAGCGGTCCGACCCGTCGAGCTCGAGCAGCAGCGGCTCGTCGGGGTCCAGCACGACACCGCCCGCGTCCCTGGCATTCCGCTGGCCGGCTCCCCGTGATTCGTCGCCCGCTGGCTCGCCGCCGCCCGCACGCAGCACGGCGAAGGTCCGCAGCACCCCCACGGCTTCCAGCACGCGCGCAGGCCAAGCGCCGGCCAGAGCGGCGTCGAGCACGCCGAAGGGCGCGTCGTCTGTCAGCACCAGCGCGAGGGGGCTGCCCGGAAGGACCAGCTCCTGCGCGGGCCACAGCTCCCCGTCATCAGCCCGTAGCAGCAGGGCGCCGAGCCCGGGCAGAGCGCCGGGGGCAAGGTCGGCCGCGGCGACGAGGGCGAGCACAGCCTCAGCCGGCGGCCCGTCATCATCGAGAGCGCTCTCGGGCGCATCGGGGTTCGGCAGCAGGGGCAGCACGGCCTCGAGCAGCTCGCGCGGGGAGGCGTCCGCGGCTCCGAGCTGGCGCAGCAGCTCGCCGCTGGAGCCGGCCGCAACCTCGGCGTGCGCCACGCGCAGCGCGAGGGCGCTGATGAGGTCCCCGGCACCGGGGCCGGCGAGCGCGTCAGCGAGTGCTGTTGTGGGCAGCAGCACCCCGCGGGTCCCATGGACGGTGCGGCCGTCGACCAGCGGCACGGGCAGGGTGCCCAGGGCATCGCGCTCCGGGACCCGCGCCGGCAGGTCGGCGAGGGCTGCGTACAGCCGGGCCCACCAGCGCGGCGGCCGGTGCAGCCCGGCGACGAGCTCGACGAGCCCGCGCACGCCCACCCGCCGTACACCGAGTACGCGCAGCGTCGATGCCCGGAACGGCGCAGCGAGCCCGGCGGACAGCAGTCCGGGGGCGGCATCGGCCAGCAGCCCGGTCACAGTCTCGGCGACCCGGCCGATTCCGCCGTCGCCCAGGTCGAGGACGGAGGCTGCTCGTCCAGCCAGCCGGCCACCCTGCTCCCCGCTCGCGGCTAGCAGCATCGGCGCCGCCGGCAGGAGCTCGCGCAGCCGGTCGGTCAGCGCAGCATCGACGGGTCCTTCCGGCAGCCCGGTGGGGACGAGGTCGAGGTCCCCCGTCCGGACGGCCAGCGTCACGAGGGTCTCGGCAGCGCGGTCGAGCAGCCACGTGGTCAGCGGCCCGTCCTGGACCCGCCGGCGCCCGGGGTCGAGTGGGACGGGGACGCTCACCAGCGCCGGGATGCCCAGCGGCTCGTCCGTCGGCTGCGGCGCGCGCAGCACGCGGGGTGCCGTGGCCGGCCATGGTCCCTCCGGCGCCAGGACCCGCACCTCGTAGGCCGTCCGCTCGCGCTCCTCGACGGGGCGGCCGGCGAGCAGCTCGGGCGGGATGGCGCCGCGCAGGGTGGCGCCCGTCCAGCGGGTGCCGTCAAGGACGGCGTCGTCGCCGTCCCACGTGCAGCTGACCACGCGTTCCGGCCCGGCGCCGTCGTCGATCCGCACCTCGGCGAGGCCTGGCAGGACCAGCAGCAGGGTCGGGTCCAGGGAAGCCAACATCTGCCGCACCGAGTCGGCGTCGGCCAGCGCCGGGTCGGTCAGCGGCAGGACGACGACGGTGTCGTAGCCCTCCGGCACCTGCACCGGTTGCTCGACCGGGAAGGGCAGTCGCAGCAGCGGCAGGGCAGCCCCCCGGCGGGCGCGTTCGCCGGCGAGCGCGGGCAGCGCGGCCACGGCAGCGGTCGCGGCGTCGCGTGACCAGCGGACACCGCCGGTGCGGCGGCTGGCGATCACTGGTTCGGGCGTGGCGGCGACGACGGCGGCAAACCCGACTCCGAACCGGCCGACAGTGCCCGCGTGCTGGTGGCCGGTCGCTGCATCGCCGCGGCCCGCCGGGTCGTGCCGCTTCGCCGACGCGCGCAGCGTCGAGAGCGCCTGCACCCCCTCGGCGGTGAGGGCAGCGCCGGTGTTGGCCACCTCGAGAACGGGCGGATCGCCTGCCCGGGCACGCAGCCGGATGAGAACCCGGCCCGGCGCACCCGCGGCGGCAGCCGCATCGGCGGCGTTCTGCAGCAGCTCGACGAGCAGGCGGTCGCGGTAGGGGCCGAGTGCCGCATCCTCTTCGGCGTTGGCGTCCTCGCGGAGGCGGGCGGGCGAGGCGGCCCACCCGGTGAGCACCGCGGCGCGCAGGGCCCCCGTGCCGAAGGGGTCGGCAGCTGCCTGCTGCGCCGGCGGGTCAGCTGTGGCCGTAGGGCTCTCCGCCCTCGTTGCCGGTCACGCTGGCGCCGTCGTCGTCGGCCGGCGCGTCGGGCTCGACGCCGGTCTCGGTCTCGGTCTCAGCCGCGTCCTCACCGGACGATGCCGACACCGCTCGGTCGGCCGGGGACTCGTCGTCGTCCTGCGAGCTCGCGGCCGGATGCGCCCAGGAGGCGGGCATGCCCTCCGGCAGCACCATTGCCTCGGAGTGCGCGCCGCACCCGTGATCAGAGGACACGACGCGGCCGTCCTCGGGCGACATCTCGTTGCCGCAGACGCCGAACAGCTGCCCGAGCCCGCCCACGAGGTGGACCAGGAAACCGCAGGTGCTGCACGGGGCGGGGGCAGCCTTCGCGACCGGAGCGGCCGGGCCGGCAGTGCCCTCATACCAGCGGTCGGCGGCGACATCGCGGCCATAGCCGGACAGCACCCGCGCCCGGCCAAGCCCCAGCTCGATGAACAGGCGGTCGTCGGACAGCTCGAACACGTCGCCGACCCGCAGGTCGAGCCGGGGGTCGTCGGCAGCCGTGGGCAGCAGGTCGCCGACGCCGACGTCACCCGGGCGCACCCGCTCGGACCACGGCAGCCACTCGGGGGCGAGCAGCGCATCCCCACCGGGTAGCAAGGTCACCTCGGCGACTGTCGCGACCTTGGCGCGTGAGGCGCGGGTGACGACGACGGCCCAGTGCCAGCCGCGGTAGGCCGGCACCGCGGACGCGAAGCTATGCAGCACCAGCCGCTCCCCCTCGGCGTCGGTGCCGAGGTGCTCGCCCACCAGCTGCGGCGCGCCGGCCTCGTCGATTGCCGCCGCACGAGCGAGGTCGACAGCCGCGGCGCAGACAGCGTCGATGCGGTCACGAGTCTTGACGGGCACCTGCCTATGGTGCCCGATCTGTGGCGCGTCGGATAACTGGGCTCAGAGCGGAGACACTGAAGGCGTGAAGGTGGCAGCGCTCGGACGTCCGGTGACCCGGATGCGGCGTGCCGCGCGTCGTGGCGGCGGTCAGGAGTCGGGTCTGGCCGGCCTGCTCGACCTGTCCTTCGCGAGCAGCGCGGGTGATGCGCTGATCGCCGTCGCCCTGGCCGGTAGCCAGTTCCTGTCGATCCACCCGGGCGAAGCGCGCTCCAAGGTCGCCATGTACCTGCTGACGACGATGGCGCCCTTCGCGGTGCTGGCTCCGGTGATAGGGCCGACGCTCGACCGGTTCGCCCACGGCAGGCGCATCGCCCTGGGCGTCACCATGCTGGCCCGCGCCGCGCTCGCCCTGACCATGGCGCGCCATCTCAACTCGCTCTACCTCTACCCGATCGCCCTGGGCTTGCTGGTGCTGTCCCGCGCGTTCGGCGTGGCCCGCAGTGCCGTCGTGCCGCGCGTGCTTCCGCCCGGCCTGACCCTCGTCAAGGTCAACTCTCGCCTGACGCTGACCGGCGTCGTCGCCGGCCTCATCGTTGCTCCCGCCGGCTACGGGGTGGCCTCTGCGGTCGGCTACGCGTGGACCCTGCGGCTCGCCGCCGTCATCTTCGGCGGCGGCTTGTTCCTCGCGTGGGTGCTGCCGCCCCATGTCGACAGCGCGGCGGGCGAACGGCCGGCGAAGGGGCTGGCGGCAGCAGCCGTGCCCGGGGCCGGGGGTCGGGTCAGGCGCGTGCTCGGTGAGCTGCCGGCAGCGCTACGCAGCGCGATGGCCGTGCGCGCCTGCGTCGGTTTCCTCACGCTGTACCTGGCCTTCCTGCTGAAGGAAAACGGCTCCGGCTTGAGCGGTGTCGCCGCGCTGGGTGCAGCAGCAGGCGTCGGCTCGGCAGTGGGCGTCTTCCTCGGCGGCCGGCTGAGGGCCTCCCGCCCCGAGCTGCTGATCATCCTCGGGCTTGCTGCCGCCTCTGCCTCGTGCTTGTCGGCCACGCTGTTCTACTCGCTCGCAACCTCACTGGCCGCGGCCTTCGTCACGACGATGGCCGGTTCGATGAGCAAGCTCGGCCTCGACGCCGTCATCCAGCGCGACGTCGCTGAGGACACCCGCGCGTCGGCGTTCGCCCGCACCGAGACCGGCCTGCAGCTGGCGTGGGTGGTCGGGGGCGCCATCGGTCTGATCCCGCTGCCGGGGGTCGCGGGCTTCGCGCTCGCGGCGGCTGGGATGGCGCTCGCGCTGCTGTTCGAGCTGTCGGCCCTGCGGCGCGTGCGGGCGCGGCGCGGCGGGGTGGTGGGCTCGGCCCGCCTTGCGCCCGAGGAGAACTCTGCCAGGTCGTCCGCGCGCACGCGGCCGGAGGTGGACGAGGCTGTCCATCGCCTCACCGTGGTGGCGCCGACGGCTGGCTGTGCCGACGTCGAGCCGGGGTCCGGTCGACACGACGGCGCTGGGCCCGCCCCGGCTTGTGCGGAGGAGCCGCGTCCGTTCTGGCTGGACGACCCTGCGGCTCGCTGACCCCGCTGTCCGGCCACGTGTCCGGTGCCCCTAGCGGCCTCAGCGCAGCACGGTGGAGCTCGTGCCCAGTACGACGGACGGGTGCACGGCTGGGTTGAGCCAGCGCAGGACGCGCAGCAGGTCCCTGGACGCCAGCGAGACACAGCCTGCCGTGGAGCCGCCGGTGCCAACGTGCAGGAAGATGCCGCTGCCGGCGCCCTGCACTGGCGCCGAGGTGTTGTACGCGATCGTGGCCGCGTAGTCGTAGGCCGGCAGCTCGGTCCACAACGCCTCTGAGCCGGCGGCAAAGGGCGGGGAGGGGACCGGCGCGTACTGCCATGAGTTGTAGGTGGGGCTGCCGACGTGCTCGTCCCACCAGTCGCCGTAGACGAGCCGGCGGTAGGGGTAATGCACGCCCGGGTCGGCCAACGCGCCCCACATGAAAGGCCCGATGTCGAACCGGCCGGTGGGCGCGCGGCCGTCGCCCTCGCGCTTGAGGCCCGGCGGAGCGAAGCCGTTCCACCCGACGCGCGCCGACATGGCGGGAAAGGCGCGGACCCACGTCCCGTTGACCCGGCTGAACGTCTCGAGGGTGGCGTAGGAGCTGTCGTAGCCAGGAGAAGTCACAACGATTGCCTTACCCAGGGAGTAGACGACGCGGTCGACCGACAGGGCCGGAGTCCCGCATCCGGCGGCGGCCAGGGTGGTCAGGAGCGCGACGAGCACCAGTACCGAGCCCAGCCATCGGCGGGAGCGGCAGACAGTCGGTCTGACCAGGTGCATGGGCGTTACTGTGGCACGGCGCTGCGACAGGATCCGGCGATCGCTGCTGAGGGCGCTGCCAAGGCCCCGATATCCTCGCTGCATGGCCGGTCCGACTGCTCGTCGCGCTCCCGCTCCCCCCGTCCGTAGCGGACACAGCCGACGCGGCCGCGCTGGCGCGAGCGGCGCCGCTGTGCTGGGCCTGGCGCTGCTCGCCGGCTGCGACAAGCCGCCGCCCGGCGTCACGATCGTCGCGCAGGGGCAGAGCATCCGGGCTGACGCTGCGCGCTACACGTTCAACGGCAAGGTCAAGACCTACTTGCGGCCGAACACCACGCTCTCTGTGCGAGAGGGCGACATCCTCGGCATCGACGTCGACAAGGACGTCGCCGGCGCGGGATGGGCTGTCAAGCTCGGCGACCAGCAGCTGACCGACGTCCTCAAGGGCAAGCACCACACCACGGTCACCGTGCCGCCGCTGGGGCAGGCGGGCGGCGCGACGCTCGTCATTGGCGAGGTGCCCACGAGCGGCCAGGAGGCGTCCGGCCTCTGGATCTTCACCTTGAAGCGGCGCAGCTGAGCCGGCTGCTGGTCGTGACGGCGGTCGAGGCGGAGCGCGAGGCTGTCGTGCGCGCGCTCCACGGCGCTCGTGCGACCTCGCTCGGCCCGTTCGAAGCGTGGGAGGACGGCACCGTCGTGGTGCTGGCCGGTGGGGTTGGGCCTGCCGCTGCCGCCACCGCCGCCGCGCTGTGCTCCTCGCCGTGTGACCTGGTTGTGTCGATGGGGATCGGCGGCGGCATCGCCGGACGCGCTGCCCTCGGCCAGGTGGTCGAGGCGACGTCGATCGTCGCCGCCGACCTCGGCGCCTGGGACGGTCCGGTGTTCCGAGGGGTCGACGAGCTCGGGTTCGGCGACACCGTGCTGGCTGCCGAGTCGCTGGAGGCCGCTGCTGACGCACGCGGTCCCGTCGTGACGGTCTGCGCGGCGACGGGCAGTGTCGAGCGGGCGACCGACATCGCCCAGCGCTACGGAGCTGTCGCCGAGGGGATGGAGGGCTTCGGTGTGGCGACTGCCGCGAGGCGTTTCGGGGTGCCCGTGGGGGAGGTGCGCGTGATCAGCAACCTGATCGGACCGCGGCAGCGAGAGGGATGGGACATCCCGCTCGCGCTCCGGGGGCTGACCCGCGCGACTGCCGCACTGCGACGCAGCAGGCTGAGCCGAAGCACCCCGTGACCAGCCCACCGAGCCCACCGAGCCTGCCGGCACGGCTGACGACGGCGTTCTCACCCTGCCCTAATGACACCTTCCTGTTCGACGCCCTCGTGCACGGGCGCGTGCCAGGCGCCCCGGGGCTCGATGTCACGTACGCCGACATCGACGTGCTCAACGCCGCGGCCGCCGCCGAGCGCTACGACGTCGTCAAGGTGTCCTATGCCGCGCTGCCGGACCTGCTCGACCGCTACCAGCTGCTGCGCGCGGGAAGCGCGCTCGGCCGGGGCTGCGGGCCGCTCGTCGTCGTCGCCGGCGGCCGGACATCGCTGGCGGGGGCACGGGTCGCCATCCCCGGCGAGCGCACCACGGCATACCTGCTGTTCCGGCTGTGGGCGGCCGGCGTCGACCTGGCATCGGTCGAGGTGCTGCCCTTCGATGCGATCACGCCGGCGGTCCGGGACGGCGGCGTCGACGCCGGGCTGATCATCCACGAGTCGCGCTTCACCTACCCGTCCTACGGCCTGCGGGCCCTGGCCGACCTCGGCGACTGGTGGGAGGGCGCGACGGGGCTTGCCATCCCCCTCGGCGCGATCGTGGCGCGCCGCCAGCTCGACGGTGCCGAGCTGTCCCGCCTGGTGCGGTGCAGTGTCGAGGCGGCCCGGGCCGAGCCGGAGGCTTCGCGCGAGTACGTCATGGCGCACGCCCAGGAGATGGACCCCGCCGTCGCTGACCAGCACATCGCGCTGTACGTCAACGGCTTCACTGCCGACCTCGGTGAGCAGGGCTACGCCGCGGTGACCGGCTTGCTCGACCGGGCCGTCGCCGCCGGCCTCGTCCCGCCGCTGGCGGGTCCGCTGCGCTGAGCCCAGATGAGGTGCCGCCCGGTCAGGCCTCGAGCTCGCCGGCCACGGCATGCACGACCTTCGCCACGTTGGCGGCGACCCGCCTGTCGGGGTACTTGCCACGGCGCAGGTCGCGCTGGACGGTGTCGAGGACCTGGATCATGTCCTCGATCATCCCGTGCAGCTCCTCAGCCGGCCGCCGGGCGGTGGCAAGGCGCGGCGCCTGCCCGAGCACCCGCAACGACAGTGCCTGCTCACCGCGGCGACCCTCGGCCACCCCGAACTCGACCCGGTCGCCGGCCTTGAGCGTCTCGGTCCCGGCGGGCAGCGCCGACTTCGGGACGAACACGTCGCCGCCGTCCTCGCGGCTGACGAAGCCGAAGCCCTTGTCGGCGTCGAACCACTTCACACGACCGGTCGGCACGGGGCACCTCGAGGATGGCGGGAGGGACAGGGGAGCGGCAGCCGGGCCGGCACGGAGACGCAGTGTCTCGTCACACGGTGGTCGACGCCACAGCTGGCTACGTGCGCAGTCTACGTGCTGGACCCTTGCTGAGCAGGCGAGTTCCCGGCGATGCGGCTAATCTTGAGGTCATGAGCGAGCCGGCGGCGCAGGCGGGGGACCGGTGGGTCCGCGCCGGCGGCGTCGTGTTCGGTGTGGGTGTCATCGCCGTTCTTGTCGCCGTGCTGCCGTTCTTCTTCGGGGCTCGCAACTGGCCGCTCCCGCTCAACCTCGTGGCTGGTCTCGTGCCACCCACCGGGGTCGGCATCGCCCTGTGGGGATTGGTCCGCAACGCGCGGCAGGCCCGCGCCGCTCGGCCGCAGCCGGTGAGCGCGCAGCAGCCGTAGCCGGCGGAGCTTGCCCGTGGAGTGCGCCCGCGGCGGGTCAGCGGTAGCGGGCCGGGTCGGGCAACAGCTGGTTCATCGAGCCCGACCGGAAGCCACGGGGGTCGACTTCGGCCGCGGCGAACCCCGTGCCCCGGACCGCCTGCAGCAGCCCGGGCAGCGCCGCCGCGGCCGCTGCCGCCGGCTGGTCCACCTCGATGCGGGCCCGGTCGCCGAGGTCGCGCACGCGCAGGTCGAGCACAGCCAGACCGGCGGCATCCAGCACCGCCCGGGCAGCTGCCTCAGCCCGCTCGACGCGCGCGAGCCGCTCCCTCGTCACCTGCACGCCGAAGGCCACGCGGCTCGACAGGCACGCCGCTGCGGGCTTGTCGGCGGTGGCCAGCCCCCACCGCCGGCTCGCCGCCCGGACGTCGGCCTTGGTCAGCCCGGCGTCCCTCAGCGGGGCATGGGCCCCCCGCTCCGCCGCCGCGCGGATGCCGGGACGAAAGCCGGCGAGGACGTCGTCGGCGTTGGTCCCGGTGACCACAGTCGCCATCTCGAGCTGCTGCGCGAGGGGGGTGAGCACATCGAGCAGCTCGGCCTTGCAGAACCAGCACCTGTCGCCGGCGTTGGCCTGGTAGCCCGCGCGGCTCAGCTCGTCGGTCGGCGGAGCCTCGTGGCGCACCCCGAGCCCGAGCGCGACGCTGCGGGCGCCCGCCAGCTCCGACTCGGGCAGCGAGGGCGAGACGGCTGTCGCCGCGACCACGCCGGAGGTCCCGAGCGCCCGCACCGCCGCGGCGAGCACCAGGGCGGAGTCGGCGCCCCCGGAGAAGGCGACCAGAACCGGCCCCAGCTCGCGCAGCCGGGTGTCGAGAGCCGCCAGCTTGTCGTCGAGAGCGCTCACGCCGCCCATCCTGCCTACGCCCAGCCCGGCACTGTCGCAACTGCAGTCATCCTCGACTGCTCGAGCCCGCTGCACGGGGGAATCCTGCGATCCAGCCCCTCGCCGGGGGAGGATGACTGCAGTTTCGACACAGCCCACCAAGGCGGGGCCAGGGAGGATGCATGGACGCCACGCCGTCCTACGTCGCCGTCATCTTCACCTCGCACCGCACCGACGCCGGCGACGAGGGCTACGCGGCCGCCGCCGCGGCCATGGAGCAGCTGGCCGCCGAGCAGCCGGGCTACCTGGGCTTCGAGTCGGCCCGGACTCCGGGCGGGCTCGGTATCAGCGTCTCGTACTGGGCCGACGAGGACGCCGCCCGGGCGTGGAAGGCGGTGGGCGAGCACCTGGTCGTGTAGCAGACCGGCCGCGAGCGCTGGTACCGGGACTACCGGGTGCGGGTCGCCGTCGTCACCCGCGAGTACGGCCCGCCCGGCGAGGGCTGACTGCCGCACCGCTCCGTACCCTGGACCGATGGGCATCGCCGACTGGTTGCGCGGCCTGCCCGATGATTCGCTCTCGACGCTGCTGGAGGCCCGGCCCGACGCGGCGGTTCCCCCGCCGACCGATTTCGGCGTCCTCGCCTCCCGGCTGACCTCGCTGCCCGGCTCGGCCCGGGCGCTCGAGCGGGTCGATCTGTTCGTCATCGAGATGCTGAGCGCGCTCGCCATCCTGCCGAGCCCCGCCAGTGCGGACGCCGTGGCCGACGTCCTCGGCGCCGACCCCCGCCGGGCCGTCGATGCCGCGCTCGGGCTGGCGTTCGTGTGGCAGGACGAGGCCGGCGGCCTGCATCTGGTCCCGGCGGTCCGGCAGCTGCTGGGGCTGCACCCGCTCGGGCTCGGGCGCCCGGTCGCCGAGCTGCTCGTCGACGCGGGGGCCACGCGGCTGCAGACGATGATCCGGTCCCTGGGCATCCGGGAGGCTCCCTCCTCGGTGGTGGGCCTGCGGAGCGCCATCGCCGAGATGTTCGCCGATGCTGCCCGCCTCGATGCCCTGCTGGCCGGGTTGCCGCCGCAGGAGCGGAGCGTGCTCGAGCGCCTCGCGGTCGGCCCGCCCACCGGCAGCACCGAGCTGGCCTATCGCCTGGTGCCGCTGCAGGAAGCGACGACGAGCGTCGAGCGGCTGCTCGCGCAAGCGCTGCTCGTCGGCGTGGAGTGGGAGGTCGTCGAGCTGCCCCGCGAGGTCGGGTTGCGGCTGCGATCGATTGCTGGGCAGGCCCCGGCCGGCACGGTGCACCCCGAGCCGCCTGAGCTCAGCGCCGCTCCGGCCACCACCCGCAGCTCGCGGGCTCCGGGCGCCGGGGGCGCTGCAGGCGCCGGGGGCGCCGGGAGCGCTGTGGATGCCGTCGACGACGCGGGTGCCGCCGCTGCCGCGACCGCCGTGCGGCTGGTCGAGGCATTGCTCGAGCACTGGGACGAGCAGACGCCGACACTGACCCGGGCCGGGGGCCTCGCCGTTCGTGACCTGCGCGCAGCGGCGAAGGCCCTTGGCGTCGAGCCGGACACCGTGGCCACCCTCGCCGAGACGGCATCGGCCGCCGGCCTTGTCGCCAGCTCGGCCGGCCTCGACGCCGCCGTGATGCCGACGGAGCGCTTCGATGCCTGGCGCACCGCATCCCTCGCCGACCGGTGGGCAACCCTGGCGGTCTCGTGGCTCGGGATGGACCGGCTGCCCCGGCTCGTCGGCGAGAAGGACGAGCGGGGCAAGGGGTTCGCCGTCTTCTCCTGGGACCTGACGTACTTCGGCTCCGCGGCCCTTCGCCGGGAGGTCCTGGATGCGCTGGCCGCCGCGCCAAAGGGTGCCGCCGTTGACCCGGACGGTCTCGCCAACTGGCTGTACTGGCGGGCGCCATTCCGGGGCGGGGAGCGTCGCGAGGTACTAGCCGGTTGGCACCTGGCCGATGCCGAACTGCTCGGCCTGACCGGTCGCGGCGCGCTGACCAGTGCCGGGCGGGTGCTGCTCGGCGAGCCGCCGCTCGAAGGGGCCCTCGCGGCCGCGCTCGCGCCGCGGCTCCCGGCGCCGGTCGACCACCTGCTGATCCAGGCCGATCTGACCGCTGTCGCTCCGGGCCCGCTGGTTCCCGAGCTCGCCCGGCGGCTAGAAGTGCTCGCCGACGTGGAGTCGGCCGGCGCTGCGACCGTCTACCGCTTCTCCGAGGCCAGCATCCGCCGGGCGTTCGACGCCGGCTGGGCGCGCGACGAGGTGGCCGGGCTGCTCGACACCCTCGCGAAGGGAGGCGTCCCGCAGGGCCTGGCCTACCTCGTCGACGACGTCGCTCGTCGCCACGGCCGGCTCCGGGCAGGCGCCGTCTCGAGCTACCTGCGGTGCGACGAGCCCGGGCTGCTGGCCGAGGTCGTCGCAACGCGGAAGGTGGCGCCCCTGGGGCTGCGAACCGTGGCCCCCACGGTTGCAGTCAGTGCGGCTCCGCTGACCAAGGTGCTCGAGCTGCTGCGCGCGGCCGGCTTCGCGCCCGCCGCGGAGGCGAGCGACGGCGCGGTCACCATCGCCCGGGCGCCTCGGCACCGGGTACCGGCACCACCGCGGACCGCCTCGCGGACCCCGTCGTCGGGCCAGACACTGCCGCCCGGCCACGCGGTGGAGGCAGTCGCCCGGCTACGCCGGCTCGACCGGCGGCGTGCCCCGGCACCGGAGGGCCGCCGAGCATCTCTCGCCACTCACGGCGACCTGGTCATGGGGACGACCGCCGTGCTGGCCCGGCTGCACGAGGCGGTGCGGAGCTCGGAGCTGCTGTGGATGTCCTACGTCAACGCCGAGGGCCGGGCGTCGGAGCGGATCGTGCATCCGATCATGTTCGTCGGCGGCCACCTCACCGCATTCGACGAGGAGAGTGGTGAGAAGCGGAGCTTTGCGCTCAGCCGCATCCAGGCCCTCGCTGCTGTAGCCGACGACGGCGAAGATGCGGTGGCCGGCTCGGGCTGAGGCGGCGGCTGCTTGCTACCGTTGGTGCTGCGACGGCACCGCAGGAGAGACCCCATGTTCGGGGCGCCGAAGGGGCAACCTCCCCGGAAACTCTCAGGCACAGGTACTGCGGTGTCACGGCACCTCTGGACGCGGCGAGCCCTCAGCTCGTCGGCAGACAGAGGGGGACGGTGGGCGCCCGACGCGCCCCGGCCGACCCTGGAGCCAACGTGCCCGACACCGACCAGACCGCTCCCGCCCTCGAGCCTGCACTCCTGATGGCGCCCGCCCCCTTCGTCACCCGCCACGTCGGCGCCACCGATGACGAGACCGGCCAGATGCTGGCCGTCCTGGGCCTTGCCGACACCGACGAGCTGATCGCCCGGGCGGTGCCGGCCGACATCCGCAGTGACGCCGCGCTCGCGCTCCCCCCGGCTGCGACCGAGCGCCAGGTGCTGGCCGAGCTGCGCGCGCTGGCAGCCGCCAACCCGCCGGCCCGCTCGCTGATCGGGATGGGCTACGCCGCCGCTGAGACGCCGTCGGTGCTGCTGCGCAACGTCCTCGAGAACCCCGCCTGGTACACCGCCTACACGCCCTACCAGCCGGAGATCTCGCAGGGCCGCCTCGAGGTCCTGCTCACCTTCCAGACGATGGTCACCGACCTCACCGGGCTCGACGTCGCCAACGCCAGCCTCCTCGACGAGGGCACCGCTGCCGCCGAGGCCATGGCGCTGTGCCGCCGGGTGATGAAGTCCGATGCCGGCACGTTCGTCATCGACGCCGACTGCCATCCGCAGACGATCGACGTTGTCACGACCCGGGCAGAGTCGGCCGGGGTCAAGGCGGTCGTCGCCGACCTCGACACCGGCGACCTCGACCTGTCCGGCGCGTTCGGGGTGCTCGCCCAGTACCCCGGGACGAGCGGTCGGGTCCGCGACCTCGCGCCGCTCGCGCAGCGGGTGCACGATGCGGGCGGGCTGCTCGTCGTCGCCGCCGACCCGCTGGCCCTAACGCTGCTCACCCCGCCCGGGGAGGCCGGCGCCGACGTGGCCGTCGGGACGACGCAGCGGCTTGGCCTGCCGCTCTGGTTCGGCGGCCCGCACGCCGCCTACATCGCTACCCGCACCACCTACCAACGCCAGTTGCCCGGTCGGCTGGTCGGCGTGTCTGTCGACTCCCGCGGCCGCCGCGCCCTGCGCCTCGCCCTGCAGACCCGCGAGCAGCACATCCGGCGGGAGAAGGCGACGAGCAACATCTGCACCGCGCAGGTGCTGCCCGCGCTGGTGGCGGCCCTGTACGCGCAGTACCACGGTGCGGAGGGGCTTACCGCCATCGCCCGGCGCATCGCCGGTCTCACCGCGGCCCTCGCGGCTGGGCTTCAGGTCGCCGGCGTCCAGCTCGCGCACGACGAGGCCTTCGACACCATTCAGGCACGCGTGCCGGGCCGTGCCCGCGAGGTGCTGGCGGCGGCGCTGAATGGCGGCATCAACCTGCGCCGGGTGGATGCCGACACCGTCGGCGTCTCGCTCGACGAGCTGGCCGACGAGGACACGGTGAGCGCCGTCCTGGCCGCGTTCGGCGCCGAGTGGGCGGGACCGCCGGCAGGGCAGCCCGCCGCCGACCTGCTGCCGGTCACCCTGCGTCGCACCACGCAGTTCCTGCAGCACGAGCTGTTCACCCGCTACCGGTCCGAGACCGAGATGATGCGCTACCTGCGGCGTCTGGCCGACCGCGACCTCGCGCTCGACCGCACGATGATCCCGCTCGGCTCCTGCACGATGAAGCTGAATGCGGCCACCGAGATGGCTGCCATCTCCTGGCCGGGGTTCACCGATGTCCACCCGTTCGCGCCGGCCGAGCAGACCGCTGGCTTCCGCTCCTTGATCGGCGACCTCGAGGCGTGGCTAGGCGAGATCAGCGGCTACGACGCCGTCTCCGTGCAGCCCAACGCTGGGGCGCAGGGCGAGTTCGCCGGGCTGCTCGCCATCAGGCGCTACCACGAGAGCCGCGGCGAGAATGCGCGTGACCTGTGCCTGGTCCCGTCCTCGGCGCATGGCACCAACGCGGCATCGGCGGCGCTCGCCGGGTTGCGGGTGGCGGTGGTCCGCTGCGGCGACGACGGCGTGATCGACCTCGCCGACCTGGCCGCCAAGCTCGAGCAGCACGCCGGGCGGGTCGCCGGCATCATGATCACCTATCCGTCGACGCACGGGGTGTACGAGGAGACGGTCCGCGAGGTCTGCCGGCTGGTGCACGAGGCGGGCGGGCAGGTCTACCTCGACGGCGCCAACCTCAACGCGCTCGTCGGCATCGCCCGGCCGGGCGACATCGGCTCGGACGTCTCGCACTTCAACCTGCACAAGACCTTCTGCATCCCGCACGGCGGTGGGGGGCCTGGCGTCGGCCCGATCGGGGTCAAGGCACACCTCGCGCCGTTCCTGCCCACGTCGGAGGTCGTGCCGGAGGCTGGTCCGGCAACCGGCCCCGGCGCTGTTGCTTCGGCGCCGTGGGGATCGGCGGGGGTGCTGCCGATCTCCTGGGCCTACATCCGGCTGATGGGCGCTGGGGGGCTGCGCACAGCCACGACCTCAGCGGTCCTCGCGGCCAACTACGTAGCGGCGCGGCTGCGCGAGGCATACCCGGTGCTCTACACCGGCGGCCACGGGCTGGTGGCGCACGAGTGCATCCTCGACCTCCGAGACATCACCGCCCGTACCGGAGTCACAGCCGAGGACGTCGCCAAGCGGCTGATCGACTACGGCTTCCACGCTCCGACGATGTCGTTCCCGGTCGCTGGGACGTTGATGGTGGAGCCGACCGAGTCCGAGTCGAAAGCCGAGCTCGACCGCTTCGTCGACGCGATGCTCGGCATCCGCGCCGAGATCGAGGCCGTGGAGCGGGGTGAGGTGGCTGCGGCCGACAGCGTGCTGCGGGGCGCGCCGCACGACGCTGAGACTGTCACAGCTGACGAGTGGGACAGGGCCTATCCGCGCAGCACAGCCGCCTGGCCGGTCGCCGGGCTGCGCGCGGCCAAGTACTGGCCGCCGGTGTCCCGGATCGACAACGCGTACGGCGACAAGAACCTGCAGTGCACCTGCCCGCCGCCGGAGGCGTTTGAGGACTGACGCTTCGCTCGTGGAGGGGTTAGTGGCCCGTCGGTCGGCCGGAGGGTGCTGCATGGCGGCCCGCCGGCCGGCGACTAGCACGAGCACCAGCCCCACCCCGAGCAGCAGCAGCCCGCTCAGGAGCAGTGTAAGCGGCACGGTGCGCCGCACCAGGTCGATCCGGTCGCCCCGCGCACCCCAGAAGGCGACGAGGTCGGCGACCGAGGCCGGCGTCTGGGCATACACCACGTGCTGCACCCTTGCCATCGGAGGCCGTTCCACCACTGCGCGGACGACGCGGGCGGCCCGCTGGACGGCGCCGTCCTTCGCGTACCGCGGCGTGCTCAGGAGCGTGCCGAGGCGGCTGAGGCCGCTCACGTCCGGCGCGGCGAACAGCGTTTCGTCGACCCGGTCGAGGCCCACCCCGGCCCCGGTACGCGGCTCGACGAGGTATGCGGCGCTGCGTCGAGGGTGAAGCGCAGCGGGATGCCCGCCGCCAGCACCGCCACGGCACTGGCCCTGTCGTCGGGGGTGAGCCGGGGCAGGACGAGCCGGCGCAGCGCGGCGATGTCGATACCTTGCGCGGTGAACCGTGCCGCTGCCTGTGTCGGGGTCAGCCGTGCCGCGATGGCTTGGGCCGCCAAGGCGTCGCCGTAGGCGGGCTGCACCGCCGCTCCCACCAGCGAGCCCTCGTAGCGCGACAGCCGCACGCCGCTGACCCAGCTGCTGCCCGTCCGGCGCACGTCGTAGGCGCGGCCCACCTCGTTCTGCCACACCGGGTAGGGACCTGCGCCGGCCTCGAACGGCAGACCCACCGTGAAGGTCCCAAGGCGGTCTACTCGGTTGCCCACGGAGTAGGAAAAGGCACGGGGGTCCGCGACGCCACGCAGGGTACGGCGGTCGAGCACGTACTGCTGGGCGAACGACTGCGCCGGTAGATCCCCGACCGTTTCCTGCTCGTCCTCGCGGACAGTCGCCTGCTCCCCGGCCGCGTCGACGAGGCGTAGCCGGCGGCTGACCGACAGGGGGAGGACCTGGGCGCCGGCTCGGGGGGGGCACTATCGCCGGGTCGGGGTAGCGGGTGAGTTCGCCGGTGCTGTGCATGGTCGTGTCGAGCGGGCCGCCGGGGTAGCGGATCGCCAGCCCGGGGAGCAGAAACCTGACCGCCGCCGCGGCCAGCAGCAGCAGCAGCCCGAGGACTGTCAGAATGCTGCCGCTGCGGCGCAACACGCTGCCTCTTCTCGGTGAGGCATTCATGATCCGTGATCCACTGGGGAACAGCAGCCCCTGCGGGTGCGCTGGAGGATAGGTCACGTGCGCTGGCCATCGGGGGCCGGTCGCCGGTCGAGGACGAGCACACGAGGGGGATGGTCGGTGGCTGACGGACCGCTGATCGTGCAGTCCGACAAGACGGTGCTGCTCGAGGTCGACCACCCGCTCTCGGACGAGGCCCGCATCGCCCTCGCACCATTCAGCGAACTCGAGCGCGCTCCCGAGCACATCCACACCTACCGCATCACCAACCTCGCGCTGTGGAACGCGCGCGCCGCCGGCCACGACGCGGAGCAGGCGGTCGATGTCCTGATGCGCTACAGCCGCTTCCCGGTGCCACATGCGCTGCTGGTCGACGTCGCCGAGACGATGGACCGCTTCGGCCGGCTCCGCCTCGAGAACGACCCGGCGCACGGGCTGGTCCTGCACGCGCTCGACCGCGCCGTGCTCGAGGAGGTCGCCCGGTCGAAGAAGGTGGCCCCCCTGATCGGCGCGCGTGTCGCTCCCGACGTCGTGGTGGTGCATCCGAGCGAGCGGGGACGCCTGAAGCAGGTGCTGCTCAAGCTGGGCTGGCCGGCCGAGGACCTCGCCGGCTACGTCGACGGCGAGGCGCATCCAATCGGGCTGGTGACTAACGGCTGGGAGCTGCGCGACTACCAGCGGATGGCGGTCGAGGGGTTCTGGGCCGGGGGCTCAGGTGTAGTCGTGCTGCCAAGCGGCGCCGGCAAGACGATCGTGGGTGCCGCCGCGATGGCCCGGGCGGGAGCGACGACGCTGATCCTGGTCACCAACACGGTGGCCGGGCGGCAGTGGAAGCGTGAGCTGCTCGCGCGCACGACCCTCACCGAGGAGGAGATCGGCGAGTACTCCGGCGAGCGCAAGGAGATCCGCGCCGTCACCATCGCCACCTACCAGGTGATGACGACCCGCCGCAAGGGCCAGTACCTGCACCTCGACGTGTTCGATGCCCGCGACTGGGGGTTGATCATCTACGACGAGGTGCACCTGCTGCCGGCACCAGTGTTCCGGATGACCGCCGACATCCAGTCCCGCCGCCGCCTCGGCCTGACCGCCACGCTCGTGCGTGAGGACGGGCGCGAGGGCGACGTCTTCTCCCTCATCGGGCCCAAGCGGTACGACGCCCCGTGGCGCGACATTGAGGCGCAGGGCTGGATCGCGCCCGCCGTCTGCACCGAGGTGCGGGTGACCCTGACCGACGACGAGCGGATGAGCTACGCCGTCGCCGAGCCCGAGGAGCGCTACCGCATGTGCTCCACGGCGCTGTCCAAGCGCTGGGTCGTGCAGCAGCTCGTGCGTAAGCACGCCGGTGAGCGGGTGCTGGTCATCGGGGCCTACCTCTCCCAGCTCGAGGACCTCGGCGTGACGCTCGACGCCCCAGTGATCCAGGGGTCGACGCCCAACCGGGAGCGCGAGGTTCTGTTCGAGCAGTTCCGCACCGGCGAGATCACCACGCTCGTCGTGAGCAAAGTCGCCAACGTCTCGATCGACCTGCCCGAGGCGGGAGTGGCCGTGCAGGTGAGCGGCACCTTCGGCTCACGCCAGGAGGAGGCGCAGCGCCTCGGCCGGGTGCTGCGGCCCAAGGCCGACCACCGGCAGGCGCACTTCTACACAGTCGTCGCCCGTGACACCCTCGACCAGGAGTACGCCGCTCACCGGCAGCGCTTCCTCGCCGAGCAGGGCTACGCCTACGCGATCATCGACGCTGACGACATCACCACCGAGAGCTGACCCGGGCAGGTCGCTCAGGTTGCTAGCCCGGCCGGCGCAGCCGTGGCTGTCTGCGGTGGCTGTCAGCCGGTGGCGCCCGTGGCCGTACCGGCCAGCTTGCTGATGTCCTGCGTCTGGTCGGCGGGGGGCGCCACCAAGGTGCCGACGTCGGCCTTCCCGAAGTCGTACAGCTCCTGCGCGAAGGTGAACGAGCCTGCACCGGTCGGGGCCTTCAGCGAGTAGGACGTCTTGACCGCCCGGCCCTCGTCGTCGATCCAGACGTCGATCGGGAACGCGGTCGTCCCGAACTCCTTCTTGAACGTGTCGGCGGTGGCCTGCCCGAACGAGCCCTGCTGCACAGCCTTCTGGATGTCGATCTGCGCCTTGTAGTGCGTCGCTGGCCCTGCCTTCACCGTCTCCTTGCCGACGGTGGTGATCCCGGACTGGCTGGAGCCTTGGAGGTACTTGAGCACCTGGGTGGGGTCCGAGCTCTGGCTGAGGGTGCCGAGCTGCCCGTTGCCGCCCATCGACTTCGAGACCGCGTTGAGGTCGACCTTCAGCCACGGCTTGCCGCCGCTCTGGGCGGACAGGTTGGCCGGCAGCTTCTCGTAGATCGTGGTGCCGATGATGCGGCTCTCGATGGTGCCTGCCTGCGGCACGCTCAGGGAGATGGTGCCGCGGTGGTTGACGAAGTCGTAGGCACCGGTCCCATTGAGCGGGAAGCTCTGGCCAGCCGCGCTGACCGAGCCGTTGAGCAGCAGCCTGGCGTTGGTTGCGGTGGTCTTCTTCGCGCTGGCCGCGATGATCTGGTACGGCGTCTGGGTAGTCGCGCTGCTGGCGCTGGACCCGCCGCCGGCGGCCGTACCGCCGGCACCCCCGCTCTTGCTGGAGCCACTGGAGCCGCTGGAGCCGCTGGAGCCACAGCCGGCGAGGACGACGGCGGACAGCAGGGCCGGGATGGCGATGTACCGACGGGACAGGGTCAAGGATGGCTCCAACTCGGGTATGCGTTGCGCGTGCACGTAGCGTGATGCGCTGGTACCTATAATGCCCGAAGCTCCAGCCGGACAATCTCCGCGCGGCAGCGGACCACCCGACCGCCACGAACGCATCGAGGGGGGTGGCCCGGAAGGGCCACCCCCCTCGATGGGAGTGCATGAGGCCGCGGCCTCAGGAGACAGGACCGGTCAGAAGTCCATGTCCCCGCCGCCGCCCGGCATGGCCGGAGCAGCGTTCTTCTCGGGCTTGTCGGCGATGACAGCCTCGGTGGTGAGGAACAGCGCCGCGATCGACGCCGCGTTCTGCAGTGCCGAACGGGTCACCTTGGCCGGCTCGATGATGCCTGTCGCCACCATGTCGACGTACTCGCCGGTGGCGGCGTTGAGCCCGTAGCCGGCCTCCAGCCCGCGCACCTTCTCGACGACGACCCCGCCCTCGAGGCCGGCGTTGATCGCGATCTGCTTGATCGGCGCCTCGAGCGCGATGCGCACGATGTTGGCGCCGGTCGCCTCGTCGCCGGTCAGCTCGAGCTTCTCGAACGCAGTGACGCTGGCGGCGAGCAGGGCGACGCCGCCACCGGGCAGCACACCCTCCTCGACCGCAGCCTTGGCGTTGCGGACGGCGTCCTCGATGCGGTGCTTGCGCTCCTTGAGCTCGACCTCGGTGGCCGCGCCGACCTTGATGACTGCGACACCGCCGGCCAGCTTGGCCAGGCGCTCCTGCAGCTTCTCGCGGTCGTAGTCGGAGTCGCTCTTTTCGATCTCGGCACGGATCTGGTTGACCCGCCCGGCGATCTGGTCGGCGTCGCCCGAACCCTCGACGATCGTGGTCTCGTCCTTGGTGATCGTCACCTTGCGGGCGCGGCCCAGCAGGTCGAGACCGGCGGTCTCGAGCTTGAGCCCGACCTCCTCGCTGATGACCTGGCCGCCGGACAGGATCGCGATGTCCTGCAGCATGGCCTTGCGGCGGTCGCCGAACCCGGGAGCCTTGACCGCAGCGCTCTTGAACGTGCCGCGGATCTTGTTGACCACCAGGGTCGCCAGGGCCTCGCCCTCGACGTCCTCGGAGATGATCACCAGCGGCTTGCCGCTCTGCATGACCTTCTCGAGCAGCGGCAGCAGGTCCTTGACCGAGCTGATCTTGCTGTTGACGATCAGGAGGTAGGGGTCGTCGAGAACGGCCTCCATGCGCTCCGGGTCGCTGACGAAGTAGGGCGAGATGTAGCCCTTGTCGAAGCGCATGCCCTCGGTGAGCTCGAGCTCGAGCCCGAAGGTGTTGCTCTCCTCGACTGTGATGACGCCTTCCTTGCCGACCTTGTCCATCGCCTCGGCGATGATCTCGCCGACCGAGGTGTCAGCGGCGGAGATCGAGGCGGTGGAGGCAATCTGCTCCTTGGTCTCGACGTCCTTGGCGAGCTTGCTCAGCTCCTCGGAGACGCGCTCGACGGCCTGTTCGATACCGCGCTTGAGGCCCATCGGATTGGCGCCGGCGGCAACGTTGCGCAGCCCCTCCTTGACGAGGGCCTGGGCAAGCACGGTGGCGGTGGTGGTGCCGTCACCCGCGACGTCGTCGGTCTTCTTGGCGACCTCCTTGACGAGCTCCGCGCCGATCTTCTCGTACGGGTCCTCGAGGTCGATCTCCTTGGCGATGGAGACGCCGTCGTTGGTGATGGTGGGGGCGCCCCACTTCTTCTCCAGGACGACGTTGCGGCCCTTGGGGCCGAGCGTGACCCGTACGGCGTCGGCCAGCTGGTTCATGCCGCGCTCGAGGCCGCGCCGGGCCTCTTCGTCGAATGCAATGATCTTGGCCATGTAGCTGTCCCTCCGGACACGGTGGACGGATGCAGGTGACCGGTGCCAGTAGGCGGGGCGCCCGCGACGGACGGCCAGGATGCCTCGTCCCGCGACCTGGCACTCGGTGGGGGTGAGTGCTAATACATGTTTAGCACTCACCCCTGCCGAGTGCAAGTGGCCGGGGCCTGACCTGCGGATGCAGACTGGCTGAGCTCAGTCGAGCAGGTCCGGCAATGCCTTCTCGAAGGCGGAGTAGGAGGGCCGGATCGTCACTGTCGGACCTGAGGTCGGCGCCACGGCGTCGATCGTCTTGAGGCCGTCGCCGGTGTTGTAGAGCACCGTCTCGGCATCAGGGTCGATCGTTCCGGCGGCCAGCAGCTTGCGCAGCGTCGCGACTGTCACCCCGCCGGCGGTCTCGGCGAAGATGCCCTCGGTGCGAGCCAGCAGCTTGATCCCCTCGACCAGCTCGTCGTCGGTGACGTCCTCGATCGCCCCACCGGTACGCCGGCACACGTCGATGGCGTAGGGACCGTCAGCCGGGTTGCCGATCGACAGCGACTTGGCGATCGTGTTGGGCCGGATCGGGGTCACGTAATCGGCGCCCCGTGCGAACGCGTCGGCGACGGGGTTGCAGCCGGCCGCCTGCGCACCGAACACGCGGTAGGGCGTCGGCTCGAGCAGCCCGATCCGGCCGAGCTCGGCAAACGCCTTGTCGGTCTTGGTCAGCATCGAGCCCGAGGCGATCGGGATGACGACCTGCTCGGGCAGGCGCCAGCCGAGCTGCTCGGCCACCTCGTAGCCGAGCGTCTTGGAGCCCTCGGCGTAGAAGGGGCGGACGTTGACGTTGACGAACGCCCACTCCTGCTCACCGGCGATCTCGCTGCACAACCGGTTGACGTCGTCATAGGAGCCCTCGATCGCGACCAGGGTCGTGTCGTAGACCGCGGTCGAGACCGTCTTGCCGGCCTCGAGGTCGTGCGGGATCAGGATGACGCTGCGCAGCCCGACGTGGGCGGCGTGTGCCGCTACCGACTGCGCGAGATTGCCGGTCGAGGCGCAGGCGACCGTGGTGTAGCCGTACTCCCGCGCCGCCGAGAGAGCCACCGACACGACGCGGTCCTTGAACGAGTGCGTCGGGTTGGCGCTGTCGTCCTTGACCCACAGCGAGCGCATCCCGAGGGCGGCCGCCAGCCGGTCGGCGCGGCGCAGCGGCGTGAACCCGGCGCCCATCGACACCCGGGTCGCGGGGTCGTGGCCGGCGGGGAGCAGCCCCACGTAACGCCACAGGTCGTGGGGGCCGGCGGCGATGGACTCACGGGTGACGCGGCGCAGCAGGTCGTCGTCGTAGGCGATCTCGAGCGGCGCGAAGCACTCCAGGCACACGTGCACGGGCGCGAGGTCATAGGTTGCGCCGCAGTTCTTGCACTTCAGGCAAGACGCGGGATTGACCGTCACGGGGCGGTCGAGCAGGGATGTCACGGGCGAGAGCCTCCTCATCGTTCCCGTCCAGGTGACGGGCCGGCGTTGGCACCTGCCGGGACGCACTGCGCGGTGGCGCAGGGCTGTCGCGGTGGTTGCCGGGGCTTCAGCGGGCCGGGTCCCTCTGCCCCTCAGGATGAGCGGTATGTGGTTGTGAGGTGTCACGATAGCCGACGTGCCTCGCGCTATCGACGTCGTCTACACCGATCTCGACGGCACGATGGTCGGCCCGCGCGGCTGCTTCTTCCGCGCGGCGGGCGGCGTCACCTCGCTGGAGCCAGCTCGTGCCCTCGTCGAGCTGCTGAACGCCGGGGTCGTGCTCGTCCTGGTCAGCGGGCGCACCAGGGCCCAGCTCATCGAGGCGTGCGCGATCTTCGGTGCGGACGGCTTCGTCGCCGAGCTCGGAGCCATCGTCGGTTGGGCTGGCGGCCGGGAGAGTGCCCGACAGCCGGGCACGGCGCCGGAGGGTGCCGTCGGCCCGGAGGGCTCGACTGTCGCAGCCGGGGCCGACGACGGGCTGGTGGCTGACCTGCTTGCCGAATACGCCGGCCTGCTCGAGCTGCACTCGCCCTGGCATCTGGGGCACGAGGTCGACGTCATGCTCCGCGGCCGGGTCGACGTCGCGGACGTCGAGGCCTGGCTCGCTGGCCGGGGCGCGGGGTGGCTGCGGCTGCGCGACAACGGCGTGCTGCGTGAGCGACGGCCCGAGCGGGGGCTCGGCGCGGTGCACGTCTACCACCTGGTACCCGACGGCATCAGCAAGGGCGCAGCCGTCGAATACGACCTGGCTCGCCGCGGGATCGACCCCGCTCGGGCGCTGGCCATCGGCGACTCGGCCAGCGATCTTGAGATGGCACCTCACGTGGGCCGGATGTCGGTCGTGGCCAACGGCGCACGGGCGCCGCACATGCCGGCGCTGATTGCGCGGCACGGCAACGTCAGCGTCGAACAGGCGCCGCTGGGCGCCGGGTGGGCGTCCGCGGTGCGTTCGGCCCTGGGGTCGCCTTAGTTACTTCGACCTGAAGAACTCGTAGCCATTTGCGTTGGGGCGCAGCTGTTTCGCCCGGGCGCGGCGTCGTGTTCAACGTCCCGATTGCCGGGATCATGGACGCTGACGGGTCGGTCGAGGTCTGGGGTGCGGTGTGTTACGGACGCGGGCGGAGCAGGTCAGCCTGTGGGAGGCGGTGTTGCCGGCGGAGGTGTTGCGGCTGCCGGTGGAGTTGGCCCGGGTGGATGCGTTGCTCGATGATCCGGTGTT
>JAABUU010000639.1_pt1 | contig 75835 bp, 67 predicted proteins | sample 5559301 | NCBI WGS metagenome assembly JAABUU01 (sample SAMN10711884, study PRJNA513360) | rock metagenome | isolation source: Antarctica rocks | place: Antarctica: Victoria Land, Richard Nunatak white
TTGGTTGCGTGCGAGTGCGGAGGATGTTGCAGCAGTCGACATCGAAACACCCCTGATGAGCGCCACAGCCGCGGATTGCGGAGAACTGAGCGACCTTTACAGAGCGGCAGCGCAGCTGGGAGATGGATTGGTCGAGCCTATTGGCTCGCCGGCGGTTCGTGTTTTCACGATGCTGTCCGCCGTAACGGGTATGCACTTCAGGCCGCAGGAGCGGAACGAGCCATTTGCGGCGATGATGGCGTGGGCGGACGGCCGTCGCTCCGCTATCCCGGCCGATTTCCGATCGCACACTGACCTGCTCGCCTCGATGGCGGAACGCGCCGGAAATCCCGTGCTTCGTGCGCGGTTGTCGGATCTTTGCTGGCTGCTTGATCGAAAGCGCGGAAAGCTCGGGATCGCCGCGGTAGCCGCTTACACCGAGATCGTTGAAAAAACCGACAGAGGAGATCTGACATATAGGTTCGCGGCTGAAGGCGGCGCTCTTCAGCATGAGGCTCGCGATTACCTTCGCCGCGCTTTGCAGATCGGCCGAGCTGTAGGTTGGAATAAGCCTGAGACGGTGTTAGCTCGCGAACTCCTTAGGACGCTGCGGCAACGAGCACTGACGCTACATGCAACAGTTCCAATTTATTGGTTCTGCGATCTTGATCTCGATTTGGCGGTGTCCGATCCCGCCGAGATCGGTGCAGGACTCGACCGAGTACTAGCAACCGCTCCGACCGGTGAGAGATTCCACAGCCGAGTTGAACTTTGGCGGCTTGCTGCCCGCGCGTACCATTTGGCTAAGAAGCAGGAGGACAAGAGCCGTTGCCTTGCCGAGGCGGCGGAACAGCTAGTCCACGAAGCCCAATCCAAGCAAGGCTCTGCCTTGCTGGCATCGCATTTCTTGAGCGCAGCGATCATTCAGCTTCACGGTGTTCCAGGCAAAAAGGACAGACGGACCGAGCTGCGGCATCAGCTTGTCGACGTTCAGGCTCGGGTGCCGGACGAGATGTCGGTGATCTCGAAGGAACTTGACCTTCGGGAGATCGTGGAGAAGGTTGAGGAAGCAATCCGCCCGGCTATCCTGCTAGGCAAGCTATTTATCTTCGCTGAGTTGGCAAGGTCGCCTGACCCGCAGAAGCTCGCGAGCGATGCCGCAGCGACGATTAGGCAGAATCCGCTCTCGTCTCTATTTGGGACGGCACATCTCGATCGAGAGGGGAAGACGGTTGCGCGCACTGGCGGTGGCGCGTTTGGCGACGCGTCGAACGACGATGCCGTTCGTCACCAAGTGGCACAGGGCGAAACGATCCGAAGAAAACTGGTTGCTTCTGCTAAGATCGAGGTTGCGCGTCAAGCTATCTTGGACCGGCATTTCATCTCGGGCGATGTCCTCGCCGCACTGCTGCAATACAGTCCGTTTGTGCCGCCTGATCAAGCCCGGACCTTTTCAATGGGCTTTACGCGCTTTTTTCAAGGTGATTTCGTCAGTGCGATTTATATCCTGACACCGCTCCTGGAAAGCTCTCTTCGCCACATCTTGAAGTCCAACGGACACGACGTCACGATCTTCGATGATGCGACGGAAACCCAAGAGGATCGCACGATATCCTCGCTGTTCGAGCAGATGCGATCCGAACTGGAGAGCGTGCTGACTCCGGCGATCACCGGCGACATCGAGCGCGTCTTTCTGATCAAGCCCGGTCCTCACCTCCGCCACGCGGTCGCACATGGTCTTCTTCACGATGGCGATCCGTATGGTGCGGACGCGGTCTATGCGTGCTGGCTGATTTTTCGGCTCTGTCTGCTGCCGCTGTTCCCCTATGTTGACGAGTTACGGTCTGGATTTGCCGGCAGCGAACTATGCCAAGCCTAAATCCCGACATCCTACGCTGGGCCCGCGAGACCGCCGGCCTGACGCTGGAGGAAGCGGCCAACAAGCTCGCCATCAATGAGGCACGGGGCACATCCGGTGCGGAACGGCTGGCCTCTTACGAGTCCGGTGAGCGTGAGCCAACCCGGCCGTTGCTGCTGCGCATGGCAAAGCAGTATCGCAGGCCGCTATTGGCGTTCTACATGTCGGAGGCGCCGAGGACCGGACAAAGGGGTCGGGATTTCAGGACTTTGCCGCCGGAGCATTCTCGTGCGCAGGATGCTGTCGTCGATACTCTCATCCGCGATGTACGCGCGCGACAAGAGATGGTCCGCGCGATCTTGGACGACGAGGAAGAGGCTGACCGTCTGCCCTTCGTTGGTTCGATGTCCATGAGCGACGGAGTTGAATCCGCTCTCCGATCCATACAGCGGACGCTCGACTTAGACATTTATCAATATCGCGGTCGTCGGCTTAACAATCAAGGAAAGACCGGCTTCGCCTATCTACGCCAGCAGACGGAGCGGGCCGGTATCTTCGTCCTGTTGATCGGCAATCTCGGTAGCCATCACACCAACATCGACGTGGAATTATTCCGAGGTCTCGCGCTCGCCGACGATGTCGCCCCGTTCATCGTCATCAACGATCAGGATGCCGAAACCGCCTGGGCGTTCACGTTGATGCACGAACTCTGCCACATCTGGCTCGGCGCCACCGGGGTGAGCGGAGCCAATGCTTCGACTGGAATCGAGCAGTTCTGCAACGATGTCGCCGGGCGCTTTTTCATCGCTGCCGACGAACTCGGGGAACTGCGGAGCATCCGAGGCACTGCAAACGACAGCGCCGCCGCTCGAATCAGCGATTTTGCTGATCGGCGGCAGGTCAGTCGATCCATGGTCGCTTACAAACTCTACAGGGAGGGCTTCATCGACCACGATCAGTGGAGGGGCCTCAGCGGCACGTTCCGGGCGCACTGGCTCCGGGCCCGAGAGGAGCAGCGGGACCGCAATCGCGACCGTGACGGAGGGCCGAGCTTCTACCTCGTGAAGCGGCACCGACTCGGCGACGCGCTCGTGAACCTGACACGTCGAGTCTTGGCCGACCGCGTCCTGACGCCATCGAAGGCCGGCAAAATTCTCGGGGTGAAGCCGTCAAACGTCTACACGCTCGTGAGTGGCGACGCCGATCCTCCCCGAATGCGCAAAGTGCAGGGGTGACGGTTGCTGCACCTGCTCGACGCCAACGTGCTCATCACGGCGAACCGGGACTACTACCCTTTGAATCGCGTCCCAGAATTCTGGGAGTGGCTCGTCCACCATGGCAACGAGGGATCGGTTAAGATGCCGATCGAGATCGTGGAAGAGATTCGTGACGGCACTGACGCCCTTGCGAGGTGGCTATCCGAAAGTGAGCATCTGGATGCGCTCTGCCTCGGCGAAGAAGCCGAGGTTGGCTTGGTGCAGCGGGTGATAAATGAAGGCTACGCATCTGATCTGGCCGACCACGAAGTGGAGAAAATCGGCAGCGACCCATTTCTGATTTCATACGCTTTGCGCTCTCGGGCCGACCGCTGCATCGTTACAACAGAAGTCTCCAAACCGAGCCGACAGCGAGCCAATCGCCACCTTCCGGACGTCTGTACGCAATTCGGGATCCTGTGGATGGACAGCTTCAAGCTCGTCAGGGCGCTCGACTTCTACACCACTTGGCAAAGTCGCTTTTGACGGGCGAGCCTTTAGGATGATTATCCTCCATCGCGCGAGAGTTAAACTGGCCGAACACTATCTGGCAGAGCCCCACCTCGCCGGCCCCCCTCCCCTGTAACCCGCTTCACCCCGTGTCCGACATCACCTAAGGTGCCGCGCGCCGCAGCGGCAGCCCGGGATCCTCGACATGAACGCACCTTTCCGCCTGACGTCGCTGGCCCATGGCGGGGGGTGCGGCTGCAAGCTGGCGCCGGGGGTGCTGCGGGAGATCCTGGCCAGGATGCCGGCCGCCGGCGCCTACGCCAACATGATGGTGGGGACCGAGACGGGTGACGACGCCGCGGTCTATCGGCTCAATGCCGAGCAGGCCCTCATCGCCACCACGGACTTCTTCACGCCCATCGTCGACGATCCGCGCGATTTCGGCCGCATCGCGGCCACCAATGCGCTCAGCGACGTCTATGCCATGGGCGGCACGCCGATCTTCGCCCTGGCGCTCGTCGGCATGCCGGTCGACAAGCTGCCGGTCGAGACCGTGCAGGAGATCCTGGCGGGCGGCGCCTCGGTCTGCGCCGAGGCCGGCATCCCGGTGGCGGGCGGCCATTCCATCGACAGCCCGGAGCCGATCTACGGCCTCGTCGCCCTGGGACTGGTCCACCCCGACCGCGTGCTGCGCAATGTCGGCGCCCGGGCCGGGGACCGGCTGATCCTCACCAAGGGGCTCGGCGTCGGCATCCAGGGCGCGGCGCTGAAGCGCGGCGAGCTCTCCGACCAGCACTATGCCGCCATGGTGGCCTCGACCACGCAGATCAACGTGCTGGGCGGCGACATGCCGGCGATTGCCGGCGTCCATGCCCTGACCGACGTGACCGGCTTCGGCCTGCTCGGCCATGCGCTCGAGATGGTGCGCGGATCGGCGCTCGGGCTCTGCATCGATTTCGCGGCCTTGCCGATCCTGCCCGGGGTCGCGGACCATGTCGCGGCCGGCGTGAAAACCGGCGCTTCGGGGCGTAACTGGGCGGGCTACGGCGGCGAAGTACGGTTGGACGGCGGACTTCCGGCTTGGGCCCGCGACCTGCTCTGCGACCCGCAGACCAGCGGCGGCCTCTTGATCGCGGTGGCGGCCGAGGCAGTCGACGCCGTGATGGCTAAGGCCGAGGCACGGGGCTTCGGCCGCGCCGCCGTCATCGGCACCTTCGCCGATGACGGCGGCGCGGCCGGGATCGTCTCGGTCGCCTGATCGGGCCGACGACCCGCAACGATTGACTTGGGACCGTCACGATGAAGCTTTTCGCTGCCCTCATGGCCGCATCGGCCGCCGCCCTCACCCTGGCGGGGCCGGGCCGGGTGACGGCCGCGCGGGCCGCCGAAAAACCCGCCTTCGTGTTCACCGCCATCCCGGACCAGGACGAGACGCGCCTGATGGAGCGCTTCGGCAAGGTCGCCGATTATCTCGGGGCCAAGCTCGGTGTTCCGGTCAAATACGTTCCGGTCAAGAGCTATCCGGCGGCCGTGACGAGCTTCGTCAACGGCGAGGTGCAACTGGCCTGGTTCGGCGGCGTCACCGGGGTCCAGGCCCGGGCCAAGGTTCCGGGCTCGCAGGCCATTGCGCAGGGCGCCGAAGATACGGCCTTCAAGAGCTATATGATCGCCAATGTCGGCACCGGCCTCAAGCCCGCGCCCGACCTGCAGAAGGCGATTGCCGGCAAGACGTTCTCGTTCGGCGCCCGCACGTCGACATCGGGCCGCGTGATGCCCGAGTTCTACCTGCGCAAGGCGTTCGACGACAAGGCGCCCGAGCAGGTCTTCAGCCGCGTCGGCTTCTCGGGCGACCATTCCCGCACCATCCAGCTCGTGCAGTCGGGCGCCTACGACCTCGGCGTGGTCGACTATTCGGTGTGGGACCTCGACCGCAAGGCCGGCAAGGTCGACGACGCCAAGGTCGCGGTGATCTGGCAGTCGCCACCCTTCCCGGACTATCAATGGACCATCCGGGGCGACGTCGACGCCACCTTCGGCCCGGGCTTCGCCGCCAAGGTGAAGGACGTGCTGCTCGGCATCGACGACAAGGCCATCCTGGAGCCGTTCGGCCGATCGAAGTTCATCCCGGCCGACAATGCCGAATATGCCCCGGTCGAGGCCGTGGCCAAGGCCGCGGGCCTGCTCGACTGACGCAAGCTTCCATGGCCGGTGCAGCGATCCACCTTCGGGAGGCCTCGATCGGCTATGCCGGGCGCCCCGTGCTGCGGAACGTCGACCTCACGGTCGCGCCCGGCGAGCGGATCGCCATCCTGGGCCGCTCCGGGGCCGGCAAGTCGACCTTGCTGAACCTCCTCTACGAACGCGCGCGCGGCGAGGCGGCCCTGATCCCGCAATCCGCCGCCCTGGTGCGCAATCTTTCCACCTTCCACAACGTGTTCATGGGGCGGCTCGACCGCCACTCGGCCTTGTTCAACGTCAAGACGCTGGTCTGGCCGGGGCGGCGCGAGGTGGAGGCCGTGCGGCAGGTGCTGGGCGCCGTAGGGCTCGGGCCCGAGATCTTCCGCAAGGCCGGTGAGCTCTCGGGTGGCCAGCAGCAGCGCGTCTCGGTGGCGCGCGCGCTGTTCAACGGCCGCCCCATCGCCATCGGCGACGAGCCGGTCTCGGCCCTCGATGCTGTCCAGGGCGCGGCCGTGCTGGCGCGCCTGGCCGAGCGGCACCCCACCCTGGTGCTGGCGCTCCACGACGTCGACCTCGCGCTCGGCCACGCCACCCGCATCCTCGCGCTCGACCGCGGTGCGATCGTGCTCGACGCCCCCGCGGCCGGGTTGAGGCCCGCGGACCTCGCCCGCTTCTACGAGGTCTGAGGATGGCGGCCGCGCTCGCCGTCCTGCGCCGCCGGCTCGGCTTCGGCAATACGAGCCTCGCCTTCCTGCTCGCCGGCGTCCTGGCGGTCGCGTCGGGCGACCTCGGCGTCACGACCTCCCACCCTTGGGCCGAGTTGCTGCGGCTGCTGCGCGGCCTCGTGTCGCCCGATGTCGTTGCCATCGACGGGCGGGCGCTCTTGAACACCGTGGCCTTCGCGGTGCTCGGCGTCGGGCTCGGCGCCGCCGCGGGCTTCGGCCTGGCGCTGGTGTTCCCGCGCTCCTTTCCGGTGCGGGCGCTCTGCGCCTTCCTGCGCTCGATTCACGAGCTGTTCTGGGCGCTCCTGCTGATGCAGGTGCTGGGGCTCGGGCCGCTGACCGGCGTGCTGGCCATCGCCCTGCCCTATGCGGGCATCTTCGCCAAGGTCTTCTCCGAGATGATCGAGGAGGCGGACCTGTCGACGCTGCGGGTGCTGCCCATCGGCACCGCCACGCTGCCGGCCTTCCTCTACGCGCGGCTGCCCGACCTCCTGGAGCAGTTCGGCCATTACACGCTCTACCGGCTCGAATGCGGGCTGCGCTCGACCCTGGTGCTGGGCTTCATCGGCCTCCCCACCATCGGCTTCGAGCTCGACGCCTATTTCAAGCAGGGCGAGTTTTCGCAGGCCGCGGCCCTGCTGTTCTGCTTTTACGGCCTCGTCGCGACGCGGCGGCTCTGGGCCAGGCCCTGGACCGCGCCGATCCTGCTGGTCGCGAGCCTGCTCGTGCTGCCGGCCGGGCTGCCGACCGAGCACGTGCTGCGCAACCTCGCCCGCTTCGCCACCCACGACGTCGTGCCGGCCCCGTTGCGAGGCGCCGACCTCCTGTCGGCCGCGCCCTGGGCGGCGGCCGCGCGATGGCTCGGCGACATCGTGGTCCACCAGATCCTGCCGGGCGCGCTGAACACGCTGATCCTGTCGCAGATCGCGCTTCTCGGCATGGCGATCCTGTCGCTGGTGTTGTTCCCGATGATCTGCCGCCGTTTCGCCGGACGCTTCGGCCGCCCGGTCGGCCGCGCGCTGCTGGTCGTGGTGCGTTCCACCCCCGACTACATGCTGGCCTATGTGCTGCTGCAGACGCTCGGCCCCTCGATGCTGCCGGCCGTAATCGCGCTCGTGGCGCACAACGGCGCCGTGGTGGGGTACCTGATGGGCCGCCAGGCCGATGCCCTGCCCTACCGGCCCGACGCACCGCGCGGCCTCGACCTCTATTGCTACGAGACGCTGCCGCGGCTCTACGGCCAGTTCCTGGCCTATGTGCTGTACCGCTGGGAGATCATCCTGCGCGAGAGCGCCATCTTCGGCATCCTGGGCGTGACGACGCTCGGCTTCTACGTCGACGGCGCCATCTCGGAACTGCGGCTCGACACGGCCGTCGTGCTGATCGTCGCGACCGCCGCCCTCTCGATGACGGTCGACGCCTTCTCGCGCTGGCTCCGGGCCGCGCTCCGCATCGAGAGCCTGCCGGTGCGGCTGTCGACCGATGCGGTGGCCGGGGTCGCGACCGCACCGGTGCCCGTCGGCCTTTCGTGAGACCGTGCTCGGCTCAGGGCGGCAGCGGCCGGCCGGCCGTTTCGGGCATGAACCAGGGCACCACGAGGCCGATCAGGAAGACGCTGCTCATGATCAGCACCGCATGCGACACGCCGCCGAGGCTCGTCACGATCTGGCCCGCGATGACCGGGAACACCCAGGCGATCAGGCGCGCGCCGTTGAACACGAAGCTCGACGCCGTGGCCCGCACCGCCGAGGTGAAGAGTTCGGCGAGGTAGATGGCCATCCAGCTGAACGAGAAGCCGAGCGTGAAGGCGCCGTTGAAGAAGGCCACCACCATGAAGGGTTCGAGGCCGCCCGACCATGTGTAGGTCACCAGCGTGGTGACGATGCAGCCCACGTAGGTGAAGAGCAGGAAGCGGCGCCGCCCGATGGCGTCGGCCAGGAAGCCCGACACCAGATAGGCCGTGATGGCGCCGATGTTGTAGACCAGGCCCATGCGGGGTCCCCACAACTCGGGCGCTTGGCCGGCCGCCTTGGCGAGTCCGGCCGTATAGGCGGGCAGCCAGGACGACACGGCCCACCAGCCGACCGTGGTGGCGAACGACATGGCGGTGGCGAGCAGCACGCGCCGGCGGCTCTCGGGCTCGCGAAAGATCTCGAGGAGCGTGAAGGGGCGCTGCGTCCGCCGCGGCGCCTCGCCGGCGACTTCGGTCGCGGCCCAGCGGCGTTCGCGCACGGCCCCGAGCCACCGCTCGGATTCCTCCATGGCCCGGCGCAGGTAGAGGCACACGAAGGCCGGCAGGGCGCCGAGCGCGAACATGATGCGCCAGTTCTCGATGCCGAACCCATTGGCGGGCAGCAGCAGCCAGGCGAGCGCGGCCAGCAGCGCCCCGCCGCCGAAGCCCGACTGCAGGAAGCCGCAGCCCTTGGGCCGGGCGCGGTTGGGCCAGGTCTCGGCCACGAGCGCGACACCGGTCGACCACTCGGAGCCGATGGCGAGGCCGGTGATGAAGCGCAGGGCCGCGAGCGCGGCAAAACTCTGGGCGAAGGCGGTCAGGCCCGTGAACAGCGCGTAGCCCAGGATCGACAGCAGCATCATGCGCTTGCGCCCGATATAATCGGCCGCGATCCCGCCTGCGAGACCGCCGATCCCCCAGCCGAGCAGCGTGATGCCGATGGCGAGCCCCACGTAGAAGGGCGTCGTCTTGGCCTGCTCCGGCGTCAGGAGGGACTTCAGCGCCGGCCCGAGCGCATAGACCAGCGCCACGGCCTCGTAACCGTCGAAGATCCAGCCGAGATAGGCGCCCCACAGGATGCGCCAATGCCGGGCCGTCAGCCCCGCGTGCCAGGGACCGGCCGCCGCCTCGTTGCGCGGGAGGGTGTCGCTGATCGCCATGTGGTCTCCCCCTCGCCGGCCCGCTCGCCGGGGCCGTTCGAGAGCGAACTCACCACGGTCGGTGTGTCGGTGCAACAGCGAGGGGGGCGGCGCGGAGCCGTCAGATATCGCTGATGACCGGAGTTGGCCGGCAGAAGCACGGCAGCTTTGGGCAGGTTGGGGCCCTGAAGCCGACACCTCCATCAATGCTGCTATCGTTCACGATCCACCGGCTTCTGATAGATGCCGGATCATCCACTGCCCGGCTGGGCCGAGCCGGTGATCGGCGCGAAAGGCGCAGCCCATCACCAGCTGGGCGACACGTGAGTCGAACTCGACCGGCTGAATGATTTTCAGCCTCCCACGCGCGATATCCTCCTCGACGAGGTGCGTGGGCATGTTGCCCCAGCCAAGCCCGGCCAGCAGCATCGACTGCTTGGCGCCGAGGTCCGCCAAGCGCCAGGTCCGTCCAGACAGGACGCCGTAGTCGCGCCCGGCAGTCAGCGCCGAGCGATCGGTCAGCACCAGTTGCACATGCTGGTGCAGGACGTGGGTCTCGATCGGTCCTTCGATCGCGGCCAGCGGATGGTCGGGCGCCGCGACCGGGACCTGATCAAGGGTCAGCAGAGGGAAGCTCCTCAAAACCGCGATATCGCTGAAGATGAGGTTGAGCAGGCCGATCGTGCAGGCACCCTCAAGCACCAGTTCCGCCGCCGCGCCGAGGGATTGGACGTAGACGCGCGGGGGGACGGTCGGGAACTTCTCGGTGAACGCCCTCAGCGCCTCGACGACCCGCGGCATCGGAAACATCGAGTCCAGGACGATGGTCAGTTCGGCTTCCAGCCCACTGGCCAGACTTCGCGCGGAGTCGCGAAACGAGTTGGCTTCTTCCGCGATGCGCCGCGCCCGTGACAGGAGCGCGTGGCCGGCCTCGGTCAAGGTCGGTCGATACGCGGTGCGATCGAACAGCGACAGCCCGATCTGCGCTTCGAGCTTCTGGATTCCGTAGGTCACGGCCGACTGCGCACGGTTCAGCTTTTTCGCCGCCTTCGAGAAGCTGCCTTCGTCGAAGACAGCGAGGAAGATCCGGATCTGATCCAGCGTCAGCGAGTCCATTCTGAATCATAGATCGAGATGAACTACACTTCATCAGTTTTTCTCCGTCCGGCGAACTCCTAGATATTGCACGTCACCGGGGAGCGACGGGTCATCCGGCCCAGAGCCCAGAGGATGTCCCATGCCGAGCCATTCACATTCGACGATCCTGTTCGACCGCGCCGGCCGGTATGTCCGCCCCGCGGCGAAGCCCGGTGCCGCCCTGCCCGAGCCCCCCGAACACCAGCAAATCGAAGGAGATCAACGATGCCAGCCCTTCTCTCCATCGGCGTAAGCCCTCGCTACGAGCTTTCGACCTCCCGCAAGCTCACGGCGCTGTTCATCGAGAAATGGCGTGCGGCGCACCCCGGCGGCCAGGTCATCGATCGCGATCTGATCAAGACCGACCTCCCGTTCGTCGATCTACCCTGGATCGGCGGCGCCTTCACCCCGCCGGAACAGCATTCGCCGGAAAGTGCCGCCGCGATCAAGATCTCCAATGATCTCGTCGCCGAGCTGCAATCCGTCGATCACATCGTCATCGGCACGCCGATGTATAACTTCTCCATCCCGGCGGTGCTGAAGGCCTATATCGATCACATCGTTCGGGTCGGTGTCACCGTGACCCCCGACAACGTCGGGCTGCTGACGGGCAAGAAGGTCACTGTGATCCTGGCCAGCGGCGGCGACTTCAGCCCGGGCTCCCCGGCCGAAGGCTACAATCAGGCCAGCGGCTATCTCCGCCAAGTGCTGGCCTGGATCGGGATCGAGGACGTCGACATCATCCTGGCCGGTCGCGCTCGCGCCGGGGTGACGGGAGAGACCGCGGTCGAGCAATTCGGCGACACGGTCACGTTGGCCGCCGCGGCCTGACCCCCCATCGCACAAATCACGAATCAACGCGCGTCCACCATCGCGCATCGGGAGTCACCGGCATGACCTACGCCATCATCGGAACCGGCAACGTCGGATCGGCCCTAGCTCGTCAGTTCGCTCGCGCCGGGATCGCCGTCTCGGTCGCCAACACGCGGGGTCCGGAGACGATCCGGCCGCTCTCCGAGGAACTTGGCGACAAGGTCACGGCGAAAACGTTGGAAGGCGCCCTCGTAGCCGACGTCCTGTTCCTGGCGATCCCGTTCACTGCCGTGGAGGCGTTCGCTCGAAACCGATCCGACTGGACCGGCAAGATCGTCGTCGACCAGACCAATGCCTATGGGGTGTCGCCGGAAGCGCTGGCGGGACGCCTCTCATCGGACATCGTCGCCAAGGCTGTGCCTGGCGCATCGGTGGTCAAGGCCTTCAATCAACTGCCAGCCGGCGTCCTGGCGCGTGAGCCGTCGCAGGATGGCGGAAAGCGCGTCGTGTTCGTGGCCAGCAACGACGACAAGGCCGCCGCGACGATCAAGGCGTTGGCTGAGCAGCTCGGCTTCTCGCCGATTGTTGTGGGTCGGATCGATGAAGGCGGCCGGCTTCTGCACATCCCCGGCCCGCTGGTGCTCCACAACCTCGTCGAACACCCGCTCAAGTAGGATTGTTTGCGTGAACAGCACCGAGCCGACGTTCGTCCGCGAAGTGGCGCGCATGGAGGATTCCAAGGCCGCGCCCGGACACGTCGCCGGGCACCGGGCGCGCTAATTGATTGACGCTCGGGACGCCGGATCCGACCTCTCACCACGGCCACAACCGCCCCCCAGGGAGCGCGCCATGACGGTGGCGGATTCGGCCGGCCCCCGCCGCACGTTGCCGCGGTTGCGGGTTCCGCCAACGACGGCACGAAGGCGAGGCGCCAACGCAGGCACGCCGGCTCCGATTGACAGACCCGTGCGTGTCGACTAACGGTAAGCTATGGCTTACTCGTCGGATCTTGCTTCTGCTTTTGCCGCGCTGGCCGACCCGACGCGACGCACCCTCTTCGAGCGGCTCGCACGAGAGCCGGCGTCGGTGGGCGCGTTGGCTGCGGGCATGACGGTCACGAGACCGGCGGTGTCCCAGCACCTGCGTGTGCTCAAGGACGCCGGCCTCGTGCAGGACGAGGCGCAAGGCACGCGCCGCGTCTACCGCATCGACCCTCGAGGCATCGGCATCATGCGGAACTGGCTCGATCAGCACTGGGCGACAGCCCTGGACGCCTTTCAGGCTTACGCCGACACGGATGAGGAGGAGCACCAGTGAGCATCGCGCCTGTGGTCAGGACCGTGGATGTTAAGGCGTCGCCGCCTCGGGCGTTCGAGCTCTTCACGTCGCGGATGGGCCGCTGGTGGCCAGTGGGCAAGACGCCTGGCCGGAACCCCCACGACGATGTCGTGGTCGAGCCTTTCGCCGGCGGGCGCTGGTTCGAGCGCGATGCCGAGGGCGTCGAAACCCAGTGGGGCCAGGTGCTGGCCTGGGAGCCACCCGGGCGCCTTCTCCTCGGTTGGCAGCTCAACAGCCACTGGACCTACGATCCGGACCTCCTGACCGAGGTGGACATCACCTTCACGCCCCTGGACCGCGGTGGCACGCGGGTGCGGCTCGAGCATCGCCAACTCGAACGCTTCGGCTCGGACGCCGAGAGGGTGGCCGATGCGGTGGGCAGCGGTTGGCCGGCGAGGCTGGGCGAGTTCGTCGCCTACGTCGACACGCAACCTGCCTGAGATGAGGACACGCCATGCCAAGGTTCGTCATTCACACCATTCCGGGCAGCCCTTATGCCCGCGCCGTCCTGGCGACCTTGGAGGAGAAAGGCGCACCCTGGCGTCTGGCCCCGCTCGCGCCCGGCGACCACAAGCGGGGGGCTCATCTCGACCGCCAGCCGTTCGGCAAGATGCCGGTGCTCGAACACGACGGTTTCACTCTTTACGAGACGCAGGCGATCCTGCGCTACCTGGACCGGATCCTGCCGGCGCCCTCCTTGACCCCCGCCGACCCGCGAATCGCGGCCCGCATGGATCAGGTGATGAACGTCAACGACTGCTATCTCTTCCCGGGTTGTGGAAACGTCATCGTCTTCCACCGCGTGGTCGGGCCGAAGCTCCTGGGGCTTGCTCCCGATGAGGCTGCGATCGCGGAAGCCATGCCGCAGGCCCGCATCGTCTTTCCCGAACTGTCGCGACTTCTGGGCGAGCAGCCGTTCTTTGCCGGCGAAGCGCTCAGCCTCGCCGACATGATGCTCGGGCCTCAGCTCGACTTCTTCTCCGCGGCTCCCGAATGGGCGGAACTGACGGCTTCGGCTTCGAACCTTGTGGGATGGCTCGAACGGATGCGAGCGCGCCCGTCGATGCAGGCCACGACCTGGCAGCGCGTCGCGGCGGCTGCGGAGGCGGCATAGTGGCCGACATCATGCACTTGCTGCGCATTCGGGCCGAACCGGAGCGGGTCTACACGGCCCTGGCGACGCCGGAAGGCATCCGTAGCTGGTGGACGCCCGAAGCAGACCTCGACCTTCATGTCGGCGGCGTCGGAGAGTTCCGATTCCACGGCGGAGAGAAGATCACGCGCGTGCGGATCGAGGCGCTTGAACCGCCTTCGAGGATCGTCTGGCGCACGATTGGGTCATTCCGACCCGAGTGGGCCGACACCGTCATCATCTTCCGCATCCAGCCCAGCCCCGAGGGAGCCACGCTCCTGTTCTCCCATAGAGGTTTCCCTCATGCCGACGAGGACTACGCGCTCTGCACGACCGGCTGGGCGATCTACCTGACGCGTCTGCAGCAAATCGCCGAGGCGTGACGGTCCATTTGAAGCGTAACGCGGCAGCCGCGAAGACGGCTCTCCACCCGCCCCAGCCGCCCGCCGGACATCGCCCGGCGTGCCGCGATAGAGCTCTTCGGAGTTCGGCCCCAGCCCCCTCATACTACAGGTCTCCAATCATCATAATGGCCTCGCATCGTAACCGTGAACGTGACTGCCGCGAATGTAGGTTGCCGTTGGCCCGAGATGAGACCCGGCGATTTTGGAGCCCCGCTATGAGAATAACGAATCGTGCTATTTTTGCGCTCGCCGCTTCCGTGTTGACGATCGGCGTTGCGGCCGCTCCTTCCGCCTATGCGGCCGATTCGATGAAAGCCGGCATGCACAAACCCATGAAGAAGCATAAGGGCAGCATGATGAAGAGCGACGCCATGCATAAGGGCGACACGGCGCCGAAGGATGCTGAGCCCATCCAGTAAGCGTTTCCGAGACTTCCCTCTGGTCATCGTGTAGACCTGCAAAGCCTTCGACAGAGCTTTGCAGGTCCTACCTTTCAACGCGAGATCGACAGGTCGTAGGCTCGGCGGATCTGCTGAGCCGACCAGGCGGATCAGCCAGAGTTGGTTGCCCCAATCGCGCTTTCCTCAAGCCGACGACACGGCCTGGAGAAAACCTGGAACCGCTCGCCAGACCGCCTCAGCACCCGAGGGGCTGAGCCAGTTCCAAATGCGATTCCCCCTGCCTCGAAACCTGCCCCCGAGTCAGTCAGACGGAAACCGTATCACACCGCCGGCGCCGTCGCGCACAACCTGTCCGCGGCCGCCAGAGCATCCCGCACCCGGCCGCCCGGGAGGGCGCCCGGCAGGGCGGCGGCATCGCGGGCGATGGCGATGAGCCGGTCGAGGTCGATGCCGGTCGCAACGCCCATGCGGGCGAACATCCAGGCGAGGTCCTCGGTCGCGACGTTGCCGGTGGCGCCGGGCGCGAAGGGGCAGCCGCCAAGGCCCGCGAAGGAGGCGTCGAAGATCCGCACGCCGCGCGCGCAAGCCGCGTGGACGTTGGCGGTGCCGAGCCCGTAGGTGTCGTGGGCGTGGAACGCGAAGGTGGCGCCGGGGAAGCGCGCCATGGCGGTCGCGAAGAGCCCGCCGACATGCTCCGGGTCGGCGCGGCCCGTGGTGTCGCAGAGGCAGAGTTCGGCGTCGGGCCGCGCCGGCACCAGGCGGTCGAGCAGCGCCAGGACGTCGGCTTCCGCGACGCGGCCGTCGAACGGGCAATCGAAGGCGGTGGCGAAGTTGAGGCGCAACGCCGTCCCGGCCGGCAGCGCCGCCACCAGTCGCTCGTATTCGGCGGCCGACTCTGCCGGCGCCCGGCGGACGTTGCTGCGGTTGTGGGCTTCCGACACCGACAGCACGAAGGCGAGGTGCCGAGCCCCGGCGGCCAGCGCGTCGCGCCCTCGGCGTTCGCTCGGCACCAGCACCTGCGGGTCGAGGCCGGGCATCGCGACTGCGGCGGCCAGCAGGTCCGGCGTGTCGCGGAGTTGCGGCACCGCGGCAGGGCTGACGAAGGAGCCGATCTCGATGCGGCCGAGGCCGGCCGCGACCAGCCGCTCCAGGTAGTCGATCTTCTGCGCCGTGGGGATGAAGGGGCCGATGCCCTGGATGCCGTCGCGCGGGCCGACCTCGACGATCTCGATCCGTTCCATCACAGCACGCCCTCGTCCCGCAGCGTCGCGACCTCGCCGACGCTCAAGCCGAGATGCTGGCCCAACACCTCTTCGGTATGGGCCCCGACGGCTGGCCCGGGCCAGCGGATAGCGCCGGGGTCGTCGATGAGGTGCGGCACCACGCCGGCGTGCAGGACGGTGCGGCCGAAGGCCGGATCCTCGACCTCGCGCACCATGCCGCGCATCCGGAACTGCGGGTCGGCCGCGACCTCGGCGGCCGAATAGATCAGGGTCGAGGGAATGTCGGCCTCGGCGAGGCGCCGGTCGGCCTCGGCGGCCGTCATGGTCGAGGTCCAGTCGGCGATGAGGCCGTCGAGCGCGTCGACATTGCCGAGCCGCGCCGGGTTGCCGGCGAAGCGCGGGTCGCTCGCGAGATCAGGGTTCCCCATCAGGGCGCAGAGCTTGCCGAACAGCGGCTCCGAATTGGCCGCCAGGATGATCCATTTGCCGTCGGCGCAAGGGTAGGCACTGGTCGGGGCGGCGGTCGGGATGCGCGAGCCGGCCGGTTCCCGCACCGTGCCGAGCACGCTGAGATCGGGCAGCAGGCCCTCCATCATGGAGAGCACGCTGTCAGTCAACGCCACGTCGAGCGTGCGGCCGCGCCCGTCACCGCCGGCGCGGCCGTCGCCTTCGACCCGGTCCCGCCGCCAGAGCGCCGCCATGATGCCGAAGGCCGCGTAGAGGCCGGCCAGCGAATCGCCGATGCTCACGCCCACCCGGACCGGGGGCAGCGCCGTGGTGCCGGGCGGATGGTTGCAGAGATAACGCAAGCCCCCGATGGCTTCGCCGATCACCCCGAAGGCGGCGCGGTCGCGGTAGGGTCCGTCCAGGCCGAAGCCCGAGATATGCGACACCACGAGGCCGGGCCGGGCGTCGCGCAGGGCTGCGTCGCCGAGCCCCATCTTCACGAGCTGGCCGGGCCGGAAATTCTCGACCAGCGCGTCCGATACGGCCGCCAGGCCCAGCACGATGCCGCGCGCCTTCGGATGTTTCAGGTTCAGCGTCACCGAGCGCTTGTTGCGGCCGTGCATGGACCACCAGGGCGCGGCGCCATCGACCTGCCGACCCCATTGCCGCACCGGGTCGCCCCCCGGCGGCTCGATCTTGATGACGTCGGCCCCGAGATCGCCGAGTAGCCGCGTGCAGAAGGGTGCGGCCACGAAGTGTCCGAGTTCGAGCACGCGGAGGCCGGTCAGCGGACCATGGGACGGGGTGTCGGTCATGGCTCCTCGCTGCTCTTCCGCGACCGCGTGTGCGGCTCTCTACGGCATGGCGCGACGGGCGGGAAGAGTCGGGCGCGACGTCGGCCGAGATTTCACTGCCAGAACACGCGACCCAACTGCAGCCCCGCCGCCTCGGCGCCACGCAGGTAGACGGAATAGAGCCCGGGACCCCAGAGTAGGCCCGCGTTGACCGCCACGTAGAGGCTGGGAACGACGAGGTTGGCGATCGCGAGGGCGCGCCGCGCCGGTGTCGGCCAGGTGCCTAGTTCGGTGCTAACGGCGAGGAACAGAGCCAGCGAGCTGAACTGCACGAGCCGGGACGTGTCCGAGCCCAGCAGGATTAATGGCAGCGAGGCCAGGGCCGCGACCGCCATGGGCCACGCGCCGCGCCGCCGCAGCGCCATGACGACGGGCAGCCAGTAGAGCTTGTAGGCCATGACGGCGCCGAGCGTCGCCAGCCCGGGATGGAGCCTCACCAGATCCACCACCGAATGCTCGGCCCCAGGGCTCGGCCGGTCGGCTCTGATCACCGCCCCGGCGAGATCGCGGTGCCAGGTCAGGGCGTAAGAGGCCGTGAACGCGAGATAGAGCAGGCCGAACACAGCGATCCACTCCCGCCTGTCGTCGCGGTCGGCCGCCAGCACGATTCCCGCGGCCACGAAGGGCGTCATGGTCTCGTGGGTGGCGATCATCAGCGTCGCCACCGCGATTCTGTCGACGGGGCCGAGGCGGCACTGGACGGCGAGCAGGCCGAGCAGCAGGACGAGGATGTCGCCGTAACCCGGCCCGACGAGCGCATAGGCGAGGATCGAGGAGGACAGGACCGACAAGGCTTCCAAAGACGACAGTTGCCGCGCGTCGAGCAGGCGCATGGCGGCGGTGAATGTGGGGAACAGCACCGCGTACCAGAGGACCGTGTAGGCCCTCCCCTCAAGGCCCAGCACATGGGCCAGGGCCGGCAGGCCGATCCGCCGGCTCGTCGCGTTGAACGGGTCGGCATCCCAGTAATCCGTCGCCATCCGCTGATAGTCGACACCGTTCGACACCAGGCCGTGCACCCCGATGAGGGCGCAGAACAGCAGGAACCATGGCAAGGCCCGCAGGGCGGCGCGGGCCGCCACCTGTCGGACCGCGGGCGGCGCGACGTAGAGCCTGCAGCAACCCGCCACCACCACGAACAGCATAAAACCATGGGCATAGAAGTGCTTGAACGCGACGGCCCGCGGCCCCAGCACCCCGTTGACATTGCTGGCCAGCAGCAGGAGGGCGCCGAACAGCAGCGTGGCCGCGGGGGCCGGACGCGCCAGGAATGCCAGCACCGCCAACCCCCGGAAACGCCGGTCGACGGTCGGCACCGGTCGGCCTGGGTCGGCAGTTCCGGTCGGCACGATCGTGTTCATGTCCTGCCTTTGCCGTTCCTTGCTGACGGTCGGACCTGCGCCCGACCGCCCGGACACTTGAAGCTCGCTCCCGCGAGGCCTAATGGGGCTGGTGGGCCGAGCGCGGCCCGGATTGGGACCGTCCGCGATGCGCCGCCAGGACAGGATGAAGCTCGGAACCTTCGTCTATACCTACGGCTTCCATCCGGCGAGCTGGATGCATCCAGGCAGCGCGGTCGGGGCGGCCAACAGTTTCGCGCATTTCCTGAACGTTGCGAAAATTTCCGAGGCCGCCAAGTTCGACTTCATGTTCATGGCCGATTCGCCTGCGGCCGCGGTCGGCGATCCCGACGCCCTGGCCCGCCAGCCTAACAAGATGAACCGCTTCGAGCCGCTGTCGCTGATCTCGGCCCTCGCGGTCGCCACCGAACGGCTGGGCCTCGTAGCGACGGCCTCGACCAGCTACTACGAGCCCTACAACCTCGCCCGCATCTTCGCCTCCGTCGATCACCTGAGCGGTGGGCGCGCGTGCTGGAACGTGGTCACCAGCGACCACGACGAGACGGGCTACAATTTCAACCGGCGCGGGCTCGATCCGCACGCGCTTCGTTACGAGCGCGCCCGCGAGTTCGTCGAGGTCTGTTTCGGGCTTTGGGACAGCTTCGAGGACGACGCGCTGCTGCTCGACCGCGAGACCGGCGTCTACCACGACAGGGCGAAGCTCCACACGCTGAACCACGACGGCAAGCACTTCCAGGTCCGGGGTCCCTTGAACATCGCGCGTCCGCCCCAGGGCCGGCCCGTGATCGCCCAGGCGGGTGGCTCCGAGGCCGGCATCGCGCTCGCGGCCGAGACCGCCGAACTGGTATTCGGCCTCGCCTCCGATATCGACCGCAGCCGCCGCTTCTACGCGACGCTGAAAGACCGGATGCAGGATTTCGGCCGCACTCCCGATGCTTTGAAGATCATGCCGGGGATCGTGGTCAATGTCGGGCGGACCGAGACCGAGGCCCAGGCCAAGGTGGAATTCCTGCTCGACAAGCTGCACCCCGACGTCGGGCGGCTGATGCTGTCCGAGTTCCTCGAAGCCGACCTCCGCGGGGTCCCACTCGACGCGCCCCTCCCTCTGGAGCGGCTGCCCGCCACCCCGAAAGGATCGCGGGCCTTGTTCGAGGAGCTCACGACCTTCGTCAGGCAGGGCCATACGGTGGGCGAGTTGATCCGGCTCTATGCCGAGAAACACACCGGCAACGGCATCACGGGTACGCCGCAGCAGATCGCCGACGTCCTGGAGGAATGGTTCGAGACGCGGGCCGCCGATGGTTTCATCCTGATGGTGCCGACGCTGCCGTCGGGGCTCGAAGACTTCGTCGGGTTGGTCGTGCCAGAGTTGCGCCGGCGCGGGCTGTTCCGCGCCGATTACGAGGGGCCGACCCTGCGCGACAACCTCGGCCTCGCCCGGCCGGTCCACCCGCGCAGCGCAGCCGCCCGCGCGCCATGAGCCCTCGTGATCCTCGGCGGCGTCCTCTATGAGTCGGGGCGACGCCGCCCGAAGCACCGCGAGCCCGATGCCGTTTCTCGATCATCCGCGCACGCTGCCGCTGCTCGTGGCGGGCGCCTTCTTCATGGAGTTCCTCGACGGCACGGTGATCGGCACGGCACTGCCCGCCATGGCAGAGACGTTCCACGTGCGGCCCGTCGACCTCTCGGTCGGCGTATCGGCCTATCTGTTCACGCTGGCGCTGTTGCTGCCGGCCAGCGGCTGGGCGGCGGAACGGTTCGGCACCCGGCAGGTCTTCATGACGGCCGTCGCGGTGTTCACGCTCGCGTCCGTGGCCTGCGGGCTCAGCACCGGTCTCCCAAGCTTCACGCTGGCCCGCATCGTTCAAGGCGCCGGGGGTGCGCTGATGGTGCCGGTGGGGCGGCTCGCGGTCCTTCGCGTCACCGCCAAGTCCGACCTCATGCGGGTCATCGCGATCCTCACATGGCCGGCCCTCACGGCCCCGATCCTGGCGCCGCCGCTCGGCGGCCTGCTCACGACCTATGCGTCCTGGCGCTGGATTTTCTTCATCAACGTGCCGCTGGGCATGCTGGGGCTCTGGCTGGCGTCGCGCGTCGTGCCGCCCGGGCGGGGCGACGACGGGCGACGGCTCGACCTTGTCGGCTTTGCGCTCACCGGCCTCGCGGTGCTGGCCCCGATGGCGGGAATCGAACTCATGGGCCGCGAGGCGGTCGACTGGCCGGTCGTGCTGGCGCTCGGCTTGGCCACGTGCGTGTTCGCCACGATCGCGCTTCGGCATATCCGGCGCCATGCGGATCCCATTCTCAGGCTCGACGGGCTGAAGCAGCGGAGCTTCGCGGTCTGCCAGATCGGCGGCTCCCTGTTCCGCATCGCGGTCAGCGCCGTGCCGTTCCTGCTGCCGCTGATGTTCCAGGTCGGCTTCGGCCTCGACGCCTTCCGGTCGGGCTTGCTCGTGCTGGCGCTCTTCGTGGGCAACGCCGCCATGAAGCCGCTGACGAGCGCGATCCTGCGTCGCTTCGGCTTCCGCGCCGTGCTGGTCGGCGATTGCTGCCTCACCGCGCTGGCGATCCTCGGCTGCGTCGCGATCGCGCCCGACACGCCGCTCGCCCTCACGCTGGCGCTGCTGGTCCTGGCCGGGATGACGCGCTCCATGGGGCTCACCGCCATCAACACCTTAGCGTTTTGCGACATCGCGCCCGCCGCGTTGAGCGGCGCCAATACGCTGTTCAACATGTTCCAGCAGATGTCGTTCGGCCTGGGCGTCGCGGTGGGGGCGCTGGCGCTTCGGGTCGCCGAGATCTGGCGGCCGGCCGGGGCCGCGCATGCGACACCGTTCGAGTTCCGCATCGCGTTCGCGCTCGTCAGCCTCGTGGCCCTGGCGGCCGCCGCCGACGCATTGCGCCTCCGGGCCGACGCCGGCGCCGAGGTGGCCCGGGGATAGAGGAACTCGGATGACCCGCGACAGGCCCACGGACGATGCGGTCGCGATTCGGCCCTATCGGGCCACGGATCTCGACCGGCTCTACGCCATCGCACTGGCGACCGGGCACAGGAGCCGTATCGCCGTCTTGGCGTGATCCGACCTCGACCGCGGCACCTGCAACGCCTATGTCGGGCGCATGAAATTCCTCGACGAAGCCAAGGTCTACATCCGGTCCGGCGACGGAGGTGCGGGCTGCATCTCGTTCCGTCGGGAGAAGTTCATCGAGTTCGGCGGTCCGGACGGCGGCGACGGCGGCAAGGGCGGCGACGTCGTGGTCGAATGCGTGCAGGGCCTGAACACGCTGATCGACTACCGCTACCAGCAGCATTTCAAGGGCAAGACCGGCATGCACGGCATGGGACAGAACCGTGCCGGCGGCAAGGGCGCCGACGCGCTCATGAAGGTGCCGGCCGGCACCCAGATCTTCGAGGAGGACGGTGAGACGCTGCTGGCCGACCTGACCGAGGTGGGACAGAAGATCACGCTGGCGCGCGGCGGCAACGGCGGCTTCGGCAACGCCTATTTCACGACCTCGACCAACCGCGCCCCGCGCCACGCCAACCCCGGCCAGGACGGCATCGAGCGGACCGTGTGGCTGCGGCTCAAGCTGATCGCGGAAGCCGGGCTCGTAGGCCTGCCGAACGCCGGCAAATCGACCTTCCTGGCAGCCGTCTCGGCCGCCAGGCCCAAGATTGCCGATTACCCGTTCACCACGCTGAAGCCGGGCCTCGGCGTGGTGCGGCTCGGCGACCGCGAATTCGTGCTGGCCGACATCCCCGGGCTGATCGCGGGCGGCCATGAGGGGCTGGGGCTCGGAGACCGCTTCCTCGGCCATCTCGAGCGCTGCACCGTGCTCCTGCACCTCGTCGACGCCACCGGCGATCACGCCGGGCAAGTCTACAAGACAATCCGGCACGAGCTCGAGGCCTATGGGGCGGGGCTCACCGAGAAGCCCGAGATCGTGGCCTTGAGCAAGGTGGACGCGGTCGACGCGGAGACCCTGAAAACCCAGACGGCGCGGCTGAGGCGGGCGGCGAAACGCGCGCCGCTCACGCTGTCGGCGGTCAGCGGGGCCGGCATGACAGGAGCGCTCGGCGCCCTGCTGCAGGCTATCGACGAGCACCGTCGGCAGGCCGCCGCGGCCGATGCTCCGGCCTGGCAGCCGTGAGAGGCGGTCCGGTCTGGGCTCGAGCGGCTGCTGCGCGCCCGCTCGGTCACGACCGAAGCTGGCCTCAGGATCGAAATCATAGGATCCACCGCCAGATGCCCGCGGCCCGCCCGGCAAGCGGGATGTGGGCCCAGGTCGCTGCGAGCCAAACCACGAGGCCGCCAGCGAGCGCGTGCATGCCGAAGCCGCCGAGCCGCGCCTTACCGGTGATCACGGCCGCGAATGGCCAGTAGCTCGTTCGCGTCTCCCAGATCGGCCAGGTTTCCGGCTGCAGCCGCCGCTTCTTGCGATCTTGAAACGCAGCGCCGAGCAGGGCCAGCACCATGATGGCGGCTGCGACGACGATATTCTTGCCGACCGGGTAGACCGCGATGTGGCAGGCGCCCCAGAGCGCGAAGGCCCAGATCATCGGATGCCGCGTCACCGCATAGACCCCCCGGGCCTCGGACGGCACCTTGCTGGCCACCCCGGGCGACGGAAACGCCGGATTGCGAACGACCGACCCCATCAGCAGTACGGAGGCCAGCAGCATGACGACCGTCACGCTGGCCCACAGCACGTTCCCCACGTCCCAGAGCGGCGCGGTCGTCGGCGCGGCACGATAGGTGAACGCCATCCAGGACAGGGTTGCGATCGCGACCAGCGCGTAAATCCCGAGGAACGCCGCCTCGCCCATGGCCTGCACGAGCGGCCGGCGCAGCGGATGCGATAGCAGGAAGTGTGTACCCACGAAGGCGATGGCAGCGACACAAACGGGCATTATGGCGTCCAAGTCTTCCTCCTGTTTCAGGACCGGGCGGGGCGATCATGCCTCGCCATCATGATCTTGCGGGACCCACCTTCGGCGATCTTCGCGATCATCGCACGCGGCAGCAGCCGCGTGGCGAACGCCTGCAGACGGTTGGTGGCACGCCCGGGGATCAGCACGGCGCGGTTCTTGTCGAAGGCGGCCAGGCTCTCAGCCACGATGCGGCCGGGGCTGTCCATCATGCCCTTGGGGAGGTCGGAGCCGATCTGCCGAAAGAAGTTGGTCTCGACCGGGCCGGGACACACCGCCAGAACGCGCGTGCCCTGGCGGCGCAGTTCCCGTTCGATAGCCTCGCTGAACAGCAGCACGTGAGCTTTCGTTGCCGCGTAGACGGCCGACCAGGCCAGCGGCTGGAAAGCGGCCGAAGATGCGATGTTGATGATCCCGAGTGCGAACCCGGCATTGTTGATCAGCAGGTTGACCTTCGGGCCTCCGGCCTGCACCTCGGCACCGGACCGCGATCATCGGCGCGATCGCCTCACGGGAGGATGTGGCGGACCTCAGTCTCGCTGCTTGGCCGCTCGTGCACGGTTATGCCACGCTTTGCCTGGAGAGGCGCTGGCGTAGAGGGGCCCGATAGCCGCCACGCGCGGCTCTATTCGCCGGCATCGTGGCTTCTGCGGCGTCGACCCCTGCGGTCACGCCGTGACCGCAGGGGCTGAGTTGGCTTGCTCCGTAGCTTGCCCGGCACGGCATGGAGATCCACCCCGAGCGCGGCCGAAGAAGGTGGCGCCACGCTGCACCAGAGACGCGGGCCGGCAACGCAGTACCGGTTTGACCGACCAACCTCAGTTGCTGCGGCTCTTTCGCACGCCCGCAGATCGGCAGCGAGGAACAGCTCGGCCGGTCGATCCGAAACTGTCCGGCCAGCCTTCAGCGCGGGGCGCGCTTGGCCAGGATACGCTGCAGGGTGCGGCGGTGCATGTTGAGCCTTCGTGCGGTCTCCGAAACGTTGCGGCTGCAAAGCTCGTAGATGCGCTGGATGTGCTCCCACCGGACACGGTCGGCCGACATCGGGTTCTCGGGGACTTCCGCCTTGTCGTGGCGGGTCGCCATCAGGGCGCCGTAGATCTCGTCGGCATCGGCCGGCTTCGCCAGATAATCGAAGGCCCCGAGTTTCACCGCCGTCACGGCCGTGACGATGTTGCCGTAGCCGGTCAGGATGATGGCGCGGGCATCCGGCCGCTTGGCCTTCAACTCCGACATGATATCGAGGCCGTTGCCATCGGCGAGCCGCATGTCGATGATGGCGTAGGCCGGGGGGCGATGCTCGATCGCGCTCAGGCCCTCGGCCACCGACTCGGCCGCCTCGACCTGGAAGCCACGGCTCTCCATGGCGCGCGTTAAGCGGGTCAGAAAGGGCTTGTCGTCATCGACGATCAACAGCGACCCATCCCCGTGGAGTCGCCCCGGTTCGGTTCCGGACGTACTTTGCAGGCTCATGCCCATATCCTCATTGCGCGCGGCGGCAAAACGCCTGCCGCCGCTTCCCGACGGCTTTGACGCACCGACATCGTCGGCTCGGCCCGCATCGAACGGGGAACCACACCGACGCCGTGCGGCCATCGCTCCGATGTATGTAAGGCGGAAGTCAGAACAGAACAGGGGACCGGCGGCCCACGCCCGGTGCGCCGCGCTTGGTGTCGCGTTCGAAGCTGGAGCGAGACCAGGATACGGTGACGACCGCGCCGGTCTGAGGTGTGGACGCGTTGGCCATGGTCACGACCGCGCCCGAGCGTTCCAGGAGAGTCTTCGCGATGAACAGGCCGAGCCCCAGGCCGGATCCCGCTTCGGACTTGGCCCGGCGCCCCGACCCTCGGCTCGTCACGTAGGGTTCCCCGAGCCGCGACACGATGTCGGCCGCGAAGCCCGGCCCATCGTCGTTGATCGTCACCGTGACCCGGTCGCGCGCCCAGTGAGCATCGACGTGCACGGTATGCCGGGCGAAATCCACCGCGTTCTCGACGAGGTTGCCGAGCCCGTACAGGATGCCCGGGTTGCGGGTGCAGAAGGGTTCGGCCTCGGCGCCCTGTGCCGTCACCGTCACGGCGACGCCGAAGTTGCGCTGCGGCCCGACCACGTCCTCGAGCAGATGGCTGAGGCTCATCTCCTCCAGCGGCCCAGCCGTTTCCGTGCCGAGCGACGTCAACTTGGCCAGGATGGCGCGGCACCGCTTGGCTTCCTGATCGAGCAGCCGGATGTCGTCGGCGATCGTGGCGACTTCGATGGTGGTGCCGGCCTTGGCCAGAACGCCGAGCGTCTCCTTCAGCACCAGCGTGATGGTGGCGAGCGGCGTCCCGAGTTCATGGGCGGCCGCGGCCGCGAGGCCGTCGAGCTGCGTGAGGTGCTGTTCTCGCGCCAGCACCAGTTCGGTCGCGACCAGCGCGTCCGAGAGCTGCCGCGCCTCCTCGGCGACACGCGACGCGTAGACGCCGATGAAGGCGACGCCCAGCACCACGGCGCACCAGATACCGGCGCTGAACAGGAAGGGCAGATGCATCTCCTCGCCCGGATGCCACGGCAGGGGCCTGTGCCAGCGCACCAGCAGGCTCGCCGCCACCACGGTCAGGCCGCCCAGGAACAGCGTCCGCATCGGCGAGAGCGACGCCGCCGAGATCATGACCGGGGCCAGGAACAGCATGGAGAACGGGTTCTCGAGCCCGCCCGTCAGGAATAGGAGGGCCGACAGCTGAACGAGGTCGTAGCCGAGCAGCAAGGTCGCGGGGCGGTCCTCCAGGCGATGGGTCACGGGCAGCCGCAGCCGCAGCCCGATGTTGACGGCTGCCGACGCGCCGATCACGAGGAGGCACCAGCCGATGGGCAGCGGGAAGCCGAGTGCGTAGCGCGTGAACAACACGGCGGTGGCCTGCCCGGTCAAGGCGAGCCAGCGCAGGCGTGAGAGGGTGTTGAGCCGCAGCCGCCGGGCGGGTCTGCCGAGGTCGATACCGGTCAGGTCGTACATGAGGGGACGCTGTTTCCTGAAGGGCGATGCCGACCCAGGCCGCCGCGGGTCGCTTATAGCCGGATCCGTCGTGCATCGAGGCGTCCGCGCGCTTTTGCCCACCGGGCGTCGGCTGGCTTTGGGTTCGGCTGCCTGCGTCATCTGGTCTATAAGGTCGGCGATATGCATCAGATCTCGCCCACACCGGCCTCCAACCGGCCGTGCTCGTCCGCGGCCGGATCGTCCGCCCTGCGGACCGGGGCCCCGCGGCCCGCCATTGGGCTGCGCCAACTGACGAAGCGCTACGCGGGCACGACGGCGGTCGACGGCCTGACGCTGACGATCGAACCGGGCTCCGTGTGCGGGCTCCTCGGCGGCAACGGCGCCGGCAAGACCACCACGATCGGCATGGTCATGGGGCTGATCCTTCCCACCTCGGGCAGGGCCGAGGTGCTGGGCGCCGACATGGCGACCGACCGCCATCGCGTGCTCGGCCGCATGAATTTCGAGAGCCCCTACGTCGACATGCCGCACCGGCTGACGGTTCGGCAGAACCTCGACATCTTCGCGCGCCTTTACGGCATACCGGACCGCAAGGCCCGCATGGCCGACCTCGGCCGACAACTGGCGCTCGACGCATTTCTCGATCGGCCGGCGGGCCGGCTGTCGGCCGGGCAGAAGACCCGGGTGGCGCTCGCCAAGGCGCTGCTCAATCGCCCCGAGGTGCTGCTGCTCGACGAGCCCACGGCCTCGCTCGACCCGGATACGGCCGACTGGGTCCGCACCATGATCGAGGATTATCGCCGCGACCGCGGCGCGACGATCCTGCTGGCGTCCCACAACATGGCCGAGGTCGAACGCCTGTGCGATCGCGTCGTCATGCTCAAGGCCGGACGCCTCGAGGCCGACGGGTCGCCCGCGGAACTGCTGCGCCGCTTCGGCCGCACCACGCTCGAGGACGTGTTCCTCGACGTGGCGCGCGGGGTCCCCACGGACATACCCGCTTCGAGGGTGTCGACCTTCGCTTCCAACACAGGCCCATGACGTGAAGCGGGCATGTCCGCGGGAGCCCTGGCACCGGCGACAGCCCTACGCAACTGGAGAAAGGGACAGCCGCTTGACCTTGGCCGAGCATCTCGCGTTCTCGCCTGCCCGCGTTGCCGCCATGGTGACGCGCTATTTCTACCTGCTGCGCTCGTCCTGGCCGCGGCTGCTCGATCTGCTCTACTGGCCGACCGTGCAACTCGTCACCTGGGGCTTCATCCAGCGTTTCGTCGGCAGCGCCGCGGCAGCCGGCGGCAACACCGGCCGGCTCGCGGTTGGGGCCGGGACGCTGATCGGCGCCGTGATGCTGTGGGACGTGCTGTTCCGCGGCCAACTCGGTTTCTCCCTCTCGTTTCTCGAGGAGATGCACTCGCGCAACGTCGGAAACCTGTTCATGAGCCCGCTGCGACCGCTCGAATTCGTGGCGGCGCTGATCGTCATGAGCCTGGTGCGGCTCGCCATCGGGGTGCTGCCCGTCACGGGGCTTGCGATATGGTTCTTCGGCTTCAACCTGTGGGGGCTCGGCCTGGCGCTCGGAGCCTTCTTCGCCAACCTCGTGCTCACGAGTTGGAGCATCGGCCTTCTGGTCTCGGGATTCCTGCTGCGCAACGGGCTCGGGGCCGAGGAACTGGCCTGGAGTTTCATGTTCCTGCTGCTGCCTCTGTGTTGCGTTTACTATCCGGTGGGCGTGCTGCCGGTTTGGTTGCAGGCCATCTCCTGGTCGCTGCCGCCCACCTATGTGTTCGAGGGGCTGCGGGCGGCGCTGAACGATCACGCCTTCCGGGCCGACCTGATGGTGCACGCCCTCCTCATCAATGCCGTGCTGTTCGCCGCGAGCACGCTGACGTTCCTGTGGTTCGTGCGCCAGTCCCGCGTCGCCGGAACGCTGCTGCAGATGGGCGAGTGATCATCCCTCCGTCTCGTTTCTGTCCGAAGGGCGTGGAAGCCGTTGTCGCGCTAGGCGCCAGGGCCTATGTCACCCGTGCACAAGGCTGACCTGCGTCGCGGGCCACCCGCCTCGACGAGGTTCACCCAAAGTGTACAAGCAGGGCCGATGAAGATCTCCTATCCCGTCTTCGAGATGACCCATCTCGCCCTCGCGCCGGCGCGCGCCATGTCGGACGCGACGCGGCTCTTTTTCAAGAACCCCCTCAATCCCTGGAGCTATACCCCGTTCGGCCGCAATGCCGCGGCCTCGGCCGAGCTCTTCGAGCGCATGACACGCCGCTACGGCAAGCCGGTGTTCGGACTGGATCACACCACGGTCGAGGGCAACAGCCTGCCCGTCACCGAGACGGTGGTCTGGGAGCGCCCGTTCTGCAAGCTGCTCCATTTCGTCAAGCACGACGAAGCGGGCCGGGTCCCGAGATCCAGGATGCTGGTCGTGGCGCCCATGTCGGGCCATTACGCCACGCTGCTGCGCGGCACGGTGGAAGCCTTGCTGCCGCATTTCGACGTCTTCATCACCGACTGGGCCGATGCCCGCATGGTGCCGGTGGCACTGGGAAAGTTCGATCTCGACGACTACGTCGACTATCTGATCCGCATAATGCGCTTCCTGGGTGAGGACGGCATTCCGGTCCACACGCTTGGTGTCTGCCAGCCGGCCGTCCCGCTGATCGTTGCAGTAGCCCATATGGAGGCGGCCGGCGACGCCCGCCATCCGGCATCGATGACACTGATGGGCGGTCCCATCGACACGCGCTGCAGTCCGACGGCCGTGAACCAAATGGCCGAGCAGCGCGGCACCGAGTGGTTCCGCCGGAACTGCCTCGCGACCGTGCCGTTCCCCTATCCGGGCATGGGGCGCGAGGTCTACCCGGGCTACCTGCAGCTCTCGGGCTTCATGGCCATGAACATGGACCGGCACGTCCAGGCCCACACCGATATGTTCCACCACCTCGTGTCGGGCGACGGCGAACCTGCCGAGAAGCATCGCGAGTTCTACGACGAATACCTGGCCGTCATGGACCTGACGGCCGAATATTACATGCAGACGATCGAGCAGGTGTTCGTGCGGCAATCGCTGCCCAAGGGCGAGTTCGTGTACGGCGGAGAGCGGATCGATCTCGGCGATATTCACCGCACCGGCTTGATGACGGTGGAAGGCGAGCGCGACGACATCTCGGGCGTCGGCCAGACCAATGCCGCCCACGCGCTCTGCCGCAATCTGCCCGACGATCTCAAGCTCCATTACCTGCAGCCCGGCGTCGGCCATTACGGCGTCTTCAACGGGTCGCGCTACCGCAGCGAGATCGTACCGCGCATCGTCGATTTCACCCGCCGGGTCGAGACGGTCGAACACGCGGTCCCTGCCTGACGGAGACCAGCTGTTGTGTCCGGCAATGATGGGAGGACGGGGATGAGGAACTCAGGCATCATTGCTCTGCTCGGAGCCGTCTTCGCGGTCGGTCCGGCCTACGCGCAGGTCCAGCAGGTGACTCCGAACTACAAGGTCGTGGAGCACGGCCGCAGCATCAAGGTCGACTCGTTCGGGACATACAACCCCGACTGCAGCGTGATCGGCCGCGCGACGGTCAGCGTGACCGCGCCACCCCAGGGCGGGACCGTCGAAACGTCGGACGGACGCGCCTTTCCGACGTTCTTGAGCGGCAACATCCGGTTTCAATGCGACAAGCGCAACCTGCCGGCGACACTGCTGTACTATCGGGCTGCTCCGAGTTTCACCGGCACCGACACGTTTACGATCGAGGTCGTGTTCGGTAGCGGCGAGGCGCGCCAGTTGCGGTATACGGTCAACGTGCGTTAGTCGGTCGGTTCGGACGTCTGCGCCATGATCCCGTAACCTGCATCCGTTTCAGCCCTGTCCCGCATTGTCACCCATCCCGCCACGTCGGCACGGCGGATCCTCCCCGCGCAGGGCATCCACGTGGTCTATGACGGCTTGACGCATCCGGTGACCGTCAAGCGTGTCGCCGCGGCCCGTCGTTTTACCCTGCGGGTCCGGGCCGCAAGCCACGAGGCCGTCCTGACCATGCCGCCGCGTGCGTCGCTGCGGGCCGCCCTGGCCTTTGCCGAGCGGCATGCCGAATGGATCGGGACACGGCTCGGCGCCCTACCGGGCCGCATCCCGCTCGTCCCCGGGACCTTGGTGCCGTTGCGGGGTATAGAGCACCGTATCGTGCTGGACCGCACCGTCCTGCGGCGCGTCCAGCCGGGCACCACCGCCGACAGTTCACCGGTACTGCGCGTTGCATCGCGCGAGGCCGATCCGGCCGCCGCGGTTCATGGCTTTTTGATCGACGAGGCGCGCCGCGACCTCGCGTCCGCCGTCGGGCGACACGCGGCTGCGGTCGGCAGAACGGTCGGCCGCCTCACGCTGCGCGACACGCGCAGCCGCTGGGGCTCCTGCTCGTCGCGCGGCACGTTGAACTTCTCCTGGCGGCTCGTCCTGGCCCCACCCCACGTGCTCGACTACCTCGCGGCCCACGAGGTCGCCCATCTCGTGCACCTCGACCATTCCGACGCGTTCTGGTCGTTGGCCCGGCACCTCGCGCCCGAGATGGACGCGGCCGAGGCGTGGCTCAAGGCGTATGGTCCGGGCCTGCATCGGTTCGCGGTTTCAGGGGCCACTGCACGAGCGTGAAGTTTGCGTACGCTTGGACCGAACGAATGGCGGGCCTCCACAAATGGTGGAGAGCGGTCCGGCCGAAATCTGGCCGGCGTGGGCCATAGCCGCCGTCACCGAGCGATCCTGGGTTTTCACGAAGCGATCGCATAGCGGGAAAGGCTCGCCCGCGAGAGCAACGAATGAGCGCGATTGTCTCGCAGGATGGATTGATCTAGGGTCGATGCCGTCGCGAAAAACGACCACCCGACAGCTGCGTCAAACGCTCGAAGGGGTGGTCGAATACACGTCAACCATGCGCCTAGCATGGTTCGGCCAGCGTCTCCGAAAGCAATCGCCTGACGACCGTTCAGGTCAATGGCAGCCGTGAGCGTTACTCAACGCTGATGCGGCGATTGGAGCGCAACGATGCGAACTGAAATTGCGGTTATTGGCGCTGGACTTGGAGGCCTCATGCTGGCCCGGGTGCTGCATCTGAACGGCATTGCCGCGACGGTCTATGAAGCCGAAGTCTCGGCCTGCGCGAGAGCGCAAGGAGGCCTGCTCGACATTCACGAGCATAACGGCCAGCTCGCGCTGCAAGCCGCAGACCTGTTCGATGGGTTTCTCAGCCTCGTCCGGCCCGGTGAAGATGCCAAACGTATCGTCGATACAGATGGCAGCATCCTTTTCGACAACAGTGGCGGTCACACCTCCCGTCGCCCGGAAGTGGACAGGGGCGACCTTCGCAATATGCTCATCGCATCGCTCCCGGCCGGAACGATCGAGTGGGGCCACAGGGTCACCTCCGTCACGGCCATCGGGCGCGACCGGCACGAAGTCACCTTTGCCGACGGCTCAACCGCTGCGGCCGATTTGCTCGTAGGTGCGGATGGCGCTTGGTCGAAGGTCCGTCCGCTTCTTTCAGATGCCAAGCCCATCTATTCGGGCACCTGCTTCATCGAGATCGCGTTCGTCGACGGCGACGCGACCAAGGCAAGCATCGAGGCAATCGGCAGCGGCACGCTTATGGCGGTTGCGCCGGGCAAGGGCATCATCGCGCATCGCAACGCGGACGGGACCGTTCGCGGCTACGTGGCCCTGAATAGGTCGGAGGACTGCATAGGCTCCATCGATTTCAGCGACGTGCAAGCTGGTCTGGCGCATGTCGCGCAGCAGTTCGCGGGATGGGCTCCGCAGTTGACCGCGCTCATTACCGCCAGCGAAGTCGATCCCGTGCTTCGCCCTATCTATGCGCTGCCGGTCGGGCACCGGTGGGATCGGGTGCCCGGATTGACGTTGATCGGCGATGCGGCGCATCTGATGTCCCCCTTCGCAGGCGAGGGCGCCAATCTGGCAATGTATGACGGCGCGGGGCTTGCCGAAGCGCTTGTCAACAATCTGGGCGACATCGAAGCTGCGCTCGCTGCTTTTGAGAGAGACCTCTTCGCCCGCAGCGGCGAAATCGCTCTTGAGTCCGCGCGGAACCTCGAACGGTTCTTTGACGAGACCGCGCCTTGGGGCGTGGTTAAACTCTTCGAGCGTGTCGCGGGGGCTGACCGAACCTCGTCGATCGAGACCTCGCAACTCGTGGAATAAGGAACACCGGCTTTCGGACGCGCGCGAATGCGCTGCCGATGACCGAGTGTGGGCCGATCCGGTCCGGGAATGCCTATCACGCAGCCAAGAGCGACGGCGAAGTGCGGACAGGCCTGAGTTGATCCGGCCCCGAACGATCGCCCCGCTCCCAGTTATGGTGGCCGGTAAGCGCGATGTGCTCCCAGCCGGGACCTAGACTGGCCTGCCCAGCCTCGCGTTGCCGCCATTCCGTTCGCGGTCAGGCCGACTCGTCGGCCGAGCGCACGAACGTCAGATACACCGGCCGCCGCCCCTCGCGAAGCGCCTTGGCTTCGTAGCGAGTCGAGGGCCAGCCGTCCCAGGGTCGGCACCAATCATGGGCGGCCCGCGCGCTCCAGGTGAAGTGCCGGGATCGCAGGACGCGGGCCAGCACCCAGCCGGAATAGTCGTCGATGTCGGTGGCGAAGCGAAAGCGGGCACCGGCCCGCAGCACGCGGGCCAGCCGGTCGAGGGTGCCGTCCGACAGGAAACGGCGCTTGCGCTGCCGACGCTTGGGCCAGGGATCGGGATAGAAAAGGTCGACGCCGTCGAGGCAAGCCGGTGGCAGGCGGTCCAGCACCTCGCCGGCATCCCCGGCGTGCAGCCTCACATTGCCGAGGTGCAGAGCCTCGACCTGTTCGACCATCCTGGCGACGCCATTCACGAAAGGCTCGCAACCGATGAACCCGACGGCGGGACAGCGTTCGGCCTCCCGGGCGAGGTGCTCGCCGCCCCCGAAGCCGATCTCCAGCCGCAGCCCCGAGGGTCGCGTCGCGAAGAGGGAGCCCGGATCCGCGAGCGCCGCGAGATCGACCTGAAGCCCCGGCAGGTCGCGCACCATACGGGCTCGTTGCTCGCGGCGCAGTGGCCGCCCGGCGCGCCGCCCGTGCAGGACGCCCGAGCGCCGCGGAACCCAAGTCTCGGTGACGGTGTCGGGCGGAGCGCCGTCGGGCTCCGCCGCATCGCCGTCAGGCGAAATGGCCACGCAGGGTCTCGGCCAGGTCGATGGCTTCCCAAGAGAAGCCGCCGTCCCCCTCCGGCTGGCGGCCGAAATGGCCGTAGGCCGAGGTCCGGGCGTAGATCGGGCGGTTGAGCTTAAGGTGCTCGCGAATGCCGCGCGGCGACAGCCGCATCACCTGCGTCAGCACCTGCTCGAGCTTGTCGGGGTCGACCTCGCCGGTGTCATGCAGGTCGGCGTAGATCGACAGTGGATCGGCCACGCCGATCGCATAGCTGAGCTGGATCGTGCAGCGGTCCGCGAGGCCCGCCGAGACCACGTTCTTGGCGAGGTACCGGGCCGCGTAAGCGGCCGAGCGGTCGACCTTGGTGGGGTCCTTGCCGGAGAAAGCGCCGCCACCATGGGGCGCAGCCCCGCCGTAAGTGTCGACGATGATCTTGCGGCCCGTGAGGCCGCAGTCGCCGTCCGGGCCGCCGATGAAGAACTTGCCGGTCGGGTTGACGTGCCAGACTGTGTCGCGGTCGATCCAATCGTCGGGCAGCGCCCGCGCCACATAAGGCTCGATCATGGCGCGGATGTCGTTGGAACTCAGGGTCTCGTCGGTGTGCTGGTGCGACACTACGATCTGGGTGGCCTTGACGGGCTTGCCATCTTCGTAGCGGACCGTCACCTGGCTCTTGGCGTCGGGACCCAGGCCGCCCTCCTCGCCCGAGCGGCGCGCGTCCGACAGGTTGTGGAGGATGCGGTGGGCGTAGTAGATGGGTGCCGGCATCAGTTCCGGCGTTTCCCTGCAGGCATAGCCGAACATGATGCCCTGGTCGCCGGCGCCCTCTTCCTTGTTGCCGGCCTGGTCGACCCCCGCCGCGATATCGGCCGACTGAGCATGCAGCAGGATCTCGACCTTCGCGGTCTCCCAATGGAAGCCGTCCTGCTCGTAGCCGATGTCCCTGACGGCGCCTCGCGCAGCCGCCTCGATCACCTTGGGATCGATGGTGGGACCGCGGACTTCACCGGCGATCACCACGCGATTGGTGGTGGCCAGCGTTTCGCAGGCGACCCGGATCTGGTAGGGATCGAGCCCCGCCGTGGCACCTTCCCGGAAGAACAGATCGACGACCTCATCGGAGATGCGGTCGCAGACTTTGTCGGGATGGCCTTCCGAGACGGACTCGCTCGTAAAAAGATAATTCGGCCGAACCACGCTGCGCCTCCAGTTGATCGAGCCGATGGCGGGCCAGCTCAGCCGCGGACCCGTCAGGCGCTCGCAAAGCTTCGCCGCGGGCGTCTTACGCGGGGGTCGTTCGTTTCGTCAAGCGATATGCTCGGTTTCGTTCGGTAAACAGAACGACGTCGATGCGCGGGCAGTCTGCGTGCGCTGGCGAGCCACCACCGCCAAGCCCGTGTTCCGGAGGTCTCCGGACAGCCGCTACCGCCTGCCAAGGCCATTGTGGCGCGATTGCTCAAGACGCAGCTCGGTCGTCCCCGCTCTCGGCGGATCCGCCGCCCAACGTCGGAGGCGAAGCGGCGTCGTCCTGGGCCAGAGCGGTCACGAGATCGATGATCTTCTTGCGAACCCGCGCCTCCTTGATCCGCACGAAGGCCTTGTTGAGCATCAGTCCCTCGGACGTCGACAGGAAGTCCACGACGAACCCGGCCCCTTCCTCGGCGAAACTCGACTCGCCGGCGCCGCTCGTGGCCGGCATGTCCTCGAAGAAGAAGGCTGGCGGCACGTTGAGCACGCCTGCAATCTGCTGGAGACGGCTGGCGCCGATGCGGTTGGTCCCCTTCTCGTATTTCTGCACTTGCTGGAACGTCAGCCCCAGTGCACCGCCGAGGCGCTCCTGGCTCATCCCGATCAGGATGCGGCGCATGCGGACGCGGCTTCCCACATGCTTGTCGATGGGGTTGGGGCTTTTCTTCAACGTTTCAGCTCCGGACAACAAGACCACCATTCGATCGAGGACAACCACGGCCGCGGGGGCCACATCGGCCGATGAACAGGTCTGACTGTCCATCTTTCGTTTACGCCATCCGTTCGCGACGCCGGTGGATCCCGTATCGCACCAGGAAAATGGAGGTCAACAGCAGACCTGCCACCACAGGTGGAATAGCCCAATTGAGCTTAGCAAAAACTGTCGGCGCAATGTTTTTAGGTAAGAATCCGTCTACAACGCCCGCCTGGCCGAGCGGCAACTGCTCCAGAATGCGGCCGTACGGATCTATGATCGCCGATATACCCGTGTTGGCGGCCCTGATCAGTGGCAAACCTTGTTCGATGGCGCGGAGCCGGGCCTGGGCCAGATGCTGGTAGGGGCCTGCCGTGCGGCCGAACCAGCCATCGTCCGACACGTTGAGGATGGCGCCTTGCTGAAGCTCCGCCGAGGTTTGCGGGACGACATCGCCGGAAAAGATCGCTTCGTAGCAGACTGCCGGGACGATCGGCGGCAAGCCCTGCACGCGCAGCAACCGGTGACGAAGCCCGAACGAGAAGCCGCCCGGGATCGGAACGAATTGGGAAATCCCCAGGCGGTCCAACAGCGATGCGAAAGGCGTGTACTCGCCAAACGGGACAAGGTGCACCTTGTCATAGGTGTCGCCGACGACGCCGTCTTTGCCGATCACCTGGATGGAGTTGTAATAGCGCGGCGGATCCGACGCCGAACCGGGCCTCCCCTCGACGCGGGCAGCGCCCGTGATCAAGACTCCGTCCCTCGGCAGCGCCGCCGCAATGGCCGCGAGTGCATCGGGATCACGCGACAGGATAAAGGGGAACGGGCTCTCGGGCCAGATCAGGTGCGTGACGTCGGCAAGTCCGGCCCTGTCGGGCGAGGTCGCCTGGTCGGACATGGCCAAGTATTTCTTGAGCAACGCATCCTTGTTCTCATAGGTGAATTCGCCGTCGCCGAAGACGTCCGGTTGCATGATGCGCAGCTTCACACCCAGCACCGGCCCGACGTGACCCGAGGCCAGGCGCGCCGCGCCTGATCCGGCGATGCCGACGAGAGCGAGGGAAGCGAGGACGACCGGCATCAAGGCGGGGCGTCCCCGGCGCCCGTCGAGGTCTCCGTCACGCCGGTCAGCCAGGGTGGCGGGGGCCGCGAAGATCAGGACCGCGAGCGCCGTCAGGCCGTGCAGCCCGACGACGCTGGCCGACTGGGCCAGCACCAGGTTGGTGCCGAGTGCCATGCCGAGGTCGTTCCAGGGAAATCCGGTGAACAGGATGCCGCGCAGCCATTCGGTCGTGGCGAGCGCCAAGGCCAGGACGAGGAGGCGGCCTCCGCCCGGCATCCAGGCGGCCCGGGCGGCCGCAAAGGCGAAACCCATGTAGATTGCGGCCAGCGCCGGCAGGCCGAGCACGCCCAGAGGCAAGGCCCAGGCAAACTTGTCGGGCTCGACCAGGAAAGCCGCGCCGATCCAGTAGAGGCCGGCCACGAAATAGCCGAAACCCCACCACCAGCCCGCGCCCCAGGCCGAGCGGACCGACGGCCAGACGTGGTGCCGGATGCCGTCCCGGCCCGTGGTCGCGCGTTCGGCGCCGTCGATCAGCCAGACCGCGAGCGACAGCGATACGGCCATGGCCGGGAAGAACCCGACCGGCGCCATGGCCAGGGCCCCGCAGGCTCCCGCCACGAAAGCGATCGCGCGGCGTCGCCATCCGGTTGCCAGGACGACGCGGTGGCTCAAAGGCATCGGAGCAGCCCGGCCGTCGGACCGGGCGAGTTCGGCGATACGGGTCGTCATAATGCCCATGTGTCAGCCCGAACCGGAACCGGTCCGCGCGATTTGCATGGCGGCGGCGCCGGCGGCCGGCGGCGGTGCGGCCGCTGGCCCGTCGGCAGCTTCGGACGGAGCCGCCGCATCGCCGGCGGGAGCAGGCTGCCCGCCGCTGGTCGGGCGGATGCGAATCCGCTTCACGCGTCGTGGATCGGCGTCCAGGATTTCGAAGTCGAAATCCTCATGGCCCGTCACCACCTCACCGCGTAGCGGCAAGCGCCCGCCGAGCGAGGTCACGAGCCCGCCAAGCGTATCGATCTCCTCGGCATCGTCCCCGGCCGTCAGGTCGACTCCGACCATCGCCGACACGTCGTCGAGGGCGGCGCGACCGTCCGCCACGAAGCTGCCCTCCGGACCCGGCGCGATAAGCGGCGCCTCATCCTCGTCGTGCTCGTCCTCGATGTCACCCACGATCATCTCGACGATATCCTCGATCGACACGAGCCCGTCAGTGCCGCCATATTCGTCGATCACCAGCGCCATATGGGTCCGCAACGCCTGCATTTTGACGAGCAGGTCGAGCGCCGGCATGGACGGCGGCACGAACAGCACGGGCCGGGTCACGTCGGCAGCGTCGACCGGGGTGGACAGGCCCAGGTCCTGTGGCCGGGGCTCACCGTCAGGCACTGGCGCCTGGCCGGCCAGGATCTCGACGAAGTCGCGGATGTGAATCATGCCGCGCGGATCATCGAGCGTATCGCCGTGCACCGGTAGGCGCGAGTGGCCGGCGGCGCGGAACACGCCCAGAACCTCGCCCAGCGTCATCTGGGATCCGACCGCGATGATGTCGGCGCGCGGCACCATGATGTCCTCGACCCTGACCTCGTGAAGCCCGAGCACGTTGCGCATCATGGCGCGCTCCTGGACCGAGAACACCGCATCGGCGCCGGTATCCTCCAAGGCGTCCTCGATGTCGTCGCGGATCGAGGGTGCACCGAGCCCGAACAGCGAGCGCAGCCGGTCGAAGAGGCTCAAACCCTGAGTTGTCGGCGCCCTCGCGGCATTCGACGCCTTGACGCGCTTGGCCGCGACCTCGCGCTCGGCCTCCCTCATGGCGCTTCCCCGAGCGGCATCGCGCCGCGCTCCGGCACGGAACCAGCGTAGGGGTCGGCCAAGCCGAGCCGCGCCATGGCGCGAATTTCAAGCGCCTCCATGGCCTCGGCATCGGCCTCGGCCTCGTGGTCCTGCCCGACGAGGTGGAGCGTGCCATGGACGATGAGATGCGCAACATGGTCCTGGATCGCTCTGCCCTCGACGGCCGCTTCAAGCGACACGGTGCCGTAGGCCAGGACGATGTCGCCGAGCATGCGTTCGGCGCCGGGGCCTGCAGCCGGAAACGACAGCACGTTGGTGGATCTGTCGGTACCGCGCCACTGCTGGTTCAGCGCTCGCATCACGGGGTCGTCGCACAAGAGGCAGGACAATTCCGTGCCGTCCTCAGGCATCACCCCAGCCTCGGCCAAGGCCGCCTCGACGGCTCGCTCGACCAGGCATTGCACATCGCCCAGTGCCGTCCAGGACGGGTCCTCGATGGTGAGTTCGACGGTCACGCTCATCGCTTCGGCTTCCGGGCCTCCCGCGGGCCGCGCGACGCGGCGCATCGAACAGGCCGGCGGGTGAGAAGACTCGAGCGTGCTTCGGTCCAAGACGATTCAGACATGCGTCAGGCCTGCCGCCCGGCCCGGTCGTAGGCCGCCACGATGCGGCGCACGAGGTCGTGGCGCACGACATCGCCCTCGCGGAACACGACGTGTCCGACACCCTCGACGTCGGACAGCAGCGATACGGCCTCCCTGAGGCCCGACTTCTGCCCCGGCGGCAGGTCGGTTTGGCTCGGATCGCCGTTGATGATCATGCGCGAGCCCTCGCCGAGCCTCGTCAGCATCATCTTCATCTGCATCGCCGTGGTGTTCTGCGCCTCATCGAGCAGCACCACGGCGTTGGTCAGGGTACGGCCGCGCATGAAGGCCAGCGGCGCCACCTCGATGACGCCCGTCTGCATGCTCCGCTCGACCGTGCGGGCGTCCATGAACTCGTTCAGCGCGTCGTAGATCGGCCGCAGGTAGGGATCGATCTTCTCGCGCATGTCACCGGGCAGGAAACCGAGCCGCTCGCCGGCTTCGACGGCGGGGCGCGACAGGATCAAGCGCTCCACCGCACCACGCTCGAGCAGCGACACCGCATGGCCGACGGCAAGCCAAGTCTTGCCGGTGCCGGCCGGACCTTCGGCGAAGACCAGCTCGTATTTCTTCAACGCCCGCAGATAGAGGTCCTGGGCCACCGTGCGGGCCTTCACGGCACCCCGCTTCCGCGTGCGGATCTCGTCGAAGACGAGGCGTTCGTTGACGGATTCCTTGGGGAACAGCGAAGCCTGCAGAGCCCCTTCCTCGATGGCCCCGTCGACATCGCCGAGGGCGATCGGCTCGCCCCGCGCGACCCGGTCGTAGAGCGATTCCAGCACGCGGCGGGCATGGTCGCAGGCTTCGGGCGCGCCCTTGACCACGACGTGGTTGCCATTGGCATTGGCCACGACATTGAGCCGTCGCTCGAGCTTGGCGATGTTCTGGTCGTATTGGCCCAGTACCAGGGAGGTCAACCGATTGTCGCTGAACGTCAACGTCACCTCGCTGCGTTCCGCACCGGCACCCTCGACGCGCAAGCCCTCGGCACCCTCGGCGAGGCGCGCCGGGCTCTCGACCGGCGGCACGCCGTCGCGGATCGAACGTCGCAGGGTAGGGTTCCGGTCGGGCGACTTCATGAGGCGAGCCGCTCCGCGACAGGGGTCTCGCGGACGGGCGTCCGCATGTCGGACCTGCGGCCGTCCGGGACAAGCCGGCCGCCCAGCGAGTTCGGGCCGACCGCGAGGACGTCGACCGCCCTTTCCGTGCCGATCAGGCTGTCGGGTCCCTCGACGTGTATGGCCTGAAGGTGGGGCGTGCGGCCGCCCATCTGGCCCGCATGCCGGCCCGGCTTGTCGAACAGCACGTCGAGCGTGCGGCCGACCGTGGCGCGGTTGAAAGCCTGCCGCTGCCCTTCGAGCAGAGCCTGGAGGCGATGCAGGCGATCGCTTAGGGCGTCGTTGTCCACCTGCCCGGGGAGGTCGGCACCGGGCGTGCCGGGCCGCGGCGAATATTTGAACGCGAAGCTGGAGGCGAAACCGACGGCCTCGACCAGGGCCAACGTGTCCCGGAAGTCGGCCTCGGTCTCGCCCGGGAAGCCGACGATGAAATCCGACGACAGCGCGATATCGGGGCGTGCGCGCCTGACCCGTCCCACGAGGTCGAGGTAATGGGCGACGGAATGCTTGCGGTTCATCGCCTGCAGGATGCGGTCCGACCCCGATTGCACCGGCAGGTGGAGGAACGGCATCAAGGCCGGTATTTCCGCGTGGGCCGCGATCAGGGCCTCGTCCATGTCGTTGGGGTGGCTCGTCATGTAGCGGAGGCGCGCGAGCCCCGGTAAGCCGGCGAGATGGCGGGCCAATCGCGCGAGGGACCAGGTCGCACCCGCGCCATCGATGCCGTGGTAGGCGTTGACGTTCTGGCCCAGCAGCGTCACCTCCCGCACCCCGGCCCCAAGCAGCGTCGCGACCTCCGCCGAGACGGCTTCGGGTGGCCGGGAGGTCTCGGCCCCCCGGGTATAAGGCACCACGCAGAAGGTGCAGAACTTGTCGCAGCCTTCCTGCACCGTCACGAAGGCCGATACGCCCCGTCGGCGCGTCATCGCGGGGCTCGGGGCTACGAGATGATCGAACTTGCTCTCGACCGGAAAGTCGGTGTCTACCACGGCGGGCGACCCGAAAGCCGCATGGGCGTCCCTGGCCCGCCGCACGAGCGCGGGCAGACGGTGATAGCTCTGCGGACCGACCACGAGGTCGACGGCTTTCTGGCGACGGATGATCTCGGCACCTTCGGCCTGGGCCACGCAACCCGCGACCGCGAGCGTCACCCGGCGGCCTGAGGCCTCCTTCATCTCGCGGATCTTGCCCAGTTCCGAATAGATCTTCTCGGCGGCCCGCTCGCGGATGTGGCAAGTATTCAGCAAGACGAGGTCGGCGTCCTCGATCCGCGGCGTTTCGGCATAACCCTCCGGCGCCATGATGTCGGCCATGCGAGCCGCATCGTAGCTGTTCATCTGGCATCCGAAGGACTTGATGTAGAGCTTCAACGACTGATGTCCGCCATGGTCCGCCGGGTCGGCTGCCCGGGCCTCGGCGATGCGGTCGGGACTCGATAGCTGTCGAAGAAGGTTGTCCGTCATGATCCCGCGCGGGAGCACGTGCTCCAGCCTCCACCTTAGGCCTTTTCCGCGGCAACACGAAGAAAAACCCGCCTCGCTCCGGTAAAATCGGGCTGCGACACCGCGCCCGGGAGTCAGCCGAGTGCCCTGCGCAAGGTCAGCGCAGTGGCCGGGGCTCCGCCCGGCGTCCGATAATAACCCTGCCGCCGTCCGACCTCGACGAAGTCGAGGCCGGCATAGAGCCGCCGAGCCGCCGCATTGCCCTCGCCCACTTCGAGGAAAAGAGCCTTGACGCCGTAGCGGATCAGCAGATCGATGTTGGCCGCCATCAGACGGGCCGCGATCCCCTGGCGGCGGCTCGCCGGGTCCACCACCAGGGTGAGGATTTCGGCCTGGTCGGCGGCGCGGCGGGACAGCACGAATCCCGCGAGGTGGCGCAGGTCGCGGGTCTCGATCGCGGCATGGCCGAACGATGTCTCGGCGCCGATCAGGCGCTCGAAGTCGTGGGCGCCCCAGGAATGGGGAAAACCGGTCGCGTGGAGACGGGCACAATCGGCGGCGCGGTCGCCGTCGAGGATCGTGATATGGCAGGGCTTCGGCCGTCCGAACATGGCCGGCGCCTTACGCCATCGAGGCGGCCAGGAGACCGCTCGGGCTCGGCAATTTCGCATCGGGCGCCTTCAGGTAGAGCGGTCGCGCGATGGCCTGTTCGGGATCGGCCAGGAGGCCGAGCCGCGCCACGAAAGCAATGTCCGGCAACTCGCGGAAACCTTCCATGTCGGTGGTGAGACCGAGCGCCAGGGCGACCCTGGCGATGAGCGGTCCTCCCGACCCGATCAGCCTCAATGGGCCAGGGCCGAGCGCCCGGGCGGCCTCGACGGCCGGCATCAAGGCCGGACCCAGCAGGCTCTCACCCCTTGGCCCGAAGCCTTGCACGTAGACGTTGCCGTGCCGCGCATCGATGGCCGCCACGATCGGCGGCCGTGCTCCGACCGCGATGGCCGGAGCCGCCAGAGCCGCCAGCGTCGACACGCCCACCACCGGCACCCGGAAGGCGAGGGCGAAGGCACGCGCCGCCGCCACGCCGATCCGGATGCCGGTGAACGACCCCGGGCCGATGGTGACGGCGATCCGCGTCACCGCGCCGAAGCCTCCGGGCTCCCGCGCCACCACGCGGTCGATCAGCGGCAGCAGGGCCTCGGCGTGGCCGGCCTCCATGAAAAGGGTTTCGGCCGAAGCAGGCCTGAGGCTTCCCGGCGCGAGCAGGCAGGCGGAGGTGGCGGCCAGTGCCGTATCGATCGCCAGGATCACCGCGCGTCCATCCTCGTGCCGGCCGCGGTCCGGCCACCATGGATGGCCCGAGCTTCGGTCTCGTTCCGCGTATCAGATTTGTTCGACGGCGTGAACTTCCGGCACGAAGTGCTTCAGCAGGTTCTGGATGCCGCTCTTCAGCGTGGCGGTCGATGACGGACAGCCCGCGCAGGCGCCCTTCATCTTGAGATAGACGATGCCGTCCCGGAAGCCCTTGAACGTAATGTCCCCGCCGTCACCCGCCACGGCCGGGCGCACACGCGTCTCGATCAGGTCCTTGATCGTGTCCACGGTGTCCTCGTCGGCAGCGTCGAAGAACTCGTCGCCATCCGACAGTTGCGTCGCGGTGGCAGCTTGGCCCGCGTCGACCAGGGGCGCGCCGGAGGTGAAATGCTCCATGATGGCGCCCAGGATGGCGGGCTTCAGTTGCGGCCACTCGCCCGACACCTTGGTGACGGATACGAAATCCGAGCCGTAGAACACGCCTGATACGCCGTCGATCGAGAACAGCGCATGGGCGAGCGGCGAGCGCTCGGCTGCCACCGGGTCGCGGATGTCGAGCGTGCCCTCCGGCATCACGGCCCGGCCGGGCAGGAACTTGAGGGTTGCGGGATTGGGTGTCGGTTCCGTCTCGATGAACATGGCATCCTCCAGCCGGTTCAAAGCCGGCCTCAAGTGGAGACATAGGGTCTCTCCCCCGGCGCCGATAGGGCCGGGGTCGACGGGACGGCAAAAAGGCCTGCCGTCGCACGCAGGAAGGCGGTGCCCTTCCGTCGCAAGCCGCGCCGCTTCGGCACGGCGGTCGTTCGGGGCTGGGGTCGGTTCAGCGCAACGATCTATGCGGCGCTTCAGGCGGCCGGCGCCACTCTGGCCGGCGCCTCTCCGGGCGCGGGTGCGGCGAGCTGCGGCGCCTTCGGCTCGAGCGCCACGAACATCAGGCCGCCAACGAGGCCGAAGTTCTTCAGGAACTCCCAAAGGTGCTCGCGGCCCTCGCTCTTCTGCTTGGCCATGAGGTCGTCGTAGGTCCAGAACTGGTGGTACACGAGGGCCGTCGCGGCGCAGAAGGCCGCGAGCAGCGCCGCGGCCTCGCGATCATGCTTTTCCGCCACGATGGCGACGGGCGCGAGCGTCTCGAGCACGACGGAGGCCGCGAGCAACGCCGGGGCGCCGGGCAGGATGCCCGACCTGGCCTGCTGCATCGCCTCGTCCCAGTTGATGATCTTGTCGAGGCCGCTCGGCGGGAACAGGCAGACGAGGCTGAGGCGGGTCAGGGTCCTGGCGAGCTGGTTGCGTATCACGGGACGACTCCTGTGCCGGACAGGCGGACAGCCTGGGCGTTGATTTGAAACGGCCCGTCGCGCGGTTCGGATCCGGATGGGCGACGGCCCGCCTCCGCGGCCGAGGGTCGGATCATGGCGCCGTTCGGATCCGAATGCGTCGCTCCTCCTCGAAGAGGAGGATCGAGCCCGATACGGTGCCGTCGTGGCCTGGCCCGTGTCGGCCATCGACGTCGTGCCGCGGATCTCAGACGATGCGAACGTCGGCCGGTACAAGGAGGGCGCGGTCGCCGCTTGCGCCGCGCCGCTCTCCGACTTCACTTGAAGCGGCCCGGCCTCCCGACCGTGGGGGTGACGTCGAGGCCCGTTACGATCATGGTGCAGGGCTGGTCGCCCACCGTGCCCGAGGTGTGGCCCTTGCGGCCGTCCCGCTCCTTCGTGTTCTGATCCTCGCCCATCATCAGTTCGCCCGGTCCCATCTCGACCCGGTGGCCGTCCATGGTCTCGACGAACCAGCGCCCGGTCAGGATGGCGATCCACTGCGGCTTCGGGTTCTCGTGCCAATCTCCGAACCAGCCGACGGGCAGCACCGTGAAGGTCACATTGGCCCGGGACGGCTCCATCTTGTCGTTCCATTGCGGCGACACCGCGGGACTGACGCCTTTGAGGTCGAAATTCGACAGCTCGAATCTCTCCTGCCGGCTCACGCCGTCGCCGTCGACATAGACGTGCCAGTAAGGCATGGTGGGCTTGGCTGGTGCTTCCGTCATGGCGTTCGATGTCCCGTGGGGTCGGCGCGGATGGTCCGATTATGAAGGCCCGCCGTCGAAGTTTGTTCCTGTCTCCGGGCCGGGGCGACGCTCATGCAGGCGCGCGCCGGCCGGTCTCCCGGGCGCGCGGCTGTTCACGCCGCGTCTTCGATGAATCCGCCCGACTGCCGGTGCCACAGGTCGGCATAGACCCCGCCTCGTGCCAGAAGCTCGGCATGGGACCCCGTCTCGATCACGCGTCCATGGTCCATGACGATCAGCCGGTCCATGCGGGCGATGGTGGACAGGCGGTGGGCGATCGCGATCACGGTCTTTCGACCCATCAGCTCGGACAAGCTGTCCTGGATGGCGGCCTCGACCTCGCTGTCGAGCGCCGAGGTCGCCTCGTCGAGCACGAGGATGGGCGCGTCCTTGAGGATGACGCGCGCGATGGCGATTCTCTGGCGCTGGCCGCCCGACAGCTTGACGCCGCGCTCGCCAACCTGGGCGTCGTAGCCGCGCCGCCCCTGCCAGTCCTCGAGGCCCAGGATGAACGCGTGGGCATGGGCTCGTTTCGCAGCCGCCACGATCTCGTCCTCGCGCGCATCGGGCCGCCCGAAAGCGATGTTTTCGCGGATCGAGCGATGGAGCAGCGAGGTGTCCTGGGTGACGACCGAAATGGCGCCGCGCAGGCTTTCCTGCGTGACGGTGGCGATATCCTGGCCGTCCACCAGGATGCGGCCCCCTTCGAGCGCATGGAAGCGCAGCAGGAGGTTGACCAGCGTGGTCTTGCCGGCGCCCGAGCGGCCCACGAGGCCGATCTTCTCGCCCGGCCGGATCCGGATCGACAGCCCGTCGATCAGCCCCGCCTCCCGTCCGTAGCCGAACCGAATGGCCTCGAAACGGATCTCGCCCCGCAGCACGGCGAGTTCCGCCGCGTCATCGCTGTCGAGCAGCGCGATCGGCCGCGCGATGGTCATCATCCCTTCCTGGATGGTGCCGACGTTCTCGAAGATGTCGGTCACCTGCACGGCGACCCAGCCGGCCGCCGAGGCGATCTGCCAGGTGAGCGGGATCGCCATGGCCACGATGCCGACGTCGACACGGCCTTGCTGCCAGGCCGCCACGGCCAGGGCGGTCTCGCCCACCAGCATCAGCGCGTTCATGGCCTGCAGCGACATGAACAGGCCCGACAGCATGCGCATCTGCCGCCGAAAGGCCGCCGTGTGCTGGTCGAACACGTCGCGGACGTGGCGGTCCTCATGCGCCAGGCGGGCGAAGAGCTTCAGGGTTACGATGTTGGTGTAGCCGTCGACCACCCGGCCTACCACGAGCGATTTCGCCTCCGAGGTGTTTTTCGAGCGGTCGCGCAGGCGCGGCACGACGAAGCGCAGCAGCACGGCGTAGGACGCGAACCAGAGGACGATGGGCAGCATCAGCCAGGCGTCGACGCGGCCGAGCAGCGTCAGCGCCGTAATGCCGTAGACCGTGATGCCCCAGATGGCCGTGATGCCCGCGATTGCACTCTGCCGCACCGCCGGCCCGGTATCCATGACGCGCGACGCGATGCGGCCCGCGAAATCGTTCTGGAAGAAGGGCCAGCTCTGGCGGACGACGTGCCTGTGGCTCTGCCAGCGCACCATGTTGGTGACGTTGGCCACGATCCCGGCGTTCGAGATGAGGTTCTGCGACGCGATCGCGGCGGGCCGGACCAGCAGCACGACCAGCACCATGGCGACGAGCAGCGTCCGGTTCTCGTCCAGGAACAGGTCGCGCGGCGTGGTCGTAATGGCGCGCACGAGCCGCCCGATGAACCACGGCACCGAGGCGTCGAGCACCGCCACGCAGAGCCCGGCCACGAACAACGCCCCGAAGAGCGGCTTGGCCTGCGTTACGAAGTGCCAGTAGAAACGACCCAGGCCTTCAGGGGGCTGGACGGGGGCGCGGTCCACCGTCGGCGAGCCGCGGGTGAGCGGTTCACCGGTCGGCGAGACGATGGATTCGAAGAAGCGGAACATGCTGGGATCCGGCGGCGGGTAGTCGAGGCTTGGAAGGGGCGCTTACAAGGAGCCAGTCACGGAACATCGCTGCCGCGCGACGCCGGCCACCGAAGAGGGAATGGGCGTGCCTTAGCGGCCTATCGCGGCGGCTGTGGGGCGGCCGGAACATCGTAGCGGCCCGGCTCGTTCTCGGAATATAGGACTCCGGAGGATCGCCGATGACTGACATCCACTACGAAGTCGTGCCGCATGACGGAGGTTGGGCTTATCGGGTCGACGGTGTCTTTTCCGAAACCTTCCGCACGCGGGATGCGGCTCATGACGCTGCGGCCCGGGCAGCGGCCGAGCAGGCTCAGCCGGGCGAAACCGAGGCAATCTCCTACCAGGACGGCAAGGGCGAATGGCACGAAGAGTTGGCGTCCGGCTTGGATCGGCCGAACGCCGACGTCACCGACCCTCCCTGAGTGCGGTCGACTGCTGCAAGGCGGCCCTTACGCCTGACGCGGGAACCCGCCCCCGCAACCGCCCGGTCGCGTTGGGCGGGACCCGTTGGGAGCCGCCCTGCCGGACCGGCAGTGCGATGCCGGGTCCCCGGCGAGCAGCGAAGCTCAGTCCACCGGCATCGCTTCATTCAGCTTGTCGAAGTTCTTCGTCACCGCGGCCACATTATCCGGGAACTGCAGTTTCGGCACGGTGCTCAAAGCGGCGTTGAGCTGATCGACCGTGTCCTTCTTGTCCTTCGCCGAGATCTGCTTGTCGGCCTCGATATCGGCGATCTGCTTCTTGATGACGGCTTCCGGGCCGACGTACTGCTTGGTCTGGGGATCGACACCGGCCATGACGATACCGATGTTGTTTTCGGTCATATCGTACTGTTTATAGTCCGCAAAGTTGTACTTCCTTGCGACGGCGTCGAGCTTGGCCGTCGTGGCGGGGTCGGGCTGGTCGGTGCCATCGGGCAGCTTGTCGAGGACAGCGTCGACATCCTTCTTGGCCGCGATGAACTGATCCACCATGCCGGGCGTGAGTGCCATCTGCTGGGCGGCGGGTCCGGTCGGGATTTGGGGCGTCGGGGCCTGCGGGGAAGCTGTGGGCGGCGTCGTCGCCGATTGCGCGACGACGGATCCGATACCGAAGGCCGTGGCGGCCGAAAGGCCCAGCGCCACTAAGGCCGGCTTCGCAATGGCGCGCATGGAATGTCCTTAGGTTGAAGCGGGCTCGCGACATCGAGGAGACGCCGCTGCCCGCGTCCACAACGCGCGGGCGGCCCCTCGGATCCTCGCCGCAGCTCTCCCTGGCGGTCCCGAGATTGCGCCCGAGGCAGATGGAACTGTGGACGACAAGGGGTAAAGTCCCCGGAGGCGCAGCATGACGCCCGTGACATTTGCGTGTGCGACGCCTTGACATTGCATCGGAAATGGATCCAGCTTGGGTCGATCGAGCAGAATTGCGCGTAGTTGGGCCGCAAGTCGTGCCGGGCGGGAGATCGTTCGTGATCGCGCCTCGGAGACTTAGGTTCACGCGTCCCCACATGCCGTTTCGTGACGATCGACATGGGGTGACGTGTCGTGGCGGCGGTCGGGCACCGCGCGCCGTTGGCCCAGTCGAAGACCAGCGCCTCAGACAGGCGCGGCGAGCCGGGCCGCGGCGCCCGGCGGCGGACGTTCGACCGATCGGGCCGTGACGTCCATCAGAGAAGGATTTCCCTCATGAGTTTCGGTTCAAAGGCACCCGCGGATGCCCGCGCGAAGGCGGAGTCGAAGTTTCATCTGGCCGAACGCCGCAAGAGCGAGGCCGATCAGGCCTTGACGGAAGCCCGCTCGGCCAAGAACGCCGAAACCCTGAAGACCGCGCGCCTGAAGGCGCTCCGTCTCGCCAAGGAGGAAGCCGACCGTGCCGCGGCCGCCGCCGCGCCGCCGCCCGTCAAGGCCGCTCCCAAACGCAAGCTGCGCGCCACCGCCCCGGCCTGAGCCTCCTCGACGGCGGGCGGCATCGCTGCGCGGACCGCCGGCCGTTAGTGGCGCACGGGTCGATCGATCCTTCGGCGTTGCAAAGCTTCGAGGAGCTTTCCCGTGCCGACAAGCGGAGCGGACCGTATCGTCCTGCGGCCGTCGCGGCCGCGACGGCATCGTGGGGCTGTCCATACGGCATGGGAAGCCCACGCTTTCCCAGCCAATGCCCGCCAGGTGTGGCGAGCGGCACGTGATCCGGCGATACCTCGCCAGTGCTACGCCGGTTCAAGGATCGGGCACGCCCACAACAAGCCAAGGTAGATTCTCGCGTGTTGCCGACACTGGAGTGTCGAGCACAGTCGTTACGCCGGGCCGTCTAGCCGCGTGTACGTCCGCTGGGGATTCTCCCGCCGAACTGCGCCGTGATCGCATCCGCCTTGAGCCGCACCTTCTCGCCCAGAAGCGCGATACGCTCGTCCGGGATGCGTACCATCGGCCCGGACAGCGACACCGCCGCGATCGGCTCGGCGTTCTCGTTGAAGATCACCGCCGCGATGCATCGCAGCCCCACGGCATGCTCCTCGTCGTCCACCGCGTAGCCGCGCTCGCGCGACCGCGCGAGGTCTTCGCGCAGCGCCGAGGTGGTGTTGATGGTCTTCACCGTCACGCGAGGCAGTCCCTGCCGGTGCAGGACCTTGGACAGCAGGCTGTCCGGCATGGCCGACAGCAGGGCCTTGCCGACGCTCGAGCAGTGGAGGGGCACGCGCCCCCCAGGCCGCGCGAAGGCCCGCATCATCTGCCGGCACTCGACCTGGGCCAGGTATACGGCCGCGAACTGGTCCTCGACGGCCAGGTTCACGGTCTCCTCGCTGTCCTCCATCAAGGCCCGCATGTGCGGGCGCGCCAGTGCCACGATATGACGGGTCTTCAGGAAAGCATTGCCGGTCATGAAAGCCTGCACGCCGACCGACCAGAGCCGTCGCTCGGCATCGTAATGCACGAAGCGTTCCTGCTCCAGCGTCGTCAGAAGCCGATGCGCGGTCGAGGGCGACAGTCCGACCTGTTGCGCCAACTCGGTCAGCGAGACCCCCTCGTCGGCGTCGGCGAGGCGGTTCACCAGCGTCAGAGCGCGGACCAGGGATTGCACCTGGTCCGAGCGCTCGGGTGTTGCCGTGGCGGCCGAGCGCCGAACCCGCGTGGATGGCGCGGTCTTGGCCGATGAGGTCGTGTTTCGGGGTGCTCGCAAGCGGATCTCCGAACAGGTTCCAAGCAGGGTCTTACGAACCTGCTTACGCTTGAAATGTTCAGCGGCGTCGATTTCGCTTCCAATGAGCGAAATCGACCGTGGCGTAAGCCACGCGAGGCTGCTTGGCGTTGGCCCGGGCCTTTCGCCATGCGGGACGCGTTCCGCCCAGGGCAGGAACGGTCGGGCGCCCAACGGTCCGATGTTCCACGGTTGTCAGCATCGCCCTCTACTCGCCAGGATCTTCCATTCTACGCCCCCGGATAACGCGTTGTACCGCCATACGATTCATCGCTCATTCCACGATGCGGGAAATTTTCTCGACAGGGTAGCATCCGGAGTCGAAACGCGTGATGCTGGAGGTAGATCGAGACCAAACGTTGATCGAAGGGAGCAGGCGATGGCCAGGATGAAGGCGATCGACGCGGCAGTCCGCGTCCTGGAACGCGAGGGGGTCTCGGTGGCGTTCGGCGTCCCGGGTGCCGCCATCAACCCGCTCTACGCCGCGCTGAAGCGGCGCGGCAGCATCCGCCATATCCTGGCCCGGCACGTCGAGGGCGCGTCCCACATGGCGGATGGCTATTCGCGCGCCGCGTCGGGCAATGTCGGGGTCTGCATCGGCACCTCCGGCCCGGCCGGCACCGACATGATCACCGGCCTTTATACGGCCCTGGCCGACTCCATCCCGATCCTCTGCATCACGGGGCAGGCGCCGCGCGCCAAGCTCTACAAGGAGGACTTTCAGGCCGTCGACATCGAGACCATCGCCAAACCCGTGACCAAATGGGCCGTCACTGTGCGCGAGCCCGCCCTGGTGCCGATGGTGTTCCAGCAGGCGTTCCACGTCATGCGCTCCGGCCGGCCGGGGCCGGTGCTGATCGACCTGCCGATCGACGTGCAGATGGCCGACATCGCGTTCGACGACGACACCTACGAACGCCTGCCGGTGCACAAGCCGGCCGCCTCCCGCCGCCAGGCCGAGAAGGCGCTGGCGATGCTGAACGCGGCCGAGCGCCCGCTTCTCGTGGCGGGCGGTGGCATCATCAACGCCGACGCCAGCGACCTCCTGGTGGAGTTCGCCGAACTCACCGGCGTGCCGGTCATCCCGACCCTCATGGGCTGGGGCACCATTCCCGACGACCACCCGCTCATGGCCGGCATGGTGGGGCTGCAGACGAGCCACCGCTACGGCAATGCCACCCTGCTCGAATCGGATTTCGTGCTCGGCATCGGCAATCGCTGGGCCAACCGCCACACCGGATCGATCGAGGTCTACACCAAGGGCCGCACCTTCGTGCACGTCGATATCGAGCCGACCCAGATCGGCCGGGTGTTCGGGCCCGATTTCGGCATCGTGTCCGATGCCGGCGCCGCGCTTTCCATGTTCGTCGCGGTGGCGCGCGACATGCAGCGGGACGGCACGCTGCGCGACCGGGCGGGCTGGGCCGCCGCCTGCGAACATCGCAAGCGCAACATGCTGCGCCGCACCCACTTCGACGCGGTGCCGCTGAAGCCCCAGCGCGTCTACCAGGAGATGAACGAGATCCTGGACCGGGACACCTGCTACGTGACGACGATCGGCCTGTCGCAGATTGCCGGCGCGCAGTTCCTGCACGTCTACAAGCCGCGCAACTGGATCAATTGCGGCCAGGCCGGGCCGCTCGGCTGGACGCTGCCGGCCGCCCTCGGCGTCCGTGCCGCCGATCCCGATCGCCGCATCGTGGCCCTGTCGGGCGACTACGACTTCCAGTTCATGCTGGAGGAACTGGCGGTCGGCGCGCAACACAAGCTGCCCTACCTCCACGTCGTGGTGAACAATTCCTACCTCGGGCTCATCCGTCAGGCGCAGCGCGGTTTCGAGATGGATTTCGAGGTGAGCCTCGCCTTCGACAACATCAACGCCGCCCCGGACGGGGACGCCGTCGGGGGCTACGGGGTCGACCATGTCGCGGCCGCCGAAGCGCTCGGCTGCAAGGCCATCCGGGTCAAGAGCCCGAACGAGTTCAAGGATGCTTTCGCGCGGGCCGAGGCGCTCATGGCGGAGCACCGGGTTCCGGTGGTCATCGAGTTCATCCTGGAACGCGTTACCAACATCGCCATGGGGACGGAGGTCGACAGCGTGAACGAATTCGAGGACATCCTGTGTCTCGACCCGACGTTGTCGATCCGTAAAGGCCAGGACCTCGCGGCCCCGGCCGCCACGCCGGTGCCCGAGCCGGCACTCGCGCGCTGACGCCTCGGCGCGATCCGTCACGGTCCTCGGCGGCATGCGCGCTGCGACAGATCCAGCGCAGGACCCAACTCGGAGGAAAGCAAGGAGACCCATGCCCAGATTCGCCGCCAACCTCACCATGATGTTCACCGAGCTGCCGTTCCTGGAGCGCTTCGCCGCGGCCCGCCGGGCGGGCTTCGACGCGGTCGAGTTCCTGTTCCCCTACGCGTTCGAGGCGGGGCAGCTTGCCGATGCCCTCGGCACGCAGGGGCTCGAATTGGTGCTGCACAACCTGCCGGCGGGCGATTGGGACGCGGGGGAACGCGGCATCGCCTGCCACCCGGGCCGCATCGGCGAGTTCCGGGCGGGCGTCGAGCGGGCCATCGCCTATGCGACGGCGCTCGGCTGCCCGCGCCTCAACTGCCTCGCCGGCGTGCTGCCGCCGGGCGGTGACGCCGGCGAAGCGAGGCGCACGCTGGTGGGCAACCTGCGCCACGCCGCGGCCGCGCTGGCCGATGCCGGGATCGTGCTCCTGATCGAGCCGGTCAACACCAGGGACGTCCCGGGCTTCTTCGTCAACCGAACCGACAAGGCCCTCGCCATCATGGACGAGGCCGGCTCCGCCAACCTCCAGCTTCAGTTCGACATCTATCACACGCAGGTCATGCAGGGCGACCTCATGCCCGCGATCACGGCGGCCTTCGACCGCATCGGTCACCTGCAAGTGGCCGACAACCCGGGTCGTCACGAGCCGGGCACGGGCGAGATCAACTATCCTTATCTCTTCGGCCGCCTCGACGACCTCGGCTACGCCGGCTGGATCGGCTGCGAGTACAAGCCCCGTGCAACGACCGAGGCGGGGCTCGACTGGTTCGCGCCCTACCGGGCCGCTTCCGCCGGGGCAGCTTCCCCTCGGCCGTCATCCTCGGATTTTGGAGCGAACGCATGAGCGACGTCGGATTCATCGGGCTCGGCATCATGGGGCGACCCATGGCGGCCCACCTCGTCGCGGGCGGGCACAGGCTGTTCGTCCACACCCGCTCGGCGGTCCCCCAAGACCTCCTGGACCAGGGCGCCCAGTCCTGCGGCAGCGCCCGCGAGGTCGCGGCCAGGGCCGAGATCGTCATCACCATGGTGCCCGACACCCCGGACGTCGAGGCCGTGCTGTTCGGACCGGGCGGTGTCGCGGAAGGTCTCGCGCCCGGCAAGACCGTCGTGGACATGAGTTCCATCTCGCCCATCGCCACCAAGGACTTCGCGGCGCGCATCGGTCACCTCGGCTGCGACTACCTCGACGCCCCCGTGTCGGGCGGAGAGGTCGGCGCCAAGGCCGCGAGCCTCACCATCATGGTAGGGGGTCCGGACCAGGCCTTCGCCCGCGTCAAGCCGCTGTTCGACCTGATGGGCAAGAACGTCACGCTGGTCGGTGCCAATGGCGACGGCCAGACCACCAAGGTGGCCAACCAGATCATCGTGGCCCTGACCATCGAGGCCGTGGGCGAGGCACTGCTCTTCGCCTCGAAGGCGGGCGCCGATCCGGCCCGGGTGCGCAAGGCCCTCATGGGCGGCTTCGCGGCCTCACGCATCCTCGAGGTGCATGGCGAGCGCATGGTGGCGCGCAATTTCGAGCCGGGCTTCCGGATCGCGCTGCACCAGAAGGACCTGGATCTCGCCTTGTCCGGAGCCCGGGCGCTCGGCATCAGCCTGCCCAACACTGCCGGCTGCCAGCAATTGTTCAATGCGGCCGCGGCGGGCGGCGGCGCGGCCCAGGACCACTCGGCCATGGTGCGGGTGCTCGAAAGGCTGGCCTGCCACGAGATCGGCGAATCGCTGGGCGGCGCCGCCTCGGCCTGACTGCGGGCCGGCGCTCGGGAGGAGCTCTGTCATGCCGACCCCTGAACGCGCGTTGCTGCTCGGCATGTTCCAGGCTGCTGTCGGCGCAGCGGCGCCCGCCCTCTGCTTACCGCCGCACCTGCCGCCGCTCCCGGCCGGACGGACCGTCGTGGTCGGAGCCGGCAAGGCGGCGGCCGCCATGGCCGAGGCGGTCGAGGCGCATTGGCCCGCCGACCGGCCGCTGTCGGGGCTGGTCGTCACGCGCTACGGCCACGGCGTCGGCCCCCTAGGGCGGATCGAAGTGGTCGAGGCCAGCCACCCGGTGCCCGACGCCGCCGGCCAGGCGGCCGCCGGCCGCATGCTCGGCCTCGTGCGCGGCCTCGGACCCGACGACCTCGTGCTCTGCCTGATCTCGGGCGGCGGCTCGGCCCTGCTGGCGCTGCCGGCACCCGGCGTGAGCCTGGCCGACAAGCAGGCCGTGAACCGCGCCCTGCTGCGCAGCGGCGCCGGCATCGGCGAGATGAACTGCCTGCGCAAGCATCTCAGCGCCATCAAAGGCGGGCGCCTCGCGGCCGCTGCCGCGCCGGCCGCGCTCGTCACGCTGATGATCTCGGACGTGCCGGGCGACGATCCGTCGGTGATCGCCTCGGGCCCGACGGTTCCCGATCCCTCCACCCTCGCCGAGGCCCGCGCCGTGCTGGGCCGCTACGGAATCGATCCGCCGCCCGCCGTGTCGCGCTGGCTGCGCGATCCCGCGGCCGAGACGCCCAAGGCGGGCGATCCCGCCTTCGCCCGGACCCGCTCGGTCATGATCGCGACCCCCCAGGTCGCCCTGGAGGCTGCGGCCGCGGTGGCGCGCGGGGCCGGCGTCACCCCGCTGATCCTCGGCAATGCCATCGAGGGCGAGGCCGCCGAGGTGGCCCGCGTGATGGCCGGCATCGCCCGCCAATGCGCCGCCTACGGCCAGCCCCTTCCCGGGCCCTGCATGCTGATCTCGGGCGGCGAGACCACCGTCACGATGCGCGGTCACGGCCGGGGTGGCCGCAACGCGGAGTTCCTGCTCGGGCTCGCCGTGGCGCTCGATCGCCACCCCGGCATCCACGCCATCGCCTGCGACACGGACGGCATCGACGGCACGGAGGACAATGCCGGCGCTCTCCTGGCGCCCGACACCCTCGCGCGCGCCGCCGCATTGGGGCTGAACGCCCGCGAGAGGCTGGCCGACAACGACGGCTACGGCTTCTTCGCGGGCCTCGGCGACCTCGTCACCACGGGTCCGACCCGCACCAACGTCAATGATTTCCGGGCCGTCCTGATCACCGGCTGACGCGCCGCGGCCGGCCGTGCCGCCGACCCCCGCGAGCCCGCGCCGAACAGCCCTGCGCCGCACACCCGCGGTGCCATCGCCTGATAGCCCCGTTCTGCCCGACGCGCCGGGTTTGTCCCCGGCCGTCTCCCCTCGCTTCCGCGGAATGTCCGCTCGACCACCTTGGGAACAAAGTTTCAGAGGCTTGGTTCAACCACCGAGCGGTTCGGCAGGGCCGCAGGACAGGGATCGTGGTGGAGACGTCATCGATGATGCAAGCGACGCAGCCGAGAAGCTTCGCGTCTCCCGCCCCCTTAGCCGTCGACGTCCAGTTGCGCCATCATGCCCCCACATCGGCCACGCGCAGCTATTACGTGCCTCTGTCCATGGTGTCGGAGGTCGAGACATGGCCGACGATCCTGGACGCCTGCGCCGGCATGGGATTCGACACGGTGCTGATCTCGCCGCCCGGCGACCCCGGCCCATCCCGAAACCTGCTGCTGCCCTACGACTGGGCGCGTGCCCATCCGGCTCTGCCGCAGGGTGGGTCCCTCGAGGCTGCGGTTGGGTTGCTGGCTCGGGATTGCCTTGCCCGCGGGCTCAAGCTGGCTGTCGACCTCGTGGCGGACCGGCTCGCGGCAGCAAGTCCGCTCGCGCTCGAACTGGAGCTGCAGCTCGGGGGCTCCGGCGCCCTGGATCCCCGTGTGGCGCCCGAGGATCGCGACGGTGCGCCGGTCCCCTTCGCGGACGAAGTCCTGCGCCGGCGTTTCGTCGATCGCCTCACCGGCTACGTGGCGGGGCTGGTGAAGGCCGGCGTGACGGGATTCCGCTGCCTGCGGCCCCACCGCGTTCCCTCGGAGGTTTGGGCTGAGGTCGGCGAGGCGATCCGAAAGGAGGCGCCCGACAGCCGTCTTATGGCTTGGACGCCCGGCCTCGCGCCCGAAGATGTCACGGCACTCACCCGGGCCGGGTTCGAGGGCGCCTTTTCGTCACTGCGCTGGTGGGATTGCCGGGCCGACTGGCCGGTGGAGGAGCACGAGCGGCTGAGCCCCTTGGGACCGGTCCTTGCCTTCCCCGAAGCGCCATTCGGCGAGCGGTTGGCGCAGTCCTCGGTGACCGACGAGATGGTCGAGCGCCGTGTCGAGCGGGCGCTCTGGATGGCGGCCACGCTCGGCGACGGCCTGCTCGTCCCCATGGGGCTCGAATTCGGCGCCCGCGATCCCGTACCCCCGACCGGCGACGTCCGCGAGACCTATGCCGCCCTGCGGGGTCGGCCCCGACTCGACCTTGCCGAGCGGGTTCGCGCCGCCAACGCCTTCGTGGCGCGCGAGGGCAGCCGCTTCGTGCGGGGCGAGATGCGCGTGCTCACCGGAGCGCGGGCTGCGCCCACGGCCGTGCTGCGCACCGATGCCGGCGACAGCCGGAAGGCAGAGGCCGCCCGGCTCGTGCTCGTCAACGCAGCCCTCGACCGCGGCGCCGGGTTCTCGGCCGGCATGCTGTCGCCCGAAGCGCGCCGCTTCCTGCCGTTCCGCGACGTGGTGGGATCCGGTCCGAACCTCGGCGCCGAGAGCGTGGCGACGCTTGGATCGGGCGAGGTTCGCGTGCTCGAGGGCAGCGCCGGCCGCGCGATCCTGCCGCCGCGCGAAACGGTGCGGTTCACGCCGGAGACCGCGGTCGAGGCGCCGCGGCTCGCCATCGAGGCCGTCACGCCGGCCGTCGACGGTGGCCGCTACCCGGTCAAACGCATCGTCGGCGAAGTGGTGCGGGTGGAAGCCGACGCCTTCGCCGAAGGTCACGACCAGATCGCCGTGGTGCTCAAATGGCGTGCCGCCGACGAGGACGCCTGGCGCGAGCGGCGCATGGAACCGCTCGGCAACGATCGCTGGGCCGCGGACCTGCCTCTCGAACGCCTGGGCCGGTACTATTACACCGTGGAGGCGTGGCGCGACGAGTTCGCCATCTTCCACCACGAACTCGTCAAGAAGCACGAGGCCGGTCTCGCCGTACCGCTCGAACTCGAGGAGGGCCGCAGCCTCGTCGCGAGGACGCTGGAGCAGGCCTCGGGCGACGCCGCTTCGCAGTTGAAGTCCATCGCAGACCGGCTCCTTCAGGCGGACGACGCCGATCGGCTCTCCATATTGCTGGCGCCCGGGACCACGGACGCCATGGCGGCCGCGGATCTCCGCCCATTCCGGCTGCGGCACGAGCCGATTCCCGTCGACGCCGAACGCACGGGGGCGGGCTTCGCCAGCTGGTACGAGCTGTTCCCCCGCTCCCAAAGCGGCGACCCAACCCGCCACGGTACCTTCGACGACGTGATCGGTCGCCTGCCGGCGATCCGCGCCATGGGCTTCGACGTGCTTTATTTCCCGCCCATCCATCCGATCGGCCGGACAAACCGGAAGGGTCGCAACAACAGCCTGACGGCGGGCCCCGACGACCCCGGCAGCCCTTACGCGATCGGCTCCGAGGAGGGCGGGCACGACGCGATCCACCCCGAACTCGGCAGCTTCGAGGATCTCGGCCGCCTCGTCGCCGCGGCGGCCGGACACGGGCTCGAACTCGCACTCGACCTCGCCATCCAGGCCTCGCCCGACCACCCCTGGCTCAGGGACCACCCTGCATGGTTCAACTGGCGCCCGGACGGCACGATCCGATACGCCGAGAACCCTCCCAAGAAGTACGAGGACATCGTCAACGTCGACTTCTACACCGACGGGGCGAAGCCGTCGCTGTGGACCACCTTGCGCGACGTCATTGTCCTCTGGGTCGAGCAGGGCGTGAAGCTGTTCCGCGTCGACAATCCGCACACCAAGCCGTTCCCGTTCTGGGAATGGGTCATCGAGGACGTGCGCCGCGAGCACCCGGACGTGGTGTTCCTGTCCGAGGCCTTCACCAGGCCCAAGGTCATGTATCGCCTGGCCAAGATCGGCTTCTCGCAATCCTATACCTATTTCACGTGGCGCAATACCAAGTCGGAGCTGCAGGAATATCTGACCGAGCTGTCGACGCAGCCGCCGAGGGACTTTTTCCGCCCTCATTTCTTCGTCAACACGCACGACATCAACCCGGATTTCCTGCAGAACGCACCGCGCCCGGCGTTTCTGATCCGCGCCGCGCTGGCCACCATGCTGTCGGGTCTCTGGGGCATGTACAACGGCTTCGAACTCTGCGAAGGGCGGCCGGACCAGAAGAAGAAGGAATATGCCGACAGCGAGAAGTACCAACTCTACGCCTGGGACTGGGATCGGCCGGGCAACATCATCGGCGAGATCACGCGCCTCAACCGCATCCGCCGCGACAATCCGGCCCTGCATTCGCACCTCGGCATCACGTTCCTGCACGCCGGCAACGACAACATCCTGCTGTTCCAGAAGGCGACGCCTGCCCTTGACAACATCCTGCTGATCGCCGTCAGCCTCGACCCCTATGCGGCCCAGGAGGCCGACATCGAGATCCCGCTGTGGGAGTGGGGCCTGCCCGACCACGGCACGGTCGGGGTCGAGGACCTGATGCGCGGCCACCGTTTCACCTGGACCGGCAAGATCCACCGCATCCGGCTCGATCCCGGTCAACTCCCCTTCTCCATCTGGCGCATCAACGCCACGAGGGACCTCTGATATGGCGCGTAGGCCCAAGGCTCAGCTTCCGGACGATCCGCTGTGGTACAAGGACGCCGTCATCTATCAACTGCACGTCAAATCGTTCTTCGACGCCAACAATGACGGTATCGGCGATTTTGCGGGTCTCAACGCCAAGCTGGATTACATTGCGAGCCTTGGCGTCAACACTGTCTGGCTGCTGCCCTTCTACCCGTCTCCGCGCAAGGACGACGGCTATGACATCGCAGGTTACCGGGACGTCAGCGCCGATTACGGGACACTCGCCGAATTCAAGGAATTCGTCGGCGCCGCCCACGAGCGCGGCATCCGCGTCATCACCGAACTCGTGATCAACCACACCTCCGATCAGCATCCCTGGTTCCAGCGGGCGCGGGCCGCCAAGCCGGGCTCGCCGGCCCGCGACTTCTATGTCTGGTCGGACACCGACCAGAAATTCCCCGAAACGCGCATCATCTTCCTCGACACGGAAAAGTCGAACTGGACCTGGGATCCGGTGGCCGGCCAGTATTTCTGGCACCGCTTCTACTCGCACCAGCCGGACCTCAACTTCGACAACCCGCGCGTGCTGAAGGAAGTGCTCAGCGTCATGCGATTCTGGCTCGACATCGGCGTCGACGGGCTGAGGCTCGACGCGATCCCCTACCTGATCGAGCGCGAAGGCACCAACAACGAGAACCTGCCCGAGACCCACGACATCCTCAAGCAGATCCGCGCCGCGCTCGACGCCTCCTACGAGAACCGAATGCTGCTCGCCGAGGCCAACCAATGGCCGGAGGACACCCAGCTCTATTTCGGCGACGGTGACGAATGCCATATGGCGTTCCATTTCCCCCTGATGCCACGCATGTATATGGCGATCGCCAAGGAAGATCGCTTCCCGATCACCGACATCATGCGCCAGACCCCGGCAATCCCGGAAAACGCGCAATGGGCGATCTTCTTGCGCAACCATGACGAGCTGACGCTCGAAATGGTCACGGACGAAGAGCGCGACTACCTTTGGAACACCTATGCGGCCGACCGCCGGGCCCGCATCAACCTCGGCATCCGTCGGCGCCTCGCTCCCTTGCTGCAGCGCGACCGCCGCCGCATCGAGTTGATGAACGGCCTGCTGCTCTCCATGCCGGGAACCCCGGTGATCTATTACGGCGACGAGATCGGCATGGGCGACAACATCCACCTCGGCGATCGCGACGGCGTCCGCACGCCCATGCAATGGTCCGAGGACCGCAACGGCGGATTCTCCCGCGCCGACCCGGCCAGCACGGTGCTGCCCCCTATCATGGACCCGCTCTACGGGTTCGAGGCCGTGAACGTCGAGGCCCAGGCGCGGGACCCGCACTCGCTGCTCAACTGGATGCGGCGCATGCTGTCGCTGCGGCGCAACCACCAGGCTTTTGGTCGCGGCACCCTGGAATTCCTCTACCCGGGCAACCGGCGCGTACTGGCCTATCTGCGCCAGTACGAGGGCGACACGATCCTGTGCGTCGCCAACCTGTCGCGCACGCCTCAGGCGGTCGAGCTCGACCTGTCGGCCTTCGAAGGCCGGGTGCCGATCGAACTGTCCGGCCCGTCGCCCTTCCCGCCGATCGGGCGGATGACCTACCTGCTGACCTTGCCGCCCTACGGCTTCTACTGGCTCGGGCTGGCGGCCGGCGAGACGGCGCCGTCCTGGCACCAAGCCGGGGGTGAGCAGCTTCCGGAGTTCCAGACCCTCGTGATCCGGGAAAGCCTGAGAGAACTGCTCGGCGAGCAACACACGGCCAAGATCCTGCGCGAGTTGCTGCCCGATTACCTGCCGCGTCGGCGCTGGTTCGCGGCCAAGAACGAAAGGATCACGAGGGCGCGTCTCGCCTATGCGGTGCCGCTTCCCTCCATGCAGGAGATCCTGATCATCGAGGTCGAGGTCGAGACCGCCGGGCGCACGGACCGCTACCTGATGCCGGCCGGCATCGCCTGGGAAGGCCCGGGCCTTTCGTCCTTCGCCCAGCAGACCGCTCTCGCACGCGTGCGGCGCGGTCGGCAGGTCGGCTATCTGACCGACGCCTTCGCGCTCGAAGCCCTGCCGCGCGCCATTCTGCGGGGCCTCAAGAGTCGGGGCCGCCTCGCCATCCCGGACGGGGAGATCCGCTGCCTCGGGACGGAGGCGGTCGACGCTCTCGAGGAGGTCGATCAGGCGCGCATCCGCTGGCTCACGGCCGAACAGTCCAACTCGTCGGTGCTGGTCGGCAACCTCGCCATCGTGAAGCTGATCCGCCGCGTCGTGCCCGGCATCCATCCCGAGGCCGAAATGACGCGCCATCTCACGGCTATCGGCTACGCCAACACGGCGCCGCTCTTGGGCGAGGTCGTGCGCTTCGCCGCGGACGGCACGCCCCACACGCTCGCCATCGTCCAGGGTGTCATCCAGAACCAGGGCGATGCCTGGACCTGGGTCCTCGACAATCTCCGGCGCGCCGTCGAGGACGCGGCCCTCACCGACGGCGTGCCGAGCCCCGACTATCAGGGCCTCACGGCCTTCGTCGGCAAGGTCGGCCAACGGCTCGGGGAACTTCACAGGGCGCTCGCCGATCCCACCGACGATCCCGATTTCCAGGCTGGCGAGGCCGGGGACGAGGCCGTGGAAGGCTGGAAGCGGAGCATCGCGGCCCAGGTCACGGGTGCGCTCGACGCTCTGGCGGCGCAGCGCGAGGCCATCGATCCGGGCTCCCGGTCGCTGGCCGACGCGTTGCTCGGCCGGCGCAAGGCGGTGCTCGACGCCGTCGACCGGCTCGCCGAGGCCGGGATCGGCACGCCGATGACGCGCGTTCACGGCGATTTCCACCTCGGGCAGATTCTGGTCTCGCAGGCTGACGCCTACATCATCGACTTCGAGGGCGAACCGATCCGCGGGCTCGACGAGCGCCGCGCCAAGGGCAGCCCCCTGCGCGACGTCGCGGGCCTGCTCCGGTCCCTCGACTACGCGGCCGCCACCGTGGCGGGCATCGAGGAGGACGTCGGGCCACAGCCCGTTCGGGAGCGCCGCCAGACACTGCTCGACGCGTTCCGCCGCGAGGCGACGGAGGCCTTCCTGCAGAGCTACTGCACCGCGTCGGGCGACGAGACGGGAGCCGAGGCCGGTAGGAGCCGGGGATGGCTGCTCGACCTCATGCTGATCGAGAAGGCCGCCTACGAGATCGCTTACGAGATCGCGAACCGGCCCAAATGGCTGCCGATCCCGCTGCGCGGTTTCAGCACGCTGATCGATCGAGTGACCGGCAAGGAGGGTCGCCCGTGATGGCTGGACGGGATGCGACGGTGGGGATCGACGCCGAGGCCGTTCACGCCCTCGTGGAGGGGCGGCACGGCGATCCCTTCACGATCCTCGGCGACCACAGGGTCGGCGAGGCCCGGGTCGTCCGGGCCTTCCTGCCCGGTGCGCAAGGCGTGGATGTCGTGGCTCGCGAGGACGGCAGCCGCATCGGCACGCTCGACATGGTCCACCCCGGGGGCCTGTTCGCCGGACCCGTCCGAGCGGCCGGGCCCTACCGGCTGCGCATCCGATGGCCGGAGGCCGTGCAGGAGACCGAGGACCCCTACAGCTTCGGCCTCCTGCTCGGCGACCTCGACCTCCATCTCATCGGCCAGGGCACGCACTATGAACTGAGCCGCTGCCTCGGAGCGCAGGCCATGACGGTCGAGGGCGTGCCGGGGGTGCGCTTCGCCGTGTGGGCGCCGAACGCGCGGCGCGTGTCGGTGGTGGGCGATTTCGACAGTTGGGACGGGCGCCGCCATCCGATGCGCCTGCGCGGGGGAACCGGCGTGTGGGAGTTGTTCGTGCCCCGCATCGGCCCGGGGACCTGCTACAAGTACGAGATCCTCGGACCTAACGGCAGCTTGCTGCCGCAGAAGGCCGATCCGGTGGCGCGCGCCGCCGAGGCTGCACCTGGCAGCGCCTCGATCGTGGCACGCTCCGACCCCTACGCCTGGACGGACGGAGCCTGGCAGGCCGAGCGGGCGCGCCGGCAGGCGATCGACGCCCCACTCTCGGTCTACGAGGTCCATGCCGGCTCCTGGCTCCGCATGCCGAACGAGGGCAACCGCACTCTCACGTGGCGGGAGTTGGCCGACCGCCTCGTGCCCTATGTCGAGGCGCTCGGCTTCACCCATGTCGAGTTCCTGCCCATCATGGAGCATCCGTTCGGCGGGTCCTGGGGCTACCAGCCGCTCGGGCTCTTCGCCCCCACCGGCCGCTACGGGCCGCCGGAGGATTTCGCCTATTTCGTGGACCGCTGCCATGCGCGTGGGATCGGCGTCATCCTGGACTGGGTGCCGGCCCATTTCCCGACCGACGTCTGGGGCCTGGCCCGGTTCGACGGCACGGCCCTCTATGAGCATGCGGATCCGCGGGAGGGCTTCCATCAGGACTGGAACACACTGATCTTCAACCTCGGCCGCAGCGAGGTGAAGGGGTTCATCATCGCCAGCGCGCTCGAATGGCTGGAGCGCTACCACGTCGATGCCCTGCGGGTCGACGCCGTCGCCTCGATGCTCTACCGGGACTACAGCCGCAAGGCCGGCGAATGGGTGCCGAACAAGTATGGCGGTCGTGAGAACCTCGAGTCGGTCGAGTTCTTCAAGCATCTCAACAGCATCGTGGCGCAGCGCCAGCCCGGCGCACTGGTCATCGCCGAGGAATCGACCGCCTGGCCCGGCGTCACGGCCCCGGTCGATCAGGGTGGGCTCGGCTTCGATCTTAAGTGGAACATGGGCTGGATGCACGACACACTCCAGTACATGGAAAAGGAGCCAGTCTACCGCAGCTACGACCACCACCTGATGACCTTCGGCATGGTCTACGCCTACACTGAACGGTTCATGCTGCCCTTGAGTCACGACGAAGTCGTGCATGGGAAGGGATCGATGATCCGCAAGATGCCGGGCGATGACTGGCAGAAGTTCGCCAACCTGCGCGCCTATTATGCCTGGATGTGGACGTTCCCGGGCAAGAAACTGCTATTCATGGGCAACGAGATCGCGCAATGGGCCGAGTGGAACAACGACGCCTCGCTCGACTGGGACCTGCTCGATCTACCGGCCCACAAGGGCGTCCAGATGCTCGTTGCCGACCTCAACCGGCTCTATTCGGCCGAGCCGGCGCTGCACGCGACCGACGCCGACCCGGCAGGCTTTTGCTGGGTGGTGGGCGACGACGCACGGAACTCGATCTACGGCTTCGTCCGGCAGACCGCGGACGGGCGTTCGCATCTCCTCGTGGTGAGCAACATGACGCCCGTGCCTCGGCACGGCTACCGCGTCGGCGTACCGAAGCCAGGCCACTGGCGCGAGGTGCTCAACACGGATGAGAGCCCTTACGGCGGCAGCGGCCTCGGCAACGATGGCGGCGTGACGACCGAAGGGATCGCGACGCAAGGCCACGGGGAGTCGCTTACCCTGACGCTGCCGCCTCTCGCCACGATCGTCCTGCAGTCCCCGCGGGCGTCACGATGACCTCGGCTGACGCGCCGGCCCGCCCTCGACGCCACGAGCAAGTCGGTCCGTGACGTGCGGCGGATAGCGACGGGACAGCGGGCCTAACCCGAAAACCCTTCGCCTATCCGCGGCTGCGGATCGCATCCGCCGTGAGAAGGCTCAGGCCGCCTCGGGCTTGTAGGTCGCGTTCTGCGGGAACATGTGGCGGCGCGCTTCGTCGTCCATCTCGGTCTTGAAGCTGTGCTTCTCCTTGAGGGCTTCGGCGCGTTGCGCGGCCGGGCGGGCGCCGACCGTGTCGAGCAGGCGCTTGACGTTGGGCAGCTTGCTCCAAGCGGTGTCGCCGATGACGAAGGGCAACATGCGGGCCCAGCCCCACACCGACATGTCGACGATGGAATAATCCTCGCCCAGCATGAAGCTCTGCCGCGCGAGCCGCGCGTCGACGATCCCCCAATGCCGGTCGACCTCGCGGGCATAGCGGTTGATCGCGTAATCCTGGGATTGCGGCGCGAAATGCTTGAAATGCACGGCCTGGCCCGAATAGGGCCCGATGCCCGACGCCACGAACATCAGCCAGGACAGGAGTTCGCCGCGGGCCTTGGCGCCGGCCGGCGGCATGAACTTGCCGGTCTTCTCGCCGAGGTAGAGCAGGATGGCGTTACTGTCGAAGACGGTGACGTCGCCGTCCACGATGGCCGGCACCTTGCTGTTGGGGTTGATGGCCTTGTAACCGTCGGCGTGCTGCTCGCCCTTGCGGCTGTCGACCGGCACCGTGACGTAGTCGAGCCCGGCCTCTTCCAGGAACAGGGCCACCTTCATGGGGTTTGGTGCCATGTTGTAGTAGAACGTGATCATGCCGCGGGTTTCCCTTCAAGCGTGGCCGTCGATGCGGCGCGCCGCTCACCCGTAACGTCTCCACGTGGCGAAGCCGAGACGGTCCGGCGTCATTCGCGCCCGCTGGCGGCCAAATGCAAGGTCGAAGCCGACGCGCGACCCACGCCGGGACCCGGCTTTGCGGCTGGCACGCGCCATGCCATGCTGAGGGTTCGAAGGCGGGCCAAGGGCGCGCCATGAAGAGGGCGTGGCGATGGCGACGATGGGGATTGCAGGTGTCACGGCGGGCGCCAGCCTCGCGGTTCTGGCGGCCGTCGTCGCTCCGGCGCATGCCGCCGACATCAAACCGGCGCTGATCTACGACATCGGCGGGAAGTTCGACAAAAGCTTCAACGAAGGCGCCTTCCACGGGGCCGAGAAATTCAAGCAGGACACCGGCGTCGCGTTCCGCGATTTCGAGATCCAGAACGACGCACAGCGCGAACAGGCCATGCGCAAGTTCGCCCGTGACGGACTGAGCCCCATCGTGGCGATCGGCTTCAGCCAGGCCAGCGCCGTGGAGAAGGTGGCGTCCGAGTTCCCCGGCACGCAATTCGCCATCGTCGACATGGTGGTGGACAAACCCAACGTGCAGTCGGTCGTGTTCAAGGAACAGGAGGGCTCGTTCCTGGTCGGGCTCCTGGCCGCCAAGGCCTCGAAGACCGGCAAGGTCGGCTTCGTGGGCGGCATGGACATCCCGCTGATCCACAAGTTCTCCTGCGGCTATGTGCAGGGCGTGAAATACGCCAACCCCAAGGCCGAGGTCCTGCAGAACATGACCGGCACCACGGGGGCGGCCTGGACCGATCCGGTCAAGGGCGGCGAACTAGCAAAATCCCAGATCGATCGGGGGGCCGATGTCGTCTACCACGCGGCCGGTGCCACCGGGGTGGGCGTGCTGCGAGCCGCAGCCGATGCCGGCAAGCTCGGCATCGGGGTCGATTCCGACCAGAACGGCCTGTTTCCCGGCAAGGTGCTGACCTCCATGCTGAAGCACGTCGACGTGGCGGTCTACAAGACCTTCATGGACGCCAAGAACGGCACCTGGAAGCCCGGCATCGCGGTGCTGGGCCTGCAGCAGGACGGCGTCGGTTTCGCCCAGGACCAATTCAACAAGGACCTGATCACGCCCGACATGAAGAAGGCAGCCGACGCGGCCGCAGCCGACATCGAATCGGGCAAGATCGCCGTGCACGACTACATGGTCGACAACAAATGCCCCGACTGATCCGCTGTCCTTCTCCCGTGAAACGGGAGAAGGTGGCCCCGCGCAGCCGGGTCGGATGAGGGCATCTTGAAGCGTCGGGAGTCCCCTCGTCCGTCGCCGCTTCGCGCGCCCGCTGCGCGGGCCGACACCTTCTCCCGCCAGCGGGAGAGGAATGGGGCCCCTGCCCTCGACCTCGTCGGCATCGCCAAGAGCTTCGGCACCGTGCGGGCCAACCGCGACGTGAACCTGTCGGTGCTGGCCGGCACGATCCATGGCATCGTGGGCGAGAACGGCGCCGGCAAGTCGACGCTGATGTCCATCGTCTACGGCTTCTACGAGGCCGACGCGGGCGAGATCCGGGTCGGGGGCAAGCCGGTCCGCATCGCGGCGTCCAAGGACTCGATCCGGCACGGCATCGGCATGGTGCACCAGCATTTCATGCTGGTCGACACCTTGAGCGTGCTCGACAACGTCATGCTCGGGGTCGAAGGCGGTGCCCTGCTGGGCCGCGGTGCCGCGCGGGTGCGGGCCCGCCTCGCCGAACTCGCACAGCTCTACGGCCTCGCGGTCGACCCCGACGCCCTCGTGGGCGACCTCGCGGTCGGCATGCGGCAGCGGGTCGAGATCCTGAAGGCGCTGCTGCGCGGCGCCGAGATCCTGATCCTCGACGAGCCCACGGCCGTGCTGACCCCGGCCGAGGCCGACGGCCTCTTCGGCATGCTGCGCACGCTCAAGCGCGAGGGCAAGACCGTGATCCTCATCACCCACAAGCTGCGCGAGATCATGGCGGTGACGGACCGCGTCTCGGTGATGCGCGGCGGCACAATGGTCGAGACCGTCGACACGGCCGCGACCTCGCCGGCGAGGCTCGCCGACGCCATGGTGGGCCGCCGCGTATCGCTCACCGTCGAACGTCCGCCGGCCCGGCCCGGGTCGCCGCGGCTCGAGGTCCGCAACATTGCGGTCCTCGACGCCAACGGCCTCAGGGTGGTGGACGACGTTTCCTTCACGTTGCGGGCCGGCGAGATCGCCGGGCTGGCGGGCGTGGCCGGCAACGGCCAGTCCGAACTGCTCGAAGCCCTGGCCGGCATGCGGCCGATCGCGGCGGGCGAGATCCTGATCGACGGCCACCCTGTCGAGCCCGCCGAGCGCAACCCGCGCGCCATGGGCGCCCTCGGCCTCGTCCACGTGCCCGAGGACCGGCACCGCATGGGATTGGTGACGGCTTTCGAGGCCTGCGAGAGCGCCATCCTGGGCATCCACCGCGACCCCCGCTTCGGCGCCGGCCCCTTCCTCAGCCGCAGGGCCGTGCTGGGCGACATGGCCCGCAAGATGCAGGCCTACGACGTCCGCCCGGCCGCGCCGAGGCTCAAGACGGCGAACTTTTCCGGCGGCAACCAGCAGAAGATCGTGCTGGCCCGCGAGATGGAGCGCGGCCCCAAGGTGGTGCTCTGCGGCCAGCCGACCCGCGGCGTCGACATCGGCGCCATCGCGTTCATCCACCGGCGCCTCGTGGCGCTGCGCGACGCGGGGGTGGCGATCCTGGTCGTGTCGGTCGAGCTCGACGAGATCCTGGCGCTCGGCGACCTCATCCTGGTCATGTGCGGGGGGCGGCTCACCGGCAGCCGTCGTCCTCCACCCGGCGCCGCCGAGGACCCGGCCTTCGTGGGCGAACTCGGGCTGATGATGGCCGGGGTGGGGGACACAGCGGCGTGATGGAGCAGCGCCTCTCTCTCGTGACGCTCGGCGTCGCCTCGGTTCCCGCGGCGCGGCGCTTCTACGAGAAGCTTGGCTGGACCGCTTCGAGCGCCAGCCAGGGCGACGAGATCGTCTTCTTCCAGCTGAACGGCATGGCGCTCGCGCTGTTCGGCCGCGACGCCTTGATGGCCGACATGGCGCTTGCGGTCGACGCCACTGTGCCGGCCGCGAAGCCCGGCTTCTCGGGCGTCACCCTGGCCCAGAACCTGCGCAGCCCGGAGGCCGCGGACGAGCTCTTCGCCCGGGCGGTCGCGGCCGGCGCCGCCGTGCTGAAACGGCCCGAGCCGACGCATTGGGGCGGCTATTCGGGCTATTTCGCCGACCCCGACGGCCATGTCTGGGAACTGGCCCACAACCCATTCTTCCCGCTCGACCAGCACGGTAACCTGACGCTTCCCGCATGAGAACCAGCCGGGCGCGCGGCCCTTTCGCCCCCTCCACCGCCTTTCAGGCGGTCCCCCTCCCCCGCTTCGCAGGGGAGGACCGGCGGCCGCTAAGGCTAGGATCCTCCCCTGCGAAGCGGGGGAGGGGGACCACGCAAAGCGTGGTGGAGGGGGCGAGTTGGGGGGCGGCGCGTGCACGCCTTTCCACCCGTCCATTCGAGAGCCTCCCCTGAGCGCCGCCCGGCCCCTGCCCGGCTGGGCCGATGTCGTCCTGGTGCCGCTGCTCAGCGTCGCGGCCGCGTTGCTGGTCGGCGGGCTCGTGGTGGCGGCCATCGGGGTCGACCCCCTGATGGCGGTACGTGAACTGGTCCAGGGGAGCCTCGGCAGCGGCGAGGGCCTCGGCTTCACGCTCTACTACGCCACCAACTTCATCTTCACGGGCCTCGCCGTGGCGCTGGCCTTCCAGGGCGGCCTGTTCAACATCGGCGCCGAGGGCCAGGCCTATGTGGGCGGGCTCGGCGCCGCCCTGGTCTGCCTGCATGGGGGCGCCCTGCCGGCCTGGCTGCTGATTCCGCTCGGGATCGGGGCCGCCGCGCTGTTCGGCGGCGCCTGGGCCTATGTGCCGGGTCTGCTCCAGGCCCGGCGCGGCAGCCACATCGTTATCACGACCATCATGTTCAACTTCCTGGCCTCGGCCCTGATGGCCTATCTCCTGGTCAACGTGCTGCGCGCGCCGGGCTCCATGCAGGCCGAATCGGCGGCTTTCCCGCCCGCCGCCGCGGTGCCGTCGATACGGTCGGTGCTGGCGGCAGTCGGCATCGCGGCCCCGACGACGCCGCTGAACCTCAGCTTCGTCCTGGCGCTGCTCTCGGCCGCCGCCGTCTGGGTCGTCGTGTGGCGCACCCGGATCGGCTACGAGATCCGCACCGTGGGCCGGAACCCGTCGGCCGCCCTCTATGGCGGGATCTCGCCGGCCCGCGTCACCGTGCTGTGCATGGCGCTGTCGGGCGCGCTCGCGGGCGGGGTGGCCGTCAATGAGATCATGGGGGTGCAGAACAGGCTGCTGCTCGATTTCACCGCGGGCTACGGCTTCGTCGGCATCGCGGTCGCCCTCATGGGGCGCGGCCATCCGCTCGGCGTGGTGCTGGCGAGCTTCCTCTTCGGCGTGCTCTACCAGGGCGGCGCGGAACTCGCCTTCGACGAGCCCAAGATCACCCGCGACATGATCGTGGTGGTGCAGGGCCTCGTGGTGTTCTTCGCGGGCGCGCTCGAAGGGCTGTTCCGGCGGGGCCTGGCGTATCTCTTCGCTGCCCGCCTCGGCCCGGGCGAGACCGGCGAGGCGACCGTGCCGGCGCGCGTCGCCGAGCCTAGTGGGGAGGTGCCCTGATGGAGGACGCCGTCGCGGCCGCGGCCCTGATCCTCGCGTCGAGCCTGCGGCTCTCGGTGCCGCTGATCCTGGCCTGCCTGGCCGGGCTCTGGTCCGAGCGGGCCGGCATCTTCGACATCGGCCTCGAAGGCAAGATGCTGGCGGCCGCCTTCGCCTCGGCGGTGGCGGCCTGGGCGACCGGCAACGCCTGGGTGGGGCTTGGGGCCGGCGTGGCGGCTTCGGTCGTGTTCGGGCTCGCCCACGGCTTCGCCTCCATCGAGGCGCGCGGCAACCAGATCGTGTCGGGGGCCGCCATCAACATGCTGGCGGCGGGCCTCACTGCCACGGTGGGCCACGCCTGGTTCGCCGAAGGGGGCCGCACCCCGCAGCTCACCGCCGCGGCGTCGCGCTTCGAGGGCCTGACCTGGCCGGGCGCGGCGCGGATCGGCGCCGTGCCCTATGTCGGCCCCGTGTACCGCGACCTCGTGTCGGGCCAGAACGTGCTGGCCTATGCGGCGCTCGCGGCCGTGCCGCTCACCGCCTTCGCGCTCTACCGGACGCGGTTCGGGCTCCGCCTGCGCGCCACCGGCGAGAACCCGGCCGCGGTCGACACGGCCGGCGTGTCGGTGCGCGGCATCCGCTACGCCGCCGTGGTGATCTGCGGGGTGCTCTGCGGCCTCGCCGGCACCTATCTGTCGGTCGGCCAGGCGGCGGGATTCCTCACCAATATGACGGCCGGCAAAGGCTTCATCGCGCTGGCCGCGCTGGTCTTCGCCAAGTGGCGGCCCTGGCCGGCGCTCGCCACCTGCTTCCTGTTCGGCTTCCTCGACGCGGCCGCGATCCGCCTGCAGGGCACGGTCATCCCCCGCCTGGGCGAGGTGCCGGTGCAGGCCATCCAGGCCCTGCCCTACATCTTGACCGTGGTGCTGCTGGCAGGCTTCATCGGGCGCGCGATCCCGCCGCGCGCCGGCGGCATCCCCTACACGAAGGAGCGGTGATGGTGGCGATCGACGAGCTGTTCGCCCAGGCGAAGGCGGCCCAGGCGCGTGCCTATGCGCCCTATTCGCAGTTCCGGGTCGGCGCCGCCATCGCGTGCCCGTCGGGCGCGGTCTTCGCCGGCTGCAACGTCGAGAACGCCGCCTATCCGGTCGGCTCCTGCGCCGAGGCCTCCGCCATCGCCGCCATGGTGCTGGCGGGCGAGCGGCGCATCGCCGCCGTCATGGTGATGGGGGACGGCGACGCCCTGGTGACGCCCTGCGGCGGCTGCCGCCAGCGCATCCGGGAATTCGCCGCGCCCGACACGCCGATCCACGTCGCGGGGCCGGAGGGGCCGCGCCGCACCTTCACGCTCGACGAACTCCTGCCCGTGAGCTTCGGGCCCGACCACCTCGGCATGGCGCGAGGGCCGACACGATGAGCGATGCCGACCGGGCCGTCGCGGTCCTCGCGGCGCGTGGCGTCACCGAACCCGTGGAGACCGCCTTCGTGCTCGGCACCGGCCTCGGCCCCATCGCGGACGCGCTGGAGGACGCGATCACCGTGGCCTACGCCGACCTGCCGGGCTTTCCGGCCGCGGGCGTGTCGGGCCACGGCGGCCGGCTCGTCGTCGGCACGTGGGAGGGCGCGCGCGTCGCCGTAATGCAGGGCCGCGCCCATTATTACGAGACCGGCGACGCCGCCGCCATGCGGGTGCCGCTCGACACCCTGGCGCGCCTCGGCCTGCGCAGCCTCGTGCTGACCAATGCGGCGGGCGCGCTCCACGCCGACTGGCCCCCGGGCTCGCTGGCGCTCGTCGCCGACCACATCAATTTTTCCGGTGCGAACCCGCTGATCGGCCCCGGCGGGGACGATCGCTTCGTGTCCCTGGCCGACGCCTACGACCCGCAGCTCGGGGCGCGGCTGCGCCGTGCCGCCGCCGAAGCCGGCGTCGCACCCTTGCGCGAGGGCGTCTATATGTGGTTCGCCGGACCCTCATTCGAGACGCCGGCCGAGGTCAGGATGGCGAAGCTCCTCGGTGCCGACCTCGTCGGCATGTCGACCGTGCCCGAGGTGATCCTGGCGCGCCGCCTAGGCCTTCGGGTGGCGGCCCTGTCGCTGGTCACCAATCTCGCGACCGGCATCGGCGCCGGCAACCCGAGCCATGCCGAGACCAAGAGCGTCGCGCTGTCGGGCGCGACCGACCTCGCGCGGCTGCTCGCCGCCTTTCTGCGCGGGCGCCACGATGGCTGACGGCCGCCCCGAAAACGCGGCCGCGCGGCCCTCGGCGCTGCCCCAGGAGATCATCCGCCGCAAGCGCGACGGCGCCGTCCTGACGGCGGCGGAGATCGAGGCCTTCGTGGCCGGGATCGTCAACGGCGGCGTCGGCGACGAGCAGATGGCGGCCTTCGCCATGGCGGTATTCTGGCGCGGCATGGACCCGGCCGAAGCCGTGGCGCTCACCCGCAGCATGACGCTGAGCGGCACGGTGCTGGACTGGCGCGGCATGGCCTTGCCCGGCCCCCTGCTCGACAAGCATTCGACGGGCGGCATCGGCGACGACGTCAGCCTGATCCTGGCGCCCGCGCTGGCGGCCTGCGGGGCCTTCGTGCCCATGATCTCGGGCCGCGGCCTCGGCCACACGGGCGGCACGCTCGACAAACTCGAGGCGATCCCGGGCTACCGGACGGCGCTCGCGGTGCCGGAGCTGCAGCGCGCGGTGCGCGAGTGCGGCTGCGCCATCGTGGGCGCCACGGCCGACCTCGCGCCGGCCGATGCCCGGCTCTACGCGGTGCGCGACGTGACCGCGACCGTGGAATCGATCCCGCTCATCACGGCCTCGATCCTGTCGAAGAAGCGCGCCGCCGGGCTCGACGCCCTGGTGATGGACGTGAAGACCGGGTCGGGCGCCTTCATGGCGACGCTCGACGAGGCGCGCGATCTGGCCCGGAGCCTCGTCGCCGTGGCGGCCGGCGCCGGTCTGCCCACGACGGCGCTGATCACCGACATGGACCAGCCCCTGGCCGACGCGGCCGGCAATGCGGTCGAGGTGCGCCACGCCATCCGGGTGCTGACCGGCGACCTCGTCGACGAGCGCGTGGGCGCCGTGACGGCGGCGCTCGGCGGCGAGGCCCTGCGGCTCGGTGGCTTGGCGGCCGACGCTGCCGCGGGCGCCCGCCTGATCGAGGCGGCCCTGCGCAGCGGGGCCGCGGCGGCGCGGTTCGCCGCCATGGTGCGGGCGCTCGGCGGCCCGGGCGACCTCCTGGAGCGGCCCGACCACCACCTGCCGCGGGCGCCCGTGCGCCACGACGTCTTCGCCGAGCGCGACGGGTTCGTGGTCGAGATCGACGCCAGGCTGATCGGCATCGCGGCCGTGGGGCTCGGCGCCGGACGCACCCGGCCGGGCGAGGCCATCGACCCCGCGGTCGGCTTTGCCGGCCTCGCGCCGCTCGGCACCCCGGTCGAGGTCCGGCGAGGCGGCGCCCGGCCGCTCGGCACCGTGCTGGCCCGCAGCGAGGGCGCGGCCGCCGCCGCCGCCGCCTTGCTGCGCCGGGCCTGCCGGATCGGCGACGCGGCACCGCCGGCCCGCCACCCGGTGATCGAGCGCGTGGTCGCGGACGGCGCGCCGTGAGCCGCGACGCCGTGCTGCTGGTCTCGGTCGGGACCTCCCGGTCCGACGCCGAACCCTGGATGGCGGCCTTCGCGGCGCGCCTGCCCTCTTATCGGGTCGCGGCGCTCGGCGACGACGTCGACCCCGCCGCGGTGCGTTATCTGGCGGCCTGGAAGCATCCGCATGGTGCGCTGGCGCGCTTGCCCTCGCTGCGCGCCATCTTCTCGCTCGGGGCAGGCGTCGACCATCTCATGGCCGACGCGGCACTGCCGCCCGGCGTGCCGGTGGCCCGCGTGGTCGACCCCGACCTCACGGCCCGCATGAGCGAATGGGTGCTGCTGCACGTCCTCCTCCACCACCGCCAGGCGCGACGCTATCGGCGTCAGCAGCGCGAGTCGCGCTGGGCCGACGACGCCGCCCAGCCGGCCGCGCGCGCCGTGCGGGTCGGCGTCATGGGCCTCGGCGTGCTCGGCCTCGACGCCGCCGCGAAGCTCGGGATGGTGGGGTTCGATGTGGCGGGCTGGAGCCGGGCGCCGAAGCATGTGTCTGGCCTCGCGAGCTTCGCCGGCCCGGACGGGCTCAGCCCGTTCCTCAACCGCACCGACATCCTGGTCGTGCTGCTGCCGCTGACGCCCGATACGGCCGGCCTCCTCGACGCCGCGCTGTTCCGCCGCCTCGCCCGCGACGGCCGCCTCGGTGGCCCGGTGCTGATCAACGCCGGCCGTGGCGGGCTGCAGCGCGAGGCCGACATCCTGCGCTGCCTCGACGACGGCACGCTCATCGCCGCCACCCTCGACGTCTTCGAACGCGAACCCCTCGACCGCGCCTCCCCCCTCTGGCGCCACCCCGCCGTCACGATCACGCCGCACAACGCCGCGTTGTCGGACCCCGACGCCATCGCCGACCTCATCGCCGGGCAGATCGAGGGGCTGGAACGCGGGGAAGAATTGCGGCACGTGGTGGACCGGGGGCGGGGGTTTTGAGGGGGGTTGGGGGGAGGAAAGGTGCGGCGTGTACGCGCCCCCCGTGCCCGGAGCGGCCGTCGGTCTGCATAGGCGAGCCGCGATACGCGGGCTGATCTCAGCTCCGGGACATATTGCAGCGCGCCTCGCGCAATTTGAGCGCCGGAGCACGTCGCAGGCGGACCAAATGGCAGAATCCAGGCTGTTTCGGGTCTTCATCTGTGCCCCCTCCGGCCGCTTCGCGACCACCTCCCCCAAGAGGGGAGGAGACAAGAGGGCGCCGTTTCGGGTCTCCGCCCCCGCAGGGGGAGGGGGACCGCCCACAGGGCCGTGGAGGGGGCGCCCGGCGTGGCGGCCGTGCCAGGCGTCGAGGCGGGCGCCTGAAGGCGACCGGCCCTCACAACGCGCCCCCGAATGCGGCCAATAGGAGCCTCATCCCGCGACGACGACGCGCCGCTCGCGGTCTGCCGCGTAGGCGAGGCAGGCCCGAATGTCGTCCTCCCCGACCTCGGGGAAGTCCGCCGCGATCTCGGCGTGCGACAGCCCGGCCGCCAGCCAGCCGAGCACGTCGGCCAGCCGAGCACGTCGGCCACGGCGATGCGCGTGCCGCGCAGACACGGCCGTCCGCCGCGCTTGCCTGGCTCGGATTGGATGCGGTCACGGTAATTCATCGCGGGGAGCTTATCACAGATCGCCGCGGAAGGCGGCGGACAGCAGAGCGGCGGCGAGCGCGTCTATGGCGGCGGGGGGTGGAGCGGGGGGAGGCGTTGCGGCACGTGGTGGACCGGGAGACGAGGTATTGAGGGGGGTGTGTGGAGTAGGGCCAACGCGCTCTGAGGTGGTGTGAGCCAGCGTCCGATGGACGGCCCAAGGCCAACTCCAAGGCCGCCGAGGAAAGCCGGAGAGGGCTGATTCTCACCCCGAGTTCCTGGCGGCCATCACGGACGTTAAGGCGCGCATCCGGCGCATGTACTACTGTTCGTGGAGGAGGCGGAATAGATACAGCAAGCGCCCCTAGAGATCTACTCCAGCGTCGCACTAGGAACGCCATATAACGATTCAACACGCACTGCTCAGGAATCCCCTCATTTCACGAGACTGCAACCAGCCGCTGGATTGCGCTTGATCGTTGCATCACCTCTGCGAAGCGCTGCATGAGGGGTCGGAGCCGAACCTCCGGCATGTTGGGGATGAGTT
>JAABUU010000643.1_pt1 | contig 75706 bp, 75 predicted proteins | sample 5559301 | NCBI WGS metagenome assembly JAABUU01 (sample SAMN10711884, study PRJNA513360) | rock metagenome | isolation source: Antarctica rocks | place: Antarctica: Victoria Land, Richard Nunatak white
GGGAAGGGGAAGGGGGAAGGGGGGGTATTGCTTTGTGCGATATGGAGGTTTTTTTGGTTTGGAGAAGGTTATGTGATGCGAGTGGTTGGGAAAAGTGATGGAGAGGGGGGGGTGTAAGGGACTTTGAAGAGGGGGTTTGGTTCGCTACTTTGGGGAAAAGAGATTTTGGCTTTTGAGTAGAGTGCAAGGTAGACACATTTTTTGGGGGGGGCTCGGTGTGTAGTATTGTTTTTCCTTTGGTCGGGAACGAAGTCGTAGAGCTACTGTATGGCAGACGGTGGAATGCTAGATGAATCTTTTCTCGAAATTCTTCTTTTGTACAAATCTCACCCCAACCCATCTTCACGACATACCCTTCTCAACCCCAGACCTTTCACCCTTCAGCCCACCCTACCCGCTAGCACCGACACAATACCAATACCCCGTCCAAAACTGCTTGTCGCACCCACTGCCCCCACTGCCCAAGGCCACATTCCACGTATAGAGCTGGTCCGCCGAGACGCCGTTGTCCTGCGCGAATTTCGAGCAGTAGTCGCCGCGCTTCGCTTGCGCGTACTTGGTGCAGTGGGGTGAGAGACCGGGCTGGGTTGGTGAGGGCGCTGCTGATGCCGAGGTTGTTGGGGTGGAAACGGTGCTGCTGGGAGGGAGTTTTGCGGATGATGGATGGGCGGAGGTGGTGGCGTTGGTGGATGTGCCGGTGGAGTTGGTTGCGGGGGTGGTGCTGCCGTCGCCGCCTCCGCGGGCTTGCGCGCTTGCGTTTGCGGAGCCAGGGGGTGGGGGCGGGGGGGTGTAGGAGCCTCCAGGGGCACTGTTGTAATCTGTGAGTGCGATTGGGGAGTGGGGGGGACGTCTTTGGTAGGAGAAGATAGCATACCTGGCACAGACATAGTCGCCCTCTTTCAGGCTGTCGCAAAGGCCGTTGATGTGTGGGTTCCAGGTCAGGAATTGGAGGGTGGAGACGGTCTGGTTTGCTGTTGATATCGAGCTCGCCAGGGAGTCGCTATGTAGGTTCGCTGTTAGCTCTAGGGTAAGGGAAAGGTAGGGATAGAGCAGCAGCTTACCATGTTGCGCCGGAGGGAACTTGTTTGAGACAGCATGCTGCGGGTACGCATATTGGGTATGTCAAAGTACAGGCGTCGTTTCCGATTGTTGCTTGCAGGTCGCCCGTAGTGACGCTATAGCGTTGCGAAATCTCATTGCAGCCTTTCTGGCTGATGATAGATTGGATCGTCTGTCCTGAACATGTGCCGTTAGCGGCGATTGTGCCGTTGGTGGCAATGGTTCCGTTAGAGACAGAGGTTCCGTTGGTTATCATGGGCGCATTCTCGTAATTAGGGGGAGCTCGAATAACGAGGTCAGGCATTGGTACGTTGCATACGTCCGTGATGTCTTGGTATTGCGTCACTAGATAGTCCGAATAGTCCTGGTCAGGGAGATAGGGAGAGGCTAGACGCAGGTGAAACATCTTTAGAAAGCAATCGCTACAGAGCTGTTATGGATTAGCAAACGTGTTGCTGAATGCCTTTTCTCTTAAGCAGCTCTCACCATGGTGTTGTCATACAGGTTTGCAATGCGGTTGTATTCAGGGTTGACATTGTTAGGATCGATGCATGAAGGATCCGTAGAATTGCTGTCGCAGTTGACTTGGATGACGTCGGAACCAATCCAGTCTTGCGACTCGAGCAGGCACCATGAAGTAGAACTAGATGTCGAGGAATTCCAGCTCAAAGGAGTGGTACTTGAAGAATTCGAACTTGAACCAAACATGTGTCAACTTCGAAAAGATTGCAAGTGAAAAGAGACGCATGCAATTACTTACTCGGGCTGCAAGCATGCAATGCTCAGGCCTTCGGAGTATCTGCCAGCAACAGAGTCCACAGGCACCATCTTGTTGAACACCGCCATGTTCTCATTGGTGCACCGCTGCTGGACATGGATATTCCACTCTTGTGCGGATTGCCTGCAATCGGAAGTACACAGGGTCGTGACGTTGCTCTCGGACCACCAATAATTGTCCACTGAATTTGCCCATTGAAACAAATCCTGGTCGCAATTCACCGTGGTGTTACTACTTACGTGTCAGCTCTGTCAAGAACGATAGGGGCCCGAACGATGGTACATACAGAGCAGTCAGGCAGTCGGCGCTGATACCAAAAGCTTTGGCGAGGCGATCCGGGTCCACTGTAGGGTAGAGGTGGAATGCAGCCACCTGTGACCCAAGCAGGAAAGCAGCGTAAACAAAGCGGGCAGACATCTTAATGTAAGAACAACCAAGTCGAGTGCACCGATTCCAGCAGGCTGGGTACGTTATAAATCGAATTGATGGCTACTGTGGATAATCCAATGCGGTCCGCACAGCAGACAAGCAAATAATGAGAAAGATGAGATTCCAAACGTGCAATGTGAAAGAGTGTTTGATTTATATAAAGCTGTAATGCAAAGGAGCGTACAGAAGGTAAAAGCTGCAATGTCGGCCAACTGGTCGATAGACCAGGAGGGGGGAAGAAGGACATATAGAATCAAAACCATCCTCACACAGCCAACCCAGTTGACCAGGCAGGCATCGTTGCAACGTCAGCCCTCCTCCTCAATACCAAAACGGCTGAGGAATTGCTATTCTCGAAACGAATCCTTCAACATGGTGGATCTGGCCCATGGGGCTGAGTTTCGAGTCCGACGCCCTGAAGGTATATCGAGTGTCCCCCTAGAGGAGATTATGCAGTACCATGTTGGGCGTATCTTAAAGTACCTGAGGATAGGCGCCGTGACTATTTTTGAGCCTCCTTCTTCTACAGTACCTTATCTAGCATACATAGCCCTAGAAGAGCACTTACGCCTTTTCCGGCAAGCAACGCCCAAGTCCGGTCAGCTCTAAGATTCGAAGGAGACTTCCCTCTCACTGCGCATGATGGCTGCATATTTCTGCATATTTACAGTCATCCGGATCAACCTGGAAGCAGCAACCGATACTCCGTAGTACATTAAGAATCACATCGATTGGAGGAGAGTAGGTCGCCCCCACCATCCCACACAATCCCACACATCACCCAAGGCTGCATCTACTTTAACACTACCTTACCTTAAGCCTCGATACATCATAAAAATTGGGTGACAGCTGCCGAAACCGTTTCAAGATGTTTCGTTGTGGTAAACTGCACATTCTTGAAGATTGCCCATTGCCCAACCAACATAGACCTAGACGGTACCCGTGTCCATTATACATTTCAGACTCTGCTGATTAGCCATGGACATGTTCAACATTGGTTTTGCCATGTTGACCATGTGGATAGGGCGGACTAAACAATTGAGGGAATCCTGCACAAGACATGGGGAGAGACATGGGGAGCTGAATGCAATCCGGGCGCTGACGCCGGGGAAAAGAGACACTCAGGATAGGTACCTACCTACAGTACCTTATCTGACAGCGACTTCCTGCTGGCACTTTAATTATATGTACACAATGAGAGTAGGAACGCCACCCTCATTGTCTGCGCCTCCAGCGTATCGCGCTCCTTCCCTATATTCCATTCGTCTATTGGCCATGAAGGATTCGGGAATCTCCTCGGATTATTTCCGCATCCTGCATGTTTCAATTGTTACAGAACCCCACCGAAATTTTCCTATGTTCCGACGCAGCCTGGTCCAGATCGATGTTGAATCCTCTAGGAATCTATTCTAAACAATTTCGTCCTCGGCTGTGTTTGATTGAATCTGCTGATACCGCTTGAGGTCTGGGTGTGATGGAACAATTTAAATACAATGCTCGCCAAATACAAGAAGCCCTGGACCACCCACAATACCCATTCTGTCCTTCATTCGTCTCTTCATTCGTCGTCTCTTTCATCTACAATCTCTGATTCGTATCCGTCATTACTGCCAATCTTTGAGTATCTATGCTCCTTTGCATCGTCATTGACAACTGACAACGCTGCGCGTTGGCTTTGCCTCGAATCCTCAAACTCTATAGTTTTTCGCACCGCTTCGATTCATTCCAGGGACCACCAGCATGCATCTCACACCATTGGCGACGGTGATATTTTATTTGACGTCCTTTAGCGTTGCTGTTAGAGCAATTCCGACTGACTCTCGTGGACAATCATTAAATCCGCGACTCCAGACATTTCCATTAGCACCTCGGGATTTGCCTATAGGCACCTGTAACGATCAGACACCGTGCTCTAACAAGGCTTGTTGTAGCAAGAAGGGGTAGGTTGACCAATCTTTCGCCTCTTTTGTGGGCGACATGACTGACCGGCCATCAGCCTATGTGGATACTCACCAGACTTTTGCGGCGACGGGTGCAAATTCAACTGTGATGCCAAGGCTCAATGTGGACAATATGCCCCCAAGGGACAGGAGAAATGTCCGCTCAACGTCTGTTGCTCTGAATTTGGGTATGTTGCTCAAGCCCTCGACTCTGTTGTAAACCACACGACTGAAGGCCATGTGCAGATATTGTGGATCCACTAAAGAATTTTGTACGTGGAAAGGTTGTGACACCAAATATGGAGGATGCGGCGATGCCCCTCGCCCTTCCTGCGGCGGCGGTAGCAGTGTGAGCAAACGAACAATTGGCTACTATGAATCTTGGGCGAACATACGCAGCTGCCAAAAAGTTTCTCCAGAAGATCTCAACCTGAATGGCTTTACTCATATCAATTTTGCGTTTTCATTCTTCGATCCGTCGACTTTTGAAATATCACCCATGGACGCAAACGGCGGCAGCCTCTATAGTCGTTTTACCGGTCTCAAGAGCAAGCAAAGCGGGCTGCAGACCTGGATCTCAGTCGGTGGCTGGTCCTTTACCGACCCTGGCCCAACCCGCAGCGCTTTCAGCGACATGGCCAGCAACTCCGGCAACCGCCAGAAGTTCATCAATGGATTGGTCAAATTCATGGACACATTTGGCTTCGACGGAGTCGATCTTGACTGGGAATATCCAGGTGCAGATGATCGTGGTGGCAAATCGGAAGATACTGCCAACTACGTGCTCTTGACTCAAGAGCTCAAAGCTGCGTTCGGTTCGAAATATGGCATATCAATGACGCTGCCGACATCATACTGGTATCTTCAGCACTTCGATCTTAAAGGGATCCAGGACCATGTCGATTGGTTCAACCTTATGGCCTATGATCTACACGGCACCTGGGATTCTGTCTCGAAGTTTGTCGGACCCTACATTGCACCTCACGCCAATATCACCGAGATTGATTTGGGACTTGATCTCCTCTGGCGCTCTGGCGTTACCCCTGAAAAGATCGTTATGGGCGAAGGCTGGTACGGTCGAAGCTTTACTCTCAAAGATCCCTCCTGCAGTACCCCCAACGGAGCATGCGAATTTTCAGGGGGCGCAAATGCCGGTCCTTGCTCGAACGCAGCAGGAATTCTGGATAACCAAGAAATTCAAGACATTATCACAAAGAACAACCTCAAGCCAGTCCATGATGAAAAGGCAGCCGTGAAGTGGATCACCTGGGATAACGATCAGTGGGTATCGTTCGACGATGATGACACTTTCAAGCAAAAGCGGGATTTTGCAAATAGTCGATGCCTTGGCGGTCTGATGGTCTGGGCCATGGATCAGATCGATCAGACCGGATCAAACGGATTGGGTCCTGCCCCGGGTATCACGAAATCGCAAAAGGATGATGTAAAGCAAATCTCTGCGGACGAGGCAGCTGGCGTGACCTGCTACAGTACAGGTTGCGGGGATAAATGCAAAAAAGGCACAAATCCTGTATCTCAAATGACTGGGCAGCCCGGCCAGCTATCAACAAGCTCCAGATGCCCAAAGGGCAAGTATCAGGTCCGCTACCCCTTGACTCCTTTAGTTTCTCAAGGCCAAAGACTCTGCTAACATTGTTAACAGACACTTTGCTGTGATGATGGCACAACCATGGGAAAATGCCATTGGCGCGGATTCAAAGGCGTGGGGCTCCCATGCACCAGTGGGTGCGCTACAGGTGAGACCAAGGTCTCCGAAAACACCAATCACCATGAGAAGAAGTCCGACCAAACTTGCAACGGTGGACTTCAAAGCTATTGTTGTGCTGGTTTCAAACCCGCCCCATCAAAAGCCCAGTTGAAAAAAGATGCCGCAGACGCTGCGAAAGCTGCCGCGGAGGCCGCTGCTGAGAATGCTGCCCTCGACATCGCTGCCAAAGCATTCTGCAGAGTTGCCGTTCCGGCTCTTCTCTTACCGCTCGAGCTTGCTGAGGATCTTATCCCTATATTTGGAGAGATCGCCGACCTCGTCGAAATCGCAGCCACGCCTGCAATCATCGAGGGGTGTGTCAAAGGAGTTGAGAAGGGGGGAAAGGCAGAATTCAAGGTCTTTGGGAAGAAACACACTCTCGACATCAACAAGCCGACCAACACACCCAAAGATCCGAGACCCCCTGCGAAGACCCACGACCCTCCAAAAACGAGTGGTAAGCCGACAAACAAGCCTTCGAAGACTGATCAAGCTTCTAAAACGAAATCTCACTCTTCCACTTCGTCCTCAAGCCCAACTGCAAGTCAAGAGCCACGCAAATGCTATAGTAATAAATGCGGTGCGAAAGCATGTCTCGCGAAGCGTTCTCTCCCGAGTATTGAGCTTTCGGAACGAACCTCCATTGCCAATCAAGAAGATGGTGATGTTGAACAACAGGAGAACAAGAGTTTGCCGCCTTACAGCGAGCTCTCCAAACGAGCCTTCTTCTCCATTGCAAAAAATGGCGATGTCGAAAGATTGGCAAAGAAAAAAACACAAAATGTGGATCTTTCGGATTTTGCGGACCGCAATTCAGAATGGATCCCATTTGATGGCAAGAACCCCAAATCCATTACTGTTGTTGGCCTCGAAGGGTGCACCGTTATTCTTGCCATGTCCGACAAGGGGATGATTGCTTCGCATCTCTTCGAATCTGGCCAGCCTGGCAAAGGGGGCAAGGCAATTTTAACGGATACACTGAATCCTGATCATGCAAAAGCAACAATTGAAGCCGTCGGGGCAAGACTAAGTCTTCATGCAGCAAACCTTGCAGGAGGCCAGCTCCTTGTTATGCTCCCTGTGAACCCGATATCGCCTGGTGAATGGAAGTACGACAGCGAGTCTTCGACAAAGTACACTGCAGCTGGGACGCCGAGAAAAGCAGAGCCGAGGTTGGTATGGTCCAGAACAACGGTAACTGATATTTTGGCCATGGCAAAGACCGCCACAGGTATTGCAGACGCCAAGGAAGTTAGATACATTCCACCCAAAACCCAGGAAGAGTCCGATAGCTGGGTAAATACGGCTCATGGTACTATTGCTGTGCAGTACGACCCTAAGAACAGTGACGGAGGGCAAGGGGTCAAGCAGGCCCGCCAAATTTGGTGCGAGAATCACGCACAGTACAGCGAACCGATAGTGTGGTAATATAAGCTGCTGATAAATGGTGGACGAGATGGTGGTGAGTATAACCGGCGTCGAAGCTGAATATCTCAATTTTCAGAGCGTACTAGCGTGCATATGATTAGATACCTCAAAAGCATATCAAAATTCTCTTAGACCAGTAGGAAAATAGTGGATAACTTGCGTAAGTTTAGAAGACGACTAGCCGAAACATAACCCACATTGAAACAAGTTGACAAGGATGATATCCTACAATCGTAGCGTGACTGATCAGTCGCTGTCGCTACCGCAAAACAATCGAGTCTGCTATAGCTCAAATGGTGAGCAACCGGCACGTTGTCAGCAAGAGTGGCGGCCGTGGTCCAATAAATCCAAGGATACAACTAAAACCATAGGGCTGGTGGTATCTCATTTAGTGCCTGGCATTCTCTCCTCCAAAATCCTCGCTCCCTCCGCAAAACCCCACCGCCTCGCATATTCAAGCGGTGTATCGCCCATCTCGTTCTTCTTCTCCAGATCTGACCCCCTATCGAGGAGGAAAATAATCCTATGCTCCTCACCGGAGCGGATAGCCGCATGTAGCGGTGTTCCGTTCTCATCGCCATTCACTTTATTAATGCGATGCCCAAAAGTGGACAACGCATTAATGTCTATCCCAGCTTCGTCAATTAGGAACGCCATCATTTCCTGCTGGTCATGAGTTTTGGTGGATGAGCTTGCGGCCTGATGTAGCGGATTGGCACCGGCAATCTTAGCGCCGTGTGCGAGCAAGAATTTTACTACCGCCACCCCATTGGCGGCAGCGGCGACATCCAAGGACGTTGTGTCCCATCTATCGCTTCGCGCATTGATGTCAGCGCCGTGATCAAGCAGGAACTCTACAAGTGGCTCATTGCCAAGGACGGTCCTGCTTCGGCTATCAGTTTCCTCCGTACTTGTCGTCGGTCTTTTGGGCATAGATGAACTTAGTTACTGCACAAAGGGTCTCCCTCTGACGTCTTTGAAATTAACATCCCAGCCATTGGCTATGAATGCCTTGTACATATCTGTCGAGGCATTGGCCTGGTGGGCCCCTCCAGCAACCCATTTATCGATTTTTGCGCCTCGGGAAAGGAGAAACGAGACGGCGGCGACCTGGTTTGCAGATATTGCTTCGTGCAATGCTTCGCTGATTTCGTCTGGAGAGATTGTTTCGGGGGCAACCTGGGCTTGCCATATGGTGAGGATGGTGTTCAGCTGCTCCAAGTCGCCGCTCTGGGCCGCGTCACATAGATCTGGTAGAAGATTACTGGCGGGCTCGGGTCGAGTTCCGTTGGTCGAAGACATAGTGAGATGCTATCAGACAGGTACTGGCCCGAAGTCTCAATTTAGAAAATGCCAGCAAAACAGTTAAGAGTTTATTCAAGGTAGGGTGTCCGCAGTAAATATCCGTGGGCGAGTAAACGTGTCAACAACGAATAATGAAGCAGGTGGCCCCTCGGGCGCAGTCAATTATTTACAGTACTTGTAGGATCATCTTCCCTGTCCTCTGCGCTTCAAGTCTCATGTTATAGTCCCGGCAGACGATCTGGACAGTAGAATATCCAAAAAGACGTTTACTCGGATCAATTATAGCATGCCGTTCACGTAAAACACCCTGGACAACGTCGCCCTGCAGTATTGGAAGTAAGGCACTTTTCTTGTCGTAGTCGCCCTATCGAGGCATAAAACATAAAACTGCCAAGTGGCGAACCGAGACCAGTAGGTTGAGACGATACCACTAGTACCTACGCTTACCTTATCGAGGTGAATAAATGCCGAATCTGTACGTGGCTGATACTAGCGTGCGGGCAATGAAAAGTAAATTATGCCTCCTTCAGTATCAACGATCGGGCCTTCGCCCAAGCATCCTGCCCAATATCATAATGATAATGCAGTCGCGGAGGTCTCAGTTCACTGAAGCTCTTCCAGTCTTAAATTAAGCCAAACATTCGCCCTAATCTACATGCTCGACGAGGCTCTGTAGAGCCACGCCTACAGCTTAAATTTACTTTATGCTCTTCTCAGGCCCCACTGCCCCCAAGTCAGTCTTGCCACATCCAACAAAACCAATATCTGGGCTTTGCCGGCATTTTGGCGAGCAAGGCCCCAGATGTGACCTTTGAGACCGTCAGGTGCCCCCTCAAAAACCCCAAGCTAGGGCTTGGTGTTTTACTAGGGAGCAGCATAGAGGTGTCAGCAGTGCGTAGCTCCTCCTCTCCCCATCCTCCCCTCAACTACCGTTACATTTGGTGCACATTTGCCTCTACTTCGAAACAAAACGCCAAAAATACACTTGCTCAGACTGGGTAATTCCCCTACAAAAATCAAATGCATATAGCACCATCAATCCATTACCTGGAACGCCTGGCGGTCTAGGTTACGAAGTTGTTTTCATTCGCAAGTAGGATTGATTTATAAACACCACCACAGGGCCCCACCATTCATCATCGAACTGCTATTGAGCTACCAGGCCAGGCACAAGCGGTGGATTGTCGACTCGAACGATTGCGACAACTCGACCAGTTTTTCCATCGCTCGACCGATGGATGCACTCGACAACTTGACGGACTGACGGTGTGGTTGGCTTTAGGCGAAAACCTTACTGACCAATTAACCAATGTAGGTAAATTAAAGTAACGCTGGTTACAAGGAACAAGGAGCTATGATTGCACTATACATTGTGACAGTACCTTAGTGAGCTGTGTAACAAGGAAACGGAAAGCTGCAGCAGACCCGGTGGTAGATTGCAAGGGAAAGCCTTGTAGCTCTGCAGTTTAGCGTGAAGCGTCACTGTGAGAATCCGGTCGAAGCGAATTCTTCTTTTGACGACAGTGGGTTTTTCTTCTGTAGGATTGGTGGGATTTGTCGAAATAGGGAAGAGAAAATGGGCGCGATAAATACAAGGATCGCTAGAAAATACATATATAACCTTTCCTATCCCAGTCTATGGCTTTTTCTTCCGCATAGGATCGCTGTTCCAATCCTACAGTATCAGCTTCAGCTAGTACGCTGTGTATTCGTCGCAACGCTCAGGTGATTCGTTGGGATCGCAGCGCTGAGTTTTCGGATCCTCACAGGGCTCAAGAAAGCACGAGTCGCTGTTAGTTCTTGCATCGAAGCTGGATTTTCGATGTCATCTGCTGGGGATCTTTGCCACGACAAGGTGTGTTCAAGGAAGGTGAGTACATCGACTGGGAAATAACACAATACTAACAGTAAGCTTGACCATCATTACATGGGAAAAAAATACACAAAAGAGTCTTGCCAGTAAAAGTCGCTTCCCGGGGCTTGGGGTGGAGGAGGAAATATGGAATGATGCGATGATAGTAATGACATTAACGGTTGTTGAAGCATTAATGGCGTGGATATTCCAGGGACATACTATTATGCTATCCCGATATGAGAGACCAGTACCAATTTGACAATGGGTCTTTTCCAGAGTGGTAATCTAGCTTTCTATTTATTTATCCATAGTGAAAGATGCCTTAGTTCAGTGTCTCGTATTCTGCATCTCGAATTCGAGTCCGCGGGGCCTCGAGCGTTGAGAAATGTTGCCATTTTCAAAGACGTTCTCGGGTTCTTCTCGAAGCGTAGCCGTGTTGCCATTATTACTAGAATTCTCCTCCTCTATAAGGTATCTGAGTTCACCTACAGCTTCGCTAAAGTTTCCCCAATCATCGTCGAGTTTAACCCAAGATCGCCTACTGTGAAGCTTCAACGCGAGCCAGAGAAGGAATAACGCCAAGGGCTGGTGATAGTCAGCAAATTGTACTGAGATGGAAGGCGTCGATTACCCCAATGTATCCCGCTGTGACTTTCTCAATGGTGACTTTTCCGTTCCACATGATTGCGCTACTGAAAAGAAGGACGATCGAGAGGCATCCGATTAAGCCAACCCATGCTACGACAGGCTGGAAGTGTGTAAGGAGGCTTGAAAACTGGCCTTCATCATGCATGTGCCTAAGAGGATTGTACCTTGCGTGGTCACCGGTAAGATTTCCTTCGTGTATGTGGGTCCTATCAGCTATTAGCAGCCCCTACCGATATAATGAAGCGGAAGTGCAGGCATACCACTTGCGGTATCTGATAAATGCTAGGCATTGAGAAGCCCACACTAGTAAGCAGCCTTCGGACCCGATCTGGGCCATTATCCCTAGGAGCTGTATTGAGTGATCAGCGAAGTAGCACGAAGAAAGACAGCATCATATATATACCGACCTGTTGAACGGTGTAGCCATACTTCTGATGCAGTAGTGGGAGCCAGCAGAATGAGATAACAGAAACGACCAAAGACCAGGCTGGAATGTGCGTGTTTGGTGTGGTGGTCCCCAACTTTGAAAGCCATCTCATCAGCCATAGATCGTGAGTAGGGTCTATCTTGCGAGCTAATCCAAATAAAGTCCTAGACGCGACGTACAAGGCTGTATTGGCAGCGCTGAGAATGCTAAAGATGATACAGCCCGTTATAAAGCCGGGTAGAACAGGAATCCTGGCTTTGAGCGCGGCGAGAACAAAAATTGCGCGACTATTTCCTGCTCCCAAAATATCGGATTGATCTTGAAGTTGGGGAAGCATCGGATCTTTCCATCCCACATTTAGTACTTCACCTAAGACAACGCTGAATTCGACCACGAGGACGACGTAAGCGATCCATTTTGCTGGAAATCGTAGGGATTTTGGGTTTCGGGCCTCGAAAGCTGTGACAGCGATAATCTCAACGCCCAGGAACGTATAGGCGACAATCGGGAGAGCAATGCTAGATAATCAATTAGCAATTCTCGACTCAGCCGAATGGAATAAGTTCAACTTTACCAGATCGCGGTTGCATGATTGTCAGCAACCTCTGGGTTATTCTGCATGCTGTCTTCGATATCTGGATATACTCCGGGGTCAGCCTATGACAAAGTCCGATTAGCCAATCGGATCTTGTACATTTGGAGCCAGGCTTTCCCCCTGGTCTATCTGTATTAGGGAAAGATATATTAGCCGTGTCTGCGACAGATGGCGGAGACTTAGCGATTCTGACCTCTGTTGGCGAGTATATAGAGCAATATAGCACCACCTATAGCAAGCACTATCTTCAGAGCCCCTCCGACACACTCGATATAACCATAGTACTTAGGGGTTAGCTCAGTCTTCAGACATTCGATAAAGCGAACTTACCTTTACGCCAGAACAGTTGATCCCTAGAAGAATGAGGGGACAGCAGACGAAGAGCACGAATGTCTGCCAGAATTGCGGCAGGCCCCAATACTGAACAAATTCTGCCAGACCTAAAATAAGGGTTGCGAATATCGATGCGTAAGTGTACCTGATGCACGTAATTTAGCAATGAGAGGGAGTGAATCAGAATTGCCGATCATACCAATATGCGATACCGACTACTAAGGCAAGATCTTTATCGACGAACTTGTCTACGAACTCCATCATCGCATTGGATATTGGCCACAGTTCGATCATCTCGCTGAGGCCTTCCATAACAGCGACAGCTATTGCACCGTTGATTGCCCAAGCTATCAAGACTCCGCCCGGACCACTGACACTCAGTATTAGACCACTTGTAGAAAAAAGGGTGAGACCACCGAGGATCCCGCTGATCCCGATCATCTGCGCAAGAAGCCGTTCGATTAGAACTTGACACTAGGATTTGGGCGCAAGGCCTTGAGACGCACGAATATCTGCCCTGATCTGAGATCCCGCCTACATAGGAGCTGTGCATCAGTATCGCGAGTCGATTAGGTGCTTCCCAACGTGGATTCGCCGCCAAGGTCTCAATTCAAGAGGGTTTCGGACTGACCTTAGCGTTCGAGGCGGGCCTGGTGTGTTTGGTGTATCTTCCGGCATAATTCGATTTTGAAGCACGAATCAGTCGGCAGAGGGCAAGTGCGATAAAGTGTGAACCCATAGTTAGAAGGATTAGACAGCCTGACAGGCTTCCAACTTGAGCCTCACAAATATGCTGGTCGACTGGCTCCAATCATGGGTTGGAATTGCAATGCCCAAGCCGCGCAACCTTCAACCACGCAGGACTGACGCACTAACCATTCTTTTTGCCGAATCATCGGTCAGCTGTTCGCTAATGGCCCATTCTTGGGCGACCAGAATGGAAGCCTCAAAAGTTAAACGCACACAACCAATCCGACAGGGCATACACACGCAATGATAAGCTCACTACCCCCATCATTCTTCATATATTTGGCTCCGCCTATTGCGCTATCGGTAAACGCTTTCTGTCCATTGTTGCAGCTATCGAGCTTCCTTTTCTCACGTCAGACGGTCCACGAGCATGCCTGCGTTTGTAAAGGTTGTGATTAGTCCGAGGCAGTCGGGCTATATCGCGAAAGAGGATCTTCAGAAATTCTTGACCGACACCTTTGGTAGTGGAATTGATTTCAAGCTTCGAGTGAGTGCTGCATCATGCTAGGATAAGCACCGTGGTGCGCTAACGTCCGCGGATGGCTTAGACACGTTGTGAAAGATGGGAGTTCTACGCTCCAAGACAATTGACCGAAGTACGCGCACTCGGACCACTCCAAACATCTTTCCGTGCAGAACGCAGAACGCAGGGGAGGTTGGGCTAAGATCGAACACAGGCGGAAACGAAAAGCTTGAACGGTTAAAATCACTCTTTAGGCGGATACTTCGAAGCCTTATCGAATAGACTACGGTAAACGTAATGCAAGTCACCTCTAACTCGGAGAACGTGTCTGTGTTTGATTTATGAGCGCTATTTTTCTCGCATTCGGGTTTGGAAGATGGTGTTGCTCTTGTAAATTACAGCCATTGGGCATTGGGTCTCAACTGCAGGACTGCAGGGAAAAAGAGATAGATGGAAACATAGCCCCCCGCTTTATGGGACATGCATGGTGGCTGACGTGCAGAAACACCGCTTCGGTCGTACATCAGCGCAGGTGTTAGGCACTAAAGGCACTCTGCCTTGGGGGGGTGCTAACAGACCACCTTATCAGCAGGAACGTTCTTTCTTACAAAGGGCTACAGTACTTCTTCAACGCAATTGATACAGCACTCGCACATCAAAGAATTGCGTGAGCGAACATCGCACATCGATTTTCTAGAGGACGAACCTTGCGGTTCCAGTCAAGCGTCACTAGCCATGGGTGAAAACAATGCCTTCGTCAACGCATCGTTTGAAGGATGGGCATCGTATCCCACCAACTTAGGTACCTACGATCCGATGATTACAGATGGAGAATGCTACAACAGCCACTTGCGCGGATTATCCCCGACATTGTTTTGCCATCTACCAAGCTCGACGAGAGTGGATGTTATAGATGTGTATGGTGAGAAAACAAAGATGGGCCAAAGCCTCCGACTTTTGAAGCTAATGCACTCTAGGAACTGGTGTGAGCACAGAGGTGAAGAGCAGCAACAGATCGTTCAACAATGAGAAGAAATTAGAAACACATATAACCCAATGGCAACAGACGAATTGCATAAGAGTAATGTAAGGCATGCTTTGACGTACCTCAGAATACCGATAGAAACATATAGATGATAATGTTGCTAGCTCCATACCTCAGGAGCACTCATTGAGACCACTAAGAGTTACCGAACCAACGATGCGGAAAATTTTGACCTTCCATAGAATCAGTCCAGAGTTTTTATCAGTCCTGTTTGCGTGTGGCGACCAACCTCGAGCGTCGGAAGAGGGTTCCGCGACTGTGAGCGTAATCAGATCAGGGGATCAGATATATCGTACGAAATCTCATAAGCTTGCTTGGATGAACTAAACCTAACGAGTGTAGACATATGTTACCTGTTCAAATACGTGGAGAAGAATGGAAGACCGAATGGTAATCCTTGGTCGATAAGACAGAGTGGCGTCTATCATCGGTATTCGCCAAAACTAAATTCCAACGTTTGGCTTCTACTGCATCCTTTGGCGGATTCTGTCGCCCAGAGACGATTGAATGACTGGTACTCACGACCTCACCATAGTCTGAATATCAATCCACTTAGGATCCATATTCTCTTGCTATCATCTTACCTCGACAATTGGCGTTGGTATTTGAAAGATTTGGGGAACACCTTTCTCAATATTGTAAGCAAAGCCACTCGCGACTTCGTCCGCCTTCATAGCACTGAGGGTTTGCTCACATCGGTCCAGGCAGATATTTCAATGACAATTGACATTCAGGAAGACTACGACCTGAGTTTTACTACGCTTCAAGACCTGCGGCATCTTGAGCAGAAGGTGATCCCGCTACGTGCGAGCTTTCAAGCCAATCTGGAGATAGTCCAGGTTCTAGAAGCCACGAATAAAGAATTCCAAAATGCAGGTTTTTATACCGAGGAAGAAGCTGTTGAGCAGACAGATTGCCTCAGGCTTTTTGTATCGCAATTGCGTGGGCACCTTTTGAGCGTCAAGATTCTTGAAAAGCGCATCCAGGGGGTTGTCTTTCTAGTAAGGCCATCATTTAGCCCTCATTACACGTTCAAAGGTTCGAATGACTGTAGCTGACATTGTAAACCTTGCTTTTGGTAGCTTGCAGATGCACTGAACCTCAAAAATCAAGCAACCGCAGCCGAGATTAACAAGCACCTGCTAAGCCTAACACGTGACACTGTTGATGATAGTGCGACCGTTCGAACAATTACCTGGGTATCGCTCATCTATCTTCCTGCAAGTTTTGTTGCGGTATGTTTTCCTCAACATCGCTCTACACCTCTTTTATCAACTTAACTCTTCGTCTAGACTCTGTTCGGGATGAACCTCTTCACGTTCAACGGAGCCACGTCAGACATCAAAATTGCCAAAGACTTTTGGATATACCTTGCGTTTTCTGTACCTTTGACATTTTTGACAGTCGGATACTGGTTTATTCAATCACACATACAAACAAGGAGACGGAATAAACGAAACGCAGAGCATCCGAGATACGGTACAGAAATCGGTCGAGATGTTGCATTTGCTAAGTGAAACCAGGGACGATCATTGCGGGTACCAGGCTTTTCGCTGGAATAAGAGGCAGCTCTGCGATTATTCTTTCACTGGCTTTTGGCGAACATGCTCCGAGATCAAACCGGAACTGGCGACTGTTCACCTTCTGAAAAGTGTTGTACTGATTACTTATATGAACATGGACTTGGGACATGTGGTTATTGAAATGGAGTAGAGGGATATCAAGGATGGAAGTCGGCAGCATAGCAACCTTGCTGTTTCAGGCAAGTTTAATCCTTTGGCCACGGCCTACTGGATCTCTGTATCTGACTGGCCGATCAACTTCGTCCACCCTAGAAATTGTATTCTTGAACTTCATTTTCCATTTTTTGCCAAGGACGATGGGTTGTACACAATAGGGAAACGAAAGGCGTATCTTCTAATAAGTAAATTCAAACCTAATAGACGTTCGAAACATAAGTAGGAATCTGAAAGAGCGTTTCTTCTGTCTTTCATATCTTCAAACTCAATCTTCCACATCTTCAAATTATCAGTCTTTCTAGGACTCCGTCAGGATGGGATATCAGCAGTCCTAACGATCCTGCAGCTCCATCTTCAGTAACTGCAATGTCGGGATGGTCTATATCTCGACTTTGATATGTAGACTTGCCAAGTTTTTGGATCCCGGATCTGGTAGCGAAACACACAGAATCATCAGAATTAGAGATTAACCTTATCATCTCTATACGGTCCTGGGATCTCTTGCCAATGCAGTTACTGCTGGAACGAACAAGAATAAGAGCATTGTAACCCGGGACATAAGTGCACATGATGATACCACTCATTAACCGGGAAAAATAAGTAGGCTTGGAGGAAGTGGAGTCTCTCTGTGCAATCGAAAGTCTTCCTTGGTTCTCGCGAATGATAAACGCTGCAGTGTCGGCCAGAGGGGTAAGTGATTCAATCGGCGGCCCAAATCGTTCGGAACCATAACTCCCAGTACAAACCTGTACAGGAATTTCCATGTGAATATCCCAGATGTACCAATAGTTGGACCCACTTCCACAAGCCCATGCATAAAGAAAATTGCCGTCCGAGCTGAAAGAAGCGGCCTTGAGGCTGCCGGTAGTTGTGAGTGGATACACATGCCCATCTTGCCTAGAAGTTTCTCGGCGCCAAATCTTAAGGTGATCAGTAAACCGAAAGACGATTTGGCCTTTACAAGAGACCTCGGCTTCTACAAGCCTAGAAAGATCAGGGCAGTCGTGGATGGGAACATCAGCTGATTCTCTTAGATTCTGTAGATGCAGCTCGTATAGAGAAACTCCCAGCAGCCCCCGAATGAGCAAGTAACCACCAGAAAGACTTACAGACCTCCACCTTGTGTTTGTTCCAGTGCATACATCCCACCCATAGAGTTCTGAAAGATGGGTAACGGGACCGAGCTTCTTCTTCCACAAGCCTCTGGCATCCAGACTCTCGGTTGCATATAGGAAAACATGTTTTTCAGACAGAAAAGCAACCAAGCCTCCTGCCGGAGAAATGGCAGTTCGAAGAATTCTACCCGGAGGTAGTTCGAGTTTCACCAGGCTCGACTCAAGCGTGCCAGTAATGGAAGTAGAGTTTGAGAGACTAAAAGTTCTGATATTTTCCTGTCGAGGCGTAGCAGATAGCGCGGGTGGATGGAGAATGGGCTGTTCAACAGTGTCAGGTCGGGACTCGGGGTTTGCGCTCGGGCTCGAAGATTGATCAAGCGGTTCCTTGGACCTGAGACTACTCTCCGTTTTCGCTTTTTCCAGAATTTTCTCAAGATCAGCATGTACCTTTCTAGTATCAGGTCTTTGGTCCATCTCTATCACTATCATTCTCTTCAGTAAATTGACGTAGTCGCGGACCCAGTGCTTCTGTGGGTTGCAGCGCTTAGCTAATTTTTCTAGCCAATCAAGTACGCTGTTCTTCACTTCCCACTTGACGCCGGTCCTAGATGCAGAAATACCATCAGCTTCTTTGTAGAAGTAGTCAGTCGATACATCCGGGCCTCCATCTCTGCTGCGTTCTTTGTCGAAACGGGAAACCATGTCAGGGCCCTCACCCAGTGCAAGCACAAGGCAGAGGATACATCCTAATGACCATATGTCACTTTTACGCCCAACTCCTCGAGCAGTAGTGTTCTGAACTTCCGGAGCCTGAAAGGGTCCAGGCTTGCGTTTTGGTATCGTCCTGGTGAGACTTGCATGAACATCTCTGACAGAGTTAAGCGCTGAGAGACGCTTAGAAGCTGCCGAATGGACGGTTGGGTCGTCACTCGAGGGCTTGATCGTAGATATCCCAAAGTCCGTGATCATCCATACGCCTGCCGGTGATTTGGGGTCAATTCTGACCACAATGTTCTCGGGCTTCAAGTCCATATGCACACAAGATACTCGGCGTCCGCCTGGAATCTCGATCCCATTGTGTAAGAAAGCCAAGGCATCAGCCAATTCGGACGCTTCTTGAAGCAGATCGATTGACTTCTTCATGCCTAGGCGATCTATCCGCTTCTCGTAGATGAACTCCCTTAGATCCAAGTCTGCCCACGGAAAAAAGATATTGAATTTATTCCCATGAATAAGAGTTCCCAGATGCGTCATGATGCGCGTATGTCTTGATAGGCTGCTCCGAAGTAGGTCAAGATTTCTGACTTCATCTTTGAACTCATCTTCGATCGGAAGGCATTTCCGAGCAATCATTACTTCCTATTTTACCCAGAGCCTGTTAGCACCCTTGATGGGCATCCAGACTAAGAGCGCGACTATGACATACCTCTTGATTGGGATACAGCTGCATGTTCGTACCTCTATGTATGAATTGACGGCGGGCAACAACCTCTTTACAGACCTGACCATAACTTCCTTGGCGAACCTCCCTAGATACACCGATAAATGGAAGCCGTCGAGCCTCTGGATACAACTGGTCCTCGTCTTCCACAATTGAGATAGGTAGGAAGGTATACTGTTGGTGGAGGAAGTTACGTGCAGAAGCCGAATTAGCAAAGAACGAGCTATCCGCCAATTGATCTATATCCTCTATGGGAAGACTATCGTCCAGGCGATCATGTCTACCTTCACTGTCGTAGTGGTCTAAGAAGATTCTACCAATCTCAGACCAACGATGCCAGCCAATCCATATCAGGGTAGAGAGAGTCTTGACAAGATTGCAGCGAACGAACTCAAGCTCCTTGGGCGAAAGATGGGATTCTAAGAGCTTTTCCAGTCTTCGGTTTTCAGCCCAGATCTTCTGTAAGTCGTGCTCGCATGCGAATTGTTCGTTCTGGGTTTCCGTTCGAAGCATAACTTGGTTGATAGCTCTTTCAATTTCTCCTTCTAGCGCTCCTTGCCCCGTGGAGCTCGACGTGTCCTCTCTGGCTGCCATCTCTTTCTGGTGGTATACGTAACTAACGGTATACCCAGGCCTTATAGCATAATAAAGGGGTGAGACAAGATCTAAGAGCGTTCACATGCATGTTTGCTCTTCTAGCAACGATGCATAGATACATGGATGTGTAGAGTGGATTGCAAGCTGTATGCTTGACAGCGGGTTCATAAGGGTGTAAATCCTTGTTCCGGCTTCAGATGAGCTTTGAAGGATTGGAGGGGAATGGCCTACATTAATTCTGTCTCCTACAAGAGTTCAAAGTCATTGTATTGTTCGCCGGGTGCCGATGAAAGATGGAAATCATAGACTGAACAACCTTGGTCGAGAACTTGGCTGTGCCATGTCGCAAGATTGTCGCAACGCAACCGAAAAACCGACCTATCAGAATTCATGATCGGAAACTGTGTATCATCATGTCGAAAACTGTGTATTGTCATGTGCAAAAACCTAGATTAATTCTAGTATTTATCAAAAGATTGTTGATTTGATTTTGATTTGATTTGATTTGATTTGAATTCATACACCCTTGTGACATCGATTTAAGTTCGACTCATGAGGGAAACTATGCTAGAACTATGTGTATCGAACGGACAAAATCCTCTGAGGGAGAAAATCGCTCGCCGACTACACGACGACTTCGCGTCGTCGAAACAATGAATTTGAGACAATGTATCAAATAATGAATCTATAGCTTTCATTCAGCGCGTGACGCTCAAGTAAACTCTTAATGAATGTCTGTGTTGTTTGTTGTAATGCATCTGGCGCCATTGTCCAACGTATGGCTCGTATGATGGGAGATCGGGTTGTTAGCTGTCGACATGATATCTGTCGCAGCATTCGACGAGACTCATTCAAAATGATCCCCGCACTATCCGTAGAACTAGCCCCCACTACTCGTATTTACGGGGTTTCCGCGCACACTGGGTTTTCGCGCACGCTAACTATGACTGATTTATATTAGTGCCCTTTTTAGAACGCTAAACTCGATACTGTCTAAAATTAACCTTTCTAGGTTAGAGTGCGCGGAAACCCAGTGTGCGCGGAAACCCAGTGTGCGCGGAAACCCCGTAAATACGAGTAGAATAAGCGAGGAACGAGCTTAGATAAGGTAGTAGTGAGCAATCAACCAACGCGCTAGTGAGGGTTTCTATTAAATCTACCCTTTCTACGGAAGCAATGACCATTCTCCCTTCACGTTCTGAGATCGCGTCGCCTTCCTTCCCTCATCTCCAGCAGGCTCCACGATATACCCTATCATGGAGGCTACCGAGGAAGCAAATGCAACCAACAGCCATCCCATCGAAGAAGGATTGGTTGCTTTTCGTCACCAGTTTGAATCATTTCAAGCGCATCTAGATTTCGTTGGATCATCTCGTGCTGTTGGGGACATCCTTTCCGCAGAATCTGCCTCAGGTTAGCGTCATTGCGCAGCAACTAATTATCTTGCTAACGTACATGAAAGATCTGGTCCTTGATCTTATTTTGGCCTTGCAGAGCCTTCCGGCCTCTCGTAAACTATATTCGCAGATTAATCCCAAGACTCGCCTTCGTACGGATCTAGTCAGCCTTGCATCTAAATCTTGCTCCAGCGATTTCGACATCAAGTCAACGATCCCTTTGGTGGAACTGGTTGTTAATAACGCGCCTGACGCGGAGATATGGCGTGCCGTGTTCGACCTGATCGCACTCACTCGCCCGAAACAATTAACGCCACCAAATCACTTCGAGAAAGCCGTCTTCGACACGCCGCTTCGACCGAGCTCGGCTTGTCAAAGCGGGACTGAACAGACACATGACGAAGTTGACCAGCGAATACTCGAGGAACTCACAGGGCGCGTCTACTACGATGTCGGGGGCTTCTACGAGCGATACTTCGAAGGCAAACCCTGGACGAACAACGCGAGGGATATCTACGAAGTGTCAAGAGCCCAGTATACAGAGGGTCGCTGGAGCGATTGGCCGCAACCTTCACTTCAAGGCCCTTTTTTTGAGTGGGTTATGAACTTTCAGGACGCTATCTTCAATGGACTTCGCCGCAGATACTACACATCAGCGAACAAAGTGTTGAGAGGCTCGGAGGCTGATCGTAAGCTTGACATTTTCCTCACTCCCGCCGACGCTGTCTTCCAAGACGGCGAGCACGACTGGTCAAATGTTCTTGTTATTGGGGAACACAAACGGAATCCTGACGAGGATGGCTACACAAAAACACTGGTGCAACTGGCGGGCTACGCGCGCGAGGTGTTTGGAAGTCAATCTGATCGGCGATTCGTGCCTGGTTTTACGATTTGCGGGACCCTGATGCGCCTTTGGATGTTTGATAGGTCCGGCCCATACAGCTCGGAGAAGTTCGACATCCACAGAGAGCCAGAGCGATTCGTCAAGGTCATTGCTGGCTATGCGCTGATGTCTGATGCGGAATTGGGTTTGAACACGTTTATCAAGCATGACGGGAACGGCAGGTACATCGTCGCACAACATGAGAGGATCTTTTTGGAGGACAAGCCAATCGCCTCGACAAAAGCGATAGTGTGTAGGGGAACAACATGTTATCGAGGAAGGGGAAGTAATTCAACGGAGTGGGGGTATGTGGTCAAGTTCGCTTGGCCGTCCGACAAAAGGCAACGGGAAGGCACACTGTTGAAGTTGGCCAAGGATAGAAGAGTCACGGGCATTGCTGAGTGGTTCAGTCACGAGAAGATTTCTATTGACGGTGATCCGGACACCGTCGCACATTTACGACGAGACATGCAATTCGGAACGCCACGAAAGCTGTCGAGCAAAGCCTCTTGGGTCAATAGCAGTCTAAAATCCAGTCGGGCATACTCGAAAACAAGTCTCAAAGGAAGTGCGGCCCACTTGATTGGCTTAGGAATCGGCGCAAGTAGCACCACAACTTCTTCCTCTGGGCAGAAAAGAAAAAGAGGTGAAAGACTTGAAGGGGGAAGCAGACTGAAGAGATCCAAATCCGACAGTAGCCACGCCAACGCGGCAAATGTGCATATCAAAGGCCAGCCAGACGCCACCGACGCCCACAGCACTCAAGAGGCTGAGGCCGATAGTCTAGTAGACTGCGAAAGTGGGATGTACGGCAACCGAGTGAACTACTGCTTGGTAACTTCACCAGCTGGACGACCTCTCCACGAATATCGATCCGTCAAAGAGCTTTTGGAGGCGCTACGCGATGCCATCCGAGGTCACAAGTCGCTTCTCGAGGATGGAAAGATTCTTCATCGAGACGTTTCTGAAAACAATATCATTATTGTCGAGGCTACCAAGGAAGGCCAGAAAGGAAGACTAATTGACTTGGACTTAGCAAAGGAGCTGGATAGCATGCCGAGTGGAGCTCGTCACCGAACGGGTACCATGCAGTTCATGGCGATTGAGGTTCTTGAAGGCAAGAAGCACACTTATCGGCACGACCTTGAATCATTCTTATATGTCTTCATGTGGATGTGCATTCGGTATGGTCACGAAGGCGCAGGCGAGTTTCAAGCCTGGCCGAGATCAACGAGGATAATTGGTCTTCGGGATTGGTACACTGGAAATTATTGGCAAATTGCGGGGACCAAACGAGGGGACATGGACAAAAATCGATTTGAGAAGGTTATCTCGGAGTTTGCACCACAGTTCGAGAGCCTGAAACAGTTGGCTCGTGAGCTCCGAAATGTCCTCTTCCCAATTAGGGACGGAGCAATGTTCACAGGAACGTTCCGCGACGACGATATAATGTACGATGGGATGATAAATGCATTCAGCAGAGCGATAGACCGTTTGGAAAAAGGGGAACAGGCAATTGCATAGGCGAGAGGCAGGGGCTGGCCATCAGCATCGTGAGGCGCTCGGTACCTTTGTTTTTGAATTGTATATTTTGGGGGAAGAGTCTGGGGAAACTGTACAATACAATGATACCAGGGATGCCAATGAAAAGCCCCATGTCTGCTTCCAATGTCAACCCCTCCTGATCTATTTCTGCTGCCTCGCCCATACGTCTAATCCCTTATTCGCCTCGCTTTGAACGCCGCTTCCCTCGACCGTACCTGCTCCCGCAATGGGACTGGCCGACAGAGGGATAAGGTCGCTTTCAAATATTCGTTCCGGCAGACACCGAGGGACAAGTAGGCACGGAGAGCTTGAGCTGCTGCCTGTCCACCTGCAGGGAACCCCAATCGCCTCTGGGCCGGACCATGTTCCAGCGTGTACGTATCGCCGGCCCGAGTCCTGCCAGGAAATTTGCAGAAGATCCACTCCCAAGACTTGCCCGCTTTCTCGTATGCCAGCAAGCGCCGCTCGTCTAGGTCTGACCATCGGCTCTGCTTGCTCGCGCTCGAACGCCTTTGCTCAGCTGCGCTCGAGTCTTCATCATCGCCGCTGCTGGGGTCGGGGTCGCTGTTACTTGGATCGCTGTCATCGTCACTGCTGAACAAGTCAGATCCTAGCGATGCAGTAGCCTCAGCGTTCACGGCTTTGCCATGTCAGTGTCGAACACTCGCCGCGCTGTCATGGATACGGCCTGTCTTCGGGGGAATCCCCTTGGTCCTCACAGTGGGTGAGAGCCGGGAAGATGCAAGCCGGCTCAAGTCAATTAACTGGACTATATCTTGCGGTAGTCACTTGACTGTGTGAATATCTACATCCTCAATGTAGCCCATGTTCTCGATGAGTGTGACAAAGCGGCCGAGAGAGAATTCTGGCCTGTCATGACCGACCCTGACTATTGCAGTGAAGGAGTAGAGGTTCGGCGAAGAGTGCGGACGGAATGTAACCTCGGTCATCGTCGGCTGGACGGCTTCGGACGATCGGTCAAGGTTGTAGCAGTCGGACGACATGTCTCTATCCGTGGGGTGCGGTGCAGAAGGCGCCGGCGAAAGCAATCGACGCTTGGGACTGGAGACTGCGCCCGCGCTCGAACCCTGATCAAGTAGGGAGTGAGACTTGGGAGAGCGCCGACGAGGCTTGGAGCGTGGTCTATGTTGGCCGGTAGACCTCTGCTGAAGAGAGCGCCTGCGCTTCTTTTGCATTGGGCTGTCGCAAGATGAGGACGGCCGCTTCCGCTTAGCAGGACGTGATTTCCCATTCTCCGAGTCCGAGTCGGCTTTGTTGTTGAGCTCGTGGTCGCCGTGACTTTTGCTACAGCTCTCCGCCTCGTCATGATTTATCGCTGGCGATGGATCGCGGGAGGGTAGGAGCCGCTGTCGCTCGGCCGGTCTTGGGCTTCCATCCTCCTTGCCGGATAGATGGGGATCACTAACCCTTTCAGCCGTCAGCGCCGCTGCCACATCATTCACCTCCTGCTGCGCCTGGCCGTCATCCTCATCGTTGTTTTCGTCCGCCTCCACCTCCCGTTGCTGTCCCTGCCCCTCATCAAAAGAATCCGTATTGAGTACAGAGGGAACCAGCTCGTGCTCGTGCTCGTCTGCTACGCTTCGACCAGTATGAGGGTGATCCTCCTCACTGAGCTGATTCTCTGGTGATGGTCGGTCTAAGCTGAAGAAGTGCAGCGATATTATTGTCAATGGTTTTTACGAGTGTTATCTTCTTCGAGAATATCAGATTCACTTTTCTTAAGCTCTCGATAAATTCTGAAATCGGTCTAGGTTTTCGATACCTCAAGCCTACATAGCTTGCCTGGCAGTAAACAGTCGGACTAACCGACCGGGACTCCCTCTAGAATAGCATGTGACGAATGTGTTGAAATTATACCACGTATCTTGAATATTTCGACTATCCCTCTGCAGAGAAGGACTTCTCCAATAACTTCCCGGAAACCCATCATCAAACATTCAGAAAGAATGAATCCTCCCAACAGCATCCTACCCCGGCGCTGTTGCAGCTGCCCGCTTCCAATACCGGCTCTGCACAAATGGCATTTTTGTCACCGTGGCATTCCTCCTTTTGCCTCTCACTAAAACACCCACTTCAGTCCCAGCCTTGTGGTGTCCACTCTCCACATACCCCATTGCAATATTCCTTCCTAGCGTCGGACTAGGACAGCCACTTGTCACCTTCCCAATCACCTTTTCTTCTCTTCCCTCGATAGTCCCTAGAATATCAGCTCCTTCTCGTGCCGGCGCTCCATCCACTACCAGCCCCACTCTCCGCCGCGAAACGCCGCCTCCTTCTTTTGCAGGGCGTAATTGGCGTAAGATTACTTCATCGCCGTAGAAACCTCCGTACGTTCGACGATCCTTATGGACGATCCAGCTGAGACCTGCTTCCACGGGTGTGGTGCTGTCATCTATATCATGTCCGTATAAACACATCCCCGCTTCTAGCCTCAAACTATCTCGTGCACCCAAACCCGCTAGACGTAGTTTGTCTGGTCCAGCGCTCTTCAACAGATGATTCGTGAATTCTTCTGTAGAGTTCGGTTTAATTGAGATTTCGAACCCATCTTCACCAGTGTAGCCTCCTCTGCTGATTAGGATTTCAGCAGCACTCGAGGGTAGATTCAAACGAAGCTGTGCGCATTCGCCAAAGTACAGGGACTTTAGGTCTGACTCTTTCTCGTCTTGATGAACGATGCCTCTCAGGGCATTTTGCAGAATATCTGCGCTGAGGGGCCCTTGGAGAGCAACCAAGCCATGACCTTCGAGAACTTCCCAATGTATACCTTCGTCTTGATGAGCCCCAAACTTCTCGAGGTAAGCAAGGTCTTTGTCCCGGCAAGCGGCATTTGTGACGAGGTAGAATTTTTCCCGGCCAACGCGTGTGATGACCGTATCGTCAACTATGCCGCCTGTGCCCGGATGGAGGAGGCAGGAGAGGGTTGAGTGGAAGGGCTTCAGAGCGGCGGTGGATGTAGGGGTGATTTTCTCGAGGAAAGACGAAGCGCCCGGACCAGAAATTTCATGCTGAACCCTATGGGAGGCGTCAGTGGTTGAGGTTCACACACACAATAGCGATTAAGATCATACATGTGCCCTACATCGAATAGACTCGCTTTTTCTCGAGTCCATTTGTGACTTTCACCAACTCCTAAGTCCGGGTATTGGACTGGCATGGAGTAGCCCCCAAAGGAAACCATCTTTCCACCATGGGCAAGATGAAGGTCGTAAAGCGCGGTATGTTTGATAGCTGTCGAACCCGTTGCATTGCTGGATGCATTCCTTCGCCGAGGCAATGGTTTTTTGGGTGCAATTTGAAGAAAAGCACAATGTCTATCATGGCAGTGGATAGTAAAAGGTCTGGAGGTCAGGTTGTTGGCGCGTGAGGCATTGCGAGTGACGCAGATGCTGGACAAGCTCCTCGCTGATTGATCTCGAACTCTCGGGGACTGAATATGCCTCGCAGCAATGCTGAGTGCTTTGCTTCCTTTCATATTTGTATGGTTGAATGAAAGCCAAATAAGAGGCCCTGGGGTTCGGCTCAAGCCGAGGATGACCCACTGCCGTCAACATCCTAATCTCATATACAGCAAGAAAACTTACTGTGTAGGTATATAATGTCGCTGATGCAATAGGTGATATATTTTAGGAGTCATTGGCTGGGGAATCTTTACATCCTACGGCAATAATACGACCTTGTTGTGAATCACAAGGAGCGCACGTTTAACATCACTAGTACAATATTCCTCGATAGAATTGTATGTATTTATGGTACTGAACAATCTTAACCAACCCTACACTAAACCTCCCGAAGCATTGTGCTCGGTTTTCAAAAAGTAGTTACAAGCCGTTGCTCGAACAATCAAACACGCCACGAACCGATCCGGCGGCGTAATCATTCAAAATACTCTGGACAGAAGCCTGCGATAGAATTAGTCACAACAAGTTTCCTCCAGATCGAAAAGCTTACGTAGGTTCCAGCGGTCAACATGAACACCCCAATCAAAATGATGGCAACGTTCAATGCAAACCCAGCAATCCCACGAATGCCTCTTCGTGAAATCCATCCCGCCCCGTAGTCGGCCTTCCGCATTCGCATATAGGCTACACCCCAGAAAATGAACCCGAAGAAAGAGTCGAAAAGCGAACTCATCAGTGAAAGCAAGTCCGAGAAGAACGGAATCACCTCGGCGATAACAAAGGCCACGATCCAGGTCGCTGCAAGGATGCCAGCCCAGGAAGCCCAACCGACCATGGTGTGGTTTCCCTTGTGGCGGGTACCCTCGAAGAGCCTGAAAAAGACGAAACGGGCTGAGACGGAGGCATAGAGGACACCAAGGAAAATCAGTGTCGGAATCATGAAAGAGAAGGAAACCTTTTTAAACAATTCGTTGCCCAAAGATCCAAAGGCGGGAGCCGTGTTGTACTGTGTTCCGGTATAAGCGTAAACGACGGAGCCCACCAAGCTGAAGAGAATGATTTCCGCAATGGTCACGGCCCAAAGAGCCTTGGGGAAGTCATTGGGGTTCTTCATCTCAGCGATGAAGCTAGGAATGGTGATCTGGCCGATGAAGGTGTAGCTAATGTTCAAGAATGCGCTCATACCACTGACGAAGGTGGTGCCTGCAGTTGCGACGATGAGGACAGTCGGCTCACCGACCATACCCACTTTTGGACCTTTGGTGACACCTACGCCAGCGTTGTAATTGTAAGGGTGCTGCTCGATCCCAGCAAAGATGGCCGCCAGGAGAACGGAAACGAACGTAAAGAAGGCAGAAAGCGTTGCCAACTTCGAAAGAGTGTCGAACGTTCTGGGCAAAGAGCATACGAAGCATATGACAGCCATGATGGCAGAGAAGCCAACAGTACACATGCCACCGTTGGTCATTGTATTGAGATACTTGGCGCCAGTCAATACGTGTAAGCCCTGGATATGTCAGATAACGCTGGCGCAAGTGACAGAACTCTTCGTACTTGTATCATAGTATTGTTGAGCAGAAACATAACCGCAGTTGCATACCACACCCACCTCCAGCCATAGAAGAGCATTTGACCAAGGTCGCAGACGTCTCGAACCTCAGGATGGCGGACACAGAACTCCCTGTGAAATTTAGCGAGTGCCGTCTCAAGATTTACAGTGTCGCTTACCAGACGATCAAAGAAGTGTACAAGACGGAAGCAGCAACAACGACCGTTACTATGAGGCCGGGAACCAGACCGAGGACCGAGTACGAATACGGAAATGACATGATTGCCAGGCAAATGTATTCCGCAAAGAGGAGCGCGGCGGTCTATGGTAATTCATCATCAGAAAGTTTCCTCGGGGTGATTCAGAACCGGAAGAGCGCACAGAAGGCGCAAGACGCCTTCAATTGCGCTGTTCTGCGGATTTCCCCTAGAGGATTGATTATTCACCTTTTGCCAGGAACAAGTCCTATATTTGATTGAATTGGTTGACTCCAGCTCCAGCTGCTTCCCCACACTCATCACTGAGTCTTCGTCAGAGTCCGTCAGGGCAGTACCAGCAACACGGCTCATCTTGCGCCCTTTGTGTTCCTCTGTTTTCTCCACGTCATAACCGTAGATACCTGTCTGGAGTCCAGGGTCACGGGGCACAGCAGTGCCATGGGTGTTGTTATTGTCGACGGCCAGGGTTTTCCTTCCTAACGCCATTTTATGCTGCGGATACTCTGTATCGACGGAGTAAAGAAAAAAGGTTGTCGTCCGTCGTCCACGTTCAGCATTAACCACGAGGAATGCGACTGCTTTGGAAAATTCCGAGGCACAAGTTCGAGGGAGTGTCGCTCGAACAAGGGCTGGTGATTTGATACGAAGGACAGTGAGTTTGGAGGTCCTGAAAGGGTTTGTAGGCAATCCACAGCAGCTGAGATAGTGCTCAGAAGTGAACGGGTGGGTAAGGTAAGCAGGAAAAAGGTTGGAGGGGGACCAAAGATGCTGATCTTATATCTTATACGGAATACTATCTGCCCGGGTGGAAGCCCTAGCGGGGGACGCTTGTCTGTTGGAAGCGATCTAAGGATGCGAGGATAAGCCATGAATCCTGTCCGCCTTGCGGTCAATGAATGCATCTCATTCGATGTTGGAAACCCCACATGATTGCATGATTTGCAAGGGCTGTTCAGCGCCCCACTTCCATGGTTTTAATCCACGCAGGCTGAGTAAACACCATCACGCTAGGCGAAGCGAGTAAATCTCGTCATGCAACCCTGTCAAATCATTCCCGTGGTAGGTACTCCGTACGGAATCCTTGTCCAGAAAACATGGAACAAATCGATGCGGCAGTTCGCCATGATGATGCCATAGCAGACGCAAGCGACGGGAACGATACTGACGCAAAAGTGGAAGCATAAGAGCAGACAAAGCAAATCCCTAGATTGTTCACGACTCACGAGCATGTCCACTGTCGACCGAACTTGCCATCACCAACAGCAGCGACGATCCCCAAATTCCCCGCCGCCGAGGTAGCGACATCTCTAGCTTCTTATCATGCAGCTTTTGATAAGAGTAAGACGGTGTTTTCGTTGGACAGTTACGACTTGCTTGTTAAAGGTCTGGGCCCGCAATGGAAGCCCTCAAAGGTACAGTACTCTACCTACCTTGCCTGACCCACTTATTCCGTAATCGGGACCATATCACAATTATGGTCTATCAAATAATATTCAATGTCGTGAATGTCACCATGATCATTGCGACCTCAAGCTTATAAGCCTGATTGACCACTTGTGAGAGCTAGGAGGAGGCCCAGCACTTAGTCCATGTTGGTTGTCTTTCTCATCTCGGAAACGAGGTTTGCTTCAATTTCCAACCATCGAGCTAGTTTGACACTGACACCGCCTGCACCGCCGTCTCATTTCTTTCTAAAGCTATCAATAGCGAAAATCTTCTGATTTTTAGTGTTTGTTGCTACTCATGTCGCGTGTTTCGACCGATCCGTTCGGGAGCACTTGTGCTGCTGTAGTGGGAGTGGAAAGACTGAGAGATTCAACAAATTCGTCCACTTGACCGTCTGGCGTGGCTAGTAGCTTTGTGCGCCCATGCGACTCGTTGGCATGAGGAGAATCGCAATCGTACATATCCAGACCACGGCTCCACCCATGTATAAAGGTGAATTCGTATTCTGGGCCAATAGGACCGCACCTACAAGAGGCGCAACGATACCGAACAAACGACCCCAGAAACTTGCAAGGCCGCAAGCAGTCCCTCGGATTGGGGCCGGAAAAACTTCAGGAGTCCATCCATAAAGCACAGCATTAAACATGCTTTGGAAGAAATACTCCATGGCATTGAATCCAATGTTTGACGCCCTCGAGTTCACGGTTGCGAAAAGGAAGAGTGAAACGCCCATGAGCGCAGATGAGCCGACCATGGCCCACTTACGGCCGACCAGAGGGACTGCGTACATGAGTACGCCAAGGAGGACACCGGGAATACCACACAGGTATATGATACAAAAATCCCTGTAGCTCCCGGAAACGGAGACGTTGATCGAATGACCCTTCTTGATCAGAATCTTTGGTAGAAATGATCCTGGATGATAATTAATACGAAGAAAGACCATTGGCGGTTCCATTACACGAGACTTACCGGCAATACTGAAACCCCAATAATCAAAAATATATGTGATCCAAACCAAAATGGTCAAGCGAGCGATTGTGGAGTTTGCGAACAAGATCTTGTACCTTTCAAACTCCAGCTTGACTTTATCGGCGAAAGAGCTCTTGGATTGCTTCGTCCCTCCACCAAGTACAGGGGAACCTGTAGTCCTGCTACCAATCGATGCATCCTCGTCTGTTAGAGCAACGAATGCTTCCATTGTGACTGAACTCTCGTGGCCGTTGAACCGTGCTATATGTTGCATTACCTTCACCGCTTTTTCATCCTTTCCCCGGTAAAGTAGGAACTTGGGCGATTCCTGGAAGCGGAAAACCACAAATCGCAAGAAGAAAATGAACAGGCAGATAGCACCAAGAGTAAACAGCGTATAACGCCATCCCATGTTGGTGGCCCTCGTACAGCAAGCTTCTCCCGGCGCGACCTTGCTGCAGGCTGGGAGAGGGGTGCCATCCGGCTGGCCACCACATGAGTATTTGGGGACGAGCCCGTATGCAATACCCGAAGCTACTTCTACACCGAGTGGCTGGAAAATTGACAACATTGCCAGCAGGAAGCGACGGTTCTTGGGCAGTCAGAAGTGTGTAAATAAAGTCTCACACGCAACATACCTGTGGCAGGAATTCGAGACATATTGTCGTGTCGATGGGTATATTGCCTCCGATACCAAAGCCAACGAAAGCAGTCAAGACAAGAATTGCACTATAATTTGAAGGTGCACCAAGACAAAGACCAAAAACGGAGGTGATCAACACCGTAAGATTGAAGGCGTACTGCCGGCCTAGGGTAAACGCTCAGTTTGGTCGTTCTATCTTGTAGAGAAGATCAGGCAAGCCAGAGTACCGACCAATCAGATCTACCAACACGCCCCAAACGAAGGCCTATTTCGAATTTACATCAGCCCAAACTTACGGGGCAGCATCTAATTTAGGAAAAAGCTCTTACTCCAGCTGTCAGCCCTGCTGAGAAGGACGTGAATATATCACCATAATGTTTGTCTTCCCGACAATTTCAGTAGGTTCCCATCGGTGACTTGGTGGTACTGACCTGAAAACCCCAACTCGTTCTGCAACGCTGGGGCTACCAGTCCAAATGCTTGAGCATATAATAGATCAATGAAGTAGCCAAATCCGCACAAAAAGAATATGTACCTTAGGTAGCGAACGATAAGCATGCGAGAAAATGCGAGTAGCTCGAACGTCGCCCTACCATTGGTATTTCCCCATGCCCTGAGCATTGAATTCGCGATTTACAAGTAAGGCTTTCTTTTCGTACAAGGTGAGGCCGTCCATCTCTGGATCGTCAAGTACTCCATTACGAAAGGAAGGTCGCCCCTCTGGAGACTCTTGTAAGACACCAATATTGACTGTCTTATCTTCAGCCATTCTCGGACAACGTCGGTTTTGCGTAGTTGTGCCTGGTGAATGTTTGTGGTTTTTCGGAGAACAGAGGACTGAACATTATGGAACACCTCTTGTTATCTATCATTTCCAGTTTGGCCAGCAAACCCTTGTGCCTCCCACTGTCCCACAAGCAGATTGATGACGCTATTGACGAACAGTTTAGCGTTGGCGTATCGCTGCAGCTTCAAGATCGGCCGTGTTGGCTATGTCTGATAGGGCAAGGGATCTCAATTGAATGGCTCCCCATGTTGTACGACGTTTAACGCGCATGCGGGGAATTCTTACGGGTCGAGGGGGATGACCACCAGAGTCACATCTCATTGGCATTTGGGTAAAGTACATCTCTTGCGCAATCAAAGATACAGATCTCGGACGATTGGGGAGCTATTATCTCACCCAGGAACAGTCGCTCCATGTCTGCGTCGCTAAGCCTTGTGAGTCGATGCGATTAAATAAAAGGGATTTGGTAGACTACTGCTGGTTTGCAGGACTACAAGTCAAGGGATAAGGTACGTTTCTTTGGCAGGAGATAGCTTTTCAGCTAAGGTACCTATCTCAGATAACCTGTCAAGTCCGTGCTACGCTCACATCTCCAAGACCTTGAGGCAGGTAATGCAGAGTAAGAATCAGTGCCGCACAACAGTGTTGCAATCATTGGGTGTCAAATCCAACGTCCTAGGAACGATTAACTTATATCTAGAGTTCAAACCAGGGATTAGCAAGTTGCCCTATTTTGGGCATTTAGATAGCCGTGTTGATTCTGAGACATCATGTCGAAAGATTTTGTGACTTGTTGGACGTCGAAGCTACAGAAGTGCTATGCCATGCGCCTTCGTAATACAACAGATGCTCCTGGTCAGTTCTAGTGAACACAATCCGCCTGACAGCCCTACGCCGCCTCGATGTTGCCCCTCTCCGACACGTACAACCCATCCAAGAACTATAGGATCCCCCATATTAGCGTTCATATGACACTGAGCGAGCATTGGACATACCTTTCGGATATCCTTATTCCTTACCCGGCAGACTTGTTGGATGTCGGCCGCGCTTTGCGAGACATCCTCCAACGAGTTTCCGGTGAGTTGTAGCTCATCCTTTTGGTTCTTCGATATCTCCACGTCTACGCCTGGTCGCATTGTGACTTTTCGAACGATCTTCTCGCCGATAAAGTTACTATGCTCGTAGCACATGTCAGCCCACGATTTCTCCAACCCTCGGAGACTGGTAAAGCCCCCGTATCCTCGCATACCGGATATCAACTTCAAAGAGGCCGGTCTCAGAGTTCTTCTCAAGGTTGACGTTTATAGGGAAATGGGCGTAAACGTAGCGCATCTTGTACTTAAAACCCTTCACAACACCGATGATCAAGTTGTTGATCAAAGTCTTCACAGTTCGCAGTGTAGCGACATTCTTGCGGGCGCCGTGGTGTAGTTCGATGTTGACGAGGTTCTTTGCAGGGTGGGAGAAGCAGACGGAAAGATGTGACATGTCTTTTACGAGCTTGCCTACTAGATGTCAGAGAGCAGAGAAGCTTTTTTCAGTGTGAGACAAACCTCGTGGACCCTCCACAGTGACAACCCTAGATTTGATGTGGACCTTGACTGCACAAATTTTCAGTAACTGTCTCCTTGCACTCCGTAAACAAGTCTGCCGCATGCCAGGGCTTCTTTACGACGAGACCGTTGATCCACACCCACCAAGGGCACCTAGACACAACTTACCATTTTCGGGGATTTCCAGGGACTCCTGAGTGTGTATGTACCTCATACTGGCGGTTTATCGTGGTGGATTGCCGATGCGTGTTGTCTGTAAATCTATAAACCTTGGTGCGCTTCGCTTAGGTGCGGGTTTCTCGCTTAATTCCTTGTCGCCTAATAGGGTTAGTAGTAAACGACACCTCTTAGAAGTTCTCTACTTCTGCGCAGTAATATCCTTTGTGATAATAATGTACTTGTAGGGAGACTTCACCTACCCTACCTTGTTCAAACTTACGCTGACAAGGCCATGCAGTATATTCGCTCGCCTTATCGCTAATTTCCATGCCTTTTAAAGAAGTTTAGGCCCACGAAGGTGCACTTTTGAGGCATTCATGCAAAGGATGCCGCTTCTTTTCGTTCAAAGAGAGATCTTTCGGTTTTTAGCAGCATCTGTACACATTGCTTTTAGATGACCACATCTGTTGTTCGCTCCTTACCCTCCATACGTTATAATTTCTCGGTTCATGATTTGTCTGTCACTCTAGTTCTAACCGACACCACACCGTCGTTTTCGAGAATACTGTCGGACCGACTTGGCTTTTCCCAGCACATATGTTCCACCTCGGCGGCTGCAATCCATGCCTTCTTATTTGTCTTCTTGCTACAAGCCTTTCAGCCCTCCTGCGTCTACTCCAGAAGAACCGGTTAATCCTACCAAAAAGAATACTATGAGTGTAAAGATTTGCTGGATTTTGTCCTTTACCCATGACTCTTTGTCCTCCGGTCTATCCGTCAACAAGTGAATTTGTACCTGGGATAGCTGAAGCCTACAATCAACATTGTCAACTCATCGTCCGATCATAGCTGAGTAGCTACATTACGAAGTTGCTGAGGAGCTGAAGACATTGTTTGGCCTATTGAAGGTAGTATGTTTTAAAAGACCTTTGATTGCCCTGATATAATTTGTCTGGAAGTGTTACAACTGGGACAAATACAATTGTTATGGTTTTGAGGTAGAAGTGGACAGTTCGGTAATTGAGAAATCTTCGTGGGTTTTGAGCGAAATATTTCATCGAAAATCTAACTGGAAATAGCCTTACTAGAAGGGCTCGAGCGAATTCAGAATAGAGGACGGTGGTGGACGTTGTAAAGAAGTTACCTCAATCGAAAAGACCTTTGAGTTTTGCCCTCAACCTAAATCTCTGAAAGGAATGGGACCTATCATGCAGTTGCAGAAGATAATTTCCAGGAAGTGCATTTGGATTCTCTATTTCGAATGGCCATCGCTCTGTGCCGCTGTTACTTCTAGGATACTGGGGAAATAGCCCAGCGTCACTGAAGGTATCTATTGCTAAACCTATGAGGCATAATCACATAAACCGTTTTATTCAGATGATTCGATTATGATGCTTTGCTCCAGGACTTTGTAAGCTTTATTATAGGGATTTATGTATGATAGCATCAAGCGTTCAGGCTTCTTATCTTCCATGATCAAAACGCCATTTCGCTATGCCATCGTCTCTACAAATAGATATCCATCATCTGTCAACTCCTTCCACTAATTAGTCTGCATCTTCTCCCCCTGATCTTCTTGTTCCTTTTCCTCCACACTGCCCCTCACCCCCCTCAAAAACGCCTCCACAGCCTCCCCATCCCCAACAGGCATCCCTCCTCTCCTCGTAAACCCTCCATTTTTCACCTTCACCCCCAATGCATCGCTAATACTAGGTAATCCCCCATCCCTAAGTGCCTGCGTCAAACTCCCCAGGCTCTGGCTGAATTGTGGCGAGCGAAGCACCTTCTTTAAGATATCTTTCTTTTGATCGAGGCTTAAGGCTTCGAGGGCAGCGGCAGCGGTCTCGGGTTTCAAGTCGACGGATGAGATGTCGTCGGCCTCTTGGCTTAGGAGAAGGAGGGTGGGAGGGAGATAGGAGAGGAGAGAGTCGATGGACTTGGGGGGCAGTGATTCCACGACAGGGATGGTGGTTGAAGTGGGAAGGAGGTCAGGTAGAGTGGTGAATGGTTTAGATTGGGCTTGTGCTTGCGGGTTGGTGAGCGCTTGGTTGCCCTGCATTGACCGGAGGAAGTTCTGGACCGCTGCTGCGGCGTCGCTGGACGGTACAGCTGCACTATCAAGTACGCGTTAGCCATGCTCAGTGTAGGCGTTCTCAATTCATCGAGCACACATTTGAAACGCTTAAGAGCATTCAATCAACCCCGAAGCTTTGCATTTCCTTCAGTACATTTATCGCAACCTTTGTCGGAGCCCGTCATCCGCCGAGAGCACACTCCACAACGCCGCTGGTCATCCACCCAAAGCAAGACACCTTCAGATATGTCTCGAAACAGTCAGAATAACTGGAAATTAACACCTACGCTCGTCCGCCATCTGCACCTCCTTCCCTAGGTCCCTCACCCTCCTCTTCAGGATTTCCCATAAAAGGATCTCCACTAGCGATATTCTCCTGTACATCACCTCCTCCAGGCCTTACATCTTCCATCCGATCATCCTCACGATCATGGGCCCCTTGATTGTCGTTCACATTCGCAATTTCCTCTTGCACATTGACCTCATCCCCCTGTAACAACCGATCCACAATCTGTCCAATTTTCAAGTCCCGTGGACTGAACCAAGCCGGATCTCCTTGTGCATGCTGGCTTTTGGACTGTAGCCAGAAGAGATGACGAATGCTGCTGGACTGGAATTTCAGAACAAACACTCTGCCATTCGTGGGAGATTTTGAGTTTGAATCTGGCTCGCTACGCTCGTATGGAATAAATCGGCCGTCGGCGGGAACCATGATGAGCTCAAGCTCAGGGCTGCTCAGGGAGGCCGGTCGGGGACGCCAGCAGAAATGCATGAGTTCATCTTCTTCGAAAAGATAGAGGTAACCGGGTGTTGGCTTCGGAGTGAATTTTGGAGTAGTTGAGGTGGTCTGGCACTTGTTAGTCGTGAAAGTCATTGCAAGCTGTTTTCCATGTATTTGAGCTATTATTCAGTTGGGAAGGCTAAGACTTACATCGACATCACAAATACCAGCTTTAAAGGTTATGATGGGTGAGATTGACATGGTAGCAGTTCAGGTAGCTACCGCTTAAGGTGGTATGCTTAGAACAAGGTAAGCTGTTGGTTTACCTTGGGCAGAATTGCGATTGACAACAATTACATGTCGTTGCTTGCAAGGGCTTCAAAGAGCTCAAAGTCCATTACATAATCAGCCGAATCCATGCTAGTGCCCGCTAAGCGAAAACTCCCACAAAACCTTAGGGCTCATCTATCAACCACCGAACCCACCATTACCTGTCTACAGCAAGTCGACGGCTACCCTTCTACTATTCATAGCAATCGTTCCCGCAGACGCCATGTCTGCAAAGCAAGATTCGAGTAAGCCTACAGGGCAGACGAAGAAATTCGGCAAGGGCGAGCGAGAAATACCTCACCACTCACAAAAGGCGAAGAAGTACTATCCTGCGGAGGATGAGTACAAGCCCAAGAAGGTATGTTGATAAGTCATAATGACTGGCCCTATGGTTTCCGTGACCTGCTTAGAGCTTGAGTGGCCGTGGTGGGTTGCGCGACGAAGGCCGATCAGCTTGCGAACAATTCGAGTCACAACAAGATTCGAATTACTAAAAAAACTGCTACTAATCCTCTATTTCATCAGGTTCGCAAATCCATCCACCCCGCCAAACCCCGCGCCACCCTCCAACCTGGTACCGTCCTCATCCTCCTCGCAGGCCGCTTCCGCGGCAAGCGCGTCATTCTCCTCAAGCACCTCCCTCAAGGTGTCCTCCTCATTACCGGTCCCTTCAAAGTCAACGGCGTGCCGCTCCGGAGAGTAAACGCCCGGTATGTGATTGCCACGAGCGCGAAGGTGGAGCTGAAGGGAATTGATGAGAAGGTGGTTCAGAAGGTTGGAAATGAGGGGTATTTTACGAGAGAGAAGAAAGGAGAGAAGAGTGGAGAGGAAGCTTTTTTTAAGCAGGGAGAGAAGCCAGAGGTCAGTACATAAGGCGAAGTGCCTGGGATGAGGTTGGCTGACTTACATTCTACTGCAGAAGAAGAAGGTTGCTAGTGTACGCGCGAGCGATCAGAAGGCTGTTGACAAGTCGCTGTTGGCGAATATCAAGAAAGAGCCGCATCTCTTCGAGTACCTTCGAAGCACGTTTAGTTTACGCAGGGGAGACAGACCACACGAGATGAAGTGGTAGACAGGGGTCCAGGGTAGTTTACGGAGGTGTGAATGGGGATCAGGGACGGTGCTTGTTACTGATGGCTGGATTTGTTTGTACGTGGAGGGACGGACCGCATTTCCGATATGGCCTAATTGGCGGCAAGTCTTTCTGTATCAAGCTTCAACAAGAACCACATCACAATCACCTGATTTCATTCGGTAATGATTAACCAAGCAGAGTCACTCCATCTCTACAGTGGTATCTGCATGTGGTTCTACATACTAAATAAGAAAGTAAGCCACTCGGCGCTGAACATCCATCAATTACACGTTCCACCGAGAGAAAAGAAGAGGAAACATCAGCAAGGGATGACAAGGGTATCACAAAAGAGATCATCGGAAGTGATGAAAAGGGTATCTTGAAATGTGGGCACATTCTACTCGCGAATTCGAGTCCCAAATTCTTAATCTTCCCTCGACTTCTTCGTCCTTCTCCCAGCCGCTCTTGCCCTTCCCTTCACTTTCTGAGCCACTTGCTTGTTCTCTGCTTCGTCCCGAATGTCCTCTATCACATCCTCTCCAAGACCCGTCCCCATGACCAGATCCATCAACCCAAAGCATCCAAAATTCCCCTTTCCTCCACCCATCAGATGTCGTTCCTGCCTTCTTGCAATCCCGCCTAGAATAAACGCACTAGGTAGCATGTTGTACCCACTGTAAGCGAAGGTCTCTTCAAGAGATATGATGGCGAGGTAGAGATGGTACGTGAGGAGATGGAAGTGGAAGAAGACAGCGGGAAGGTAGGAGGGGAGGAAGACGTGGATGATGTAGGGGAGGGGGTGGTCGTAGTTTGCGATTAGGGAGTATGGGGCTGAGACAGAGTGTTGCCAAGCCAGGTGCTGGTTGTGGATGGGGGAGGAGGGGTTGTGGAGGGCGTAACGGTGGAATAAGTAGGCAAGTATCTGAAGCGCGATGTGAATTAGCGCAGATGGCTTGGGTGTGATTCTTGATGGACATACCTCGCGCAGGAGCAATCCCCGGAGCAGGTCAACCCCGACTCCCCAGGGCATTGGAATGGCATGGGTCACCTTCAGGGCGCTCCGCGTGTGGAGGACCTCGGTCAGAAGGATTTCAATGCCTGCCTGCAATGCAATCCCCAGTAAGATATTTCCCAGGCTAACCAGTGTGATCTTCCACCATCGGCCTTTGATACCCCCATGCTCTTCCCTCAACGGCAACGCATCATCACCGTGCTCCTTGATTTTGACAGCTAAAGATGGCACCGCGCTATCGAAGAGCAGGAAGCCAATCGACGGCAGAATGCAGAACAAACTACGGATCGCGAGTGTACCAATAAGCTCAACTTTGAGAGGCGAATGTGAAAGGATGAGGGTGGTCCATGTTAAGTAAAAGAGCAGTAGGTTCAGCGAAGTCGAATATGATGAGAAGAAAGGTACAAGCAGAAAGCCAACGGTTGGGACTGAATGTAGGATATCAATGGGCTTCTTTACAAGATCGTAAGGGTAGCGAACTGATAGCCAGACGCGGTCCAGCAGCGATGGCTGTGGAACTCGTAAGAGAGCTCGGTCAAGCCACGTAGGCTGTGAGGACTGAAATATATTCATTGTGATTGCTAAGTACAGTAGTTTCGAAGGAAAGATACAATAATGTGAAACGGTTCAAGGCTGAGAAGAGTTGGACGAGAGCGATGTTACAGGCTCCGGGGCCCGCATTAGAGCTAGGCAAACACTGACCAATGAGAAGCTGTTTCGATAATGGGATGCCACCATGGCCCACCAATCCCCCTGATGAAATATAAATTGAGATATGAGAAGAGTTCTGGACGAAAGAATAGTTCCCTGATCAAAGACGACAACTAGAGGGGCAGTTTGGATTCCACCCTGCGCGTTTTGTAGAACTTGTCAGCGGTCAATGAGCCAAGACCCAGAAACTCATCCGAGGACATTGCCAAAAAAAAAAGGCTTGATGGGGTCGATCTTCCTTTGGAGGCAGGTTTTAGTTTTTCGGTAGATTGATGTTGTTTATAGGTATAATATAAAATGATAATATCAACGTGGAAGTACTGTATCTGTCGTAAGAAGAAATGGGTCACTCTTTGATAAGGTGCCCACTAACGAAGTCCTACCCGCTGTCAATTATCGTGGCGCTCCATCCCTGTGTCGTATCACCTCTGCCGAATACTGTGTACTGCTGGATCAGGCATTATTGATCTCGTGAGCAACGCCCATTGCGATACTACTGCGCTTTGATGAGGGACAGGATTCATCCCCGACTCGGCCCTTAGATGCCTTATTGGGGCCGTGCTCTAGAGGCAGCCGCCCTGCAGAAGTGAGACCGCGAACTTGCCCAAAAAGAAACATCATCCCCTTTACATTCCGTCCTCCGATATGCCCTCCACCACGATGACGGACTCTTCCCCTGTTATCCCTTTGCGGACCTCCCTGCGCCCGAGAGAACAGTATCGACGTTCATTACCTTCCTCTACTATTACGGCGCCCCGCCGGTCGGCGAACCGTGTAACTATCCAACCTGCCTCAACCGAAGTCATATCGTCCCTAATAGAGACCCTTTCCGCTATATCAACTCCAGCCGAGCATCATTTCGAAAACTTGCCCCGCATAACCGCCTCAGTATCCACCCCTTCCTCACCGCGCTACAACAAATCACATGGTCCTTTTGGTGGCTACGTACATCGGTCAGGTCCCGACCCTGGCTTTGGGATGGACTATGGCGTGCAAAAGAAACCCCGTGAATCGGCCGAAGACTTCTTCCTGCACCCGGACGATGTGGCGCATCCACCAGTAGTACCTACTTCACCAGGTCAAAGCTTTTTCAAATCCCATTTTCGAAACGTCTCGTGGGGTTCGCAGACCCACGCCGAACGTGATCCGCAGCAGGAATACAGCATTGGGAATCTCAGCATTGAGCCAGGTCCCCAGCAATCAGAAACAAGCATTGCATCGACCGCGAGTGGTGGCAAGAAGAGCATAAAGACTTATAAGACTCTAGGTTTTAGAAGTTCTAAAGACCGAATGAGTGATGGGAATAGACTAGGAGGCAGAATGAAATCTCGCGAACATTTGCCTGATGCAGAAAACCAAAATCCAAACCTTGAGGGGACGTCTTCGCCAGATCCATTGATGATATTTGAAAGCCAGAACAGCGAAAATCTCGATCTGGAGACTCTACGTTTCTCCGCGCGAGGATCATCGGCTCATTCTTCGATCTACACTACAAATCAGCATCCGAAATCTCCGCGCGTCTCCGCACGAGCTTCTTCGGCCCATTCTTCCATCCATGCTACAAACCAGGAGGCCAACAGACCAGGTGATAGTCCAGATATTGTAGGCAGTGGGCTGAAAATCCCTACCAGAGATTCTTCGGTCCGACACAGCCATGGTTCGAGCCCGTCCAGACGGAAACGGAGATCCCACGTCCAGCCAGATATCGGGAGACTGGTTTTGGATGATAGCCCTGACTTGTCCAAGACAGAGTCTCATAAATTTCCTGATGATTCCGTTGAGGACGATGTTTCACGCAGGATAAGGGAGCTGAAGGAGCAGAAAAGAAGGAGAGAAAGCCCGCTCACAGTAACCACTGAAGATTCTCGATCACCTTCAAGCAGTCGCCAAGGAAAATACGATCGATCACCATTGAGACAGACCAATAACTTGACAACTAATGCAAAGGACGAGCCTCAAAACTCCCCAGCAAAGCGTATGAAGCAAGCATGTTCCAACGAAGATTACGAAAATAGCGCACCTTCTCCAGTGGTTGATCAGAGGATCAACCGAATTAGCGGAGCTCGAGCGAGTTCACAAGGCTGCAAGCCTCGTGAAGCAAAGAACAGTTCCCTGCTTAAACCCACCGTGGAAATTCAACGAACGCGGAGTAAACCACCACAGAGAAGTAATTCTCGCCTACTGAAGAGATCTACAAGCCCAACGACTGCCGAGAAGCACCGGAGGACATTCTCAAATCCACTGGCAGCTGAGGATCGATCATCGAGTCTAGATTCCATAGACGACGGTGTGTATGACTACCTGTCCTCTCCAAGGCTGTCCCAGAAGATAGAACATCCAACGACTGGGCGTGTCATCTCCTTTTCCGAGGTTGGTGATCCCAACGGTCTGGCTGTCTTTTGCTGCGTTGGAATGGGCTTGACCAGGTACATCACCGCTTTCTACGATGAATTAGCGTTGACCTTAAAGCTTCGGCTCATCACACCTGATCGCCCAGGCGTTGGGGCCAGCGAGCCTCACGTCGATGGGACCGATCAGCCCTTGCGATGGCCAGATGATGTACTCGCTATCTGTCAGCATCTCAAACTTTCCAAGTTCTCAATTCTGGCTCATTCCGCGGGCGCCATTTACGCCTTGGCAACGGCGCTCCGCATGCCACAGCACATCCGTGGCCGAGTCCACCTCTTAGCGCCCTGGATCCCTCCATCTCAGATGTCTGTCATTGGGACCCAGCAAGATTCTCTACCCGTTAGTGCTATGCCTTATTCCCAGCGTTTCCTTCGTTCTTTGCCCACTACCTTTCTGAAAGCCGCCAATTCCAATTTCTTCAGTACCACGAGTGCCAGCATTACCACGAGTTTGCCCAAGTCGCCACGGCGCTCGAGGCGTAAGAGCATGCCAACGGAGGCCCCAGAAATCACAAATGCCAGTCGACGTGAATACTCCAAGCCGACGAAAGTGCAAGAACTCAAATACGATCGGGGTTCATTTGCGCAAGACATGGCCATTTCAGACGACTCTGACTTAGGTCCATCAATGATTGACCCGGAGGCCGAGAAAGAACGCCAATCAGATTATGACACACGACTGACGGAAGCCATCTGGGCTGCGGCCACCACAAATGCCAATCCAGCGGTTGATCTCCTGGTCTGTTTGGAACGGCGGCAGTCCATCGGCTTTAGATACGTCGACATTACACGCTCGGTTGTAATTCACCACGGCAGCAAAGACACTAGGGTCCCTGTAGAGAATGCTAAATGGCTTGGCAAGACAATGCGAAGATGCGAGGTTCGAGTACTGGATGGGGAAGGCCATGGTCTTATGGCAAGTGCGGGCGTGATGGGCAGTGTGCTGATGGAGATGGCACGGGAGTGGGAGGATTGGATTACGCTTGTCCAGGGGAAGGGAGGTTTGGAAAGGGCTCGTTTGGATAGGAGAGTGACATCTGCTGTGTAAGCATCTAACGTGAAGCTAGGGGTCGATGATTTCTTTGCGATGTTGATGTATAGGATGGATGATACCAGGTCAAAAGGCCATTATTTCTCTATAGATTGTGTAGCGACTTGATCTTGGACAGTAATCATAATACTTAATAACTTATCGTGGCAGAAGTGATATATCGTGCTGAAACTGTGCTTGAAACTAAGGTGCCTTACCTTACCTTAGCACCTTAGGTACCTTTTACGAGTAGGGTACCTGTTTAGAAATTCACGTGATATGGAGCGTAGGGCTGGCGCGCCTAAGCTTATTCCGAACATCAATCGTAAGGTAAAAACGGACGCGATTTAGGAACGGAATTCAAAGTCGCAGCATAGTATCCCTTTTGCGCCGGCACCGTCCAACACGGTGGAGGTCCTTTGCTTTCAACGCGCTCCCGGTTGCTTTGAGGCGCGCTTCGCTGCTCTTCTGCAAATGTGGAGAATATTCCTCTGCGCCACGGAGTAACATGTTATCAAGCAAAACTGCATCGCAAGTTCCGTGTTCCTTCTTTCGATTCTACTCTTAGGGCAAGGCATTAGCCGCCATGACCACCCAGACGACTCCGCAAGCGTTTATAAGTAGCTATGCTCCTCGACTACGAGCGTATGCCAACTCACTTCTCACACCTGTCATTCCACCCACGACCGCTCAAAATGCTCCTCTGTCACGAACAACTAAACGAGGCACTATCGCTATCAACTATGCTGAGAATGAATATGATGATGATGACTTTGAGGACAGTGAGGGACCAAGGCGACCAACGGGTTTGCGAAGCAGACGAGAAGACCCAAATCAGGGGAAGGAAGGGCTTGCTGATAAGCTGGGAAAAGAGTTGACTGCGCCCGTCGATGTTCAAGGGATATGGAGAGATTGGATGGGAAAGCCGAAATTGGTGAGGTGAGGGTACAAAGTTTTCAAAGCACGCAGGACCGCGTTAATGTGGTTCCATTGCAGGACAGACAAGCAACTTCATGCGCAAACGACGCTACCTCTGACGCTCATACCAATTCGGATCGACCTTGATATCCCCTCGTTCGTCCCTCATCCTGCCCTGCCACTTCCAACGGATATCCACAACTACCAGATCAACACGAACCACCCTGCCTATAAAACACCCGACCCGACTCCACCTTACCGGCTAAAGGACGTTTTCTTATGGAATCTACACGAGACACTCATAACCCCGGACCAGTTCGCCAACATCCTCATCAACGATCTAGATCTTCCGAATACTGGTGGCCTAGCCGTCCAGGTTGCAACTCAGATTCGAACGCAACTAGAAGAATATGCAGGAGTTGCGTTACACCCGTTATTCCATTCAACGAGCACTACTGCCACCAATGGTGCCGTGGTCAAGACGATTCAAGCGGGTAGCTCAAGAGACCAATCGGCGACTCCGGTGGGGGCAGGCTCGCGCACACCTCTGGCAAACGGCAATGACAGAACCAGCGTTATGAACGGAAACGCCTTGACGCCTTCCGCGACCGATGGAATAACTGCTTCAGCCTCGCAGCACCCAGCATCTGCCTCCGATGAGTATAATCCTGATGACACGTACCGCTGCATCGTTACCCTTAACATTCACCTTCAGAACAAGCTCTTTACGGACAAGTTCGAGTGGTCGTTGCTGCATCCGCCTGGTGTAGCGGAACGATTCGCCAAACAGACTTGTGCGGATATGAGTCTTTCCGGAGAATGGATACCAACCATGACACATGCCATCTACGAAGCGGTCCTTCGGCTCAAGAAAGAAGCATGCGAAAGTGGTGGTCTGGTAGGTGGTAACGGCTATGGAATAGCCAACGATGCTTTGGACGGCCAGGAAGCTGGATGGAGATACGACAACGAGCATCTAGCGGATGAATGGGAACCGAAGATTGAAAGGCTTTCGAAGGAAGAAATTGAGAAGAGAGAAGGAGATAGGGAGAGGCAGATAAGGAGACTACGGAGGGAGACCGCCAGATTTTCTTCGACGACTAACATGGTTGGGGGCATGCCAACGTCGAGTGGGTACTTTGATCAACCGGAGAGTTCAGAGACGCCGATGGGGAGAGGTGAGAGGAGTAAGAGGAAGAGGAGATTCAGGAGTTTGAGTCCTTTGGCGAGAAGTGGTACCCCGGGTGCAAGGGGAACGCCTGATACGGGTGCGGCTGGGTATGGTGGTGGTGGAGCCTTGAATGATTGGTATGTCATGCTGTCCGTCGTATTGGGAGTGCTACTAAAGATGATGGCAGGGAGAGGCAAACGTGGAGATGTTCACACTGCGCAGTGCATGGATCTGCTGTTTGGGCTGTTCGAGATGGGCCTAACGGACCAAGGGTAAGACATAGGTTCAGCGCCTCTGGAGTGTACTGCTAAAAATCTACAGTCACTGTGCAACAACTGCGGTCTTACCTACGAGCGCGATAAACGTCTGCCGCCATGGGCGAAAAACATGCACATTCTGGAATTTCCTCTCGGCGCACGGTGATTGGTTTTAGTCTGGGATGCAAAAAACTTTCGACGTTTGGCGGTATTCCCCCAAGGTCTGAGGATTGGTGAGATTACGGCATATGGGCGGCGTTCCACGGAAATTTTCGGTTGAGAGCGTACTATGATATTTGTACTATAGCTCTGGGTTCTGTGGAGCAGAGCAAGATAAGAATTGATTTTGAAGCTAATGATGTTTTCCGCCATCTCCCATTCTTCTTCTCGTCAGAACGACTGCTTTCAGGCCAGCCCTCAAGCCTTTAAGCAGCGGTCTGGTAACCCTCCAAGCAAGCGCTCAAGCCAAGGCTCAAGCCATATAGCTCAAAAGGCGTCCTCGCCTTTGCCTCCATCTCCGAACATCTTCTGCCATGCTGTGGTCATCCATCCCAGTGACGACCGATCCAAGCTTCGGTTCCATCACCAGACAACCTTTTTGTTCGACGGCATCTCGGCCGGCTCCTGTTCGTCGTGTCAGCATACCGACCAAATCCCTATCACCGCTGAATGCAACATACCGACCCCGCTCGTCTTTTTCTACCCGCCTCCTCCCCCTCTCCCTGTCCGCTACTATCCATCCTGTTGGAGCCTTCTTTGCCCCCCGCCGGTCCCTGTTTACCCACAGAAAGCACGACGTTCTTGCAGCCTCGGATTTCCACCCCCGCTGCTACCTTCACTTCGATCTTTCGATCGCTCTCATTGACACCCGTGCCCTTCATTGCTACCGTCATGAGTCCTGCAATTCGTTCGGCGGAGGGGAGGTGGATTGTGTTGCCGTGGCCCATGATGCGGGTAGTGGCGTCAATTGAAATGGTCATAGGAAGCTGTGGAGGAGATTCGTCTGGGGACATGGCGAGATTATTGGTGGATTGTGGTAGACTGGAGGACAGAAGAGCGGCGACAAGGAGTCTGGCACTTTGCTCTGTGTAGAGGCTGGGCGTGGACGGGGAAGGCGGGGCAATCATGGTTGAATGATTGAGGTTATTGTGGAGTGAGGTGAGGTGAGTTCAGGTAATCTGAAAAAAAGGTAACTCAATGACGGAGACTGAGAATCTGTCAATAGAGCAGATGGGATGCTAGAGAGATATTGTAGAGAACTAGATGAACTGATTGATGGAGAAAGAGTAGAGTAATTCGGAGCGAGAGTGGGGAAGGGTGGCTGTGTGTAAAGACGAAGGACAATGAATAGTAGGGCCAGCTCATTTCTCAGCGCATGATTTTCGCTTACTATTGTTGTTCAATAAGACGGTGAAATAGAGTATACTGTACCTGACTGTTTTTCTCAATAGGCCTCGCTTACTATTGTTGTCTGTTTAGGGAAGAGGCCACTCACTCCCTTGATGCTTCTTTCTTTAGCCACGAATCGAGCAATACTAATACATAGGACTCTTTACTGGTGGGCCTTTTATGGTCGTCCCCATTTTGGTGTTGTGCGTAGGAACCTTTGCTATCATGCAAGTTGCAACTGTGTCCGCTCCATCACCACCGCACCAGCAGGCCAAACCTTGCCTGGCGATCCACGTTCAACCACTGAATTCAATCTTCCAAAATGATACTCGTAAGGATTTTGAGTTCTCTATCAAGCCATGAGCGGCATCTGCCATGAGGACTCGGCATCGTCATCGTTGCTTCCTTTGATGGTTGTTCAACAACTTTACTCTCTACTTAGTATCAGATCATCCTCGTTCTCGTCCTCGGTCGTTCCTGCCAAGAGTGCGGGGGGACCCTTGATCGAATTCAGCCCTAGTGCCCTGGATAAGGCACGGCCGAGCCACGCGAGCCTTCTTCAAGGCTGTACGAAAAGTAGGTAAGGTATCTTGTTTGGTAATCAATCCAATTGACCCAGAGAGATCATCTGATATACCAATAGTACCTAACTCTTCCCCCCCCTATTACTCCGTAACTTTATCACCACGACTCGATTGTTTTGCGTGATATACGCTTCGAACTGCTCTGCTATCGCTGTCAGACTTCTCTTCGCTGCATTCTCTATAGCTGTAGCTTACTTGTTCGGTTACCCTTTTCAAACAGCCCCCAATACCTGCTTGCCGCAATTCGGTCTACTGCTCTCCTCGCAAATAGCGAAACCTCACTAGCAACCACGCCGGACGACTTAATTGGGGCCGAGTCCTGCTTGACACGACCTCAACTGTTTGAGAGCAGTCCCTTCTACGCATTGCAGAACCCTTTCGATTCATGCGCCCTTGAGCGCATTATTCCACTGTGAACATGCCTTCAACACGCCGAGTCAAAGTGCTGGGCATAGCACTTGCCCTCTTCATTTTCATGATCTTCTTTTTCACTGTACGTTTCTCTCCTTCTTCTCCTCGCGATTCCTCTGATAGCTTCCCAGATAACCCCAATGCTGACTTCAAACTCCGCCCCCACAGAACGACGTTCGCCGCTCCAAATCCCAAGACTTCTACTCCACCACTGTCGCTGCCCTTCACAGACAAGAAGCCTCCGATCAAGAAGTTTCCAAGAAACTCGATGCCGCAAAGCACGAAGCGGCGCAAGTAGCCGGCGAGCAAGGCGCCCAAAAACCCATGTCTCCTGGGGACACAAAGCCTGAAGCTCCTGTTCCTAAGGTGTCGGACGAAGCATCCACCGGGGAGAAGAGTGTAGCAGGTAGGAAAAAGATGAAGGGCGGAGAGAAGTGGGATATGGCGACGGGCAAGGAGGCGGCGACGGAGGAGAAGAACAAGGAGGGGAAGAAAGATGAAGCAGAAACGAAGGAGGATCATGAGGTCGAGGTCGAACTCAACAGCATACTAAAAAAGGGACCGAGTGAGTCCGTCCTTTGCAAAATATGCGCTTGTTGTTAAGCCAGCAACACCATAAAACTGATACGGCCCACACCGCTCAGTCATCATTTTCTCCAAATCCTACTGCCCCTATTCTCGCAAAGCCAAGTCTATCCTACTCGAGAAATACACGATCGTCCCCGCCCCCTTCGTCGTCGAGCTGGACAACCACCCTTTAGGCCCCCAGCTGCAAAAACATTTGGAGAAAAGTACGGGGAGGAGGACGGTGCCGAATGTGCTGATTAATGGGAAGAGCATCGGCGGCGGGGATGACGTGGAGGCGCTGGATGTGAAAGGGGAGCTCGTGGAGAAAGTTAGAGGAATGGGAGGAAAGAGGATTATGGAGGCGAAGTTGACCAATGCTTGACCAAGAGATGAATGGAACGTAGGGCAGGCAATGGGGTGGGCGTTAATGGGATGGAATAGTCGGGGTTTGGATGGGTGGCATGAACACCGGTGGCTTTGATATCGGATGGCCCGGAGTGTGTGGGTTTCTGTTCGAGTAGCAAGAGCGTAGGGGCCGGGGTTGGCGATTGTATGATTGGATACCCATCTTGCCGATGTTTTGACGGCGGACAGTGGATTCCTTACTTTTCTCTCCTGCATGTCGTCTATTCCCCAAGCAATCTAGGTTGGGTTTTCCTATAGACACCGGACGTATATATAACTCTCGAAGCAGGAAGACAGTGCTAACCCGGTAATTGGATGGAGCATGTGTCTTGGTAGCTGGATAATGTACTCTTCCAATGCTCTCTTCCCTGCCGGAACTTTCACTTTCCTTGGGGCACCCACAAAGGTGCAGTTTTCCAGGTTCAGGGTGGTTGGAAGAACCATCACTGCCGGTTTTGCACAGCAGAAATGAAAGGCGCTCGCTGGTTCTGCACATCCAGCTTCTTGCTCGGTCACGAACAGGCATCGTGTCTCATCACTTCTTCCCCTCCTCCCCCCTTGGCTATTATTACAAGTCAGTAATATTCCCTTTTCTTAGGGGTTTATGACATGGCATCGATTTCTTTCAATTCTGCGAGACTGTTTCTCAAAGGAGTATAAAACAATGATATCTATGGTGTTTTATATGCTTCTGAGGATGAGGGAAGTGTGTAGGAGGGAACACTGGGAAATGCTACCATTGCTTCCAGGTGTAAGACTTCACATTGTTGTCGCGCAGAGATAGAATAGCCGCTTCGAACATAGGAAGAATATGTCAAGCCTGCGGTCGATGTCTTTATCCGCGCTCGTAGCCATCATGTTGGGACTTCTCAATAATCCATCAAATATCCCTTTCCGCAAAGCTCTGGATCATCCCCTCTAGAGTAGGCTCGTATTCCTTCAGCACAACTTTGTCCTCCTCTTCAAACGTATTCCCCTGCACAAACACCTTCCTCGGCGTCTTCTTCTCCAACACCATCTTCCTCACCTTCGTCTCCCACCACTCATCCACCCTTGTCATCTCTTCATACAGCTTCTTCCCCTCCTCCACATCCGCCGTCGCCTTGTAAACATGTACTTTCTGCAGATACGCCTCTACTGCCGGGCGGCCGTGACTGAGAATCTTGTTCTTTTCAAGCTTGATCGTGAGGTCCGACAGGTTCTCGGAATCTGAGTAATGCAATCTGCAGAAATCGTGTCCAGCGTCCAAAAAGGCGCGGAGGATACTGAAACGGGCTTGCATGTGCGCCTGGCCCCATTTCCGGCTCTTTGGGTCCCAGAATTCAAGAGCGACAACGCCAGCGCGGGCCATGGAGAGATAGGAGGCATAGAGAACTTCGCCGGCTTTGTTGTCCATGTTGACCTTCCCATCTCCGAAACCAAATATTTTGAGGATCTCGAAGTCACAACTTAGTGCCATGGCTACCAGTTCTGCACGATTTTCCTCCATGGAAGAAGCTATGGAGCCAAAGACGCTGCTCCATGTCTGGCCGGGTTTGTACCATGTCGTGCAGGGTTTATTGGTTAGAGGATTGACAGGAGTATTTCTGATGTCAAAGTTGTATTTGCCAGGTGCGGTTTCTTGAAGGAGTTTCCCTGAACCGTGACCGAGAAGTTCATGGATGCCGACTTGGATCTCGAAGGCTTCGTCACGGTTATTTTGGTAGATTGAGAGATCTTCTGGTCGGATAAAGGGAGTGGGTTCATTGGGAGCTTTAGCACTAAGGACATTACCAAGCGAGACGTTCTTGAAGCCAATTTGTTGGCGTATGTCGTCATAATTCGGGATATTGATACCCGCAGGAATACCTGATGATGCAAAAGACAGTACCTCTAAGGAGGTAAAGTCCGGAGCTACGAACATGTCCTTCTCGAAATCACGAGGCCAAGGTAGCTTGGGAATCATCCTCGGAGCAGCATCAACGAGCTTCTGAAACGCTTTGGTGCGCTCTTTGTTGACCATAGCCACCATGCCTTCCCATTCGGAGCGGACGCCAGCTGGGTCGCGGTAGGACTCAATAAACCCAATATTAGATTCGACTTCCGGCCCAATATCTTTGACCCATAGCTTCTGGCTTTCCTTGAACGCATTGAGCGACCCACTACCAAAGGATTTGGCATACTCATCCATCATCTTTTTCTGGGTATCATTTGCTGCACTCCGCCCTGCTTTCTTCATATGAAGCGCGATCTTGGCCATCTCTTCAATGTGATCACCGAAAACCAGAGTAACTGTCTTGCCTTTCAGTGGTCCTTCCAAGTCCCATGCAGTCTCCTGCCCGGCATCGCTCCCTTCTGGGGGTGGCTTATGAAGGGCAGAGGCAATGAGGACCTCAAAATTGCCATTTTTTGTCTTTCGTATCCGTGTGTTTTCTGGCAAAATCTCCTTTACAGCAAGAAAATCACCAAGTAGTTCAATTTCTTGCTTTGTAATATGCGGCGACTCTGGATAGTAGTTTGAGAGATGTCCAGCGTCAGGAAAGCCGAGGTGCATAAGCCCCGGTCTATGGGAGTCGGCGTATATGCTAGGTTTGCACTTATCTAGAGTTTCTTTTGCCTCTGGAGACTTCACAACCAAGGCATCAAATATATCGGGAGAACATCTTGGGATGATTTTCGAGTCTCCAAAGCCCTTGTAATTCCCAATATTACCGAGGAATTGAGTTGCGTATTCTAAGAAGTGCTTTAAAGCCTGATCATCGATTTCAGCTTCTCGTTGAAGCCTAGTCCAGTCGCCATTACATGAACGGTATAAAGAAATTATGAGATCATAGATGGCTTCGGATTCTGGAGAGACTTGACGCAGAATGATACGGGATCCAACAAAGCTTGCTCTGCCAGCTTAGTGATCAGCATCGTAGTAACTACTAGCTATCTCGGCATCTATTGTGATGAGAACAACGAAAGGAAAATTCGCAACAGGATAAACTAGCAGCTGACAACATTCCCTGAGATGATTAAACCTAGGTACATAACAATCCGAACAGACACCACTTCTTAAGCTGTGACAGCATTCCATTTACCGGACATTCACCGAATGTCCGGGGTGCTGGCAAAAAAAGAACATCAGGGAATATCTTAAGTGTCACTGACCTTGAAATGTGATGGGCGTAGAGCTTTTGCTGTTCAGTCAGTGCATCGAAGTGCGGCTTAACAGCAAGTTTGACGATTGTTGGCGGTGCATCCGCATAGTACTGTTTCACATCCATGCTGGACACCTCAAGAATTGTCCCTTAGTTATGTTGCACGCTTGATTCGAAAACTCTAGAGACATCCGTAAGGCTCGAGTTAAGCGCGGACAAGCGCTTCCCGGGCGAAGCGATGGTCCACCCCCCAGATTAGGACTAAAGCGCGGAAGATCATAAGCTGTCATAGCCTCATAGGTAGTAAGTAGTAAGAGTACGTCTGAGACATACCTATGCTTATTGGGGAAATGCATGTCTCACTGTGTGGACAACCTTCTCCTGCTGGCAAACTGATGAATCTGGATCACGTTTCTTTGATAAGGGGAGTTCGTCCTCGGGCTCTACAAATGTTTCTGCAAGTTGCCGCGCCATTGCATAACTCAGTATTGTTTTGCTGCCTGGCACAGGTATGAGGCAGACGCTATAAGAACCCATTAATATGTCCATGGAATGAAGAACTTCTAGCATCTCTTAGCGCATGAAGGGAATCTCATCTCTAGCTCATAGTTTCCGGTGCCTGGAGAACTGGTCGAATGCATCGAATAATTCCCACCTCTGGGATGGAGAGCGAACTCTATCCCTTCGCCCTTTAGCCTTCATAGACAATCACTGACAACTCCAGTATGTTCTCATCCTCTAACACGAATAAATTAGCTAGCAATGATATCAGCCACGTTCTCTCAATCTGAAAGTCAACATCACACTACAGCTTCGGACAAAGTAGGATGAGCGAGGATTAGTACGCCTACAACTTTCAAAGCACGACACTGAGCAGAAACAAATTCTTTGATTCTGGGCAAGCTTGCGACTTCATCTCACCGGCCATTATCGCTGGTTGTGAACTTTGGACTCGGGATTAGCAGATCTGGTATCTTTGTTGTTGCTTACAGTATGAAATCTCTATCAGCTAACTTTCAACGGGAACGAATTTGACTGATATCGCTTTGGTCATGCGACGGATATTTGTCCGACAATCCAAGACTCTGTATGTTGTACAAGAGAAAGAGAAAAGATAAAGCCAAATAAAGGGTTCTATGATCAAGTGTTGGTCTGGAAAGGTTGTGGCTATGCTTTGTTTGAAGTTGTAGATAGTATTAAGAACGGAAAAGGGCCTTTCAGCTATGGAAGGCCAACCGGGATAAATCGGAGGAAGCAAAAGTGCGTTCAATGTTTAAGATCGATAGCCTTAAGGACAGAGGTCGGGACGTAGGGGAAATGATAGTACGTGATAGTCAAAATTTGATGGTAAACTCGCCACACCTCCGGCATCTATCTAAGCATGTCGGGCCAGTGATGACTCCACCTGTAGTACAAAGCCAAGTCAAAGTACGATTCTTCCCCTCCGTTACACAGGTGACAGGAAGTCAAGTCTCCACTATGTTTATCACTGTGGATCGATGAGCAAACTAAACAAGTACCGATGCCCACATAAGATAAGGCATGCGTGGACAGCAAAAAGACAAGAGCTATGCGTATAGAGAATCGAATTTTCGAAGCAACAAGCCAGACTAGGAGCGTGGCATCTTAAATGATGTGATAGAGCATCTTAATGTGAACACACTCGCCCCTAGTGTGGTTCAACGTTGCGAATCAACCGTGAAGATTGGTGTGATCCGCCAGATTGGCGCGAGTCGAACCATGAGAACCTTTCCTCTCAAACGCAGCATCGATGGCACCATGTAGCGACCCCATACTCGTGAGCTTGATGTAGGGGATAATCGGGAGTGCTGCGGTAGTATCTGCATCCTCCTTACGATGATCATTGGATCCGACATCGTCGAGTAATAAACCACAAACATGAACAGAAGGCATTATCGAAACATTTTCGCCCATCGACGAAGCTCCATCGACGGGAGGTTGTTTCGTGATTGATTTCGTGGGGCTGGTTCCCATCTCAGCCTGATCAGTGCCAGAGACCTTTGGGGCTTTAGAAGTGTGGAATAAGCGGTACCAAGGCTTCTTAGCAATGATAATAGGCGACTTTTCTGAAGTGTTCTCGTTGTCCTGTTCTCGGATCCCCTTCAATCTTTACATCGCCAGAGCGCAGCTAAACCCAACGCCAAAAGAACCAAGATAAGGAGGATGCCGCAAATCGTATAGACAGCGATTTCTTCCTTGACAACGAGCTGCTTACAGTGTTCCGCAAGCTTTATTCCATTCAAGGGTGAGCACGCTACACAATTGTACCTCGTACGCTTGTCCATATTGCTCAAGTGGCCTGAGCACACTTGATCAAGTGTCTTTCCATATTCTGAGTCGTCACAAGCCTTCTTCATATATCTTCGATCCTCTTCCTTAAGCGACCTCAAAGATCGAGGAGTCAATGACCTGCGGATCTTGCTGACTTGCGAAGGCGTCAAAGGGAGATGGCCCGCTAGTGGATCTTCAATTCTGGTTCCTTTCCCAACTTCTGTACCTTACTATTTCCTCCACCAGTTCCAGAATCGCCATTCATTGACAAAGGACTTGGGAAAGATAGAAGCCAAGTACTGCAGTAAAGCTTGTTTGTGATTCAGCATGATCCTCACAGTCTGGAGAGATCGTCCCAAGTTTCCTAACCTCGGTCACCGGATGGCTCGAGGGGTATACTGTCAAGCCATCATCCAGTAATTTTCACACCTCCGCAGAGTCCTGTTCTCGAATGCCTCCCGTCCCAAAAAGATGCTGTACGACTTTCGTAAAAGGGTTTATGGGCCCTTTACTATCCTTTACACCCCGGGGTTTGGGTTTCCAGGCATTCACAAGATCTGTTGGTACGGTCATCAGCCCCCTGGAGCTGACAGGAAAACTCGAACGTAGGGTTATCAACAGATACCACAACAATATCACCATAGCATAGATCAAGATCAAAGAAGTTGAATGTCGCCAAATATCTGACGAACACAAGGAGCACTAGTTAGCCATTTCGTTGCTCTGTTCTACCAGGCACAGGCACCCTTGACTCGCATCCGATCTGCTGACGAAACATATCACAGTGTTTCCAATCTGGACCGCAAAACCGAAAATTGGCTTTGCTAAAGTACTCAATTTAGCAGACGTCGGTCACGTAGCTATCTGTACTTGAGTTAATCAGTTAGTTTCACCCCACTGGATCGCCTGTATTAACCACAGGATTTCCTTGAGGTATCATTTGTATGGAATGTGATGGCTCCGGGGTGGCATCGTTGTCCTTGGATCGACCGGTCCGTGCGTTGGTCAGAGTTGATCCTTCTTCGTAGGCTAATGTTATTGCAGAAACTGGACAATTGTAGAAATAAACAAGATGTTCAATCGGTAAGTGCTGGTCTGAGCTAAGGGCACTGTTGACAGACTGGAGAACCCAAGAGACAGGAAGGCACCATCAAGATTTCCTTGCACAGGAAGGAGCGACTAAATTGTCGGAAGGTGGTCTGGTACATCATAGTATTGGGTACGGGGGATAAGGTAATGTTATGTTCTTAATTAAGCATTCTTTTCTCGTATTGATTTCAGAGACTTGGAAGTTCATCTTTTCGCCATCGCAGCCTCGTCCGCATTAGAGCAACGAGAATCCGATTGCCTGTTGAGATTTACAGTATGAGCAAGTATTGATAGCACTTACTCCACCACTGCTTGATGATAGCCAAGAGCGAAAAGGCGGGTTGATCTCGAAAATGTTAGCATTCTATGCGACCGACCTGCTTTATGCTTCACTTTAGGCACGGTGAAGATAGGAACAAAACAGACTAGCCTGGGAGCCCTTTGTTCCGTTTCTGTTGCCTCAAACCTCATGAATTTGAGACCGATATACGTATATGTGATGCCACAGTAATATGAGTCCTCGAGATCAAGAAAGATGACACTAACAAAAAGCTACTGGGAGCTCGAGACTCAATCGGCCCCCTCAGGTGCCCATTGATCTCTAGATACCTTGATAGAGATGGATATATATCTAAAGTTGGCAATGCTTTGGATGCAGCAAACTTCGATAATGCCTGTCCAACGATGTAAGTGAAGGCTTGCCTTGATTGCTGTAAGCAGCTGATGTAGAATAGCAGTCTTTTACCAAGAATTGGTACTTATCACCTCGAACAGAGGATGATATCGTGAGAAAAGTGAACTTACTGCGACGATATTGATGCACAATACAAAGCCGACTTCGGGATTCTGTGCCAGTAGATAGATAGCCTTTCAAGGCTATTGTAATGGACAGTCGTTAAACCAGTCTCTCGTGTAAAAATTGCGTGGAATACAGTTGCTTCTGCTTAAACCCGCAGGACTACGCATCGGTTTCAGCAGTCTTAGGATTTGTGGGTTTCTATGGTATGATCGAATTCCTGATGTGGAAGCCGAATAAAAAGGTAAACGCCGTCTCCAAAGTATTTGGTGTCATCAATGCTTGGTCAATGCTGACGCTAATGCGATCCAAGGCTGCTCTTTCCCCAGGGTATGCAGGACGAAAATAGCAAATATGCGAGCCCAGTTACATAGAAAAGTCAGGACCATAGGGAGGCTTTCGTAGACGTTTCGTAACCAGTGCCGATTAGGAACTGAGCGCAAGACAGGCATCTACTGCCAAACCCACCCTGGATATCAAGTCGTCAGTAAGCTCCGCCTTGGTGCAGGTCATAAGAGGGTACTACACACCTGCCCTGCTTCTCACGTACAACATCATCTATGATGTCTCTGTCTAAATCCGGGAACATTCCGGTCAGAGTTCTGACGGAACGTATCAGCCCAGGCCAGATAAATATTGAGTAATACTCACTCTACAACATTGTTGTGCTCGACTCTGAGCAGTCTCTGGGCCTCGGCCGTTTCGGTGCTAGCTTGGCGTGCAGTCTGGTCTGCGCTGAGTCCGGCAGTTTGTCTCCTTCCAGCCTCGGATTTTCTAATTCCCTCATGAGATCGTCTTGTCTCGTTGCTGTCTCGAGGTGGCTGGAATACTGCTGGAGACAATCGAGGCGGGCTCGGCTGTGGCCCTAGCGGGAACGGGCTGGTAGCACCTGAATGTTGGGTAGGCGGTTCCTCTGAAAACATTCGTCCTAGGCTAGATAATGGCCGCTGAATAGTACGTAACAAACCACCCACGGCGGTATTTTCGCCATCAGAACCAACAGATTTGTCTATTACACGACGTGAGGACGTGGACCTTCGCGGTGTCGCATACTCCACTTCTACAGAGCTCTGAGGCACGATTTCCGGTTCACTCAATGCCGACTTGTCGGAGACACGTGGATGACGGGGCGATTGCGGCACATGCTCTTTATGCCGCTCTGTGATTGCTGAAACTGCTGCTTCGACGTTCTTTTCGAAATCTTCATCAGAGATAGTCAAGTTAGTTCGGTCGAGATTTTCAATGAATTGAATTGCACCCATCTGATATATCTCCACATCAGCCCCGTCCAGGGTTGAGAGGACTTTGATGAAAGGTGCGTACCAGCGAAGATAAATAGTAACCTGCTTCTCCGCATAATTTGTCCTGGTCCCTGAATCGAAGGATATACTGAACATTTGAGACCAAGTGATCCGGGTTAGCTCGAAGTACAACATATATCAGCAGAGGCACAAATGAGTCTGCTGAAGTATCTGCCGATTGTGAATTTCGTAGAAGTCCTACGATATTAGCCCTGTCTATCGCTAAGTAGGCCTTCCTCACCGAAGATGACTTTGCAACAATTCAGAACACAGATGACTTTATCTCGAGGAGCTCGATAGGTCTTGATCTTTAGAAGCTCTAATACCAGATAAGCGCCAAATATGTCGTATGCGGAGGTAGTATGGTAGCATACCTTGCTGAGCAAGAACCAGAAATCTTCTTCCACTATCACCGACGGGCGCAATATCAAGATGTTCTTCTTGCACCCACCCGTATATACGCACTTTCTGCTCCAGTATCTCGTCACGCTCAATGTCCTCTTGATGCTGGCCTTTTCTCCCCGGCCCTAGGGTCTTCTCCATGTTTTTCCGTTTACCTTTAGACCCTGGAAGTGAAGTTGGCGGTGGAATAGCAGGTGAAAAGGTCTGAGAGTATAGTCTGTTCATAACAAGCTTCTCCATGCCTTCCTTGGCGTTGTCAAATTCGGCATCCGAGACTCCCCGCCAGATTTCGCACTGAGCCATTTTGTTTGCTATGAAAGCTAGAAAATCACTGATGATCTTTACTTGCTCATGAACCATCCACGGTTTCTTTCCAAATTCGACAAGAAACGAACGTAAGAACTTAGCAACCGGATCTGCAGTCCGGTGACGCAGCTGTTCGAGAAAGCGATGAAAGTCAAAAGGTAAATCTGGTTCAGAACCAGGCTCAGGTGGAAGTGGTTTATGCAGAGACACTGGGGACGGGATCACAAGTCCGTCTTCGGTGGCATAGCGTGCAGATTGTGGCAAGCTCGAACTTCGCAAAGAGTATGATTTAGCGGAGCTTCCAAGACTAGAGTTCTCCAGTGTTTGAGGCGAAGCACCGGTGGATTGAGGTGAGAACACAGTCTCTTCTGAAAAACTTTGCTCTACCGTTGGATTCACGGCATTTACGGGCTCAAGGCTTGATTTCCTGGGAGGAGGATGTATAGGACTTCCTAAAAACCCAGCTGCAAGTTCGAGTCTAGGTGACATGACTTCCTCCTCGTCAGGGCCATCTCCACCCTCATCAAATTGGTCCATAATGCTCTGTATCTCCGACGTCGAGCCTCCGTCTGCTTGCTCTTCAGCACTTTCTGTATCCTTGCTATCGAATTCCCCATCAGTTGATGTTCTTGAAGACGTAACGGGAATCTTGTAGTGCTCTTCCGCATCGGGTCGAAGAAGTAAGGAAGTAGATACATTGAAAGGTACACGAGCAATAGACACTGAGGGTCCTGAGGCTGTGGACACGGAATCGTTCTGGGATTCGTCTAGCAGAGACTGTACTACATCATACTTGGTAGGTTTAGAGGAGGCCGCTGCATCTTGAGTGCCTGAATTCAAGGAGGTATGGGATGCAGACAACGATAGCTCCTGTGCCTTTCTTTCTAGTTCCAACTCTTCTACTTGAAGTTCCCCAGCGCTTTCACCGTCATAACTTCCATGAGCATCTAGGATCTCTTGGGTCGATCCCGGAAGCTGCAGAGGAGTTTTCAAATTATGCTTGGGACGTCCCTTCTGGTCGCCATTGGACCTCAGATTCCCATCCTCATCATCGATGTGTTCTCCCGTAGTACTGGCTTCTCCATTCCCCACCATTGTTTCGACATGGTGCGTATCAAACATAGCGTCGCAACAGTAGAATTGGGTAGCCCTCCTTTAGAAGACATGAATCAGCATGCTTTTGGGTCTAGGTGTTGATCTAGGTATCATATGCAAAGCGATTAGCAGTACCGGAACAGCAATCTTCCATTTAGCACAATATAGGCCTTGTCCAAGCCTGTGCCTGAGCTAAGGGAAGATTTCATATGATCTTTTGGAAAATGAGTGTGAAGTCTCACTCTTACATAGGTCTTGGCATACGCTTGGCCCTGTTGGATCATAACGGAGCTAGCGGAGCTATCATAGGGCTGGCAAAAATTCACCTAGTTCACTGCTTTAGAAGGATAAGGATCATAAGGTCTTATCTACTATGTTTATCCGGTGGTATGTGTCGGTCAGTGCTGGATTGTCAGAGCTCTTCCTCCTTGACCATTTATTTCACTTCTTCGCCTGACCCTCCCTTCTTACTTTACGGTCAACACCGCGATCTTAAAGTATGTGTGGCATATTCTTCTCTTGTAGCCGTCAGAACAATCTTCCTCCCTCCAGTGAAGTCCTTGATTGCCTTAAACGGCGGGGTCCAGACGACCAGCAGGGTGTACAACTGAGGCTTGAAGTACCTAAATGTGCTGGTAGTACCTTGATGCATGTCTTCCATCTGACTCTCGTTTCTACCGTTCTATCGCTCCGAGGGAACGAAGTTGTGCGTCAGCCACTGGAAGACCCGTTTTCGGGTTCTCTTCTATGCTGGAACGGAGAAGTCTGGAAGATCGATGGCACAATCTTTGGCGGGAACGACGTGCAGCCAATCTTCAGTCTGCTTCTTGAAGCTACGAAGCATAATACCGTGGGACATGATGATAGATCGATTGCATATGCTGAGACTCTACAAGCCGTGATCAATATCATCACTTGTTTGTCTGGACCATATGCCTTTGTCTTCTATGATGCAAGACATCAACGCATCTTTTACGGGAGGGACATCCTAGGACGGCGGTCATTACTATACAAGAGTGCTGAAGATGGTAATTTGACAGTATCAAGCATCTGTGATGGGTCTGTCTCTGATGCTTGGAGTGAAGTGGAGGCTAATGGTATCTACATGCTTGATCTTACAATAGGCCGAACCGATAGTGAGAACGAGGATTATGTGCTCAAGCGTATACCATGGTCGAAAGAGGAAGACGGTTCGGGTTTATGCCCTTGCTTGGTTCGACGCGCTCGCACCTTTGCTCGATCATTATAATGACTGATTCCCAGAGATCACCATTCCCAGAACTGAACAAAGAAAGCTCCACCATACGACCACCGCCGCTGCAACTCGACTCACCAGCCGTAATCGAGCTTACACAAAAGCTGTTGCTGTCAATATCCCCTCGAGTAAAGCATGTCCCTGTCCTACCAGGAGCTACCGACAATTCAGCTCGAATCGCTATTCTATTCTCTGGTGGACTCGACTGCACCATGCTAGCACGTCTTGTCCACAATCTCCTTCCCGAAGAGTGTGAGGTTGATCTTCTCAACGTAGCGTTCGAGAATCCACGAGTCATCAAAGCAGCGGGAACCAATGCTTCTCAACTTGACTCTAGTGCGTCATCACCCTACTCCGTCTGTCCAGATCGTAAGACCGGTCTTTCTTCCCATGCCGAGCTTCTCCGCGTCTGTCCTGGCCGGACATGGCGTTTCGTTGGTATCGATATTCCCTACTCCGAAACACTAGCTCACCGCGCTCAAATAATTTCTCTGATCCATCCTCACAACACGGAGATGGACCTCTCAATAGCCTGCGCTCTTTACTTCGCTGCGCGTGGTCGTGGTATGGTCCGTAACAGCGTTACAGGTGCAATCGTACCTTATGTTACACCAGCCAGGGTGCTACTCTCTGGTCTTGGCGCCGACGAGCTATTCGCAGGCTATACCCGCCATGCCATCGCTTTCAACCGGCGAGGGTATCAAGGTCTCCTGGCTGAGCTTGAGCTCGATTTCTTGCGGCTAGGGAAACGTAATCTAGGACGTGACGACCGAGTGATCTCACATTGGGGCAGGGAGGCGCGGTACCCGTATCTTGACGAGGATCTGGTGAGTTGGGCGCTGGAGCGGCGGGTGTGGGAGAAATGCGGGTTTGGGGAGACTGTAGTTAGTGAGACCGGGTTGGCGGGAGATGATGGTCCAGTACTGGAGCCAGGAAAGAAGATTCTGAGGCTGGTGGCATGGAAACTCGGAATGGAGAATGTGGCCATCGAAAAGAAAAGAGCAATCCAGTTCGGAGCCAGGACGGCGAAAATGGGGTTTGGTAGGGTAAAGGGCACCGATCGGCTTTCCTGATCACCCATGGAGAGCGGAATATCCAGCAGCACTCGTTTGGAAAAAGCTATGTCAACCTTGACGCCGAGATATTAGCCGCGTTCCCGTCTTCCGCTACGTAAGGGGGTTTCCAGAGTGGGGCCGATTTTCCCGTGCTGGGATAGTGACCAAAGATATGATGGCAATGATGACCAGGGCCGGCGTATGCCAGCCCTACAGATACTGCTGAGTCGCGTTTCAACCTCATAACTTACATCTACCAGCTCTGCTCGCCATGTGTTTCTGAAGCCCTTTTTGGGTGAACGTAATCGGGTTATGGCAGTGCTTTGAGATGGTTGGCGTTGAGGATCGTGATGCTGACTTTGAAGTGGCTAAAGGCAAGTCTGAGCTACTTTTAACCTGGTTACGCGGAATACATGCGCAGGGTGGGGTTAAAGATATTCGGGAGAAAAAGGGTTGATTGGGATATGAAATTGTGGAAGAACTACAGCGAAAGGACATGTGGTTGGAATCGAGAAGTTATGAAAATATAGAGCCGTTCAAATTCGTGTGTCCGAGCCAGCGACTCCTCGTAAGAAACGTTCGAGGACTACAAAGCCACCTTAAAAAGGTATAGGGTAGCGACGTACGAGAGTGTTTCACCCATCAGTTAGTAGAATCATATTCGAGATTCATAGTACAATGAGGTTCAGCGTCCTAGAGCCAGATACTTCGCTACGTGTAAGTTTCTCACCAGTCTAGTGGCCGAGAGCAAATATAGGGTGATTTTTCAAAGGTATGGTGCGAATCCATGCAATGAGGCAATAGAGGACTCGAGTTCTTCTTTGAAGGGCGATGAGTAATAGTTGGGCTTGCTTTCAACACCTGGCGTAACCACTTGCCCGTTCCACTTTTTTTTGTGGCGGCTACAGTTGGAACTTTCAGGGAAAGAGCTGCTATTGTGGGTAAGAGGCTTCAGATTCCATACCGAGCACTTCGAGAAACGTCCGCAGCTAACCTGAACCATTTTAAGTACCACCGTGCAATCCGTTTGTTTCGAGATTGTGCATGAGTTCCATCTGTTCCTCCTGGCTTAATTGACGAATAGACTGGTGGTGAACGTAGGGAGCATGGAAGTATTGTAGATACTGATCGCCGATGAAACCCAAAGACTGTTCAGGGACCTGCTGTGCTGGCAGCGCCCAAGGTCGTAGATCTGGTACTGCCGTAGGGAATGCATTATACGCCAAGGTTTGGTCGAACGGCGTGGTGAAGGTGGGCAGTCGTAACTTGTCACTTCGACTAGTGTCAGATTTGTCGGAGTCAGTGAAGGTATCTTCTGAGCGTCCTGGTGAGGAGTATGACTGTGGCTGTGCCCTGTGGTCAAACTGAACCAGATAGCTCATGGAGGATGAACCGTCGCCATAGTAGTCGTTGTGGGTAGACGACGTGAAACCCGTCGTAGCTGAAGATTTAAAAGTCTGGTGGTGTCTGGGAGTAGCTTGTGTGTTCCCAGGCCACGATCTGGAAGAAGAAGACCCAGCCAGGCGAAATGTAACGTTTTCGCACTCGTACGCTTTGAGACATGCCGCACCTAAACGGTCATAGAGCGCGAGCGCCGATTGGACGCCAGGCCAGCGCTCTGCAGCCAAACGAATACCTTCTTGAGCCGTCCGTAAAAGCTTCTCTGTCTCCTTCTTTGAATGATCTTTACGGACTTCCGCATAGGAAACACTCCACAGAACAGTATTAAGCGCCATAAAAAGCGACTGGGTGAAGATCCACGTCAAGTCTACAGACTTCGTGGCGATCTGCTGCCTATGCATCCCGATATTGAAACTGGCCGCATCGAAGCAGATTTGCGCCGAAACAATGGATGGCTCTGAAATCTGTGGCGATGGTCGGTGTAGCATGACCATCATGACGTTGCATCGGCCCCGGAACCTTTGAAGCAAGTCAATTCCAAGAACGTCGTCCTGCCGAGAACTGGGAATCTAATGATTGTTTTCTCGTGAAATACAACCATGCTCATACCGCACAGCCTCACCAGAAAGACGGATAGAAAAACTTTACATACCAAGTCTCGTTCAGCCCGCTTCCTTCGTCGTCCTTGGGACTTGCTGAAAGCCAATCCTTCAGCTTCTGTTGCATTGTCACGAACCATGGGTCTTGATCATCCTTCGGCTCCAAGCGCTTTGTCAAGTAAAGCTTACGCCTCATCTCCGCTTGAAGTAGTCTCATTTTCATGAAGTGAATTGAGATACACTTTTTGTTAGAAGGTGTATTCTGCGCCAATACACCAGATGAGGTAATGAAACAATCATCTAAAGGCTCGTAAAGTTTTACGTCGATGTGGTCAAAGCTAGCGCCGAAAGCACTTGGCCTACCAAGACTATGAGCAAGACCCATCTCCATCGACGTGATAATCCAAAACAGACGTCGGCGCATGTCGATCTCGAGCGCACTGAACGGTGGTCTTCCGGAGGCAAGTCCTATGGTAGCCTCTTCTGAAATCCCAAGCTCTTGGCATAATCTACTCGCTGAACCGACAATCCAGTATGAAGCAGTTCTTGTAGGAGTAACTTGAGAATACTGAGCAATTAGAGCGAAGCATTGCAGAGTACCAAGGTTCATAGGTTCCATAGCAAGCGCAAGATAAGGCAAAGCCGCGAGATAATAGCTATCCGCGAGACCCGCAAATTTAGTGTCCAATTTCTGCATACTAATAGCTATGACCATTCGCAAAGTAAAGTTCTTGTAAGCTTCCCGAGACCCGTGATACACATCCTCAACATCTTCCCGGAAAGAAGGCTCGTGAAGTGTCGGTAGTAGGTACTGGGCTATAACTTGTCAGCCGTCTTTTCTTATGGATTAACAAAGGAGTCTATACCTGTGTGATTGAAGATCTCAACGAGCTTCTCCGTCAATTCCCGTGTGGGGAGTTCAGGTGCGGCAACATTACTGATTAATGGATAGACCTTCGATGTAGGTTTTGAGCTCTCCTGTGTGAAGTAGTCTTTGATCTGCTGAGCTTTCATATCCGGTACTATCTCTCTGATTCGTTTGCTAGATGTGTTTTGCTTTGCCAGCTCCATGACCAGACGGGTTAAGGCAATTCCACTTGAAGGTCCCAGGAACCTGGATTCGTCATTTTCCTTAAACCTGACAAGGCCAGCACCACGCATGATGGCCTCGGCATCAGGAGCTGCTTTATCTTCAGAGGCTATCCGGGCAAGCTCTGTTTCGAGTTCTGTAATCTTATTCTGCAAATGTATGACATACGTCCTAGGCACCTTCTTGCCCTTGGTGATGTCGAAGTATTCGCACGTCGCATTGTGCTGCTCACATGGGACGCAACGAGGTAGGCCGGGATCACACCTGCTCTTCCGCTGCGAATCTTGAGCGATCGATCAGGCGACAAGCCCGATGTGAGCTAACAAGGGAAGTGCCTCACCTTCCTACACCTCGTACAAGCACTCAACGTGTGAGCCACTTTTAATTCCACGACCTCACGGCTTCCATGGCTGAATCTGTCTACCTCCTTCCCTCCGCTACCCTGTTTATCAGAGCTCAGACGAGTGATGGCGATCTGTGAAGTGTCCATGGGATATCATCCACCAAGAATGTCCGGTGGCCCAGACTGTTCAACTGCTTACACAGCTTCATCTTCCACGATCGCGTGCATGATCGAGGAAGAATCTTCGAATAGTATCTGTGTCCACAGAGCTCAAGACTGACGAGTATTCCATGCTGTCGGAAATTGGTTGGAGGCTTAGAGCTTCCCCTCGTTCCTCCAATCTTGGAAGTCGCTTGTCCTAGCGGAAGCGCCGCAACATTCGGAGCAGTAGAATATGTCAAAATAACTGGTACAGTAAGGTCGTTCGATTCCCGATGGTCCTTGACGGCCACTTTCTTACAAATAACTCACAATACAATCGGAGAACCATATCGATGTTTGTGTACTTTACTGAGCTTGCGTACCGCGAAAATCTCTCGGTATTTGAGTGATTCAGCGATCCTGGTTGATTGCCAGTTATTTTGACAGACTTCCTGTTTTTCTCGGCAACACCAGCCGAGCTAGTGTGATTTACTTACTTCAGTCTACAGGTAATTCTTCAGTAATCATCTCACTACAAGAATTGGTCTCACTTTCCGGGTTTGGCTTTGCGCTCAGTATTCGTAATATTATGTTCTCTCCTTCATGTACGTTGATGCGCTATCCGAAGAAAGAATCGGTTTTCGAATCATCTTCGTCCTTGTAAATATGACCACAGAAAGCAGGGTTAAGACGCCACTACTCCGGGTTAGTCGACCTGTATCTGTAAGTGATACCATGTATTAGCAAGCTTCAAGACGTTTCCATAACTCTCTATCATTACCAGGCATGCTCGAGGTGTCGAATGTCTAAAATCAGATGCGACGGCAAATTGCCTGCTTGTTCAGCGTGTGAGCGATCTGGCAGAAGTGGGCAATGCTCAAATGCGAATGATGAATTTGCCAAAGGAAAGGAAAGATGTTATGTTTCCTCCCTCGAAGCCCGAGTTGAGAAGCTAGAGAAGCAACTTTCTCAAGCAAGTGGTAGGAAATCGTCTGTGCCCACGCTCGATTTTCTGCCAACTCAGGCTGCAATATCACCAAAAATTCATCTTGACGGCCATGATCAAAGAGATCAAAGAAAGGAAGCTTCAGATGTTAATGACTTAGTGTCCGATTTTGGCTTTCTGTGAGTGATGGCCTGAGCGGAGTCTGAACTGTCCTTTACGAACCCTGATTTGCATGTCGGTCAACGCTACTGCAAGGGATTTCCATGGATTCACTAATGAAATGTCCTTTGCCCGCCTGGTCCTCTCATCAGCTATAATTGAGAGAATGCCCAATTGCACCCACGATACCTTACCTGCTAGAAGTGCAGCTACTCCTCTCGTTCAACATTATCTAGAAAACATCTTTGTTCTTTACCCTTTCCTAAATGAAATAAAGATTTTCAGTTCTTTGGATGCTGTTTACCAGGACGGAGGTCGCTATGCGACTCCAATGGATGATTGGATTATAAGGCTGGTGCTTGCTAACGCATTTGCATCTCTCTCTCGCCGGCGAGGCGATACGCAGTATCGAAATGCTGTTCGTCATGCAGCGTTCGCACTTAAGCGAGCCGAATTGGTAGTCCAGCCAGGGTCAATGCAAGGAATCCAGGCGATACTTCTCCTCGCCCAATACGCAATGTTGGATCCACATCACTTTAACAGCTGGTATCTCATTGGCGCAGCCGCTCGCGCCATGGTAAATCTCGGGCTGCATCAAGATTCTCATATCAACCCACTAGCGAGAGGCCCAGACGTCAGTCTTCGAAGGCGGGTTTACCACTCGGTATATGCACTTGACAGGTTGGTGTCCACTTGGAAAGTCCTTTCCGTTCATCAATTTTCTAACATTACCTCAGATCTGTGAGTATGGTCTATCTTAGAGCTTTCTCGTTCACGGATGATTCCACAAATGTGGCTCCGCTAGATAATTATCCACCTCTATCCTCGATGCCAATGACTCCCGAAAAGCAACTGTTCCTTCATCAAACTGATGCAGCCGTGCATTTGACTCGACTTCGACGGTTGCAATCTTGCTCATATCAGGAGCTCTACCAGTCAAGTCCTCAAGTTCTAGAACAGGCCTGGCCAGTAATCTCTAAGGCTCTAAAATCGTTACACATGTGGGCTTTCAAGATGCCTAATACAATAAAGGAGCCGATCAGGAGACTCATCCACTCCGATCTGCTATACAGTAATATCTTGGTCCTCTCGCCCCCCGGTCTGAGAGGTCCGTTGCCTGAACACGGCAAGGCATTGATTTTCGACTGTGCTACTACATTTGCAGAACTTACGTCACGAGTCCATGAAGACCTGGCCGAATTCGCGTTTTGGACATTCCACGACCTGCAACGTGCCGCTTACGTGTCCTCAAGATTTCTGGATATTCTAGAAGAGGACCCTAATCCACTATCTAATGTCGTTGCACCACAAAGTCTTCAGGATGCTGAGCCAATAACAGCATTGCCCAATCTGCGCAGTGAAAGGCCCGAGCAAATGGTGAATAGGGCCATAAGTTGTCTGGACTCTCTGGATAAGACACTGGAGTCCTTTGGTACTAGATTTGGCGAGCTGGGCCCATGGGAAGTACACGCGGCAAGACGTAGCCAGATACTACCAAAACTACGAGAACATTAAACATGTCGGACCAGCTACGGTGATGGTATGAATCAAGCTTCTTGATCTGAAACTACTTCAAGACACATATGCCAAGACACACATGCTTGTGTGTCGGGCTGTTGCTTCCGACAGGATATTCCATGTTAAGTTGACCGAAATGCAGGATCTCTCATAGCGAAGGTGTCGTACTTTTACATTGGGAAAAACTCAATGTCTATGAGAATAAGGCTTTGACCAAGAGTGAAAGTCCCCACTATTCGTCGTATTAGTAGTCCATTTTCTGCCTTCATTGGTCATGAGACCAAGTTGCATTTGCTTAACGTCAACCAGAGAGCATCATGCGTATACCGTCCCCTGAGTTGTATCGTTTCCCCTGGGGTTTCCAAGGGAGATAACAGTAGTAAATGTCATCGGACCCACTCGTCTGTCAGCCCACTGTTTGGGGATTGGATAACAGCATGAACAGACGACATAAAGACTGTAGAAATCCATGTATCATATCATCATTAAAACAGTAATAGTATGACGATCGTGTATGAAACATGATTATTAATTTGACAAGTTTGTAACTACACCGTTAAATTTCTAGTTTAAACATTGATGCAAGCTACTCGTATCGCTATACACAACCTTCAGTTCTTGTGTAATGATTCTTTTTGTACAGACAGTATCGTTATATAAGCATTCATTCTGAAGTTTATTTAAACTTCATGGGCTGAAACACACTGTATTCAATATTTTTGCGGTCTGAAACAGAGCAGATACAGCTCGAGACTTAAGCGATCAATCAAACGAACATTCAAAAGATATATTCTAATCAACATTACAAGATTTCAACATCTAGTACAATATTTTTGTACTAAACTTGTTGTTCTTCTAAAAGCTGATACAAACAGGGGAATTATATTTTCCACGTACAAGAAGTGTACGAAAAGGAACCGTGCATTATGCTTGTAGCCTTGTACACCTTAGATTTAGGGAACACCTACCGGTACACCCCTTTTGCTTGCATGTACACCCCCCTTTGCTTACATGTACACCCCCCCCTGGGAAACCTGAAATTTCCATTGCACGTCACTCAGTTACACACCAAATTTAGTAGGTAATTCAAGTGTTTACATATGATTCTGAGCAACCTCTTCACAGTAATTATGCATTGTTTAAAGAGCTTCAATATCGCTGTTTCAGCACCTCCTTCGCTACATATGAAACGCTGCAAACAGGCCTGCATCCGTTTGGATGGAAGGGGGTGTGGCAGCACGTCCACCTCGCTGCCCTCCACCTCGCTGCCCTCCACCTCGCTGCCCTTCACCTCGCTGTTCTTCACCTCGCTGCCCTTCACCTCTTGCTCGTGTGAGATCTTCACCCCGACTTTGATAAGAGAACTTATTGATTCCCGAACCTCCTCTGTCATGGCCAGTCTTCGAAGAGCTGGATGAGCTGAGGCGAGTGTAGGAGTATGATTGTGACTCCCGTTTCGTATGGCTTCAAGATACCAGTCACCATCCTCGTTCCGTTTGCCGACGGCGCTGAAAGGACACTCCATGAGCCGTGTGCCACTGTGGATACGTCTTCCAAAACCCGTTAGACGTGCTTTTCCCTCACGATCGCACCGTATATAGACGATCCGATCAACACCTTTCTTGGACTTCTTGAAGCGTGCAATGACGACAGCATAGCTCTCTGGCCCAGCGTGTTTATTGAGCCCTTCAATCAGGAGTTTCGCATCGTTATACACCTCCCCCGAAACGGGGGGTGGAGCCAAAGACATGAGATCGGCGGAGGCGGCGCTGACAGGTGGGGCGCCGGTGAGGGTGGTCATGACAATGGCGATGGCGATGACGATGAGTGTCAGAAGAAAGTCTGATGTGTGAGTTTACTAGGCTAGATTAACCGAATTTAAGGCTGTGGGGAAGGTCATGAAGAGGTTTCTCAGAATCATATGTAAACACTTGAATTACCTACTAAATTTGGTGTGTAACTGAGTGACGTGCAATGGAAATTTCAGGTTTCCCAGGGAGGGGTGTACATGTAAGCAAAGGGGGGTGTACATGCAAGCAAAAGGGGTGTACCGGTAGATGCTCCCTAGATTTAACACTCATACCCCGCTAAGGTAGCCATATTTAGGCGATAGGCGCCACTGCGCCTAGCATCTTTGGCGTTTGAAATCTCCGGCATATTACCAACTACGTGTTATGAAATCTACTGAATTCAGAGTCAGCAATCTTGTGCAGCATGACGAAAAGGAAGAAGCCTACCAATACTGTAGGCATCAGTGACGAGGACTATCGGGATGGACCTGTGCTCTGTCAATCTTCCAGTACTCCTTCAGCGACTATCGACAAGCCTTCAGCAACAACAAGCAAAGCTGAAACCTCTGAACCCACGACATCTGCACTGATAATATGTCGCAATAAGCATTGGAAATACATATCTTCCTATCATGGCCCTTGGCTTCAATTGCCCCCAGAAGTCTTAGAATCCCTTGCATACAGCAATTACGCCTCGCCGCGCCCTCGTCCAATCGACCCTGCGGTCTTCTTTGACCTGATCAAGGTCCGCCGTCTCGTTGAAGACGCGACCGATCTTGCTGTTCGAGCATCCAATGGGACAACATCATCTTCGTTGAGCAATTCGTTGAACGCAGGTAACGGCATACTTGGAGGAGGAGGTGCGGCTGCTTTAGGTTTAGGACTAGGCGGAGGAGGGGCCCGTACGAAGCTGAGCAGGGAAAGGAAGCATCGGATGAGAGAGCATGCGACTCAGAAGCTTTCCCATGCGTATTATCTGGACGAAATTGCTGCCAGTGTAGCGACCATGCAGTCAGCTTCATCTCTTGAAGAGGTTGCAAAGCTAGTCTTACAACGAAGTGCGAATGATAGTGACGCCAAATACGTTCATTTCTTTCATGAAAAAATCCCTTCCAGAATGCTGGCTCAGTGTACTATGTTGAAACCGCTAGATGAGGTAATTCAAGATCGACCGACAGAAAGTGCCCCTTTACGAACTAGGGCTATTACTCGGATTTTTAAGGACGACTTTGTAGGTGCGGCCCGAGATCTGACTGAAGCTCTTACCCTTTGTCGTCACTCTGCTCAACATAGTTCTGGTCAAGGGCAGATAGTGCTAGCAAATACCTTAGGCGCAGCGGAAAGGAGAAATGGCAACGCTCGAGATTGGAACGGGAAATTAGAAGAAGAAGAAGGCCATCCAAACAGTCTGGAGCCCCAATTATTATTTCATAGGGCCGGAGTCTATCTCACTCTAGCCTGCCAACATGTCCATGATGCCCTTGACGGACTTGAAGAAGTCGTGGAGGCGCCTGAAAACCTCTCGCCGTCAGACGCCCTGGCAGACCCGGTGGAGAGCTCTGTAATCAATGAGGCCTACGGACGACGGCTAGAAGCACGTAAAACGGTCAAGGCCAATGCGAAAAGAGCACTGAGAGACTATTCCAGCTTTTTATCAAACTTTGAATACACCCCAGGACTACCGGCCGACGTTTCAGAAGAATATCTTCAAAAAGTTGGCGCCGCTACAAAAAGCTCCACCAAGCCTAGAGGCCACTATACAAACCGTTTACTTGACATGTCCGGTAATTCAAGTCTCAGCAATGGAGCCTTGTCAGATGGATTAATCTCCTACAAGCACAATGACAGCCATCACCGCAGCAGTAGTACATCTACCAATACAAACACATATTCATCGCTTCCACCACCAGAAGTGCATATTGTGTCCTCTCTCTTCTCTTCTTCTCCCCCAGCGAATCTACCACCATACCCGAGTGTATCCCAAGCGCTGATTCCGCGAAAACAGACGTCCCAGCAAATCAGCAAAGACGGGTTGGCCAACCAGCTCCTAGCCCACTCAGAACAGCACGAAGCAGTCACCTACCATCCTCTCCTTACTGACGCTCTCCACTCCTTACTCTTGTGTCACGCCCTGATCCAAACCTCCCCTAAAGAACATCTCCGCCACGCTAACATGGTCGCTCGTCTCGCCCGAGTGTGCGATGGCTACCCAATCTTCCTCGCCGCCCGCTCTCCAAGTCGAGCAGATTGGACCGAAGTCGTACGCCGCGCCTGCAACTGGATCGGACTACAGCAATCGTGGGAGACGTTGTGCGCCCCTGCTCCCTTGCCAGGTCATGTCTCAGTGCCCACGAAGGCCGAAAGCGAGGAAGAGGCAAAGGAACGGCATCGGCACGAAGCGATCATAGAGGCCTTGGCGGACGAACGTGTCCACGATGAAGCGAGTTTCCAAGCTGCCGTCTCTGCTCGAGAATGGCGAGCCGAGGAGCAAAGGAGGGAGGAACTAGGGCACACTGGCCAAACACCAAAACGGTGGGCGCAGGAGGACGGAAAGGAGTATCCGATCAGTACTGAGAGGGCGGAAGCCGTTGCCAGGTGGGTTATGGAGGCGCCGCTGACGCTGGAAGGGGCGGGGAAGGCGAAGAGAGGAGCAAGGAAAGGGAAAGGTAGAAATGGAGCCTTCAGCGCCGCTAGCAGTGTGCCAGATTTGAATACAAGACTCAGACACTTGGATGTGAATGGCAAGGAGAGCAACGAGGTGGTTGGTGAAACAGCGCTTGATGAATAAAATCAACAATCAGAATCCAAAACATTGGTTGTAGCCCTGCTCAGGAAGGCTTTTACTCTATGTAATCTTGAAGAGCATAACTGCAGTGCCACATATGCACAACCATTGGTATTGTTCGGGTTGAGCATTAAGGAAGCCTTCTAACAAACCTCAGTGAACAAGATAAGTACTTTCAGCGATAACAAGAATGCCCTCCTCCAGTTCAGTAGTATAGAGACATTCGGTTTTGAAAATGTCACGAAACGCCAGAATGAAATCACCAGTACCCTCCCAATTCTGACATAATCATACGTCGTTGATGAACGCTAGAAATTACAACCTTTTGATATTCCCTTATTTTCCGCCCTAATGAAAGGATCCTCCCTTTGATTAGTTCTGGTATCTTGGTCAATTATGGCTCTAGCGGAGTAGAACGTATGTTTTATTCGGTGTATATGCAGAAAGAAGGAGAATCCTGCAGTCAGTAACCCATGTACCGACCAAATCAGATCGACCAATGCTTCAATATGGTTAAGGCGGCTCATGAATTCAACTAAGACTGCTTTCTGTTCCAAGCTACGCATTCTTCAAATGTCACTAGGCTGCCGCCAAATATATCGAGAGCACTTCCTATTGTCAAATCAACCTTGCCATGGCTGAGCTCTTTGACCTTATCTAGATCTGCCAAATGCTTCCCACCACCAGCATAGGTCACCGGGATGGAGCACCATAGGGCGAGCTTTCCAACTAGTTCTTCATCAATACCTTGTTGTAAACCTTCGTTATCTGCGGCATGAATGAGAAATTCGGAGCAATATGATTCGAGAGCTTGCAGATTATCTACCGCGAAACATTAGTAATTTCTCAGGAGCAAGACTGGTATGACAATTACCCAAATTGATCTCATATTCCGTTAACGTTTGCCATTTGTTCATTGCTACAACCCAAGTACTGCCCTTCTTACGGCAGCTTAAATCTATAACGAGCTTGTTCCGATCCTGTCCCAATGCTGCGAGGAGGCTGATGAGACGGTCTTGAGAGAACTTTGCGTCTGGAAACAGATACGAAGTGACAATGACCTATCTCGAGCGATGTTGAGTCCAATACCGCAAAGCTGGCCGGTTTATTTCTACGGGACTTGGCGAACCTTTTCAGCGCCCTGCTGGATCCAGTGCATTGCATTGTTCTCGTCTATTCCTCCCCCAATGTGTAGGCCCTGTGGCCACGCATCGAGCGCTTCCTGGGCAGCTCCACGATTGCCCACACCTAGCATTATCACATGACCACCACTCACTCCATGCTCTTTATACAGTTGGGCGAAATGACCCGCGGGATAGATGGAGACATGGTTTGTTTCCAAATCAAGCGCCGACGAAGTCAACGTTCCGCCAATGATTTGTTTGACTTGGCCAGAGTGAAGGTCAATACAAGGGCGAAATTTGGTCATTTGGAAAGACTTCAAGCCATACCAAAATCCGTGACCAAGTTTAAGTACAAAAGCTTAATAAGATTGCTGAAAAACAAATTTAAATTAAAGAAGAAGAACTTTGAACTCATGGTTAGCATTATTCTATGCAGAAAGTTGAGCCGGGGCCGGAAAAAGAAAAACAAAGTTCCGGCCCTGGCTCGGCTTTCAAACCCCCCGCCAGCTGTAAGCTTGTAACGCCACACTGAGGTTGCTCTGAACGAGGTAGAGAAGATGCCCTTCTCCATGATTGAACTAGCGCAGACTTACATCGTGTAAGCTTCAGTGCGGATAAAGCTTTACAATTCTAGCATCAGTATAATACAGAGCTTTGCCAAGAGCCGCCAAACAGGCTGCCCATTTTGTTTACCTTGTCACATCAACATTGCAATATGTCTTCTGATATTTATGACCACTTAAGCAGATTCAAGAGCAGCTCCAAATAGAACGCCAGCGAGCCGAAGAGGCAGAGGGCCGCGCAGAGCAGGCAGAGCGTCGCACTCAACCAACCACCCTTCACGAGTACCTTCGTGGATGTCACGATGGCCCTTTTCAGGCTTTCTCTGTTCAGAAGAACAAGTCACTGACCACAAAAGGGACATTGACAAACCCAGAGGGTAAAATATGCCCCACCTATCTACGACCGTGAACCGGTTTCGCAGAACAGCAACAAGAAGCATTCTATCAGCTGCCTTTGACAGGAGACGATTTATCCGGTAGTTCTCGAGTATTCTCATCTCTTCAGTACCTAGAAGAACTCGGACGCGACTGCGCACTACGCCAAATTGCCAGCGAGAAGGATTTAGAGAGCTTTAAACGTGTAACCCTAGAGAATCCTATCGCCTATATTATTCAATACCTGTACTCTCAACTAGGGTCAGAATTGTATTAAACATGCTTATTGCCTAATCGAATTAGAATAGTCAAAAAGCATGTTTTATACACGTTTATTGAAACCTGTATTAAACACAGAGATTTATATAAATAGCATCAGTTATTTGTGTTAGGGGCCAGCATAGAGCGAGTCAATATGGGTGTCATTTAACTAGAAGATAAATGCTAAGGAAGAAAGGTAGCTACAGGAAGGAAGCTGGCTACATATATGTGTTTCTCAGCCGACGCTAGGCCCAATAGGGACTAGTCAAGGTGACGGAGCGAGGATAGGCCTGGCAAGGCTAGAAGGCTGAGCCTGGCAAGGCTAGGATCGTGACATTACCCCCCCCCTTCGACGATTCATGTCCGCATGAATGTATTTCCTGCCCGGCTCGGTTGATTGCTCAATCATGATTGGTTGAGATTAGCGCGGTTTGTTCGGGTATCGAATATGGAAATCGTCAACGACCTCCTGAGCGTTCATAAATTCGTCGCCATCAGCGTTGTACCAATTGAGGTCATTGTCATAGCCATTCCATTTGACCCTAT
>JAABUU010000646.1_pt1 | contig 75446 bp, 70 predicted proteins | sample 5559301 | NCBI WGS metagenome assembly JAABUU01 (sample SAMN10711884, study PRJNA513360) | rock metagenome | isolation source: Antarctica rocks | place: Antarctica: Victoria Land, Richard Nunatak white
CGCTCGGCCTTCGCGACGACGGCCGCGGCCACCAACGTGGTCTGTCCGATCAGGCCGCTACGTTCACCGGCACTACATCCACCACCCTCTCACTCGTGGTGGACCGAGAAACGGGGTCCGGCCACCACCACTAGGTTTAGGAGCAGCCGTGTCGATCAGAACTCGTAGCGTTTCGGTTGGAGTCGTCCTGTCGATTCTCTGCGCTGGCTTGATCGGCGCCAGTCTCGCGTGGGCCTGCGCGCCGACCAATTGGGGCTGGACTGCGCCTACCGCTCCGACCCCGGGTCAAGGAGCCCAGTCTTCGCCCGCGCCGTCATCCGTGCCCGCGCCGGCCGGGTCGCAGTCATCGCCGGTCCCCCACGCTCAGCCCAGCAGCCCGCCCAGCAGCTCGAAGCCCGCCAGCGCTATCGCGTCGCAGCGAACCAGCGGCCAGAGCAGCGTCCAGCCTGCGACGAGCCCCAGCAGGCACCGGGCCAGCAGCCAGCCTGCCAGCCAGCCGTCGACAAGCCCCAGCCCGCGGTCGACGAGCCCCGGCACTCAGCAGGTGACCGGGCCCGCCTCAGCCCAGAGTCCTGCCAGGGCGCCGGTAGCGCTCGCGCGTAACGCCGGGCACGTGGCGGCCGCGCAGAGCCGCGCCTCGTCGTCTCGCTCGGCCGCCCCACATGCGAGCGCTGGGCACCGTGGCCCGAGCTCCGTCGTCGCCCCCAAGGAGCAGCAGGGCGGGACCGGAGACCTCTGGAGCGGGTACGGGTCGGCCAAGAGCCCTTCGCTGAGCCCGGGCACGAGCGGGTCGTCAGCAGAGCCTGCCGCTCCTCCAAGCGGGCAGCTCCCCCTTGGCGTGATTCTGCTCGCCCTCGCAGCCGCCGGGCTCCTCGCGGGCTTGACCGTCGCTGGGGTGCGTCGGCGGCGCGCCTTGGCTCCGTTCCGCTAGGCAGCCCGGTAGCTCGTGAGCCACCGAGCGCTGTAGGGGTCAATCAAGGTTTGCTGGTCGGCGTAGGGCGCGGTGCATCCGCGCCCCACGCCTTCATTCTGGACAGGGCGCGAGACGCTGACGCTGCCACGGCGGCGAGAGGCCAACCATGGGAGCAATAGTCAAGCGGGTGTGCCCTGGGGGGAGTCCCTGGCGGATCCTCGCTGGCGCGGTGCTTCTCCTGCTGGGTGCCGCCGCCGTAGTGCTCTCGACCTCCTACGACTCCAGTCCGACCGCGGCCGTGCTCGGTGGCGACGCGCCGATTAGCGCAGGCGCCGCGAACCCGTCCGACATCACCTCGAACAACTCGCCGACCCTTGTCCGTAACCCCGTGCGTTCAGACAACCTGGTGGTGTCGAATCGAATCGACACGCCGAGCTTTGGGTGTGCTCTGAACGCCTCCTTCGACGGCGGGGCGACCTGGACCCAAACGCCGATCCCGCTCCCGAGGGGCGAGGAGCCAAAGTGCTTTGCGCCCGACCTGGCCTTCGCCGTTGACGGGACGCTGCATCTGTCGTTTGTCACGCTGAAGGGCGTCGGGAACGTTCCCGACGCCGTCTGGACGACGCGCTCTGCGGACGGCGGCCGTACGTTCTCGGAGCCCATCAGGGTGCTGGGCCCGCTCGCCTTTCAGGTGCGTCTCGTCACCGACCCGGTCGATCCCCGGCGCGTCTATCTAACTTGGCTGCAAGGTACCGCGGTGGGCTTCCTCAGCTTCCCCCAAACCGGAAACCCGATCCAAGTCATGCGTTCCGACGACGGAGGAGCCAGCTGGCAGCCGCCTGTACGCGTCAGCTCCCCGAGACGCGCGCGCGTCATCGCTCCCGTCCCGGCGGTCGGCCCCAGGGGCGAGCTCTACGTCCTCTACTTGGACCTCGGAGAGGACCGGCTTGATTACGACGGCGGCGACGGCGGCAAGGGCGGGCCGCCGTACCGCGGTCACTTCAGTCTCGTGCTGGCCCGCTCGCTGGATTACGGGCGCAGCTGGCAGGAGTCCCTCGTCGATGCCGGGATCGTGCCCATCCACCGGTTCGTCGTCCTGTTCCCTCCGATTCCATCGCTTGCGGTCGACCGCCGCAGCGGGCGGGTCTACGCGGCGTTTCATGACGCGCGCCTGGGAGATTCCGACGTCTTGATCTGGTCGCTGCCGGCGGGGGGACGGCGCTGGGACGGACCCACGCGGGTCAACGACACCCCCAAGCATGATCAGCGCTGGCAGTACCTGCCGCAGCTGGCCGTGGCTCCCAACGGTCGCGTCGATGTCGTCTACTACGACCGGCGCTCTGATCCCGAGAACGTCATGAATCAGGTCTCGCTTCAATCATCATTCGATCACGGGAAGAGCTTTGGGCGGGCCGCGAGCCTGTCAAGCAGGCCGTTTGACTCGAGAATCGGGTTTGGCGGCCAGCAAGGCCTACCCGATCTCGGCAGTCGTCTCGCGCTTCTCTCAAACGACTACCGGGCGCTCGCGGTTTGGACCGATACCCGCGCGGGGACCGCAGCGACAAACAAGCAGGATCTCACGCGCGCCGTGGTGGCCTTCTCCAAGCCTGCTCGACTGTCCCAGCCGGTCGAGGACTCACTGCGCTACGGGGGAGTGGCGCTGATGCTCCTGGGCGCCGGCGTCCTCGCCTGGGGATCGGGGCTGGTGAGCTCTAGGGCGCGGTAGTCGAGCGGGCCTGGCCGGCGGGCACCGGAGAAGCAGCGCTCCTCTCCCGGGCCATCGAAGGTCGAGGTCCGGCCAGCCCCTCGACGTCGTGCATCGTAAGCGTCTCGCGCTCCACCAGCGCCTGCGCAACCCGTTCCAGTGCCGGTCGGGAGACGCTGAGCGCCGAGCGCGCCAGTTCCTCGGCCTCGTCCACCAGGCGGCTCACCTCGGAGTCAACCAGTCGCGCGGTCTCGTCTGACAGCACCTGCCGCCGGAGGTCCCCGAAGGGCAAGGCCCGAATCTTCGGGCTCATCCCGTACTCGCACACCATCCGCAGCGCGATGTCGCCGACCCTTGTGAGGTCCTCGGAGGCCGCTCCGCTTGACTCGCCGAGCACGATCTCCTCTGCTATCCGTCCGGCCAGGAGCGTGGCCATCCTCTCGACCAGCACCGAGCGGGGATAGAGCAGGCGGTCGCTCGATTCGGGGAGCCAGGCCGCGCCCAGTCGGCGACCACGGGGGACGACGCTCAGCTTGTGCACCACGACGTCCGTGGACAGGCTCCTCGCGACAAGGGCATGGCCAGCCTCGTGGTAGGCCACGGCCTGGCGCTCAGAGTCAGACATGATGCTGCCGCTGGCGATCCCGCCCAGCGCCCTGTCGATCCCCTCTTCGACCAGGCCCATGCCGATCTGCTGGCACCCGCGCCGTCCGGCGAGCAGGGCCGCTTCGTTGATGACGTTGGCCAGGTCGGCGCCAGACAGCCCGCGGGTGAGCGAGGCCACGCGATCGAGATCCACATCAGCGCTGAGGGGCTTGTCCTTGGTGTGCACCGCGAGGATCGCCCGACGCCCCGCCTGATCCGGTAGGTCGATGGTGATCTGGCGGTCGAAGCGGCCCGGTCGCACGAGGGCCGAGTCGAGCATGTCAGGGCGGTTGGTCGCGGCGATCACCACGATCCCCGGCCGCTGACCGAACCCGTCGAGCTCGATGAGGATCTGGTTGAGGGTCTGGTCGATCTCTCGGCTTCCTCCGTCTGGGGATGCACCCCTCCTCGACCCGACGGCGTCGATTTCGTCGATGAAGATGATCGCCGGCGCCACGGTCCTGGCTTGGGCGAAGAGATCTCGCACCCGGCCCGCGCCCTCTCCGACGAATACTTCGGTGAACTCGGTCCCCGCCACGGAGAAGAACGCCGCGTTGGCCTCCCCGGCGACCGCCCTCGCGAGCAGGGTCTTGCCGCAGCCCGGGGGTCCGCTGAGGAGGAAGCCACGCGGCATCCGGGCCCCCAGGCGGGTGAAGCGCTCGGGCGCGGACAGGTACTCCTTGACCTCGACCAACTCGATCACCGCGTCGTCGACTCCGGCTACGTCGGCGAAGGTCACCTGCTCCTCGGCCAGCGACCGCTGGCCGAGGGTACGCCCGCGCATCGACAGGCGGCGCTGACGCTCCGGAGCCTCCAGGATCCGCGTCAGCGCCTGGTCGAGCTGGTCGTGAGAGATCTGGCTGTGCCCAGCGCGCGCGGCAAGCAGGCCTGCCTCGTTGACGATGTTCGCCAGATCGGCCCCGGTCATGGCCAGCGCCCGGTGGGCGATGGCGGCGAGATCGACCCCGGCGGCAAGCGGCTTGCCGCGCGCGTGGATCTCGAGGATCGCCAGGCGTCCTCGCTCGTCCGGAGCCTGGAGGCCGATGCTGCGATCGAAACGGCCCGGGCGCAGCAGCGCGGGGTCCAGCACGTCGGGCCGGTTGGTGGCGCCGACGACGATGATCCCCGCCGACGACGAGAACCCGTCCATCTCGGCCAGTAGCCCGGTGAGAGCCTGGTCCTGCTCGTCTCGGGAGCCGGTGGCCAGGGCGCCGTCGCCTCCGCCCGAGCGCCGGCGCCCGACGGCGTCCAGCTCGTCGATGAAGATGATCGCGGGGGCGCTCGCCCGCGCTTGCCGGAAGAGATCGCGCACGCGGGCGGCGCCCACCCCGACGTAGAGCTCCACGAAGTCCGCCCCCGAGATCGAGTAGAACGATGCACCGGCCTCGCCGGCCAGCGCCCGGGCCATCAGCGTCTTGCCGCAGCCCGGCGGTCCGTAGATGAGGACACCCTTCGGCACCTGCGCACCCACCGCGCCGAAGCGCCCGGGGTCCGCGAGGAACTGAGAGACCTCGCGCAGCTCGTCTACGGCGGAGTCTTGGCCGGCCACGTCCCCAAATGTGAGCGAGCTCTCCTCCTCGGTGGCCTGGCGCGCACCGCTGCGTACGCCGAAGAGCCCAGTGCCCCGGCCGTAGGAGAGAATGAAGTACACGAACACGATCACGAGGATCAGCGCCGGGATCAACATCGAGACCTGGTCGACGAAGCGCTTGCTCACCTGCTGGTCGACCGTTGTGGTGACGTGGTTTGGGATCAGCAGCTCCAGGAGCTGAGCCCGCACCACCTCCGTCCTGAAGTACGGCGTGTTGTACGCCCGGGCGACGCGATCGTCACCGATGAAGTTGCCGACCACGATGCCGTCGCTGTCGAGGATCCGGGCGTCCCGCACTCGGTTGGTCTCGACGAGGTTGACGAAGCGGTCGTACGACAGGCGCTGACCCCCCACATGCGGTCGCGAGTAGTCGAGCAGGGCGATGTAGGCGGCCAGCAGGAGAGCGATCGCCAGTAGGGACCAACCACCGGCCGAGAGCTGAGGCAGCCACGGCGGCCTCCCGGGCTTCTGTCGCACCGCCGCGCTCACGCAGGCCCCAGCTTAGATCCTCTTACCTACGGCGCATCTGTCTGACGCTCGCGGCTGCCACGACGACGAGCGTCCCCCCCACCAGCCCGATGGAAATGACCGCGAGCACGTCGACCCCCCCCGAGTCCCGGCCTCCGTCGGGCGGTCCGGCTGCGGGCGAGCGGCGATCGCCGCTCGGGAGGAACGACCGCTTGTCGAGGATGCCTGCCCCCTTGACGAACACCCAGCCGTCGTAGATCTGAGGCCGGAGCACGAAGGCACCCTTGGGGTAGAACAGCGCCACGGCTGGGACGTCCTGCTGCGCGAGCAACCTCAGCTCCTCGCCCACGAGCCGGCGGCGCTGCCCGGGCGTGGTTTCCTGGCCGGCGCGCCTGGCGAGCGCGTCGAAGCGCCCGCTGCGATACCCGGAGTAGTTGAGGGGCGCGAGTCGCTGGTCGGACCCGAACATCACACTCAGATAGCTCGGATCGTAGGAGGCGAGCTCAGGAATGCTCACAATCGCCGCATCGAAGCGGGGCGCCGCGCCGGTATCACCCACCGCGGCGGCCAGCCGGTCGGGAGCAACCTGCTCAAGCGTGGCGTCTTGGCCCACTCTGGTCAGAGCCAGCACCACCTGGCGGCCGGCCTCTTGCTTGACCGGATCGTTGTCTGGCGCGAGTATCCGGATCTGGGGCCGCGGGACCTTCGTCAAGGCCTGGCGGGCCCCAGCCTCGTCGAAGTGGTGAAGCACATCTCCGGGCGCCCAACCGGAGTCCGGGTGAAGATAGCCCCGGGTGGCGGGAAAGGCGAGCGGATCTTGGCCGACTGTGCTGTGGGCGACTCGCTCCAGGTCGAGTGCCATCGAGACCGCCCGCCGCACCCGCACGTCGTTGAATGGCGCCCGCCTCAGGTTGAACACCAAGGCCGTGCCTGCGTAGAGGTCCCCGCTCTGGGTCTTGAAGCTGGGATCGCGCAGCTCCGTCTCGATGCGCTTAGGCAGCGTCGCCGGAATCATGTCGACCTGTCGCTGTCTGAGCGCGCGTACCGTGCCGCCGAAGTCGGAGATGAACGGCACCTCGATCGTCTCGACCTGCGGAGAGCCGCGGAAGTAGCCTCGGTTGGCCTGAAAGCGATAGCCCTGCCCGCGGTCGCGCTGTACGAGCCGATACGGGCCGCTCCCGATCGTGGGCCCGGCCGGCACTCGACCGGGCGGCAGCCCCTCCCACAAATGCTTCGGCAGGATGGGCATGTCCGCGAGCGGTTGATCGGAGAAGCCGGGCGCGGGATGGGAGAGGTGGATCGCGACGGTCATGTCGTCCACCACCTCCGTACTCTGCACGGCCGTGAGCTCCGGCGTGAAGCGGCGCTGATAACGCGACTTGAAGTAGTCGAAGGTGAACTTCACATCCTGCGCCGTGACGTGCGTGCCGTCGTGCCACATGACACCACTGCGAAGCCCAATGGTAAGGCGCCTTCCCGCGTCGCTCGTGCGCACCTCCCGGGCGAGCCACGGCTCCGGCGACCCATCCGCAGCCCGCCACAACAGCGTGTCGTAGACAAGCGTCATCAGCGGATAGGCGAGGTTGAACGTATAGGGCGTAAGCGTGCCGTCGAAGCGAGGCAACGGAATTCGCAACCTCGCCACCGGGCTGCCTCCGTCCCCAGCCCGCGCCGGCAACGCCGCAAGGAGCGATGCGACCAGGCCGACGAGTGCGAGCAGCTGACGGCGTGGCAGTCGTAGCCTCGTCACGGCCGTGACTCTACGCCAGGAAATGGCCGAAACGGGACGGCATGCCCACCCCAACCGAGGACGGTCATGAACACCACAGCAGCGCCGACCGCCGTCGGTTTGGGCCCCGCCGCCCGCCGGCGAGCCGGAGCTCGCCGCTTGAGCAGTACCTCGTCGCCCTCGCCGGCAGCGACCCCGATGGGTCGCTGCTGGAGGTGCGCTACCGACGCCGCAGCGGCGGGATGCGCCAGCGGTTCTATCCGGCCGCAGCGATCTCGCCTCGACCGCCTCGCTGATCATCGAGCTCGCGCGGTTGGCTGAGGCGCGGGTCTTCGTCGGCGCGTTGTATCGCTCGGCGCCGTCGGACTCGCTGGTTGAGGTTCGCTTCCGGGTTGGCTCGGGTATGGGCCGCCGCTGAGGTGTGAATCATCGCCACAAGGTCCGAGCCCGGGCGGCAGCGATCGCGCGGGCGGTCGGCCCGCGGAAGACACCCGGCGGTGGTGTTGTCCTTCAGGCGGCGGCGGGAGCCTCGCCGACGGTGACCTGGTAGGCGGCCTTCGGCAGCTGGTCGAGGGTGACCTTGTGTCCGAGGCGCTCGAGTTGGCGGATGGCGCGGTTGCGGGCTCGCTCGATGGCGTGTTCGCGCATCGTCGGCGCCAAACCCGGCGGGCCGCGAGCCGGCAGCCGGCGGCCAGACGCGGCGCCGTCGCTCTAGCTTTCGCCGAAGCCGAGCTCGAGCTGGCCCCGGGGAGCCGGCTCGCCCGGCAACCGTCGCCGGGCCACCCGCTTCCAGTGGCCGATCACCTCACGGGCACTGCAGTGCCGGTAGCTTCGGGCCGAGGTCTCGAAGGGCGCGATGGCCAGGCTGCCCGGTTCGACGCCCAGCACCTCGGCGTGAAAGCGCCGGCCGCGCTTGGAGACGAGCACCACGTCGCCCGGGTCGATCGGCTCGAGGCGCAGGGGCTCAGCGCGCGACCTCGACGGCGCGCGACTCGCGGATGACCGTGACCTTTATCTGCCCCGGGTAGTCCAGCTCGCGCTCGATCTCCCGCGCGATGTCGTGGGAGAGCACGACGGCAGCAGCGTCATCGATCGCTCCCGGGGCGACCATGATCCGGATCTCGCGGCCCGCCTGCATCGCGTAGACCTTCTCCACGCCGTCGTGGCGGCCGGCGAGCTGCTCGAGCTCGTGCAGACGCTTGACGTACTGATCCAGCGACTCGCCGCGCGCACCCGGTCGCGCGCCCGACAGCGCGTCGGCGGACTGGACGATGACCGCCTCGATCGTCTGGGGCTCGACCTCGTTGTGATGGGCCTCCATCGCGTGGGCCACCGCCTCGGCCTCGCCGTGGCGTCGGGCCAGGTCGCCGCCCACCAGGGCGTGGGGCCCCTCGATCTCGTGGGTGACCGCCTTGCCGATGTCGTGCAGCAGTGCCGCCCGGCGCGCGGTGCGCGGGCTGGCCCCCAGCTCGTGGGCCATCAGGGCGCCGAGGTTGGCGCTCTCGACCGAGTGGGCAAGGACGTTCTGGCCGTAGGACGTGCGGAAGCGCAGGCGCCCCAGCAGCTTGACCAGCTCGGCGGGCACCGTGCCTGCATTGGCCTCGAAGACGGCCTCCTCGCCCAGCTCGACCAGTCGCGCGTCCAGCTCGGAGGAGGCCTGGTAGTAGGCCTCCTCGATGCGGGCCGGGTGGATGCGTCCGTCGGCCAGCAGGCGCTCGAGGGTCAGACGGGCGATCTCGCGGCGCACCCCGTCGAAGCCGGACAGCACCACCGCATTGGGCGTGTCGTCGATGATGAAGTCGATCCCGGTCAGGTTCTCCAGGGCCCGGATGTTGCGTCCCTCCCGGCCGATGATTCGGCCCTTCATGTCGTCAGAGCTGAGGGGCACGACCGAGACCGTCGTCTCGGCCGCGTGACCGGCGGCCAGGCGCTGCATGCAGACCGACAGGATGTTGCGCGCGCGCCGCTCGGCGTCGCGGCGGGTCTCCTCCTCGATCTGACGGATGAGCCGCGCGCTCTCGTGGCGCAGGTCGTCCTCCAGCTCGGCGAGCAGCGCGCGCTTGGCCTGAGCGGCGCTCAGCCCGGCCGCCTGCTCGAGGGCCTGCACGTGGCGCCGGCGCTCGGCGTCGATACCGGCGCCCGACCTGGCGACCTCGCCGGCACGGAGCTCGAGTTCCTGACGATGGCTTTCCAGCGCCTGCTCGCGCTCGGCCGCGCGGCGCTCGCGATCAGCCAATCCGGGATCCTGGGCGGGATGGCTGCGAGGGCCGGGGCGTGGGCCCCTGCCGCGCAGCAGCGCAGCGGCAACCAACCCCACCGCCACGATGATCGCTGCGATCTCCATGCCGCTCCTCTCCGTGCCGGGCTGAGCCGGCGGCTGGCCTTCAGGGTCGAGGGGCACCCGTCGCCCGAGCCGGGCCCGCGGCAGCGGACGCCCGGCGAGGGATGCGACTAGCTCCGGCGCACTCCCATGACCGGGACGCTCACGCAGGGCCCGGGCCCAGGGCCCGGGGTCGATGAGGAGGGACGAGACAGGCTCAGGATCACGGTGTTTGCTGCGGTTTCCATGCCCGGACGGGCGGGGTTGCTCGCTCCGGGCCATCGTAGTACCGGGCCGGGCGCGGCGCAAACCCCGTTGGCTGCGACGCTCAAATGCCGAGCACCGGCGGCCGGGGATCCCGCTCCGAGCGCGGGTCGCCGGTCCCGGTGCCGCGCGAAGCATCCGGCGTGCGCCGCTGCACCCGTGCGGCGGCAGGCAACTGCATCAGCCTGCCCGCTTCGCGACGGACGTCACGGTTGGACGCGCGCTGGGCCCGGGCCCCGATCGTGGTCGCGGCGAGGACCGCGCCCGACACGGCGCAGCACCCGGCCACAATGATGATCGCGATCAGCAGCACGATTCGAGGTCTCCCGCCGGCTCACCGCCTCCCCCCGGAGGCGGCCGGGGGCACCCTACCGAAGTCAGCGGGAGTCAGCGCGGCGGCAGCTCGCGCTCGGCCCGGCGCACGGCGTCGTGAGCCAGCTCCAGCTCGTAGCCCCGGCGGACCAGCAGTCCGAGCGCGCGCCCGCGCGCCTGGGCGTCGGCGGGGGCCGACTTCAGGCGCCGATGCAGCAGGTCCACCGCCGCGTCCAGCTCGGCACCGGGCCCACGACCGCCGAGCGCCGCTTCGACGAGCTCGGCGGCCACGCCTCGATCGTTCAGGGTGCGCCCGATCCGGCCGGCGCCCCACCCGTCGAGTGCACGCCGATCCTCCACGTAGCGGCGGGCATAGGCGGCGTCGTCCAGGTACCCCTGCTCGCCCAGCTCCGCCAGCACCGACTCCCCCACCTTGTGGGCCACCCCACGCGCCCGGAGGTGCGCGCGAACCTCGGCGACGGTGCGATCGCGGTGTCCGAGGTAGCGATAGGCGAGCGCCAGCGCCTGGTCGCGTCGCTCCTCCTCCGTCACGGAATGCGTGACCTCCAACTCGCGCCGGCCCGGTTGCGCCACCGACTACCACCCTCCACAGCCGCCCGGACCCGACCGTCAGGCGGCCTGCTCGGCCGCCAGCGGCTCCACCGGTGCCAGCGGCGGGTCGGCCGGTCCGGCGAAACCGTCACGATCGATGCCCAGTGCCGCGTAGACCTTGGCCTCGATCTCCCGGGTCATCTCAGGGTGCTCGTCCAGGTAGGCCTTCGCATTGCCCCGGCCCTGCCCGAGCCGCTCGTCCCCATAGGAGAAGAATGATCCGGACTTGCTGACCACGTTGTGCTCGATGCCGAGGTCGAGCACGCAGCCCGACGAGGAGATCCCCTTGCCAAACTCGATGTCGAACTCGGCCTGGCGGAAGGGGGCGGCGACCTTGTTCTTGACCACCTTGACCCGGACGCGATTGCCCACCGCCTCGGTGCCGTCCTTGAGCGTCTCGATGCGACGGATGTCGAGGCGCTGAGAGGCGTAGAACTTCAGCGCCCGGCCCCCGGGCTGGGTCTCGGGTGAGCCGAACATGACCCCGACCTTCTCGCGGATCTGGTTGGTGAACACGCAGAGGGTGCTCGTACGATTGAGGTTGCCGGCCAGCTTGCGCATGGCCTGAGACATCATGCGGGCCTGCAGGCCGACGGTCTGGTCGCCCATCTGACCCTCGAGCTCGGCCCGCGGCGTCAGGGCGGCGACCGAGTCAACGGCGACGAGGTCTACAGCGCCGGAGCGCACGAGCATGTCGGCGATCTCCAGCGCCTGCTCGCCGTGATCGGGCTGGGAGACCAGCAGCTCATCGATGTCGGCGCCGATGCGCTGGGCGTAGAGCGGGTCCATGGAGTGCTCGGCGTCGATGAACGCGCACACGCCGCCGAGCTTCTGGGCTTCGGCGATCATGTGGTAGATCAGCGTCGTCTTGCCTGAGGACTCCGGGCCGAAGACCTCGACGATGCGGCCACGAGGCACCCCCCCGATGCCCAGGGCCAGGTCGAGCGAGAGGGCCCCGGTGGGGATGGCGTCGACGCGCACGTGAGCGCCCTCGTCGCCCATGCGCATGACCGACCCCTTGCCGAATTGACGCTCGATCTGGGTCAGCGCGCCCTGGAGGGCAGCGTCACGGGCCTGAAGGGATGGGGCAGCTTCGGTCATCGGGCGGGGCTCCTTGGGAGGCATACGGATCGGGAACGCTACGACGCGGATCGGACGGATCAGATCTGGCGATGCTGGTGCCCGATGTCTCACCGGACAAGGCCCGGATCGTGCCGAGGTGCTGCCGAGCTGGTGCCGAGAGTGCGCCGGCGGGTGTGACAGAGCGCGACAGTGATCTCGGTCGGCTCGGAGCGACGCTCCCGAGAGCACCTCCGTACCGGCACACGGCCCCCGTCTCGGGGATGCCGGCGCACAGTGGGGATCCCAGGCCAGAGAGAACTCCACACGCCACCCCACCGCACACCCGCGTACACAGAAAACGACCACACGACGCGGATCTCGATCGTCTCGAGCACCGTGTCGCGCCCCCCGCCCCCGGCCGCCCCATCAGCTCGGCGCCGCGTCCCTTCAGCCCGGCGCCACGACCCTCCGGGCGGCCAGCAGCGAGCGGCGCAGAAGGTGCATGGCCACGGTGGCCGAGCGGTCACGCACCGCCGCGCGGTCACCCGGCAGGTCGGTCGACACTGTGCGTCCAGCGCCATGCGGGCCGGCGACGGCCAAGCACACGCGCCCAACCGGCTTGGCCTCGGTCCCCCCGCCCGGGCCGGCGACACCGGTGATTCCCACCCCCCACTCCGCCTCCAGCATCGTCTGGGCCCCGTGGGCCAGTGCCTCAGCCACCTCCGGGGAGACCGCGCCGTGGATCTCGATCAGCTCGGAGGCGACGCCGGCCAGGCGCACCTTGGCGGCATCCTCGTAGACAACGAGTCCGCCCCTGACGTGCGCCGAGGCGCCGGGACGATCGGTCAGCCGGGCGGCCAGCCCGCCCCCCGTACAGGACTCTGCCGTGGCCACCGTCGTGCCGGCCAGCAGCTCGGCGAGCTGCGTGTCGATCGTCGCTCCATCGCGCGAGAACAGGGTGTCGGCGTGGCGAGCGGCGATCGCCGCGACGAAGCTGTCGTAGAGCTTTGCGGACGCCGGCTCGTAGCGGGTGGCGATCTCGATCTCGCCGCGACGCAGGCACGTGGTGATCTCGAGCGGGTCCAGTGCGAGCCCGTTGCCCTCGATCGCCCGCAGTGACGCGGCGATCTCCGACTCGGGGATGCCAAACAGCCGCATGACCCCCGTCCGGTACTCCGTCGCCCGCGCCGCCGCCGCCCGGAATGCGTCGGTGGACACCGCGTCCTGCCACATGGGCATCAGCTCGCGCGGCGGCCCCGGCAGCACGACGACGGTGGGACCCTCGGCCGGCTCGCCGGGCGGCACGACGAGCCCCGGGGCCGTGCCCACCGGAGAGAGCACGGTGGCGCCGGCGGGAACGACGGCCTGCTTGGCCGTGGAGCGGCGGATGGACTCCTCGTCGAGCTGGGGCCAGCGCCGGCGCAGGGGAACGAGGATCTCGGCGATCCGCGCCTCCACGACCTCGTCGAGAACCATCTCGCGCCCCTGGAAGCGTCCGACGACCTCGGCGGTCAGGTCGTCGGCGGTGGGCCCCAGTCCGCCGCTGGTGACCACCACGTCGAGCCGCTGCTCGCGCATGAAGGCCAGCGCGGCCAGGACGTCGCCGGGGCGGTCGCCGACGACTACGATGTGGGCGACGTCGAGGCCGCGCTCGCGCAGCCGCTCGGAGAGCCAGGGGCCGTTGCGGTCGGCGACGATCCCGCTCAGCACCTCGGTCCCGGTGACGACGATGCCCGCGCGCGCGCTCACGGGCAGGTGGGAGCCTGAGCGCCAGCCAGCACCGCCGGCGCCGCGCCCGGCCGCAGGAGGTAGGCCAGCGCGCCACCTGCCGGGGGCGTGCGCAGGGGGGCCCCGTCCACCCGCAGGGCGACCTGGGCGTTGTCGGTGGCCAGCCGCAGCAGCGGGGCGGCGAAGCGCTGGACGGGCTGGCCGGCTCTCAGCGTCCGGCCGTTGATGAGCCGGTGTCCCTGCCCGTCGATCAGGCAGACCACCGTGGTCCCGCCGGGGGCGATCTCCAGGCGGACCTGGGAGCGCAGCAGTCGCTCGCGACGGGCGCGCTCGGCGGCGCGGGCCCGGGCCCGCCCCGCGGCGCGCTCGGCGGCGATGCGCTGCGGATCGACAGCGGGCGTACGCGACGCCGTCGAGCTCGGACCGCCCGACCCCGCGAGCTCCCCCACGGCGAACAGGATGGCCAGCAGGGCGACGATGATGATCGCCGCCAACAGACCGGGTGAGAGCAGCCGCCTGGGCGCGCTGGGCTCGGAGCCGAGCGGGGCGATGGGGGTCAGCTCGTGGTCGGCCAGGTGGTCGTGGCGGGCTTTGTACTCGTCGACCAGCAGGCGGGCGTCGAGGCCGAGGTAGGCGGCGTAGGTCCGCAGGAAGCTGCGGATGAACGTGGGGCCCGGGAGCAGATCCCACTCCTCGTTCTCCATCGCGCGCAGGTACTTGGCGCGGATCTTGGTCTCCGCCTCGACCTCGGAGATATCGATGCGAGCGTGCAGCCTCGCCTCTCTCAGGGTGCTGCCGATATCCGTCATCGGCGAGGGAGGCTACCGGCGATCTGCCCGACCACTGAAGCGCCCGGGCCCGGGCGCCTCCCGCTCCAGCCGCGAGACGAGAGCTCAGACCGCGGGTTCGCCATCACTGTCGTCCGCGGGCGCGGGCTCGGCGCTGGCGACCACCACCGGCTTGGGGCCAGGCGCCCCGGCCATGGCTGGCGTCCCCCGCGCCCCGGCGCCCCCCAGCCCGGCCAGGACCCGGGGGAGATCGGCGTCGGTGATCAGCACCTGCCGCGGCTTGGATCCCTCATAGCCCGAGATGATTCCCCGACGCTCGAGCATGTCGATCAGCCGGCCGGCCCGCGTGTAGCCCAGGCGCAGACGGCGCTGGAGCATCGAGGTCGAGGCGGTGCCCATGCCGGCCACGAGGGCGATGGCCTCGGCCAGCAACGGGTCCTCGTCGGGCGAGCCGCTGTCGCCGGCGCCCGCATCGGGATCCTCGGTGGCGATGACCTCCTCCAGCAGCGCCTCGCGGAACTCCGGCTCGCCCTGACCACGCCACAGGGCGCACAGGCGGGCGACCTGGGCCTCGTCGACGTAGGCGCCCTGGATGCGCTGCAGCCGGCTCGTCCCGACGGGTGAGAACAGCATGTCGCCCTGCCCCAGCAGGGACTCCGCCCCGCCCTGGTCGAGGATGACGCGCGAGTCGGTCTGCGAGGAGACCGCGAAGGCGATCCGCGACGGGACGTTGGCCTTGATCATCCCGGTGATGACGTCGACCCGCGGCGACTGGGTGGCGAGCACCAGGTGGATTCCCACCGCCCGGGCCTTCTGGGCCAGGCGGATGATCGAGTCCTCGACGTCGGCCGGGGCGACCATCATCAGATCGGCCAGCTCGTCGATCACGCACAGGATGTAGGGCAGCGCGGGCTGGCCTCGGCGCTCCCGCACCCGGTTGAGCTCGGGCAGCGAGCGGGTGCGGGCCAGGGACATGATCCCGTAGCGCTCCTCCATCTCGCGCACCAGGTTGGCCAGCGCGTTGGCCGCGAGACGGGGCGAGGTGATCACCGGTGTCAGCAGGTGGGGCAGTGATTCGTAGTGGGTCAGCTCGACCTGCTTGGGGTCGACGAGGACCATCCGCACCTCGTGCGGGGTGGCCCGCAGCAGGACCGAGACGAGCATCGCGTTGATCGAGGCCGACTTGCCCGCCCCCGTGGTCCCGGCGACCAGCAGGTGGGGCATCTTGGCCAGGTCGGCGCCGATGGCCCGGCCGGCGACGTCCTTGCCCAGCCAGACGGTCAGCGGCGACCAGTCCACCGGGGCCGCCTGGAAGACATCGCCCAGGTGCACCACGCGCCGGCGGGCGTTGGGAACCTCGACGCCGACCGCCTGCTTGCCGGGGATGGGCGCGAGGATGCGGATGTCCGTGGCAGCCAGCGCGTAGGCCAGGTCGTCCTTGAGCTGGGCAACCTTGGCCACCTTGGTCCCGGGGGCCAGGCGCAACTCGTAACGCGTGATGTGCGGTCCGGCGACGCGTCCCACCACGGTGGCCTGAACGCCGAAGTGGCCGAGGGCCTCGACGAGCTGGGTGGCGACCCGCTCCTGACCGGCGGTGTCGGGCCGCGCGTTCTCCCCGGTGGAGCGCGTCAGCAGCCGGCCGTTGGGCACCTGCCAGACAAAGTCGGGGTCGTCGGTGATCGAGGCCCGGTAGCGGCCCTGCGGGGTCAGCGCATCGCCGTCGACATCCACCGGCATCGGCGGATCGGCGGCGCCCTCCTCGATCCCGGGCTCCTCCTCGTCCTCGGGCTCGGGCTCACCCGAGGGCTCGTCGTCGCTCGCGGAGCCGTCGGCCGCCACGTCGTAGGGCCCGAGCGAATCGGGCTCATCGAGGGCGGGCGCCTCGACGTGGGTGGCGCGGACCACGAGGTCGCGGCCGTCGGCGTCGGGCGGGGCGAGCGCGTCGATCTCGGCGGTGGCGTCGGGATCGGGGGTGCGGTGGATGGAGAACGACCCGGTGACGTCCCGGACGCGGTCCGAGGTCGTCGCCATGCCGTGGCCCGCGGCGCGCAGGACACCGGCCAGGGTGGCCCCGGAGAGCAGCAGCAGCCCGGCGAGAAATCCGAAGACGGCGAGGATGTGGGCTCCCGAGGCCGAGAATGCGTTCTGCGCGGCCCAGTCCAGCACCTCGCCCAGCGCTCCGCCGCGGCCACGCATGAAGGCGGCGTCCCACCAGCCGTGGGGCCGCCCGCCGCCGGGCCCGAGCCCGAGCGTCCCCGCCTCCAGGCCCAGCGCAGCGGCAGCGGTCAGGCAGACAGCTCCGGCGCGCAGGGGTCGCGCCGAGGCTATGAGCGGGCGCAGGATGACCGCCAGCCCGGCGGCCAGCAGCCCGACGGGCGCCGCGTAGCGGAGCAGGCCCACGAGCCAGGCCAGGCCGTCCACCAGCGCGGCGCCGGCCCGGCCGCCGGCGCCCCCGAGGTAGAGCACGGCACCGAGCAGGACGGCGAGGGCGATGAGGGCGAGCCCGAGCAGGTCGAGCTGGCGCTGGTCCAGTGGCTCGAGCCATGCAAGCGCGACCAGGGGCGAGCGCCGCGCCCGGGCCGGGGCCCGGGCCGGGGCCGCCGGGCGGCGCCGAACGCGACGCCGGGCCGCTGGGCGCTTGGCCCGCCGGCGTCGGGTGCTTCGGGCGGACGGCACCCCGGCCCCTTCGACGCTGGAGGCCGCGCCCCTGCCCTCCGTACCATCTTGGAGGCCGATGGTCGCCTCCTCTGCCCGTCCCCCCCGTGTGCTCGTCGTCGAGGACGACGAGGAGATCGCCGGCGTGCTCCAGCGCTCGCTGCGCCTGGAGGGCTACGAGGTCCGCACCGTGGCCGACGGCAGGGACGCCCTGCGGGAGGCCAGCGCCTTCATTCCCGACCTCGTTGTGCTCGACCTGGGCCTGCCCGGAATGGACGGCGTCGACGTCGCCCGTCACCTGCGCCAGGACGGCGATGTGCCGATCCTCGTGCTCACCGCCCGCGACGCCCTGGAGTCCCGCGTCGAGGGGCTCGACGCCGGCGCCGACGACTACCTGGTCAAGCCCTTCGAGCGTCAGGAGCTGCTCGCCCGGTTGCGCGCCCTGCTGCGCCGCCGGCCGCCGCGCGGATCGGCATCGCTGTCGGTTGGGGACCTGGCCCTGAACCCCGACACCCATGAGGTCCGCCGCGGGGAGCGGCCGGTCGAGCTCACCCAACGGGAGTTCGAGCTGCTCGAGTACCTGATGCGCAACGAGCGCCTCGTCGTCTCCCGCCAGCGTCTGCTGGACGAGGTGTGGGGCTATGACCCCTTCTCCATGACCAACACGATCGAGGTCTTCGTCTCCAACCTGCGGCGCAAGCTCGAGGCTGGCGGTGAGCCTCGACTGCTGCACACGATTCGCGGTGCCGGGTATGTCCTCCGCGGTTGAGGACTCAAGCGGCGGGCCCCAGCCCCGGCCCCGGCCCCGGAGGCTGCGCGAGCTTCCCGGCCCCCTCGGTCGCCTCCCGATCCGCTGGCGCCTGGGTGTCACCTCCGCCGCGCTGACCCTGTTCATCCTCATGGGCTTCGCTGTCCTCGTCGGGGCGCTGACCACGCGCTACGTCCAGCAGAACTTCAGCCGCCGGGTGGCCAGCACGGCCGACGAGCTTGCCGGTTACGTCTCCGAGCGGAGCACGTTCATGGCTCCCGTCCTGCGGGGCGCCGGAGGCGTGCGCTGCCCCGACGCCCACACCTTGGCCGACCTGGCGCTCTCCGAGCACGCGGTGATCCGCTACCTGCTGCCCGAGGGGACCCTGCTCTGCCAGACGCCCGGCGCGCCGGACCTGGGGCCGCCCGGAACGCGGTCGGACGGGTTTCAGGGCTACCGGGTGGAGAACCGCTCGATCCCGATCGTGCTCGAGCTGGCCGACGGCCGCCAGTACCCCTCCTACGCGAGGGCCATCCTCCAGTACGCGCGCCGCGACGACGAGACGGCGGGGACGCTGACCCGCGTCCGGCTGTTCCTCATCGTCGGGGTGCTGGCCGGGGCCGGTCTGGCGCTGCTGGCCGGGCTGACCATCGGTAGGCGCGCGATGGTGCCGATCTCACGACTGACCGCCCGGGCCAGCGAGATCGAGCGCACCCGCGACCCCCGCGGACGGATGCCCCACCCCGCCGCCGACGACGAGGTGGCCGAGCTGGCGCGCACCCTCGAGCGGATGCTCGCCGCCCTAGACGCCGCCCGCTCGGAGACCGAGTCGGCCCTGGACCGTCAGCGGGCCTTCGTTGCCGACGCCTCCCACGAGTTGCGCACGCCGCTGACCTCCGTGCTGGCCAACCTCGAGCTGTTGGAGGACGAGCTGCGCGGCGAGCAGCGCGAGACGGCCGAGGCGGCGCTGCGCTCCTCGCGCCGGATGCGCCGCCTGGTCGGCGATCTGCTGCTGCTCGCCCGCGCCGACACCGGTCGGGCCGCGCCGCGCGGCCGGGTGCTGCTCGACAGTGTGCTGGCCGACGCCGCCGCCGAACTGGCGCCGGTCGCCGCCGAGCACCAGATCGAGCTCAACCTCTTGCCCACTCCCGTGCTCGGCGTGCGCGACGAGCTGCACCGGTTGGCGCTCAATCTGCTGGAGAACGCCCTGCGCCACACCCCTCCGGGGACCGCCGTGCGCGCGGCCGTCCGACGCGACGGTCCCGAGGTGGTGCTCGAGGTCTCCGACGATGGCCCGGGCGTGCCCCCCGAACTGGCCGGCTCCCTGTTCGAGCGCTTCGTCCGCGGACGGGGCGAGCGCGGAGGATCCAGTGGCCTGGGGCTGTCGATCGTTCGCGCGGTCAGCCGCTCCCACGGCGGCGACGTGACCCTCGCCCCGCCCGGACCAGGCCGGGGGGCGCGCTTCGTCGTGCGCCTGCCCGCCGCTGCGACCGCCGTCCGGAGCCCCGACGCGGCCCACCAGACGCCGGGCGGAGTCGCCGCAGGCTGATCGGGGAGTCGTCGCGGGCTGACCCGCAGTCGCCGCGAACTGATCGGAGAGTCGCCGGCGGGCTGACCAACCGCGCAGCGCGGGCGTCAGACCTCGACAACGACGGGCAGCACCATCGGCCGGCGCCGCAGGCGGTCGTAGACGAACTCGGCCAGGTCGTCGTGGAGGGCCTGCTGGAGCAGGTCGATCTCACGCACTCGCTCGCTTGCCACCCGGGCGAGGGAGCGGTCGACCGCCTCGCGGATCTCGTCCTGGAGCCCTTCGACCTCCTCGAGGAAGGGCACGCCCCGGAAGATGACCTCGGGTGGCACCACCGAAGCCCCGGTCTGGGCCGACACGGTGGCCACCACGATAAAGATCCCGTCCGCCGACAGCATCCGCCGATCACGGAGCGCGACGTCGGCCGGATCGCCGATGTCGACGCCATCGACGAAGATCATCCCCGAGGCCTCGGGCTTGCCGAAGCGCGCCCCGCGCGCGTCGATCTCCAGGGGCAGGCCGTTCTCCCCGCGGAAGATGTCGGCCGGCTCGACGCCGGTGGCCTCGGCCAGAGCGGCGTGGAGATGGATGCGCTTGACGTCGCCGTGCATGGGCATGACGTAGCGGGGACGCAGAAGATTCAGCATGAGCTTGAGCTCCTCGGCGTAGCCGTGGCCCGAGGCATGGATCGGCGCATCGCGGGTGGTGATCACCTCGCAGCCCACCTGGTAGAGGCGATCAATGGTCTCGTTGACCGCGCGTTCGTTGCCGGGGATCGGCGTAGCCGAGAACACGACGGTGTCGCCCCGGTGCAGCTCGACCTGACGGTGGTCGTTGTGGGCCATCCGCCGCAGGGCAGACAGGGGCTCGCCCTGGGAGCCCGTGGAGATGACGACAAGGCGGTGGTCGGGAAAGTCCTCGATCTCGCGCGGCTGGACCAGCAGGCCGTCGGGGACCTCGATGTGGCCGAGCTGGCGGCCGATGTTGACGTTCTTGCGCATGGAGCGACCGACCAGCGCGACCTTGCGTCCGAGCGCCGCCGCCGCGTCGATGACCTGCTGGACGCGGTGGATGTTGGAGGCGAAGCTCGTCACCACGATCCGGCCCTCACAGCGGCCGAAGACCTCCTCCAGCCGCGGCCCGACACCCGACTCCGAGGGTGACCAGCCCGTGCGGTCGGCGTTGGTGGAGTCACCGCAGAGCAGCAGGATCCCGTCACGCCCCAGCTCGGCCAGGCGGGCCACATCCGCTGGCTCGCCGTCGACCGGCGTCTGGTCGAACTTGTAGTCCCCGGTGATCAGCGTCGTTCCCAGCTCGCAGGTCAGCGCCACCGCGCAGGCGTCGGGGATCGAGTGGGTCATATGGACGAGCTCGAGGGAGAAGGGGCCAAGGTCGACGGCATCCCCCGGATCCAGCCGGTTCAGGGGCGCGTCCTTGATCCGGTGCTCGTCCAGCTTGGACCGGGCCATCTCGACGGTCAGGTCACCGCCGTAGAGGGGCGGGGGGGCGACGTCGAGCTCGCGCAGGACCCAGGGCAGCGCCCCGAGATGGTCCTCGTGACCGTGGGTGACGACGATCGCCTCGATGTCACCCGCCCGCTCGCGCAGGTAGGAGAAGTCGGGAAGCACGAGGTCGATGCCCAGCATGTCCGCGGTGGGAAAGCGCAGACCGACGTCGACGACGACGATCCGACCCTCGTACTCGACGACGGTCATGTTCTTGCCGATCTCGCCCAGGCCGCCGAGCGGCAGGACGCGCAGGGTGCCGCTCACCGGTGGACCGGCGCGCCGGCGAGCAGCCCCAGCGCATCCAGCGCGGCGCGGACGACCTCCCGCTCGGCGTCGTCGGCCTCGACCAGGGGGAGGCGCAGACCTCCGGCCGGAAGGCCGACCATGGCGAGCGCCGCCTTGAGGGGGATGGGGTTGGTCGTCACCGCCAGCGCGTCGTAGAGGGGGTGCAGCTCGGCGTCGATGGCCTGACGCTTGAGGGGCTCGGCCACCATCCGGGCCATCGACTCGCCGACCAGGTGGCTGGCCACGCAGATCCCGCCGGCCCCGCCGATCTCGAGGACCTCGCAGAGCAAATCGTCGTTGCCGGAGTAGACATCGAGGCCGTCGATCAGGGCGACGTTGTCGGGATTTGCCTGCTTGACCCCCTCGATGCCCTCGACCTGCCCCAGCTCGGCCAGCAGGTCGTTGGGCATGTCGATCACCGTCCGCGACGGGATGTTGTAGACGAGGACGGGCACGCCGGCGGCGGCGCGCGCGACCTCGGTGAAGTGGCGCAGCAGGCCCCTGCGGTTGGGCTTGTTGTAGTAGGGACAGACCGAGAGCACGGCATCGACCCCCAGCTCGACGGCACGGGCCGTCAGCTCGCACGCGTGCCGGGTGTCGTTGGAGCCCGTCCCGGCCACGACGCTGGCCGGACCCCCAGCGAGCTCGTGGACGACGGTGGCGATGAGGTCGAGCTGCTCCTGGTCGCTCAGCGTGGCCGACTCGCCGGTGGATCCGGCGATGACGAGGCCCTCGGAGCCGTGGGCGACGAGGTGGCTGGCCAGCTGGGCGGCACCGGCGTGGTCGACCGCCCCTTCGGCATCGAACGGGGTGACCATCGCCGTGAGGATCGCGCCGAGCTCGGCCACCCGCGGAGTATCGCAGCGCCCGCCGGGGGATGAGATCTGCGGGCTCGACCAACTCCCGGGGCCGGCTCAACGGGCGAATCGGCGCGCCCGCCGCCCGCGCGACCCCGACAACCTCCCGCGGCCCAGGCCCGCTCAGGACCGTGGGATGTTGTGGGCCATATACGCGGAGTAGCTCCCACAGTCCTCACCAGCGCGGGGCGGTGGGAAGTTATCGGCCCTGATCGGCGCGGGTGTGGCGCAGCCTGGTGTCAGGAGCACAGGACGCCGTGACTCACTTGGCACAGCTATCGGCAGCCAGACCAGCGCCCCGCGGCCGGCCATCCAGCCCCAACGTCCCTCCCCCGGCCGGCATCGCGGGTGACGCGCCAGCGCTGCACCGCGTCGTCGACGGGCACCGTTCGCCCACCGCCTACCCTCGTGACGCCGTGGCCGCCCCCAGCACCCGCGAGGACCTGCGCAACGTCGCCATCGTGGCGCACGTCGACCACGGCAAGACGACCCTGGTGGACGCGATGCTCTGGCAGACCGGGGCCTTCCGCGTCGGCGCCGACATCGCCGACCGGGTGCTGGACTCGATGGACCTCGAGCGCGAGAAGGGCATCACGATCATGGCCAAGAGCACCGCGGTCCGCTACCGGCCAGCCGAAGGTCCGCCGGTCAAGCTCAACATCGTCGACACCCCCGGCCACGCCGACTTCGGCGGCGAGGTCGAGCGCGCCCTGACCATGGTCGACGGCGTCCTGCTGCTGGTCGACGCCTCCGAGGGCCCCCTGCCCCAGACGCGCTTCGTACTACGCAAGGCCCTCGAGGCCCGCCTGCCCATCGTCCTGGTCGTCAACAAGATCGACCGCCCCGACGCCCGAATCGACGCCGTCGTCGACGAGGTCTATGAGCTGTTCCTCGATCTCGACGCCGATGAGGAGCAGATCGAGTTCCCCATCATCTACGCCAATGCGCGCGCCGGCCAGGCTTCGCGCGACCCGGCCACCCCCGGACCCGACCTGCGCGAGCTCTTCGAGCTGCTCGTCTCCCACGTCCCGTCGCCGCAGTTTCATCCCGACCACCCGCTCCAGGCCCAGGTGACCAACCTCGACGCCTCCCCCTATCTCGGGCGGCTCGCCGTGTGTCGGGTGCGCGAGGGATGGATCCACGCCGGCCAGGAGATCTCGTGGTGCCGGGCCGACGCGACGACCGTGCTCCGCGCGCGGGTGGGCGAGCTGTTCGTCACCGAGGCGCTTGACCGGGTGGGAGTCCAGGAGGCGGGTCCGGGCGAGCTGATCGCCGTGGCCGGGCTCGAGGACGTGACCATCGGCGAGACCCTGTCGGATCCGGCCGACCCCCGTGCGCTGCCCGTCATCCGGGTCGACGAGCCGTCGCTGAGCGTCACCATCGGGATCAACACGGCGCCCCTGACCGGACGCGACGGGACAAAGCTGACCGCCCGGCTGGTCAAGGGCCGTCTCGAAGCCGAGCTGGTGGGCAACGTCTCGCTGCGGGTCTCGTCCACCGAGCGACCTGACACGTGGGAGGTGCAGGGCCGTGGCGAGCTACAGCTCGCCGTCCTCGTCGAGCTCATGCGCCGCGAGGGGTTCGAGCTCACCGTGGGCAAGCCCCAGGTGGTCACCCGCGAGGTCGCCGGGGCCGTCCACGAGCCGGTCGAGCGGATGACCATCGACGTCCCCGAGGACTACGTCGGGGTCATCACCCAGCTGCTCGCCCTGCGCCGCGGCCGCCTGGAGCAGATGGTCAACCACGGCACCGGCTGGGTGCGCATGGACTACCTTGTCCCGGCCCGGGGCCTGATCGGGTTTCGCACCGAGTTCGTCACCGAGACCCGGGGCACGGGGCTCATGCACCACGTCTTCGACCGCCACGAGCCCTGGGCCGGCGAGCTGCGCACCCGGCCCACCGGGGCGCTGGTGGCCGACCGCTCCGGCACGGTCAGCGCCTACGCGTGCTTCGCGCTGCAGGAACGGGGGTCGCTGTTCATCGGACCCGGCGACCCGGTCTATGAGGGCATGATCGTCGGCGAGCACGCCCGCGCCGACGACCTCGACGTCAACGCCGTGCGTGAGAAGCATTTGACCAACATCCGCTCCTCGACGGCCGACGAGCTCGTGCGCCTGACCCCCAGGCGGCTGCTGTCGCTCGATGCCGCCATGGAGTTCCTGCGCGAGGACGAGTGCGTGGAGGTGACCCCTGGGGCGGTGCGCCTGCGCAAGGTGGTGCTCGATGCGGGTCTGCGCCACAAGGCGGCACGCCGCGGGCGCAGCGGTCAGCCGGCCTGACGCAGGGCCAGCTCGAGCTCAAAGCGGGCCTCGGGCTCCTCCAGCCGGGCGCCGTAGAGCTCCCGCAGCCGCGCCACCCGGTAGCGCACTGTCTGCGGATGAACCCCGAGCTCGGCGGCGACGGCCGACCGGCGGCCCTGGTGGCGCAGCCAGGCGAGCAGCGTCTCGGAGAGCCGTTGCCGGCTGGCCGGCGTCTCATCGTCCAGCGGAGCCAAGGCGCGGGTGGCCAGCGCCCGCCCGAGCTCCGGCCGGGCGCGCAGCATGAGGGCGACAAGGTGCGCCTCAGCCTCGATCGCTTCGGGCCGCTCCCCCGCCAGGGCCAGTGCCCCGGCCGCCCACTCGAGCGAGCGCGCGGCCCCGGGCGGCGCGACCACCGGGCCGACCCCCACCGGGACTTCCACGGCCCGCGCCGCCGCCGCGGCCTCGGCGACCAAGCCGCCGGGCTCGGGCACGATCAGGCGCCCGGGCGTTGCCGTGGGGTCAGCCAGCACGTCCCCCGAGAGCCGCCGGGCCAGCGCCCCCACCGCCGGCGCCGGACAGGTGAGCACGGCCAGACGGCCGGGCAGGCGCCAGGCCGCCCGCTCCGCGGCAAGCTCGAGCCGCTCGGAGTCGGGCGCCTCGCCACGGAGCAGCGCGGCGGCCAGCGCCTCCCGCCGGCGCTGGCGCTCACCGGCCACCGCCGCCTGGGCCGCGGCGTAGCCGTCGACCGATTCCGCCGCCAGCTCGTCGATGTAGGCGAAGATGGCCTCGGCCAGTCGATGCTGGTCGGCCACCGCGACCCCGGAGCGCTCGGCCACCACCGAGAGCCGCCGCCAGGCCACCCGGGCCCCGATCCGGTAGGCGGCCTGGAGCGCGTCGAGGCTGCGACCCGCGCCGTGCTCACCCCGGCCCAGACCGCGGTAGACCCCGCCGTCTCCACGCCGGCCGCTGGCCTGGAGAAGGAAGCGACGGAGGCCGTCCTCGACGCCGGTCTTGATCCCCCGGCCGAACACTCCGCGCATCGGGCGGTCGTACTCGGCGACCTCCGCGCGGATGGCGGCCACGATCTCCTCGGCCAGGGCCGGCAGCTCGGGCTCGAGGGCGGCGACCATACCGGCGGGGAGGACGAAACTTGTTCTCATCAGACAGAATCCTTGGTGGCGGACGCTGCGGATTGGACCAAACCGCCCGGCGCTTAGTCGCTAGCCTCAGTCAGCATGACTCGACTTGAGCGCAACGTCAACCTCACCGCCGTCTTCGGCCCGCTCGTCGCGCTCGCGGTGGCCGTCCCGCTGCTCTGGGACCGGCTGCTGGGCCCGAGCGACATCATCGTCTTCGTGGTCATGTACATGATCACCGGCTTTGGCATCACCGTCGGCTACCACCGCCTGCTGACCCACCGCTCCTTCGCCACCCACCGCTGGATGGAGTACGTCCTGGCCCTCGCCGGCTCGCTGGCCGTCCAGGGCTCGCCGCTGGACTGGGTGGCCGACCACCGCTGCCACCACGCCCACACCGACGAGGAGGGCGACCCGCACAGCCCGCACGCCGGCCACGGCTCCGGGGTGGGCGGCGCGTTGCGCGGCCTGTGGCACGCCCACGTCGGCTGGCTGTGGCACAACCAGGGCCAGGCGGACTGGAAGCGCTACGCCCGCGAGCTCTACGAGGACCAGGGCATGCGCCGGATCAGCAAGAGCTTCGAGCCGCTCATCCTGGTCACCCTGCTTGCCCCGTTCTTCCTGGGCTTCGCGCTCACCGGCACGCTGCACGGGGCGCTGACCGGGCTGCTGTGGGGCGGACTGGTGCGGATCGCTCTCCTGCACCACATGACATGGTCGGTGAACAGCATCTGCCACTTCTTCGGCCAGCGCCGCTTCGATGTCGACGACCACTCCACCAACGTGTTCTGGCTCGCCGTGCCGTCGCTCGGCGAGGCCTGGCACCACAACCACCACGCGTTCAGCCGCTCGGCCTACCACGGCCTGCGGTGGTGGGAGCTCGATCCCACGGGTTGGGTGATCCGGCTGTTGCAGCGGCTGGGCTTGGCCTGGAACGTGGTGAGCATCGCTCCGGAGCGCCAGCAGGCGCGGCTGGCCGGAGCGGAGCGCGCGCCAGCGTCGACGCCGCGGCCTGACACCGGCGCCAGCGTCGACGCCGCGGCCTGACACGGGCGCCAGCGTCGACGCCGCGGCCCAACGCCGGGCGTTGGGCCGGCGCCCGCTCAGTCCTCGAACAGCAGCCGCTCCAGGCCCACGGTCACCTGGTCGGGCAGCGCGGCGACGCGCCGGACGGCCAGCAGCACCCCGGGCATGAAGCTCTCACGGGCGAGTGAGTCGTGGCGGAGGGTCAGCGTCTGACCCACGTCGCCCAGGATGACCTCGTGGTGGGCCACGAGGCCGGGGAGGCGGACCGAGTGGATCGGGACCTCTGCCATCCCGGCCTCAGCCATCAGCTCCGCCGTGCGCCGGGCCGTGCCCGAGGGGGCGTCGAGCTTTCGGTCGTGGTGGAGCTCGATGATCTCCGCGCGCGCCATGTGCCCGGCGGCCTCGGCGGCGCAGCGCATCATCAGCACGGCGCCGATGGCGAAGTTCGGGGCGAAGAAGACGTTGGCACCCTGCGCCCCCGACAGCGCCTGCAGCTCCCACCCGGTCGTGCCGATCACCACGTGGACCCCGGCGGACAGGCACGCGCGGGCGTTGCTGACGACGGTGTCGGGACGGGTGAAGTCGACAACCACGTCGCAACCGCTCAGGACGTCGGCCAGCGCCACGCCGACGGTGGGGTCGGCGCGCGCGGTCAGCTCGAGGTCGGAGGCGCCCTGCACCGCCGCGCACACCGCCTCCCCCATGCGGCCGGCGGCGCCGGCCACCCCCACCCGGATCACCCGACTACCGGTGCGCCGGCCAGGTCGGCCAGGGGCTCGGCGGCCTCCATCGCCGCGCGCAACCGCCGCTCGTCGGGCCCGATGCACGCCACCGACAGGGCAGCGGGCCGCCACAGCTCGCGGGCCAGGGCAGTGAGGTCCTCGACGGTGATGGCGTCGATCAGCTCGATCAGCTCGTCAAGGCTGTAGAGCGGCACGCCGGTCAGCAACGAGGCGCCCAGCCGGCTCATCCTCGCCGATGTCGACTCCAGGGCGAGGACGGTGCGCCCCTTGACGTGCTCCTTGGCCCGCGCCAGCTCAGCACCGCTGACCGGCGACTCCTGGAGGCGCTCGAGCTCGGCCGTGACGATGGCCAAGGCCTCTGACAGGTTGTCGGGTCGGGTCCCGACATAGATGCCGACCTGGCCGGCGCCTTCGTGGTGGGCGAGGAAGCTGAAGACCGAGTAGGCGAGCCCACGCCGCTCGCGCACCTCCTGGAAGAGCCTGGAGGACCCGGTGGCCCCGAGGATGGCGTCGAGCACGCGCAGGGCGAAGCGCCTCGGGTCATCGCGGGCCACCCCGGGACCACCCAGGCAGAAGTGGAACTGCTCGGTCTCCTTGACCTCCCAACGAGCCCGACGTACGGCGGGCACCGCTCCCGGTCCGGCCGCGGGAGCATGGCGCCCGGGCTCGGGGGCGTGCCGGGCGACCAGCTCCACCAGGGCATCGTGGTCGACCGAGCCGGTGGCCGCGATCACCACCTCGCCGGGGCGGTAACGCTCTTGGTGGAAGGTGCGAATGGCCTCGGGAGGCGTGTCGCGCACCACCTCCGCCCGCCCGATGACCGACCGTCCGAGCGGATCGTCGCCGAAGGTGGCCTCGCCGAGAAGATCGAAGACCTTGTCCTGGGGATCGTCCTCGTACATGGCGATCTCCTCGAGGATCACCTGGCGCTCGGGATCGATGTCGTCGATGGCCGGGCGCCAGACCATGTCGCTCATCACCTCGACGGCCCGTTCGAGATGGATGTCGAGCACGCGCGAGTAGACCGACGTCGTCTCCTTGCCCGTGCCCGCGTTGAGCTCGGCCCCCATCTCGTCGAAGATCTGGTCGACCTCCAGCGAGGTGAAGTTGGCGGTGCCACGGAAGAGCAGGTGCTCGAGCAGATGCGACAGGCCGGCCTGCTCGTGGCGCTCATCGCGCGACCCCGTGTCGATCCAGTAGCCCAGGGCGACCGAGCGCACGGCGGGCATCGCCTCGGTGGCGACACGCAGCCCGCCGGGCAGCTCGGTGATGCGGTGCGACGCAGCGCCGGGGAGGTGCGCGGGAGGGACAGACTGTCCCATCGCCGACCCCGCCCGGCGCCGGTGAGCTCCGGCGATCAGCTGCGCTCGGGGTCGCGGGCGAAGCTGCGATCGCGGTCGCCACGGTCACGGCGCGGAGGGCCACCCCCCCGGCCGTCGCGGCCGCGGTCACCGCCGCCCCGGCCACCGCGGTCGCCCCCGCCGCGAGGCGGGCGGGCGCCGCCCCCGGAGCCGACCCCGGCCAGCTCCTCGGCGGTCTTGCCGGCCACGTCGGGATCCACGGCCAGACGCAGGCCGATGCGGCCGCGCTCCTTGTCGACCTCGACGACGCGGACGTTGATCTCGTCGCCCTTGTTGAGGATCTCCTCGACCGTGTCGGGCCGCTGGCCCGGGGCGATGTTGGAGATGTGCAGCAGCCCGTCGGTGCCCTTGGCCAGCTCGACGAAGGCGCCGAAGGTGGTGGTCTTGACCACCTTGCCGGCGAACTCGTCGCCGATCTCGACCTCCTTGGTCATCGACCGGATGCGGTCGACCAGCGCGTCGCCCTGGACTCCGGACTGGGCGTAGACCAGGACCTGGCCCTCGTCGTTGACGTCGATTTGGGCATCGAACTCGTCCCCCAGGCCGCGGATGGTCTCCCCGCCCTTGCCGATGAGCAGGCCGATCTTGTCGGGATCGATCTGGATCGTGGAGATCCGCGGCGCGTACTGGGACAGCTCCGAGCGTGGCGCGCCGATGGCCTCGCCCATCTTGCCGAGAATGAACGTCCGGGCGTCGTGGGCCTGGCTGAGCGCGTCGCGCAGGATGTCGAAGGTGACGCCCGAGATCTTGATGTCCATCTGCAGGGCGGTGATGCCCCGCTCGGTGCCCGCCACCTTGAAGTCCATGTCGCCCAGGTGGTCCTCGACGCCGGCGATGTCGGTCAGGACGATGTAGTCGTCGCCCTCCTTGATCAGGCCCATGGCGATACCGGCCACCGGCCGCGTGAGCGGGACCCCGGCGTCCATCAGCGACAGCGAGGATCCGCACACCGAGGCCATCGAGCTGGAGCCGTTGGACTCCAGGATGTCGGAGACCACGCGGATGGTGTACGGGAACGCCTCCGAAGAGGGGATCATCGGCACCAGCGCGCGCTCGGCCAGGGCGCCGTGGCCGATGTCCCGGCGCTTGGGGCCACGCATGAAGCCGGCCTCCCCGACCGAGAAGGGCGGGAAGTTGTAGTGGTGGAAGTAGCGCTTGGACGTCTCCAGCCCCAGCGTGTCCAGTCGCATCTCGTCGCGCAGGGTGCCCAGGGCGGCGACCGACAGCGCCTGGGTCTGACCGCGCGTGAACAGCGCCGAGCCGTGGGTTCGGGGAGCTACCGACACGTCGATGTCGATCGGCCGGATCTCGTCGGCGGCGCGCCCGTCGGGGCGGATCTTCGCCACGGCGATGCGCTCGCGGACCAGGGTCTTCTCCAGCGCGTCGAAGACACGCTGGACGTCAGCCCGGCGCGTCGCGGCGGTCGTTGCGTCGGCGTCGGCCTCCACGGCGGCCGGCGCGTAGGCCTCCAGCACCTCGACCTCGACAGCCTTGGTGGCGTCCTGACGCGCGAGCTTGTCCTCCACGCTGGTCGCCGCCGAGACCTTCTCGCCGTGGGAGCGCTCGATCTCGGCGTAGAGCTCGCCGTCAACCTGACCTACCTCCACGGCAACCTTCTCCTTGCCCGCCTTCTTGGCCAGCTCGCGCTGGGCGGCGCACAGGGTCTTGATCGCGTCGTGGGCGATGTCGAGGGCATCGAGGATCTCCGCCTCGGGGATCTCGTTGGCGCCGGCCTCGACCATGAGGATGGCGTCCTCGGTGCCGGCGACGATCAGATCGAGGTCGGTCTGGGAGGTCAGGTCCTCCTCGTTGGGGTTGATGACGAAGTTGCCATCCACCTTGCCGATGCGCACCGCCCCGATCGGGGCCGGGAACGGGATGTGGGAGACCATCAGCGCGGCTGACGCGCCATTCATGGCCAGGATGTCGTAGGGGTTGACGTGGTCGATCGACAGCGGGATGGCCACGATCTGGGTCTCATGGCGCCAGCCCTTGGGGAAGAGCGGCCGGATGGGCCGGTCGATCATTCGCGCGGTGAGCGTCCCCTTCTCACCCGAGCGGCCCTCGCGCTTGAAGAAGGAGCCGGGGATCTTGCCCGCGGCGTACATCCGCTCCTCGACGTCGACGGTGAGCGGGAGGAAGTCCACGTCACGGATGTTGCCCGCGGTGGCGGTGCAGAGCACCATGGTGTCGCCCGCACGGACGACGACGGCACCGGAGGCCTGCTTGGCCATCTTGCCGGTCTCGAGGGAGATCTCGGTTCCCGCAATCTCCACGGAGACCCGCGCCGGAGGGTTACTGCTCATATGCTGTCCTTTCGCAATGTGCCCGCTCGTCTCGGTGAGGGGCAGCTTCTCTCAAAGCTCTTCGGTATGAAGTTGCCGGCCATCCTAGAGGTTTGCGTCGTGCTGAGGGCCTAGCCGGGGGCGCCGACCAGGGTGGCCAGACGATGGATCAGAGCGTCGTCGGGCGCCCCGGCGTAGAGGACGCCCTCGACGAGCACGGTCGGGGTGGTGACCACCCCGCCACGGACGGCGGCATCGAAGTCGGCCTGCACGCGGGCCCGCAGCCGGTCCGAGCGCCGGTCGGCGTCGAAGCGCTCGAGGTCGAGCCCGAGCCGGCGCGCTCGCTCCCACAGGTGGGGATCCTCCAGGCGCGCAGGATCGGCGAACAGGGCATCGTGCATCGCCCAGAACGCCGCCTGCCGGCCCGCCGCCTCGGCGGCAAGCGCCGCCGGCCAGGCCCGCGGGTGCTTGGAGGCCACCGGGAAGTGGCGGAATGCCCGGCGCAGGGCCAGGCCGTCCAGCCGCGCCTCGAGCACGGCGCAGAACGGGCACTCGAAGTCGGCGTGGACCATGACCAGCGGCGCCCGCTCGGGCCCGCGCACGTGGTCGTCGAGACCGACGGGCGGGAGCGGCGCGCTGCGCAGCGGCTCGATCAGCCTTCGGCCAGCGCGTCGAAGATCAGGTTGGCCCCGGGCAGGTCGCCGGGCGAAGGAGCCTGGTAGCTCCAGCGCACGATGCCGTCGGCGTCGATGAGCACGAGGGCACGCTGGGGAAACCCGCCCGGGTGGTAGACGCCGAACGCCCGACAGGTGGCGCCCTTGGGCTCGAAGTCCGAAAGCTGGGGGATGGTGACGCCGAGGTGCTGGCGGAAGGCGCGCTGAGACCAGTTGGCGTCACAGGAGACGCCGTAGAGGCGCGCACCGGCCTGCTCGAAGCGGTCGAGAACCTCCTGGTACAGGTTGAGCTGATCGCTGCACACCGGGCTGAAGGCGTACGGGTAGAAGACCAGGACGCGCTTGTGCCCGCGCAGGTCGGCGAGCGTGACCTGCTCGCCGTCCTCGTCGCGCAGGGAGAGCTCGGGGGCCGGCGTCCCCGCCGGCAGCGGCGCTACCTCCGGGGCCGGCGTCACCGTCGGAGGCCGAGCTCCCGGATCAGCGCGCGATAGCCGTCGAGATCGCGGCGCTGAAGGTAGCCCAGCAGGCGTCGGCGCTGCCCGACGAGCATGAGCAGACCGCGGCGTGAGTGGTGGTCCTTGGTGTGGGCACGCAGATGCTGGGTCAGGCCGTTGATGCGCTCGGTGAGCATCGCGATCTGGACCTCGGGGGAGCCCGTGTCGCTGTCAGCCTTGCCGAACTTGGACACCAGCTCCTGCTTGCGCTCCTTGCTCAGGACGGTCATGGGCGGCGACACGCTAGCAGTGAACTGGGCGCCTGGACGGACGCGCCGCCCGCTTGCGCGACGCGGCCCGCGACGTGGCGCCCGAGTCCTTCGAGGTGGCGTTGCGCGGGGCGCTGGAGGAGGAGCGGACGGGCGCGTGAGGCGCCGCGCAACGCCCGCTTCACGCAGTCCCAAGAGCTAGTGCCGGACGACCCGGCGGGCACAGTCCTGGCCCGCCTTGGTGGCCACCGGTGCCGGCACGGTGGAGATGCTGGTGTAGCCGCCCGAGCGGAAGCGGGCGATGACGCAGTCGGTGATCTGGTTGGCCTGACCGAGGTTGACGTGGGGAGTCTTGCGGATCCGGTCGAGCAGCACCCGGTGGGTGACCGGGCTGTCGATGCCGCCGAGCACCTGCTCGGCGCAGGACTTGCCGGCCTGGGTTGCGGCCGCGGCCGGCACGTCGACCGTCGTGTAGTGCTCAGCTTGGAGCTTGGCGATGGCACAGCTGGCGATGGGGTCGGCCTGGCCCGGTGGAACGTCGGGCGAGCGACTGATGGCCGACACCAGGGCGGCGTGGGCTGCCGGGCTGGACAGCGGGACCCCCTGCTTCGGGCCCGTCGCGCCCGAGGAGGTCGACGGAGTCGAGGACGTCGTCGACGAGCTCGACTTGCCGCCACCGCAGCCGGCGAGGATCAGCGCGGCCGCCGACGCGGCGAGCAGGCCGTGACGCACGGACCGGAGCACGTGCGGCATCTTAGGCATCGCGTCCGGACAAGATGATCGTGCCGGCGGCGAGGGTCCCTCGCGAGCCGGGGGCCGCGGCGGTCGGCGGGGCGTGGATCCCGGCCGCTCACCGCCGCACGCTGACGAGATCGCGAGCCGTGTCGATGTCGAGGTGCATCTGCTCGACCAGGGCCTCGACGGTGTCGAAGCGTCGCTCGCCACGCAGGCGGGCGATGAACTCGAGCTTGAGGTCCTGGCCGTAGAGATCGCCGTGCCAGTCGATGAGATGGGCCTCGATCAGGGTGCCCCGGCCGGTCTGGAACTGGGGCCGGACCCCCACGTTTACAGCGGCCGGCACAGCGCCGTCGGCCACGCAGGCATAGACGCCGTGGCCGGGATAGGCCAGGCGCTCGTCGGGGACGAGGTTGGCGGTGGGAACGCCAAGCGTCCGACCCCGACGATCACCCCCGACCACGGTGCCCCGCAGAGCGAAGGGGGCGCCCAGCAAGCGCCCGGCCGTCTCGACGTCGCCGGCCGCGATGAGCCCACGGATGTGACTGGAGGACACGATCTCGCCCTCGAGCTCCACCAGCGGCGCGACGCGCGTGCGAAACGCCGTCTGCTCGGCCAGCAGGGCGGCGTCGCCCTGGGCACGGTGGCCGAAGCGGAAGTTCTCCCCCACGCTGACCTGGGTCGCCGCCAGGCGCCCGATGAGGACGTCCTCGATGAAGTCCTCGGCGCCGCGCGCCGCGAGCTTCGCGTCGAAGGGGATCACCACCAGCTCCACGACGCCGAGATCCTTGACCAACTCGGCCTTGGCCTCGGTGGTGGTCAACAGCTTCGGCGCCGCGCCGGGGGCGACGACGGCCCGGGGGTGGGGATCGAAGGTCAGGACCGTGTCCGAGCCGCGGATCACCTCTCGGTGCCCGAGGTGGACGCCGTCGAACTCGCCGACGGCCACCCGACGCGGCCGTCGCTGCGCGTGGGCAAGCAAGGTGGGCCGCAGGCTCACGGGCGCAAGCCTACGACGGGCCAGAGCAGGTCACCCCGGGGCTCGGCGATGGCGACCAGCCCGTCGGGACCGACGAGGCGGACGGGGCCCTCGGCTCGTCCGGGGACGCCACGGCCGTGCCCGGCCGCAGAGGCGTGCTCGGCATCGATGCAGCACCGGGGAAGAAAGCTGAGGGCGTCGTCCAGGGTCATCGGCCGGTCGGGGTCGGCGTCGGCCACGTGAAACGGCCCGATGGCCGTGCGCCGCAGCTCCAGGCAGTAGGCGTCGCCCAGCTCGGCGATCAGGGTGCGCACGTAGGTCCCCGCGGAGCACTCGATCACGTAGCCGGCCCGGTCGCCGTCGCGCCAGCGCTCCAGGAAGCGGTGCACGTGGACCGGGCGGGGCTCGGGCCGGACATCCTCTCCGCGCCGAGCCCGGCGATAGGCCCGCTCGCCGTCGACCTTGACGGCCGAGTAGACCGGCGGAGCCTGCAGCAACGGCCCGGTGGGAAGGACGGCATCGGCGCGCGGGATCCTCCCGGTGTGCTCGAGGGGGCCCTCGGGGTCCCCCGTGCAGGAGCGCCATCCCAGGCGGGCGACGACCTCGTAGCGCTTGGCCAGCGCCACCAGGTAGCGCTGTGCTCGCGTCGCGCGTCCCACCAGGATGAGCAGCAGCCCGGTGGCGAACGGGTCGAGCGTGCCCGCGTGGCCGACCCTCAGGCGGCGGGCGCCGGCCGGCTGGTCGGGCAGGGTGCGCCGGATCCCGGCCACGATGTCGTGCGAGGTCCTTCCCGCCGGCTTGTCGTAGAGCACGACGGCATCGGCGGCCGAGCCGCCCGCGGACTCGGTGCCGGGCAGCGCACGGCCGCGACCGGAGGGCTTCATCAGCGGTGAGGCTGGCAGGTCGGGCCACCGCCTGGTGCGCGCCTACATTAACCGCTCTAACCGCTCCGATCGGGCCCGCCCGGGTCTAGCCTCCTGAGCCGCCATGACCGCCCCGCCCCGCCCTGCCCGCGCCGCCGTCCTCGGCGCCATCGCGGTGATGGCCCCGGCCGCCCCGGCCGCGCCGGCCGCGCGCGCCGCCGACCAAACCGCGTCCGGCCCGGCCACCACGGTGCAGATCGGCACCGGCCCGGGGCTTGGGGCATTCGATCCGGCCAGTGCCCTGGGCGCTGACCTGGACGGCCACGACCAAGCCTCCCTGGCCCAGGTCAACACCCCTGTCAACCTGCGCGCCATGGCCTCGGCCGGCCTGCCGTCCATCTCCCAGCGTCTGCGCACCGAGCTGGGCGTCGAAGCGTGGCACTGGAATCCCGCCGGGCGCTTCTCGGATCCGCGGAGCCACGAGGGGTATTGGACCTCCTCGCCGACGGCCGGGCGGCTCATCGGGCCCACCTACGGATATGCCCTGCCCCGCCGCGGCGACTCGGTCGACCAGGCTAACGATGTGGGGTACTCGCGCCTGGATGATGGCGACGCGGCGAGCTTCTGGAAGAGCGATCCCTACCTCGATCCCCGCCTCGCCGGGCACGCCCCGGAGCAGTGGGTGCTCATCGACCTGGGCCGCCGACGCCCGGTGGACGAGGTGTCGGTGCTGTGGGGCACGCCGTGGGCCACGCGGGTGCGGGTGCAGTGGTGGACCGGCCTCAACGCGATCTATCCGGATCCCCCGGCCAGCTGGCGCGACTTTCCGCGGGGCTCCTTTGCTGGACATGGCGGCGCCCAGCTGCACTCACTCGGCCACCGGCCACTGCGCGTGCGCTTCGTGCGGCTCCTGCTCGAGCGCTCCTCGCACACCGCGCCGCCGGGCTCGCGCGACCTGCGCGACCGCTTGGGCTTTGCCGTCCGCGAGCTCGGCCTAGGCGTGCGAGGGCGCCACGGCACCCTGCGAGACGAGATGCGTCACGCTCCCGACGGCGGACGCCAGACAACCACGATGACCTCCTCGACCGACCCGTGGCATCGTGCCTCGGACCGCGACCCGGGCTATGCGCAGCCCAGCTTCGACCAGATCGAAGCGTCGGGCCTTACCCGTGGGCGTCCGCTGATGGTTCCCGTGGCCATGCTGTACGGGACTCCGGACGACGCGGTCAACGAGCTGCGCTTCCTCCACGCCCGGCGCTACCCGCTGGGGCGCGTCGAGCTGGGCGAGGAGCCCGATGGCCAGCTCTCCGAGCCCGAGGGCTACGCCGCGCTCTACGCGCGCTTCGCCCGGGCGCTGCGCCGGGTCGACCGGGCGGTGCCCCTGGGAGGACCGGGCTTTCAGACCTCGCTGCCGGACTGGCAGTGGTGGCCTGACCGCCGGGGCCGGCGGTCGTGGACCGGGCGCTTCGTCGCCGAGCTGGCTCGGCGAGGAATGCTCAGCCAGCTCGACTACTTCTCCTTCGAGTGGTACCCGTTCGACCTGAACTGCCGCGACACCGGGGCCCAGCTCCGGCGCCAGCCATCGCTGCTCGCCGACGTGATCGAGCGCCAGCGACGCGCCGGGCTCCCCGCGCGCCTGCCGCTGGTCATCACCGAGTTGGGCTACTCGGCGTTCGCGGGTCGGGTTGAGGACGACCTGCCCGGCGCCGTGCTGGATGTCGACGCCATCGCCGGCTTCCTGCAGGACGGTGGTCAGACCGCCTACCTCTACGGCCTGGAGCCCGCCCAGCCGATGCAGGAGACGCGCACGTGCGCCACCTGGGGCAACCTGACACTGTTCAACGCCGGCGACAACGGTCAGGCGCGCCAGCCCGTCGCGACCTACTGGGCGATGCGCATGCTCCGCAACGACTGGGCCGGCGATGGCGGGACCGACACTCGGCTGGGGGCGACCGGGGGGGTGGCCGGGGCCAACGGCCACAGCCTGGTGGGAGCCTACGCGGTGCGACGTGCCGACGGCCGCATCGCCGTCCTCTCGCTCGTAAACCGCGATGTGACCACCGCCCACCCAGCGATCCTGCGCCTGGGACGGGGAGCCCTCCGCGGCCCGCTCCACGTCGCTCAGCTCGGCCCGGGCCAGTACGTCTGGCATCCACGCGGTCCTCACGGCTTCGCCCAGCCCGACGGGCCGCCGGCCCGCTGGACCCTGCCCGCCGGCGTGGCCGCGGTCACCCTCCCGCCGACTTCGGTCACGGTCGTGCGCACCGAGGGCCCGGCGTGAGGCGCGGGTACCGGGGAATCGCGGCCGTGGTGGGCTGCGGCGTGGCAGTCGGCGCCGGCGGCGTGGGCGCCCCGGCGCCGGCGCAGGCCGGGCCAGGGCCGGCCGGCGAGTTGCGGGTCAACCAGGTTGGCTATGCGACGTCCGAGGCCAAGGTGGCCGTGCTCATGACCGCCCGGCCCGCCGGGCGCTCGCGTGTTGCGGTGACCGGCCCGTCGGGGCGCACGGTCCTGCGCGTCCGCCTCGGGCGCGACCGCGGCGCGTGGAACCGCGAGTTTCGCCACGTCTACAGCGTCGAGTTCAGCGCGCTGCGCCGGCCGGGACGCTACCGGCTGCGGATTGGCCTGGGCCGCGGCTCGGCCGTGTCGCCGACCTTCGTCGTGGGCTCAGCGCGGGCGCTCTACGAGGGGCTGGCGGCCAACACGCTGAGCTTCTTTCGCACCCAGCGCGACGGGCCCGGGGTGCCCCCGGGCCCGCTCGGGCGCCTGCCCTCGCACCTGGCCGACCTGGCGGCCGCGGTCTATCGCCCCCCGGCTTATGACCGCGCCGGCGTCGTGGTCCCCCTGCGTCCGGCGGGGGGGTCGGAGGACGTCTCGGGGGGGTGGTTCGATGCCGGGGACTACCTCAAGTTCGCCGAGACGGCCAGCTTCGCCGATGTGGCCATCGAGGTGTCGGCGCTGCGCCACCCAGCCCCGAGCGTGGCCCCGGCGGCGACGGCCGAGGCTCGGTGGGGCACGGACTGGCTGCTGAAGATGTTTCACCAGGACACCGGCGCCCTCGACGGTCAGGTTGGCATCGGCGACGGCCGGGGCGATGCGGTTCTGGGTGACCACGACCTCTGGCGCCTGCCCCAGGCCGACGATCGCCTCCGCGTGCATCCCGGCAGCCCTGAGTACCTCGACCGCTACCGTCCGGTGCTGCGCTTCGCCGATCCCGGGCAGCCCATCAGCCCCAACCTGGCTGGGCGCCTGGCCGCCGCGTTCGGGCTCTGCAGCCAGCTCTTTCGGTCGACCGACCCCGGCTACGCCGACCGCTGCCTGCTCGCCGGCCAGACGGTGTTCGACCGGGCGCGACTGACGGGTCTCCACGGCCTCCAGACCACCGATCCCTTCGCCTACTACCCCGAGGGTCCGTGGCGTGATGACATGGGGTTGGGCGCCAGCGAGCTGTACCTGGCCACCGCGCAGGACCCCGGGCTCAGGGGACTGCCCCATCCCGCACCGTCCTTCTATCTCCAGCCCGCGACGGCCTACGCCGCCGACGAGATGACCTCGGGCGAGGGGGGTGCCGACTCGTTCACCCTCTACCAGGTCGCACCGCTGCTGGACAGCGAGATCTCCCTGGTGCTCGCCGATGACGAGCGCCGCCGCCCGGGCGACACGGACAACTACGCGGTGCAGGAGCCCAACGTCCGCGCCGACCTCGCCGGGCAGCTGACGGCCCTCGAACGGCTTGCGGCTCACGACCCCTTCGGGCTGGCCGATCTCAACGGCCACAGCGACTCGGTCGCCCACGCTCTGGGGGTCGCCGCGACCGCCGGGTTCTACGACGAGCTGACCGGCACCCGCCGGTTCGCCCGCCTGGCGTCAGCCGAGCGCGCGTGGGTCCTCGGCACCAATGCCTGGGGCTCCTCCTTCGTGATCGGGGCGGGCAGCACATTCCCCCACTGCCCCCAGCACCAGGTGGCCAACCTGGCCGGGTCGCTCAGCGGGCGCGGCCGGATCCTGCTCGGGGGCACCGTCGATGGTCCAACCGCTGCCTCGGCCCTCGCGAGCCTTGGCCTACCCGACGGTCACCGCGCCTGCCCGTCCAGACGGGCCGGATCCTTCGCCCGCTTCGACGGGCGCGGGGCCGGCTATCTGGACTCCGCCCTGTCGTCGGCCAGCTCCGAGCCCTCTGACGACCTCGCCGCGCTGGCGCTGCTCGCCTTCACCCAGGCCTCCGGAGAGGCGGGATGAGCACCGCCGGTCGGGTCTCGCGGGCTGCGAGGGCACCGTTGAGCCCAGCACGGCCTTCGACGAGTCCTAACCGAACCGCCATGCAGGTCCTTCAAGCTTGTGTCGACTCTACCGGTGTCGATCAGCAGCCGTGACATCGACGAGGTCGCGTCAGCCGCCAGCCTCACGGTCCCATGCTCCTCGATCACGCTCCCGCCACCGCGCCTGCCCCGACCCTGGCCGACCCGCCGCCGGTCCGGGCCTCGATGTACCCCCGCCCGGCCGAGCATGCCGTGTTCCTGGACCCCGCCGGACGACGCGCGCGCCGGGTCAAGCTCGCCTCGAGCGCCATCGCCGTGATGACGGCCCTGTGGGTGGTCGGCCTTGTCGGCGGACCGCTGGGCTTTCTCTCCCTGCCGCCGGTTCCGCCGCTGGCCTCGGCGGTGCCGGCACCATGCCGCTGGCCGGCGTGCCGCCGCTGCGCCCGTTCGGAACCGGTCCAGCGACCGCCGCTCCGCTCGGGCTGGTGGCCTCGATGCTCGACCTCGAGCCGGAGAGCCGGGACGCCAACCGTGCTTCCGGCCACGGCCCCCGCCGCCGCCCTCACCGCCGCCCCCAGCTGACCTAGCCTCGCCGTGTCGGCGCACCGCCTCCGTCGCCGCGGTGTCCGCCGTCCCGGCTCGGCGGCCCGATGGGTGTTGCTGGGCTTCTGCACCGTGGTGCTGCTCATGCTCCTGCTCGTCCAGGGGGTCACGACGCACACCGTGGGCACCAGCTCGACCGGCACGGGTGCCCCCGGCAACGCGCTGGCGCCAGGCGCTGGTCCGCTGCTCACCGCTCGCGGCTCGCGGCTCGTGCCACTCGGCGAACCGCCGGCCAACCACCGGGTTGCGCTTACCTTCGATGACGGGCCCAGCAGCAAGTGGACCCCGAAGGTGCTTGCCGTCCTCGAGCACTACCACGTGCCGGCCACCTTCTTTCTCGTCGGCTCCAACGCCGCCCGGTACCCCGACCTGGTTCGCCGGGAGCACCGTGACGGCGATCAGCTGGGCAACCACACCTTCACCCATGCCCCGCTGGAGGGCATCGCGGGCTGGAATCGAGGACTGCAGATCGATCTGACCCAGAGTGCGATCGCCGGGACTACCGGCGTCCGCCCGCGCCTGCTGCGTCCGCCCTACTCCTCCACCCCCGATGCGCTGACCCCCCCAGCAGGCGGCCGCGCTTGTCCCGCTGGCCCGTCAGGGCTACCTGATCACCCTGGCCGACATCGACACCGAGGACTGGACCCGACCGGGCACCGACCAGATCGTGACCAATGCGACCGACCATCCCGGCCCGGGCGGGATCGTGCTCATGCACGACGCCGGGGGCGATCGCTCGGAGTCGGCCGCCGCCCTGGGCCAGATCATCCCGCGGCTGGCCCATGAGGGCTACACCTTCGTACGCGTCTCCGACATCGCCGGCCTGCCGCCCTCGGCCGTCGAGCTGCCCGCCGGCTGGGGGCAGCGGCTGCGCGGCCATGCCTTCACCTCAGCCCTGCACGTCTCGCGCCTGATCACCGGACTGCTGACCGGCGCCCTGGTGGTCGTCGCCATCCTCGTCGCCCTGCGTGCGCTGGTCCTGCTCGCCCTGGCCGCGCGTCACGTGCGCGGGCTCAGACGCCAGCCGCCGCCATCGGACGGGCTCACACCGCCGGTCTCCATCGTCGTCCCGGCCTTCAACGAGGCGGTGGGCATCGCCCGGGGGGTGCGCTCGCTGGCCGCCAGCGCGTATCCGAGGTTCGAGATCATCGTCGTCGACGACGGTTCCACCGACGAGACGGCGGCGCAGGTGGAGCAGCTCGGACTTGACCGCGTGCGCGTCGTCAGCCAGACCAACGCGGGAAAGTCGGCGGCGCTCAACCATGGGATCGACCTGGCCCACCACGACGTCGTGGTCACCGTCGATGCCGACACCGTCTTCGAGCCCGAGGCGCTCGGCCGTTTGGTGGCGCCGTTTCGCGACCCTCGGGTGGGAGCGGTCTCGGGCAACACGAAGATCGGCAATCGCCGTGGGCTGCTCGGGCGCTGGCAGCACATCGAGTACGTGATGGGCTTCAATCTCGATCGCCGGGCCTACGACGTCCTGGGCTGCATGCCCTGCGTGCCCGGGGCCATCGGCGCCTTCCAACGCCCGGCCCTGGAGGAGATCGGCGGGGTCTCCCAAGCGACCCTGGCCGAGGACGCCGACGTCACCATGGCCCTGGGTCGTCGAGGGTGGAGCGTCGTGTACGCCGAGCACGCGCGGGCGTGGACCGAGGCTCCGTCGGACCTCCGCGGACTCTGGCGCCAGCGCTCGCGGTGGGCGTACGGCACCCTGCAGGCCATCTACAAGCACCGCCGGGCTCTGCTGCGCAGTGGCCCCGAGCGACGGATCGGGCGCCGAGCGCTGCCCTACCTGATCGTCTACCAGGTCGTGCTGCCCCTGCTGGCGCCGGTCATTGACCTGTTCGCCGTCTACGGACTGCTCTTCCTGGACCCGCTGATGGTGCTGGCCTACTGGGCGGCGTTCAACGGGCTGCTGCTCGTTCAGGCCCTCTACGCCTTTCGGCTCGACGGCGAGCGGACACGGGTACTGTGGGTCTTGCCGCTCCAACAGATCGTCTACCGCCAGCTCATGTACCTCGTGGTGATCGAGGCGCTCGTGGGAGCGGCGCTCGGCACGCGCCAGAGCTGGCGCCACCTTGAGCGCACGGGTGACATCGAGGTCCGGGGAACCGCAGCAGCGCGGGGCTAGGCTCCCGGCGGTCGGGGTCCCTAACGCGCGGCCAGGCGTCCCGGCCGTCGGGGTCCCCTACGCGCGGCGGCCAGCCCGAGCTGCCCGGCCACCGCCTCGCGCAGCGCGGCCACCAGCTCCTCCCACCCCAGGTCGGTGTTGAACCCGGCCGCCTGCCGGTGGCCGCCGCCCCCCAGGCTGCGGGCGATGCGCGAGACGTCGACGCCTCCGTCGGCCGCGCGCAGGGACACCTTGCGCGCACCGGCCGACGAGCACTCCCCCATCCGCTCGCGCACGAGCGCTGCGACCGAGGTCCCCGACACCGCCCGCAGGTGGTCGATGATGCCCTCGGTGTGACTCTCCTCGGCCCCGGTCTGCTCGAAGTCGGCTCGGTCCAGCCGCGTCAGGGTCAAGGCCCCGTCGTCGTGGCGCTCCACGGCGCCCAGCGCCCGCGCCAGCAGCTCGAGCTTGGCCAGCGGCACTCCTTCATAGAGGCGGCGGTAGACCCCGTGGACGTCGACGCCGGCCTGGATGAGCTCGGCCGCCATCACGTGCGCGCGCGGCCCGGTGTTCTCGTACATGAAGCATCCGGTGTCGGTCACCAGGCCGACGTAGAGCGCCTCGGCCATGGTCTGTGTCGGCGCGACCCCGAGGCCATGCATCAGGTCCCAGATGATCTCCGCCGTGCAGGAGGCCTCGGGGACTACATGGTCGACGGTCCCGAAGCGGGTGTTGTCGTGGTGGTGATCGATGTTGAGGATGCGCCGGCCCGGCCCCTTGAACGCGTCGGCCGGATTACGCTCGAGGTTGCCGCAGTCCAGGAACACGATGGTCCGCTCGGCGACGTCGGCGGGCTCCTCGGTGACCAGCCCGGCCAGGCGGAAGGAGCGGTACTCGTGGGGCAGGGGAAGCTCCTCGGCGCTCATGAACATCACCGAGTCCTTGCCCAGCGCGGTCAACACCTCCTGCATGGCCTGCAGGGAGCCCAGCGCATCCCCGTCCGGATTCTCGTGGGTGATCAGCGCGAAGCGCTCACCGTTGCGGACCTCTTCGAGCACGCGGTCGCGCGCCGAGCGTGCGCCGTTGGCCTCGACGCTCATGCCGGGCGCTCCCGCTGGCCCTCGGCGAGCAGGGATCCGATGCGGATCGAGCGCTCGGCGGTGTCATCGTGGACGAAGGTGAGGGTTGGCGTGTGCTTGAGGGTCAACTCGCGACCAAGCTGGCCCTGGAGGACGCCGTGGGCGGCGTCCAGGCCGACGAGGCTCTCCCGCCGGGCGTCCTCGTCTCCCAGGACACTCACGTAGACCCGGGCGTGGCGCAAGTCGGGGCTGGTGGTCACGGAGGTCACGGTGGTGAACCCGATGCGTGGGTCGGCCAGACCGAGAAGCGCCTCTGCCAGCACCTCCCGGATCGCGGCGTCGACTCGACGCATGCGGCCTGAGGCCATCCTAGACCCGTCCCGCCTCGAGCCCAAGGTCGAGCAGCTCGCCGGTGGACACCACGACGCGCCGGACAGCAGCGCCCGACTCGAAGCGCGCGTCCAGCCAGCGCTGGACAGCGTCGGCCAGCTCCTCCAGGCGCCCGATCGAGCTGGCGGCCAGCGCACCGGCCAGCGTCGCGCGCTGCCAGCGATCATGGTGGTCGATCTCGGCCACCGACAGGCCCATGTGGCGCAGGCGCTCGCGGACCGGGCGCAGCTCAGCGCGCTTGTCCTTCAGGCTCCCGGCTTCTGGGAAGTGCAGGTCGATGAGCAGCAGGCCGACGTAGCCGCGCCCGCTCACTGCAGTACGCGCTCGACCTGGCGGGTCTCGAAGACCTCGATGACATCGCCCTCCTTGACGTCCTGGTAGTCGCGCAGGACGATGCCGCACTCAAAACCAGCCTGGACCTCGCGGACGTCCTCGTTGAACCGCCGCAGCGAGCCGATCTGGCCCGTGTAGACGACGGTGCCGTCCCGCACCAGCCGGCATGCGGCCCCACGGGTGACGTGGCCCTCGCTGACATGGGAGCCGGCGATGACCCCAACGCGCGAGGCGCGGAAGAGCTGGCGGATCTCCACCGAGCCGACCGTATGCTCCACCTCTTCGGGCTCGAGCATGCCCTCCATGGCGGCGCGCAGCTCGTCCATCGCCCGGTAGATGACCGAGTAGGAACGGATCTCCACGCCCTCGCGCTCAGCCGCGTGCCGGGCGTCGCCCACCGGGCGCACGTTGAAGCCCATGACGATGCCGCTGGACGCGGAGGCGAGCATGACGTCGGACTCGTTGATGCCGCCGACGCCGCGGTGGATGACGTTGACCGCCACCTCGTCCTGTGGCAGCCGGGCGATCTCATCCTCAAGGGCCTCCAGCGAGCCGGCAACGTCAGTCTTGAGCACGAGGTTGATCTCCTTGACCGCCCCCTCGCGGGCGAGCTGAAAGACGTTCTCCAGGGAGAACTTCTTGCCCGACCGACGCGCCAGCGACTCCGTCTTGAGGCGGTTGGCCCGGTCGCCCCCCAGCTGACGAGCCCGGCGCTCGTTCTCGACGGCGCGGACGTACTCGCCTGCCTCGGGGACGCCGTTGAAGCCCAGCACCTCAATCGGCTCGCCGGGCAGCGCCCGCTTGGCACGCTCGCCGGTGAAGTCGTTCATCGCCCGTACCCGGCCCCAGTGCGGGCCGGCGACGAGCGCGTCACCGACGCCGAGGGTGCCCCGCTGGACGAGGATCGTCACCACCGGCCCCCGACCGGGGTCCAGCTTTGACTCGATCACCACGCCCGAAGCGTCGGCCGACGGGTTGGCCTTGAGCTCCTCGACCTCGGCCATGAGGCCGATGGTGTCCAGCAGGTCGTCAAGGCCCTGCCTGGTCTTGGCCGAGACGTCGACGAACTCGGTCTCGCCGCCCCAGGCCACCGGCTGCAGGCCGCGCTGGGACATCTCGGTGCGCACGCGGTCGGGCTGGGCGCCCTCCTTGTCCACCTTGTTGACGGCCACGAGGATCGGGACCCCGGCGGCCCGCGCGTGGTCGACGGCCTCGTCGGTCTGCGGCTTGGCCCCGTCGTCGGCGGCCACGACGATCACCGCGATGTCGGTGACCTTGGCCCCCCGCGCGCGCATGGCGGTGAACGCCTCGTGGCCGGGGGTGTCGAGGAACGTGATGGCACGACTGCCGTGCTGGACCTGGTAGGCGCCGATGTGCTGGGTGATGCCGCCCGCCTCTCCGGCCACCACCTGAGCCGAGCGGATCGCGTCCAGCAGCGATGTCTTGCCGTGGTCGACGTGGCCCATGATCGTCACCACCGGCGGGCGCTCGACCAGTTCCTCGTCGGCGTCGTCGAACTCGGGCTCATCCCCCACGTCGTCGGCGGCGTGGACGATCTCGATCTCCTTGTCGAACTCGCCGGCCAGCAGGCCGAGGGCATCGTCGGAGAGCGTCTGGGTGAGCGTCGCCATCTCCCCCAGTCCCATGAGCTTCTTGATGATCTCCGGCGCCGGCACGCCGAAGTACTCGGCTACGGCCTTGACCGTCGAGCCCGAGTTGATGCGGACGACGTCGGCCTTCAGCGCGGAGGTGTCGATGGGCGCGGGCTCCTCGTAGGTGCCTCGGCGCCGACGGCCGCGACGCTGACGGCGCGGCGGCTGGGGTGCCGGCCCACCGCCCTGGCGCCGCGAAGCCTGCGAGTCGATGATCACCCGCCGGCGCCCGCCGCCGCCGGACGCCGGAGCCCGATCCCCCACCAGCGAGTCGCGCGTGGGCCGGGGGGCGTTGGCGGGAGGCTCGCCGCCGGAATCGCCACCGGCAGGCAAATCGGCCGGGGTCCCTGTGGCTCCGTCGGTGGCTGGTACGGCCGGAGCGCCGTTGCCGGTCGCCGACCCCTTGACCGGCGAACGGCTCGCCGGTGCGCCGTTGGCGCCGGCGAGATCGGCCGGCGCTCCATTCGCGGGTCCGGCGGGCTCGGGGGGAAGGACGCCGAGGGCGCGCAGGGCGGTCTGCTCGTCGATGTTCGACGCCGCCGCGCGCACGTCCATGCCGGCCTCCTGGAGCCGCCGCAGCAGCTCCCGGGCGGTCATGTTCCGCTCCTTGGCGATCTCGTGGACACGCTTCTTGGCCATGGCCCGTGGAGTCTAGTTGGGCGACCAGGCATCCCGGCCACCGGCCATGGCCCTCAGCCCTGCCACCGCGTGAGCTGGTCCTCACGAACCTCGTTGGATGGATCAGCTCGCCGCCGACCGAGCTGACCGGGAGCACGGCCACGCAGGCCGACGCCGCTGCGCTGGCTGCGGTGCCGGGCGGGACCGTCGACCGGGCCAGCGCCGAGAATCCCAGCGATACCTCGGGCGCTGCCTACGAGGTGCACGTGACCAAGAGCGACGGCACCCGCGTCGTCGTCCTCGAGGACTCGGGCTTGGAGGTCCTCAGCGTCAACGCCAGCAAGGGTGGCCGTCACTAGGACCGCGCCCCAGAGAACGCTGCCCCGCCCCCAGAGAACGCTGCCCCGCCCCCAGAGGACGCTGCCCCGCCGGGAGGGCAGGGGATCCGTCGCCGGGGGTCAGAGGATCCGTCGCCGGGGTCAGGGAATTCGTCGCTGGCGCCCGAGGTCCGCCACGATCCGCCGACCAAAGCCCACGGCGATGAACACGACAACGGCCGCGACGATGGCCACGACCATCGTCTTGACCACGATGGCCAGCACGACGAAGGCCACTCCGGCCAGAACCAGCGCGATACCCAGTTCGGCCATGGCTAGCGCTTGGTCCCGCCCGGCATGACGTCCTTGACCTTGTCGGCGGCATCGCCGACCTTGCCCTTGACCGAGCCGCTGGCCCGGTCGACCTTGCCCTCGTTCTTCAGATCCTGATCGCCGGAGATGTCGCCGGCGGCCTCCTTGGTGCGCCCCTTGAGCTTGTCGATCTTCTCGGCCATGGCTGCCTCCAGTGCGTCGCTGACTCGTTCGCGGGCCACGTGACCCGCCCCTCCTAGGTATCCGCTGACGGCGGGTGGCAATCCTGGTGGACGAAGGGCGCCTGCGCCGGTGGCGTCACTGCGGTGCGCAGCGCCCGGGCAAACGCCCGACGCCCCAGCGCCCGCTGCCAGCAGGCGGGATCGCGGTGCACATAGGCTCCCCGTCCGGGCATGCGCGCGGCCGGGTCGGGGACCAGCCGACCGTCGTCGGCCACCAGGCGCAGCAGCCCGGACTTCGGTACCGATTGCCCGCAGCCCACGCAGCGGCGCTCCGGGACGCGCCCGGCCCCGGGCGCGTCCGACTCCGCGCCGGACCGGGACACGACTGACAGACCGGACTAGTGGTTCATCCCGGGAGGGCCACTGGCTAGGAGGCCTCGCCCGCGGAGGCCTCGACCGCGACGGTCGGCGCGCCCTCCCCGGCGGGGGCCGGCTCGTGCTGGAGCGCCTGGTGGGTCGGCAGCCCGCAGAACCGCGATCCAGGTAGCGCGGCATTGGGACAGCGGCGGCCCGAGGAGAGCACGGCGCCGCAGCGACCACCGGTCTCCTCCTCGTTGTAGCCCTGGGTGGACTCCTCGGCGGCGAACTCCGTCTCGGAGCGGATGTCAACCCGCCAGCCGGTGAGGCGGGCGGCGAGTCGGGCGTTCTGGCCCTCGCGCCCGATGGCCAGCGCGAGCTGATCGTCGGGCACGACGACCGTCGCCTGCTTGCCGTCATCGTCGACGAGAACCTCGCGCACCCGGGCCGGGCTCAGCGCCTTGGCCACGAAGCGGGCGGGCTCGTCGTTGTAGGGAATGATGTCGATCTTCTCGCCGCGCAGCTCGGAGACGACCATGCGCACGCGTGAGCCACGCGGGCCGACGCACGCGCCCACCGGGTCGACGCCGTCGGCGTGGGAGATGACGGCGATCTTGGATCGGTAGCCGGGCTCGCGGGCCACGTCGGTGATCTCCACCAGGCCGTCGGCGATCTCGGGCACCTCGAGCTCGAAGAGCTTGCGGATGAGCTCGGGGTCGCGGCGCGAGACGATGATGCTCGGGCCCTTGGTCGAAGCGGAGACCTCCTTGATCACCGCCTTGATGCGCTGGGAGTGCTCGTAGCGCTCGCCCTCGACCTGCTCGGACTTGGGCAGCAGCGCCTCCACGCGCTCGCGCAGCTGGATGAGGGTGTAGCGAGCGTCCTTCTGCTGGACCAGGCCGGTGATCAGCTCGCCCACCCGGTCGCGGTACTCCTCGAACATCATGTCGCGCTCGGCCTCGCGGATGCGCTGAAGGATCACCTGCTTGGCCGTCTGGGCGGCGATGCGCCCGAAGTTGTCGGGCGTGACGTCGCGCGTCTCGATCTGGTCCTCGTACTCGGCGAACTTCACGGGATCGATCTCGGGCTCCTCGGGCTCACGCAACTCACCCGTCTCGGGGTCGACCGTGGTCTCCTCGTCAATGGTCTCGACGATGAGCTGCGCTTCGAGCTCGGGCGGGATCATAAGCTCGAAGACCTTGAAGTCACCCGTCTCGTGGTCGAGCTCGACCTTGGCGTAGCGCGCCGAGCCCGGCGTCTTCTTGTACGCCGAGAGCAGGGCGTCCTCCAGGGCCACGAACAGCTTGTCGGCGGCGATGCCCTTCTCGGCGGCGAGCGCTCGGGTGGCCTCGATGATCTCCTTCGACATGGGTCCTCCTCCGGGCTCAGGTATCGCCGACCAGGTGGGAGCGCTGGATGTCGGCGTAGGGGATGGTCAACAGGCCGGCGTCGGCCGCCAGGGTCAGCTCTGCCTCCGAGGCCCCGACCAGCTCACCGACGAAGCTGCTGGCGCCCTCGTGGTCGCCTCGGGTACGCACGCGAGCCCGGCGCCCGAGGAACCGCTGGAAGTGACGGGGCTTGGTCAGCGGCCGCTCGCGACCGGGCGAGGAGACCTCCAGCGCGTAGCGCTCGCGCACCGCCACCAGGTGGCCGCTGACCCGCTCGCACAGGGCGAGGCTCACCCCGTCGGGGTGATCGATGAACAGGCGCACCGTGTGGCCGCCCAGCACCTCGGCGAGGAGTACCTCGACGGCGGGCTCGACCGGAGCGAGCTGGGCTTCGATCTCCTGCTGAATCGAGCTCATCCTCACCTCCGGTTTGGGTAGAAAAAAAGTGGGCGAGCGCCCACTTTCGGTACGTACCACCGGCCCCGGGCCGGCACGAAAGCCTTCGGCCGAGAGTAGCAATGCCGCCCTGGCGGGAGGCCCACCGCGGCGACGCGCCGGGCTCCACCCCGAGGTCGGTCTAGCCTCGCCGCGCGATGGATGCCGCCCGCGCCCAGCTCGAACGCTTTATGACCTCGCTGGATGCGGGTGCGCGACGGCTGTCGCCCGAGGAGTGGGGACTGGAGCTCGAGGCGGGCGGACTGGCGCTGGAGGTCGGACTCTCCCTGCGCGATGGGTTCCTGCGCGCCCAGGCCTACGTGCTGCCCGGCGGCCTCCTCGACCCGCGGCAGTTGCTCTTCTGGAACCGCCAGACCCCGCTGGTGTGCTTCGCGCAGACCGGCGGTGGAGAGGTGATGGTCAAGGGCGAGCTGCCCGTGGCGGCGGTGGACGCCGAGACCCTCGACACCTTCCTCGGGCTGCTGGTGGCGGCCGCAACGCGCGCGCGCGAGCTCGTGCTGCCGGTGAGACCGGGCGCGGGCTGAGCCTCGCAAAGGCCGCCGGTCCGCGAGCCGGACGGCTAGGCCGCTTCAGCGTCGCCCGCCCGCAGGCGAGCCCGGTCCCGGTAGGTCCGGTAGTCCTGGCGGTCGGGACGCAGGCAGCACGCCAGGGCCAGCGAGTGGCGGGCCTCGGCGTGGCGTCCCAGCTGCTGGAGCGAGCGTCCCAGGCAGAAGAGGGCGAAGTCGTTGGTCGGCGCCCGCTCGGCCAGGGCGGCGAACTCGGCCGCCGCCTGCTCATAGCGCCGCGTGTGGAAGTAGGCCCGTCCCAGCGCCTCGAGGATGGACCCCTTCTCGGGCTCCAGGGCACGGGCCTGGGCGAGCGGGACGACGGCGGCGTGATGGTCTCCGGCGGCCAGCAGCGCGGTGCCGCGTTGATAGAGCTCATAGACCGAATCCATCGGCCTGATTCTAGGCCGGCGCACGGCGGGCGCGAGGGGGCGGTCGCCTCGCGCCGCAGCAACATGTTGGTAGGTTCATCCGCATGGGTACGCGGAGAATGGTAGCCTGATCATCGATGCCACATCCCGCCGAGCACCTGAGCGCCGCTCAGCTGCTCCCCGATGAGGAGGCCGAGCGCCTAGCCGAGCGCATGGCCGCGTTTGCCACGGCCAGCCGCCTCAAGCTGCTGTTCGCGCTGTTGGATGGGGGGCGCAGCGTTGATGAGCTGGCACACCTGGCGCGGCTGACGCCCAACGCCGTCTCCCAGCAACTGCGGGTGCTCCGCCATCTGCGGATGGTCGTCGCACGCCGCGACGGGCGTAGCGTGCGCTACCGCCTGCATGACAAGCACATCGGTGATCTGCTCGCCGCGATTCGCCATCAGGGCGAGCACGCCGAGCACGAGTGGGTCGACGCGCCAGCCGTCGAGGAGCTGCCTACCGATGTTCGACCCTGACGCGCGGCACCGCAGCACGGACGTGGGCGCTGACGAGCTGACGCCGGGGACCGACGGCGCCACGGTCGTGGACGATGGCCGCGTGCGTGGCCGCCGCGGCGAGCACGGCCACGACGCGGGCCACGACCACGCGCACGACGACCACGCCCACGGCGGCCATGGGCATTCCCACGGCGGCGTGGACGCGTCGATCCTGGACAGCGCGGAGGCGATGCGCACGCTCAAGCTGTCGCTGCTGATCCTGGCGTTGACGACCGCCCTGCAGGGTGCAGTGGTTGTGCTGTCGGGGTCGATCGCGTTGCTGGCCGACGCCGTGCACAACGCCGGGGACGCGTTGACCGCCATCCCGTTGGCTGCCGCCTTTCTGCTCGGTCGGCGCCTGCCGACGCGGCGGCTGACCTACGGTTGGGGCCGCGCGGAGGACTTCGCCGGGCTGTCGGTGATCGCGATCATCTTGTTCTCCGCCGTCTTCGCGGGGTATGAGGCGATCGATCGCCTAATCCATCCCAGCACGCCCGGCTACCTGGTGGCGACCGCGATCGCCGGGGCGATCGGGTTCGTCGGCAACGAGTGGGTCGCGATCTACCGGATACGCAGCGGACGGCGGATAGGGTCGGCGGCGTTGGAGGCCGATGGCTACCATGCCCGCGTCGATGGTTTCACGAGCCTCGCTGTCGTCGTCGGCGCTGCCGGGGTAGCACTGGGGTTTCGCCGGGCTGACCCGATCATCGGGCTGCTCATCTCCATCGCGATCATCGGCATCGTCTGGCGCTCTGCCAAGGAGATCGGCCTGCGCGCCCTGGACGGCGTCGAGACCAGCGTGATCGACGCGCTTCGCACGCAGGCCGCCCAAGTCGATGAGGTGACCGACGTCGCGGAGATACGGGCGCGCTGGCTGGGGCACAGCATCCGCGCCGAGCTCGCCGTCGCCGTTCACGGCGAGCAGTCTGTGCACGACGCCGACCGCGTCGCCGCCGCTGTGCGCCAGCGGCTCGTCGACAACGTCGAGCACGTGGGTGAGGCGATCGTGCGGGTCACCGCAGCCGCCCCCCGCGCATTGAGGCCACAGCGCTCCTGAATGCGGTGAGGGACGGGAGACCCGTGAGCGACGGTACCTATGAAGTGCATCCGATCGGCCGCCGGGCTAGATGGGTAGTCGCCGGCAAGCCCTCCCCGGCTGCCCAAGCTCTCGTGTTGATCGCGTCGGGCACCGCCTCGGCGGCAACACCAACACGGGCGTCTCAACGATGCCACTGAGGGCGCGGCGGCCCGCCACCGGGGGGCAGTGCGACCAGCAGGGCAAGGCGCTCGCGCAGATCGGCGTCCCGGGCCAGCGCGCGGCGCAGCGCGCGACGGCCGGCCGGGTCGAGCGGGAGACGGGGCGCGCCTGAACCGAAGCGCAACTCGGCCAGCGCCCGCAGGTAGCGGGCCGCACCCGGCGCGTCGGCCACCCGGGTCGCCAGCCGATCGAATGTCAGGCCGTGGCCGTCGAGGCCTCGGGCGCGCAGGGCCCGGGCGACCTCCTGGGCGCCGGCGGCGCCCGGTGCGCCACCCCAGCGGCGCGTCAGGCGCCGGCGCCCGGCGAGCGCGGCGAGACCCACGGCGCTGAGGGCGGCGAAGGCGATGATCAGCGCCCAGGACGACGCGCCCCCGCCGGGGCCAGCGCTGGCTGCTGCTGGCCTCGGGGCGGGCGCCGCCGGGGTGGGCGCGACCGGGAGCCGGGGACGGGGACGGGGCGTGGATCGCCGCGTCCGGTGGCGCCCGGCGGTCGAGCCGGCTCCCCCGCCGTGACCACCACGAGCGGGCGCGGCGGTCGGGGTCGGGTCGAACGCCACCCAGCCGATTTGAGGGAAGTAGGCCTCGACCCACGCATGGGCATCGACGTCCGTTGCGCTCCACACGCCCCGACGGGCGTCGTAGCGGCCGGAGGTGAAGCCGGCCGCCACCCGGGCCGGAACGCCGGCCATGCGCAGCAGCAACGCCATCGCGCCCGAGAAGTGCTGGCAGGAGCCGCGCCGGTCAGAGAAGAGGAAGGCCTCGAGTGGGTAGCGACGCACGGGGGCGCCCTCGCTGTAGCGAAACCCGGGACCGAGCGCAGCCTGCGCGGCGGAGACGAGCTCGGCTGGGGTATGCGCGCGCGCAGCCAGCGACCCGGCCAGCCGCCAGGCGCGGGCGTAGGGCGAGCGGGCCACGGCCGCGGCGGCCGGGGCACCGCCGGGCACCGTCACCGGCGCCCCCCCCTGCCCCAAGGCGGGGAAGCGGACGGCCACGGGAGGACCGGAACCGAGCGGCAGGGAGAGCTCCAGGTCACCGGCGAGGCCGGGCGGGTAGGCCGTGCTCGTTGCCGCGCCCAGCGCCGCGAGATCGGGATGCGGCGTGTAGACGGTCGCTGCGTAGGACTGGCCACGCCCGAGGGCTCCGCTGGCAACGCGAAACGTGCCGGGGCTGGTGCCGGGCACGGGGGGGAGCGGCGCGCCGCTGATCCGGGTCGTGGTGCCGGCGCCGATGAGCTCCGTGCTTCGCAGCGCGCCGAGGGTCACCGACACGGTGCGCGTCGACCGGTCCTGGACCGCGGCGGCGGGCAGCCCCGGGTCGGCACCGGCGGCGGACGCCGGCGCACTGTCCTGCACCCAGTCGCTGCCGTCAAAGCGCTCGAGCGCCACCGCCTTCCAGTAGTCCGGAGTGGGTGAGCGCACCTCCAGGACGGTGCGTCCATCGCGGGGCCAGCTCAGCGGTCCGTAGCGCTGGTTCCAGTCGAAACCCTCGCCGCCGGCGATGGCGAGGTTGCGGGTGGCGGAGATGTTGACCAGCGGCGAGTGCTCCAACCCCGGCGCCGCGGCCAGCCCGGCCAGGCCGGCGAGCCCGACGGCCAGGGCGGCGGGCCCGGCGACCGCCCGCTCCACCCGCTCCAGCCAGAGCAGCGCCGCGAGCCCGGCGAAGAGGATGATGCCGCGCCCGGCCTGGGCGTCGCCGCGCAGGTTGACCTCGGCGGCGGCGTAGACCACGACCACCAGGCTCCCGGCCAGCAATCGCCGAGCCATGCCCAGGGCCTGCGGGCGTCGCCCGGAGGCGGGCCAGAACACCAGGGCGGTGGCCGCCCCCAGCGCGCCGTCGGCCGACAGGGCGACGGCCCGGCGCACCCACTCGTCACTGCCTACGAAGGGCACGTGCACGTTGGGCAGGGCGCCGAGCGCCTGACCGAGGGCGTGCAGCGTGGCGCCGAGATGCGCCGGACGCAGGTCAGCCACGGGGATCCCGGCGGCGAGCCCGATGACCAAGCCCAGCGCCAGCAGGACGCCGGCCCCCGCCACCGGCCGCCAGGGGTCCGCCAGGCGACCGCAGGCCGACAGCCCCAGCGCCGCGAGAGCGCAACCGATCCCGGCCAGCAGCCCACCACGCGGAGCGGCGGGCTCGACCAGCGCGACGGTGTGCAACAGGCAGAGCGCGACGAGCAGGCCCATGCCCAGCAGCCGCGCGGCCACCGGGGTCAATGCCGGTCCCGAGACGCGCTGGGCATCGCTACTGCGCACGCCGGCCTGGGCCGATGCCGCCGGCGAGGCCCCGGGGGGCGGGACCGACCCGGCGGGGGCGGCGGTGCTCATGCGGCAACCCGGCGCCGGCGCGCCCGCGCAGCGCGATGCAGGACGTGGCCCTGGCACCCGCCCACCGAGAATGCCGCCCTCCCAGCCGGCAGGCCGCCGGGCAGCCCGCCGGGCACCACCAGCACGACGCTGGCCCCCGCTGCCGCCAGCACGCGCAGCGGCAAGCTGCTGGCGTCGGCGGCGACGTAGAAGACCGTCCCGCTGCGGCCGGTCAGGGCGCCCAGGCCCGGCGCCGTGGCGGTTGGCTCGACAAGGGCCAGGCGAGCGTGGGCGGCCCCCCAGCCGCCGAGGTCGGGCCCGACGGGATGCGGGCGCCGCTCCGAGCCAATCACCAGTTGTGCTCCGGCGGGCCGGGCCAGCCACCGCAGCAGCGATGCGGCGGCGCGCACCGCGGCGTCGAGGCGGGCCTGAGCTTGCAGCGCGTCGACGGCCCCGGGGCGCGCGTCGAGCATGACGAGGGGACGCGACTCGACGTCGCCCTGGAGACGGCGCTCGTGCAGGCCGGCCCCGCGGGCCAGCGTTGGCCAGTGGATGCGGGAGGCGGGGGTTCCGGGCTGGTAGGCCGCGAGACGGTCCAGGTCGGCCTCGGCGGACGGGACGGGCCGGGCGGCGCGGCTGCGCTGCAGCACCCCCGCGCCGCCCGGCATCACCCGTACCGGCTCGATCCGCGGCAGCACGAGCAGCTCGTCGCCGCGCACCGCGGCCACCGTCCGCACGGCCAGGCCGAGGGGGTCGGAGATGACGAGCTGGGGAGCCGCGAGGCGCCGCCGGCCCCTCCGGGCGAAGCGGGCCTGGATGCGGACCGCGGCCGAGCGGGCGCCGGGCCGCACGGGCATGCCGCGAGCCAGCAGTGGGTCGCGCAGCTCCCCCCCGGGCAGCGCGAGTCGGCCCGGCCGGCCCACCACCCGCAGCTCCACGGGCTCGCCTTCGACAACGCGGCGAGCGACGACCTCGCGGTGGACGCTCGCCCCGCGGGCGGCAACGCCGACCCAGGCGACGGCCCCGGCGGCCAGGGCGGTGAGGGCCACCCCGGCCGGGTAGAGCCCGGGAAGGTCGAACGCCTGCCCGGCGCCGACCAGGGCAAGGCCCAGCAGCGCCGTCCCGGGAGCCGACCCGCGACGCCGTGGCCGCCGCCACGCCATCACCCCACGACCACTAGAGGGCGGCCACGGCGCCCACCGCGTCGGCGATGATGGTGGCGGCAGTCGCCTCGGCGCTGGCGTCGGTTTCCTGTCCGCCCAGGAGCGCCTCGGGGGCCAGCACGAGACGATGGGCGAGCACGGGTACGGCAAGGGCCTGGACATCGTCGGGGAGCGCGTGATCACGGCCACTCAGCAGGGCCCTCGCCTTGGCGGCGCGCAGGAGCATGAGTCCGGCGCGGGGGGAGGCGCCGAGCTCCACGCGCTCGTCGCCACGGGTGTGGCTGACGAGAGCGACCACGTAGTCGCGCAGCGCGGGTGCGGCGCGCACCCGTCGCGCCGCGCGCTGGGCGGACAGCAGCTCGGTGCGCGTCGCGGCCGGGCGCAGGTCGCCGACACGATCTCCGCTCTCGTGCACGGCGAGCATGTCGGCCTCGGCGCCAGCGTCGGGATAGCCGAGAGAGACCCGGCACAGGAAGCGGTCGAGCTGAGCCTCGGGGAGCGGGTAGGTGCCTTCGAAGTCCAGGGGGTTCTGGGTGGCCAGGACCATGAACGGCCGGGCCAGCTCGTGACTGTGCCCGTCGACGGTGACGTGTCGCTCCTGCATGCACTCCAGCAGCCCCGACTGGGTCTTGGGCGAGGCTCGGTTGAGCTCGTCGACCAGGACGACGTTGGCGAAGACGGGCCCGGGACGGAACTCGAAGCGCCCCTCGCGCGGGAGGTAGACGCTCGTGCCCACCACATCGGAGGGCAGCAGGTCGGCCGTCCCCTGGACGCGGGCGAAGGCGAGGTCCAGAGAGCGGGCGAGAGCGCGGGCCAGCGCCGTCTTCCCGACCCCGGGGGCATCTTCGATCAGGACGTGGCCCTCGGCCAGCAGGGCGACGAGGACGGCGGCGAGCACTGCGTCTGGCACCTCGACCGCGCTGCGGACGTTGTCGGCCACGCGGGAGGCGACCTGGTTGGCGGCGGCCAGCTCGGCGGGGGCCACGCGTGGAGCCTCGCCCAGTGGCTCCATCAGCGGCTCCCCCCGGCCACCGCGCCGAGCAGCGAGGCCCGCAGCGCCGCGACCTCATCGAGGACGGCAGCCGCCACGCGATCCTTGCCGGTGCGGGGCACGTGGCGCTCGCCCTCGCCCCTCACGATCCATACCTCGTTGTCTGACGCATCGAAGCCGATGCCCGTGCCGGAGATGTCGTTGACGACAACGAGGTCGACGCCCTTGCGCCCGAGCTTCTCGCGCCCGTACTCGAGCGCCCTGACCCCGTGCTCGGCGGCGAAGCCCACCAGCGTCTGCTGCGCCCGGCGGGTCAGCGCCAGCGATGCGAGGATGTCCTCGGTGCGCTCCAAGCGCAGCTCCAGCGCGTCGTCGTCGGCCTTCTTGAGCTTGCCGGCAGCCGGCGCGGTGGGGCGGAAGTCGACGACCGCCGCGGCCATGAGCAGGACGTCGGCGGCGGCGAAGCGCTCGCGACACGCCGCGGCCAGCTCGGCAGCGGTCTGGACGTCGGCGTAGTCGATGCCGGGCGTGCGCGGCAGGGCGACGTTGGCAGCAACCACCTCGACGGCGGCGCCGCGCCGGCGCGCCTCGTCGGCGAGCGCGAAGCCCATGCGCCCCGACGAGCGGTTGGCGATGTAGCGCACGGCGTCGATCGGCTCGCGCGTCCCCCCGGCGGTGACCAGGACACGCAGGCCGGCGAGGGGCGCGCTCGGGCGCGTCCGGCCCGCGGCCCCGAACACCGAATCGGTCGCCGGTGGCCCGCCGTCGCTCCGGCCCGAACCGGCCGGAGCGTTCGTCGCATCGAGGACCCGCTCCACGGCGGCGAGCAGCTCGGGGGGCTCGCGCAGCCTCCCCACCCCCCACTCCCCCGGTGAGCCCAGCCGGCCCGTGCCGGGCTCGAGCACCTCGACGCCGCGGTTACTGAGCGTCGCGATGTTGGCCTGGGTGGCCGCATGCTCGTACATGGCGTCGTTCATGGCCGGGGCGACGACCACCGGACAGCGGGCGACCAGCGCCGCCTCGCAGAGCAGGTTGTCGGCCAGGCCGTGGGCGAGCTTGGCGATCGTGTTGGCCGAGGCCGGCGCGATGAGCAGGCAGTCGGCGTTGGCCACCAGCTCGAGGTGGGAGAGGGGGTCGTGGGCCGGCGTGGGGTCGCCGGGGAAGGCGCCGCGCAGGGGGTCGCGGTCGCGGTCGCGCCAGAGCACCGGCGCGCCGGTCAGCGCGGCGAACGATGCCGGCCCGACGAAGCGCCGGGCCGCGGGCGTGCAGACGACGCGCACGCGGTGCCCGGCGCCGGTGGCCAGCCGCACAACCTCGAGCGCCTTGTAGGCAGCGATGCCGCCGCTGACGCCGAGCAGCAGACGGGCCATGACGGGGCGCGGGCCAAGGGCCCCCGGAGGCCTACCGGTACCGGTAGGTGATCTTGCCCGCCGCCACCTCTTCGAGGGCGATGGTCAGGTAGTTCTTCGACCCCGTCTCCACCATCGGCGGCGGGAACTCGTCGAAGGTCCCCTCACCGAGGTTGTGGTAGTAGGAGTTGATCTGCCGCGCGCGCTTGGCCGCGACCAGCACGCTGGCGTAGTTGGAGTCGACGTTGTCGAGCAGGCGATCGATGCGGGGAGAGATCAAAGGGGGTCAACCTCGGTCGGGGGCCTGAGGGAGTGTAGTTGAGGGCCGATCGGCCCTCAGGGCGCGGCGGACCACCCGCTCGAGCTCGTCGACCGCCACGTCGAGGCGGTCGTTGACCACCACGCAGTCGAACTCGTCGCGGGCCTCGAGCTCGGCGACAGCGGTGCGCAGACGGTCGGAGACCTGCACGGGGTCGTCGGTCCCGCGGGCCACCAGGCGCGCGCGCAGGGCCGGCACCGATGGCGGCGCGACAAAGGCGAGAAACGCCTCGGGCAGGCGGTCGCGGACCTGACGGGCGCCCTGCACCTCGATCTCCAGGACGACGGGAACGCCGGCCGCGACGCGCCGACGCAGCTCGGAGCGCGGGGTGCCGTAGCGCCGCCCCGAGTACTCCGCGTGCTCGAGGAAGTCGTTGTCGGCCAGGCGCCGGTCGAACTCCGCGTCATCGACGAAGGCGTAGTCGACCCCGTCGCGTTCGCCGGGCCGCGGCGCCCGCGTGGTCACCGACACCGAGAGCTCGAGCTCGGGCAGGCGCGCGCGCAGGGCGTGGATCAGCGTGCCCTTGCCCACGCCGGAGGGCCCGGTGATGACCACGACGCGTGACAGATCGACGATGCTAGGCCCCGACCCGGTCGGCCTGGGAGGCCGCGGGCCGCGTGCCGCGTGCCGGGCGCCTGGCGCGGAATTGGCGTGGGCGCGGCCGGGTGCGTCGCGATCCAGCGATGACGATGGGCGCTTCCGGGCCTGTTCTTCGCCCTGCGGGGAAATAACCAGCCCAGAGAAGTCCGGTCCCGTCCTCGGCGCCGCCTGCGCCGGCGGCTAGCGACGGAGCATGGCGACAAGCTCACCACGCTGGCGCTCGGAGAGTCCACCGATGGTCTTACTCGGCGAGATCCGGCACTGCTGGAGGATCTTGTTGACCTTTACCCGACCGTACTTGGGGACGGCGAGCATCACGTCGAACACCTTGGCCGTCTCCAGGTAGCCCGGGGGGTCCAGCAGCAACGAGTGGATCGACTGGCGGCCGGCCTTGAGCTCCATCTTGAGACGGGCCCGGCGGGAGCGAATGTCGTTGGCTCGTTGCAACGCATCCATGCGTTGGGTGAGCGAGCGCTCGGGCGCCGCCGTCTGCTTAAAGGTGCTCTCCCCGACGGCCGCCACGGAGGGCGAGTCTACAGCCCGTAGGGCGGCTCGCAAGCCCGATCTCACAGATTCGCATCCACCTCGACCTGAGCTTCACCCTCGGGAGGCCGAGCCCACCGAAGTATGCGCCTTTGCAGGTACTTCGTCCATTTCGGCGCGGACTCTGGCCGCCGCCAGGGGGTCACGGAAGCTCTCGGTCCGCACGCCGACGAGGGTTGCACCAACTCTGAGCAGCTGTCGGGCGTGGGCGCCGCGGGTGACGCCGCCCATCCCGACCACCGGAATTCTGACCGCGGCGGCCACAGCGGGGCTGCGCCGTCCGCTCACGTGGGCGCCGTGCCGGCCTGCTCGGTCCGTGGCTCCGCCCCGGCGCGCACGCCGCCCGGCGCGGCGTCCGGCGGCTCGAGACCGCCGGCCACCCCCGAGCGCCCGCCGCGGTGCAGATCCTGGAGGCAGAGAACCGGCGCCGGCGCCGAGCGCTCGGCGGCCAGGGCGCGAGCGGCGGCCATCCCCCCGGAGATCGTGGTGATGCAGGGAATGCCGCGAGCCACGGCAGCGTCGCGGATCTCATAGCCGTCGGTCCGCGCCCCGGCGCCGGTCGGGGTGTTGATGACCAGGTCGACGTCGCCGCGCTCGATCCAGTCGACGACGTGGGGGCTGCCCTCCCCGAGCTTGTTGAGCTCCTCGACGGGCACCCCCATCCCCATCAGGGCCCGCGCCGTCCCCCGGGTGGCGACGATGCGAAAGCCCAGGTCGTAGAGCTGGGCCCCGAGCCCGACGGCCGCCGCCTTGTCGGCGTCGGTGACGGTGAGAAAGACGGTGCCCCCGTGCGGCAACCCGGCGCCGGCCGCGGCCTGGGCCTTGGCGAAGGCCGTGGGGAAGTCGCGCGCCAGCCCCATCACCTCGCCGGTCGAGCGCATCTCGGGGCCCAGCAGCGAGTCGGCGCCGGCGAAGCGGTCGAAGGGCAGCACCGCCTCCTTGACCGCTACGTGCTCGCCGCCCATGGGATCCTCGGGCAGGTCGAGCTCGTCGACGCGCTCACCCAGCATGATCCGGCAGGCCAGCTTGGCCAGGGGCAGGCCTATGGCCTTGGAGACGAAGGGCACGGTGCGCGACGCGCGCGGGTTGGCCTCGATCACGTAGAGCTCGCCGGCGTGCACGGCGAACTGGACGTTGAGCAGGCCCACCACGCCGAGGCCGAGAGCGATGCCCCGCGTCTGCTCGCGGATGCGGGAGAGCATCTCGCCCCCGAGCGAGTGCGGGGGCAGCACGCAAGCCGAGTCGCCGGAGTGGATGCCCGCCTCCTCGACGTGCTGCATGATCCCCCCGACCCACACCCCTCCACCGCCGCCGGCCTCCACGGCGCCGTCGCACAGGGCGTCGACGTCGACCTCGACGGCGTCCTCGAGGAAGCGGTCGAGGTAGATCGCGCCCTGGGGTCGCGTCCGCTCGAGGTGGTCCTGGAGTCCGGGGAGGTCGTAGACGATCTCCATGGCCCGGCCGCCGAGCACGTAGCTGGGCCGGACGAGGAGCGGGAAGCCGACCTCGGGGGCGCGCGCGAGGGCCTGGCCCGGCTCGCTGGCGGTGGCGTAGGCGGGCATGCGGTAGCCCAGCTCGGCCAGCAGCGCCCCGAAGCGCCCGCGGTCCTCGGCCAGGTCGATGGCCTCGACGCTGGTCCCGAGCAGGGGCACGCCCGCCTCGACCAGGCCGGCGGCCAGCTTCAGCGGGGTCTGGCCGCCGAACTGGACGATCACCCCCTCGGGGCGCTCGGCCTCACAGACGGCGAGGACGTCGTCGTGGGTGAGCGGCTCGAAGTAGAGGCGGTCGGAGGTGTCGTAGTCGGTGGAGACGGTCTCGGGGTTGCAGTTGACCATCACCGCGTCGCGACCCGAGGCGCGCACGGTCATAGCCGCGTGCACGCAGCAGTAGTCGAACTCGATGCCCTGCCCGATGCGGTTGGGCCCGGCGCCGAGGATGACCACCGACCCGCGCTGCCCGGAGTCGGACCCGGAGGCCTGCTCGTCATCGCCCGGCCGGGGGGCGAGACCCGCGTCGGAGCCGGAACCGGCGCCGCGTGAGGGGCGCTCCCACGCCGAGTAGAAGTACGGCGTCTGGGCGGCGAACTCGGCGGCGCAGGTGTCGACGGCCCGGAATGAGCGCTCGCCCCGAAACGGCCCCTCGGGGTCGAGAGCCAGGGCTCTGAGCTCGTGCAGGAACCAGGGGTCGATCGCCGTCTGCGCGTGGACCCGCTGGATCGGGACGCCCCGGCGAAGGGCCTCGAGCACGAGGTCGAAGCGGTCCCACGCCCCGACCGCCACCGCCTCCAAGAGGGCATCGTCGTCGAGATCGGTGCGCGGCGTGGCGTCGAGCTCGCGCGAGCGCATGGCCTTGGCGAAGGCCTGGCCGAAGGTCCGGCCGATGGCCATCACCTCCCCCACCGACTTCATGTGGGTGGTCAGCTCGGGATCGGCGCCGGGGAACTTCTCGAAGGCAAAGCGCGGCCACTTGACCACCGCGTAGTCCAGGGTGGGCTCGAAGGAGGCCGGGGTGGCCCGCGTGATGTCGTTGGGGATCTCCTCCAGGCGGTAGCCGACGGCGAGGCGGGCGGCGATCTTGGCGATGGGAAAGCCGGTCGCCTTGGAGGCCAGCGCGCTGGAGCGCGACACGCGCGGGTTCATCTCGATGACCACCACCTCCTCGGTCGCCGGGTTGACGGCGAACTGCACATTTGAGCCCCCGGTCTCCACGCCGACGGCGCGGATGCAGGCGATGGCCTGGTCGCGCAGGGTCTGGTAGAGGCGGTCGGGCAGGGTCTGCTGGGGCGCGACGCAGACCGAGTCGCCGGTGTGCACGCCCATCGGGTCGAGGTTCTCGATCGAGCAGACGATGACCACGTTGTCGGCCCGGTCGCGCATGACCTCGAGCTCGAACTCGCCCCAGCCGATGACCGACTCGTCGATCAGCACCTGGCCTATGGGCGAGGCGGCCAGGCCGCGGGCGATGGCCCGACGGAACTCGGCCTCGGTCCGGGCCACCCCGCCCCCATGCCCGCCCAGGGTGAAGGCGGGCCGGATGATCACCGGCAGGCCGATCTCGGCCATGGCCCCAGCGGCCTGCTCCGGGGTCCGGGCGATGGCCGACCGGGGGACGCGCAGCCCGGCCGTCTCCATCGTCTCGCGGAAGCGCTCGCGGTCCTCGGCGCGCTCGATGGCCTGCTCGTCGGCACCGATGAGCTCGACCCCGAAGCGCTCCAGGACGCCGTTGCGGCTCAGGGTGCTGGCCAGGTTCAGCGCTGTCTGTCCCCCCAGGGTGGCCAGGAGGGCGTCGGGGCGCTCGCGCTCGATGATCTGGGCCACCGGGCCGGGGAGCAGCGGCTCGACGTAGGTGGCGTCGGCGAACTCCGGGTCGGTCATGATCGTCGCCGGGTTGGAGTTGACCAGAACGACCTCGTAGCCCTCCTCGCGCAGGACCTTGCACGCCTGCGTGCCCGAGTAGTCGAACTCGGCGGCCTGGCCGATGACGATCGGCCCGGATCCGAGCAGCATGATGCGCCGCAGGTCGTCGCGCCGGGGCACGCTCAGTGCTCCCGGCCGACCTGGGCGAGGAAGTCGTCGAACAGGTGGACGGCGTCGCGCGGTCCCGGCCCCGCCTCGGGGTGGTACTGCACGGCGGTGGCGGCCACGTCGCGCAGGTGCAGCCCCTCGACGGTGCGGTCGTACATGTTCAGGTGGGAGAGCTCGGCGTCACCGAAGTCGGTGCTCCAGCGCACCGCCTCATCGGTCTCCAGGCGCTCGGCGCCATCAGGCCCGAGAACGGCGAAGCCGTGGTTCTGGGAGGTGATCTCGATGTGTCCGCTGGCCAGGGCCTTGACCGGGTGGTTGGCCCCGCGGTGGCCGAAGGCCAGCTTGTAGGTGTCAAGGCCCACGGCCCGGCAGAGCAGCTGGTGGCCCAGGCAGATGCCCCACACCGGGACCCGTCCGACGAGCTGGCGCACGGTGGCCACCACGTCGTCCAGGGCGCCGGGGTCACCGGGACCGTTGGCCAGCAAGACGGCATCGGGGTCGCCGGCGAGCAGGGCGTCGGCGGTGCTCGTGCACGGGTGGAGCTCCACGCGGGCGCCCCGGTGACGCAGGTGCTCGAGGATAGAGAACTTGATGCCGGTGTCCAGGGCGGCGATCCGGGGCCCGTAGCCCGACCCCTTCCGGGGCGCGAGGATCTCCGGCTCGGCCACCCCGACCGATCGGGCCAGGCCCTGGCCGGCCATCGGCGGCTCGGCGTCGATCAGCTCGCGGGCCTGGGCCTCGGGCAGCGCGGCGGCGAAGACGCCGCCGCGCATGGCCCCGCGGCTGCGCAGGTGGCAGACCAGGCGCCGGGTGTCGACCTCGGCGACGGCCGGCACGCCGCCGTCGGCCAGCCAGTCCAGCCAACCGCCCTCGGCCGAGGGGGCATCGTCGCGGTTGACCCCGACGCGCATGATCACCGCGCGGGCATGGATGCGGTCGGACTCCATGGCCCGGGCGCTGACGCCGTAGTTGCCGACGTGGGCGGCGGTGAAGCAGAGCAGCTGACCGGCGTAGCTGGGATCGGTCACCGACTCCTGATAGCCCGACATGGCCGTGGTGAACACCACTTCACCCACGGCGGGCTCGGGCGCGCCGACGGCCACGCCGTCGAAGCGGGCGCCGTCCTCGAGCAGGACGTAGGCCCCGGGCGCCTCGGGCCGGCTCACACCACCGCCCCGACCCGGGCCCGGAAGCGGACGGCGCCCCCGGCCAGCGTGAGCAGCACCCGGCCCCGGAGCGTCGCGCCGGCAAAGCAGCAGTTCTCCGCGCGGCTGGCGTAGCCCTCGGCGCCGACCGTCCAGGCAGCCTTCAGGTCCACGAGGCACAGCGCCGCCGGGGCGCCCACCGCGACGCGAGAGACGGGCAGCTCGAACAGCTCGGCGCCAGCGGTCATCCGCTCCACCAGCGTGCCCAGGCCGAGCAGTCCGGGGATCACCAGCCCGGTGTAGAGGGCGGCGAAGGCGGTCTCCAGACCCGTGGTCCCCATCGGCGCCTCCTCGAAGGGGACCTCCTTCTCCTCCTGGGCATGCGGGGCGTGATCGGTGGCCACACAGGACAGCGTCCCGTCGCGGAGGGCGTCGCGCAGCGCGTCGCGGTCCCGCGGGGCCCGCAGCGGGGGGTTCATCTTCATCCGCGTGTCGAGCGACCGGACGGCTTCATCGGTGAGCAGCAGGTGGTGGGGACAGGCCTCGGCGCTGATCCGCACGCCGGCGGCGCGGGCGGCGGCCACCGCCTCCACCGACTCGGCGGCCGAGACGTGCATCAGATGGATGCGCGCGTCCTCGTAGCCGGCCAGGGCGGCGTCACGGGCGATCGCCGTGGACTCGGCGACGCTGGGGATGCCGGCCAGTCCCAGCAGGGCGGAGACCTCTCCTTCGTGCATGACCCCGTCGCCCGACAGCGAGCGGTCCTCCTCGTGCAGGGCAAGCACGCCGCCGCACATGTGCTGGTACTGCAGGGCCCGGCGCAGCACGGCGGCCCGGGCCACCGGCAGCCCATCGTCGGTGAATCCGGGCGCGCCGAGGTCGCGCAGCTCGAGCATGTCGGTCAGCTCGGCCCCGGCCTGGCCTCTCGTGATGCACGGCAGGAAGCCGACGGGAACCTCGGCCTCGGCGCCGGCCGCCTCGCGCACCGCGCGCAGCACCGGGGCGGCGTCGATCGGAGGGTCGGTGTTGGGCATGGCCAGGATCGCCCCGTAGCCGCCGGCGGCGGCCGCCCGCGTCCCGCTGGCCATACCTTCCTTGTGCTCCTGGCCCGGTGTACGCAGGTGCACGTGGGGATCGAAGAAGGCGGGGAAGAGATGGCGTCCCTCGCCATCGACCACCTCGCTGCCCTCCGGGGCGGTGAGGCTTCCGGGCGCCCGGAGCTCGGCGATGACGCCGCCCCGCAGGAGCACATCGGCCGGGCCATCCAGTCGGGCGCGCGGGTCGAGGACGTGGGCGCCTGAGATCAGCAGCTCGGCTCCGGGCGCGGGTCGGGCGAGCAGGGCGGGGACGGTCACGCCGGGGCTCCCGCGCGAGCCGGCGTGCGCCGGACCGACGGGGCGACGGCGGCCGGCTCGGGGTCGGCGAGGGGCGTCGCCGGCTCCTGGCCCCCGGCCAGCAGCTCGTAGAGGACGGCCATGCGCACGACCACCCCGGCCTCGACCTGGGCGACGATCACCGCCTGGGGCGAGTCGATGACCTCCGCGGACAGCTCGAGCCCGCGGTTGACCGGGCCCGGGTGCATGAGGACCTGGCCCGGGGTGAGGCGGTCGCCGCGGATCTGGAAGCGGGCGGCGTACTCGCGCAGGGAGGGCACGAAGGCGTCGGTCATCCGCTCCTGTTGCAGGCGCAGCGCGTAGACGACGTCGGCCTCGGCCAGCCGGTCGAGCCCGTGCGCCACCTCGCAGCCCAGGCTGGCGATGGCCCGCGGGATCAGGGTGGGCGGCCCGCAGACGGTCACCCGGGCCCCCATGGCCCGCAGGGCGAGGATGTTCGAGCGGGCCACGCGGGAGTGCAGGACGTCGCCGACGATCCACACGTTGACCCCCTCCAGCTGGCCCAGGCGGCGGCGCATGGTGTATAGGTCCAGCAGGGCCTGGGTGGGGTGCTCGTGCTTGCCGTCGCCGGCGTTGACCACCGACGCCGACGTCCACCCGGCCACCAGCGCCGCCGCCCCGACGTGGGGGGAGCGGATGACCAGCGCCGCGGGGTCATAGGCCGACAGGGTCTGGACGGTGTCCTTGAGCGACTCCCCCTTCTCCACGCTGGAGCCGACCGAGCGGATGGAGACCACGTCGGCCGACAGGCGCTTGGCGGCCAGCTCGAAGGAGGAGCTCGTCCGCGTCGAGGCCTCGTAGAACAGGTTGACCACCGTGCGGCCGCGCAGGACGGGGACCTTCTTGATCTCCCGGCCGTGGACGACGGCGAAGGACTCGGCCCGGTCGAGGATCCGGGTGATGGCCTCGCGGTCGAGGTCCTCAACGGAGAGCAGGTGCCTCATGCCGCCTGCTCCTGCTCGGCGGGCGCGGAGGCCGGGGGCGTGCGGATGGTCACCTCGTCGACGTCGTCGAGCTCTGAGAGGCGGACATAGACGCGCTCGGAGCGGGCGGTGGGGAGGTTCTTGCCCACGTAGTCGGGGCGGATGGGCAGCTCACGATGACCGCGGTCGACCAGGGCGGCAAGCTGGACGCGGTCGGGACGCCCGTAGTCGAACAGCGCCTCGATGGCCGCCCGTGCCGTGCGTCCGGTGTAGAGGACGTCGTCGACGACGACGACGGTCGTCCCCTCGACGCGGAAGTCGATGTGCGAGGCGTGGACGACCGGCGCCCCGGCCTGCGGGCCGCTGCGCAGGCGCGCGCCCAGGTCGTCGCGGTAGAAGGCGATGTCCAGGTCACCCAGCGGCAGCTCGCGGTCGAGCAGGTCGCACACCAGGCGGTGCAGCCGCCCGGCCAGGGGAGCGCCCCGACGGTGAATGCCGACCAGCGCGAGCTCACGGCCGGCGTTCTTCTCAACGATCTCGTGCGCGATGCGCACCAGGGTCCGGCGGATGTCGTCGCCGTCGAGGACGACCTTCTGAGCGTGGGTGATCCTGTGCCCCTTCTCGGCCTCTCGGGGCCGCGTTAAAGGAACCAACTCAGCCGAGGCTACCAGCGAGATCCGACGCGACCCTTCGCGCTCAGCCGCGCTCGATCGACAGTCGCACGGCGGCGCCGCGAGGCAGCGGCGCGCCGGCCGGCGGGCTCTCGGCCACCACCTTCCAGTTGGAGTCGTCGATGACGCCGAACAGGCCACCCCCCTCGCGCAGGTCGCTGTAGCCGGCCCGGTGGACGGCCGCCTTTGCCCGGTCATAGCGAACGCCGACGACGTTGGGGACGACGGGCGCGCCGGTGGCGGGGGCGGCCGACGCCGGGAGGGTGACCGTACGCGCCGGGGCCGGGCCGCCCCCGGCCAGGGCGATCACCGTGACCAGGCCAACACCGCAGAGCAGGCCGACCAGCCCGGCGCCGAGCAGCGCCGGCCAGCCGAAGCGTACCGAGGCGGTGGCCGGCGGCGGAGGCGACACCGACTGACGGGCCGTCGGCCACTCCTCCGGAGAGCGACGGGGCCTGCTCATCGGGCCACCGCCACGTCGGAGAAGCGCAACAGCTCCGGCGCTCCGCGCTCGGGCAGCGGGAGCTCGACGGTGTCAAAGTCGCGCGGGATCACCGTTCCCGGGAAGACCTCGCGAGCCTCGTCGCGTACGGCGCTGGGCGGGTAGCGGATCGACAGGTGGGTGAGGGCGAGCAGGCGAACCTGCGCCTCGGCGGCCAGCGTCGCGGCAGCGCGGGCGGTGCTGTGACCGGTCTGGCGCGCGCGCTCGGCGTCCTCGTGCAGAAACGTGGCCTCGGCGATGAGCAGGTCGGCGTGATCGGCAGCCTCGGCCAGCGTCCGACACGGCGCCGTGTCGCCGGAGACCACGACGCGGCGTCCCGGACGGAGCGGATCCATGACCTCCTCGGGGCGCACGCCGGCGACCGTCTCGCCGTGCTGCAGGCGGCCGAAGTCCGGGCCCGGGCGCACCCCCAGCGCCTGGGCCCGCACCGGGTCGAAACGACCCGGGCGCTCGTCCTCGACCAGGGCGTAGCCCAGGGCACGACCGCGATGAGCCACCGCGAAGGGCGCGACGGCGTAGCCGTCGCGCCGAACCGTCTCGCCGGGCTCCAGCTCGACGATGCGCAGGGGATAGGCCGTGCGGCCGTAGACCGGGCGCAGGAGACCGAGCAGCTGCGCCGTGCCGCGTGGGCCATGGACGTCCAGTGGGCGCTCGCGGTCGCGCAGGTCGAGGGTCTTGAGCAGGCCCGGGAGTCCGAGCCAGTGATCGGCGTGCAGATGGGTGATAAAGACGTCGGTGACGTCGGGCAGCCCGACCGAGCAGAGCAGCTGGCGCTGGGTGCCCTCCCCGCAGTCGATGAGGATGCGGTCGCCGCCCCGGCGCACGAGCAGGGCGGGCAGGCCCCGCCGCGCCGACGGGACCGACCCACCGGTGCCGGCGAAGAGGACGGAGAGCTCCATGGGACCCCGCGCGAGGCTACCGCGACCGGCGGGGCGCCCGGCGGCGGTCAGTCCAGGCTGACGAGCTGGACCTCGAGCCCACCCGACCCGGCGCTGGCCAGGGCCATCGTGTGCGTCGGGGCACGCCGCCGCTCGGTCGGGCTGCCGGGGTTGACGATGGTGAAGCCTTCCTCGTCGTGCTCGATCAGAGGGATGTGCGAATGGCCGAAGACCACGGCGTGGCAATCGGGGAAGCGCTGGCGCAGCCGCCCGAGCCGCCCGATGCGCGCACCGGCGTCGTGGACCATCCCGATCCGCGCGCCCGCGTGCTCGACGACGCGCTGGGTCGGCAGCTCATGGCGCAGGACGGGCTCGTCGACGTTCCCGGCGACGGCAAGCACCGGCGCTCCGAGCGCCTCGAGGGCGCGCAGGATCTCAGGCGCGGCGATGTCGCCAGCGTGCAGGATCAGCTCGGCGGCGCGCAGCTGCTCGAGACAGGTCTCGGGGATCCGCCGTCCGCCGCGCGGCATGTGGGTGTCGGAGACGATGGCGATCACACCGATGGGCGCTGATTGTCCGGGGGCGCCTGGGTATCCTCGCCCTCCGGCGCCCGTAGCTCAGTGGATAGAGCGCTCGCCTCCGGAGCGAGAGGCCGCAGGTTCGAATCCTGCCGGGCGCGTCCCCCGAACGCCCTGCTACCGCAGGGTTTTCTCGTTCTCAGCGGTCGAAGCAACAGCGTCGCTCGGGGCCGTTTCGCCGCTCCACTGCCCATTCACTGCCCAATCAGCGCCCCGGACAAGCGCCCGGAGCGCGTCCTGCCCACCGTCGTCGCGGCTCATCGCGTGCGTGTACAGCCGCAGCGTGAACGCCGGGTCGGTGTGGCCGAGCTGGCCCATCACGTGCCGCGGGTCCTCCCCGAGCGCCAGCAGCAGCGAAGCGAACGAGTGCCGCAGCCCGTGCGGCGTCAGCCCCTCCGGTAGCGGCGTGCGCTCGCCCTCGGCGAGGTTCGCATTCGCCCGCTCGACGGCCGGGGCGAACACCCGGTTTCGCACGTTGTCCTTGTTCCGCGGGCGGCCACGTGTCGTCGCGAACACCCGCCCGTCCGGGTCGCAGTGCGCGGCCGTCGCCTTGCGCTCGGCGAGCAGGTCGCGCAGGACCGGCAGCAGCTCGACGTAGCGCACCCCGGCGTCCGTCTTGGACGCCGCGACGCGCAGCCGGCCCGCTGCCAGGTCGACATCGCGCCACCGCAACGCGCACAGCTCCCCGATCCGCAGGCCGGCGAACGTGAGCGTGGCGAGCATCGCCCGCCGGCCGATCCCCTGCCGGTCCGCGCGGGCCTCCCGGTCCAGCTCGCCGGCCGCGTCGAGCAGCGCCGCGACCTGCTCGGCCCGGTCGAGCCAGGCGCGGGGAGACTTCGACGCGCGCAGGCGCCGCCGCTTCGGGTTCACCCGGAGCGGGTTGCGGTCGATCAGCTCCCGCTCGTCGGCCACGTCGAGGATCTGACCGAGCAGCGTCAACCCCATGTTGATCGACCGGGGCGACAGCCGGCCCTCGCGGACCTTGCCCTCCCGGTAGCGGTCAACCTCGGCGACGGTGATCTGCCGCAGCCGGTGACTCTTGAGGAACGGCAGCAGGTGTGACTCCAGCCGCCACGTGTAATCGGCGACCGTCGAGTCTCGCCACTGCCCCTTCGTCGCGTCGAGCCAGTCCGACGCGAACTCAAGGAACGTCGGGTCGGCGACGACGTGCGGCGCCGGATCGGGCTGCGGCGGTCGCCACACGCCGCGGTCAACGTCGCGCAGGACCGCGGCCAGCTCACGCTCGGCCTTCGCCTCGGTCCAGCCGTCCTCGGGCGCGCCGAGCGTGACGTACTGGCGGCTCCCGTACGCCCGGAACCTCAGGGCGTAGCTGAAACCGCCCTTCGTCGGGTTGCGGACGACCTGGCCAGTCGCAGGACGCGGCATCAGACCCTCTCCTCCCTCACGGCGAGTGGACGCCTCCCGAGCCGGGCGGTGCCGTGGAGGCGGAACCGCGCGGCCCAGTGGGCGAGGTCGTGACCGTCAGGGTGCCGAAGCCGGGTGAGCTCCGCGCCGCGGCGCCCCATGACCTCGGCGATCTCGATGAACGCCTCGGCGCGCACCCTCTCGACGTCGGTGCCGTCGCGCTCGACAAGCCTCATGCCGGCACCGAGCCGACGGCGCGTTGCAGGTCGCACAGGACGTCGTGCATCTCACGAGTCGCGCCATGGTGAGCAAACGCCCCGACGACCCTCCTGGCCTCCTCCAGGCCGTCCCTGCGCTCGTGGATGGAGCCGTACCTCCCATGGGCCACCTTGGCGGCATCGAGCGCGCGTTTGGCGACGCTCTCGTTCGACTCGCAGGGCTCCTCGGCGCGCGCGAGCCCGAAGGCGATCCCGTACGCGCACCCCCAGTCGAGGAGGTCGGCCTCGAACTCGCTCAGGCCGTTGGGGACCCCTTCGGCGCAACCTTCGATCGGGCCTCGTTCATCCACCAGGACCGTGTGGACCTTCTCGTCAAGCGTCATGCGGACTCCTCTCGGTAGCGACACCGAGGGGCAAACGGGCCGGCGAGGCGGGGAGGCTCCGCCGTAGCGGATAGCGTCCCGGTCGCGCCGAAGGTCCACTCCTTCGGTGCCGCGCCCCGGGGCCGTTTGCGCGGTCGCCGGGGCAAGTTTGCGTTGTGGCCGGGAGCATACGCCTCGGTCAAGCGACCTGCTTGAGCGGTACGGACGTGGCGGACGCGTAGACCCACACTGCGAGCACCGTGCTCGGCCCGCCCGCGCTCGCGTAGCGCCGTGTGCCCTGCACGTGGCCGACGTCGGCGTCGTCGCGGTAGAGCAGGCCGTTGAGCGCGTCCAGGGGCGCCTTGAGCAGGTTGTCCACGTCGGGCTTACCCAGCGGCCAGGCGGGAGCCGAGAGGCGGAGCTGCCCAGCGTTGCGCCCGGTGCGGTAGTGGCCCGCTGGGCGCGGCAGGTGAAAGTCGCCGCGCACCGCGAGCACCACCCCGTCCGGTAGCCGCGGTCGGCCAGCCATGAGCCACGCCTCGCGGACCCGTTCGGCGTGCTCGGCCTGCGCCGGCGCGGTGAAGTAGCGCCCGCCTCGCCGCCGGGCCCGCGCCCACGCGACGGGCGGCCCCGGGACGACGAGACGCACGACCTCAGCCATCGGGCGCCTAGGCGATCCGCTCGACGAGGCGTTCGCGCTGCGGTGCCGGCTCGGCGCTCTCAGGTCGGGGCATGGTCGGGTACACCGGCGCGGTGGCCGGCCGCGGCGGCTCGGTCAGCGCCGTCAGGGCACCGAGCACGTGCTCGATGGTGAGCGGCTCACCGTTGGCGCCGCGCAGCAGGGGCACCCAGCCCCCGGCCTGCGCTGCCCACTTCGTCCGCGCCGGGAACCCGTCGAGCCACGAGGCGATCCCGCGGGCCGACATCATCTCCGCGTGGTCGGCGCGCAGACGGGCGATGTCCTTGGCGAGCGCGCCACGGGCCTTGGCGGCACGCTGCTCGAGCTTGGCGGCCAGCTCGGCCCGGTGGCGCTCGACTGCCTCGGTCACGTCGGCGAGCTGGTCGGCCACGGCCCGTTCGAGCGCCGCGACACGCCGCTGGGCCCCGGCGATCTCGCCCTCGAGTCGCTGTGTGTGCTTGGCGCCCGGGTCGGGCTTGTCGGCGCGGATCGCCTCGGCGAACGCGGCGGCGTCCGCGGCGGCCGCCTCCGCCCGGGCCGAGGTCAGCTCGTGCCTTCTGGTCAGCATGTCGCGGTGCTCGTCGGCGAGCCGCTCATAGGCGGTGATCGCCGCCGCGACCACCGGGTGCGCGATGCGCGGGAACCTGATCGTTTCCATTGCTTACTCCTCGGTATTGGGGGTGACGCCGGCCATCGAGCGCATCGCGGCGTTGATCTGGTCGTGCGCGGTCTGCTCAGCGTCGGTCGGCCCGGGCGAGGGGTTGGCCGCCGCTTCCTCGGCGGTCGGGAAACCGGCCATGCGACGCATCTCCTCGCCCATCGCGGAGTGCGCCGCCGCGCTCGGCGTCAGCGGGGTGGGCTCGGCCTCGGCGCCCGGCGCCTCGAGGGCCTCGGCGTCCGGCGTCTCAGCGTCAGGCGCGTCGGCGCCGAACAGGACGCGAGCGACGCCCGCCGCCTGCGGGAACGGCTCAAGCAGCCGCATGGTCGTCGTCGGCGCCAGGCGCTGCTCAGCGGCGACCCTGGCGATCGCCACGGCCTCCTTGGCGTGCCCCGCAGCCTCTAGGGTCCGCGGAAGCAGGCCCGCTCGGTCAGTCTTCTTCTCAGCCATTCTGTTTCCTCGTTTCTGGTTGTTGGTGTGTCAGTCGTGGAAGGCGTGTGCTGCGGTTACAGCCACTCAACAAGCGGCCCGTCGTAGGTCGCCCCGGCGTCTAGTTGTGAGTGAGCGAGTGCCATCGCGATCAGCGCATCAATGGGCCGGCGCGATTTACCCTTCACCAGCCGCCAGCCACGCTCATGCTGTTTGACCGCGCCGGCGCGGACGTGCGCGGCGAGGGTCGGGTCGCCGCCGTGGGCAATCTCACCGCCGACGATCGCCGTGTACAGGTCCTGGCTGGCGGTGGTCATGCGCTCGGCGCTTTGCGGGACCTCGACCATGAGCAGCCCACCGTCTGACAGCTCCTCCGCCGAGCGCGCAAACGACCATGGGTCATATGCGACGGTGCGCACGTCGTAGCGGTCAGCGTTGCGGCGGATCGCCGCCTCCACCAGCGACAGGTCAACTGCCGTGCTGTCCCCACGCGGCGCGTAGACCTCGGCCTCGACGACGACGCGCCCATCGGGCCGGCGCCAGAGCCGCACTACCGCGGACGTGTCGCGCTTGGTCGCGACGTCGACGCCGAGGACGACCTCAGCCCGGGCGGGAATCTCAGCGTCGGGGTCCGTGCACGCGTCCCACGCATCCGCCGGCAGCCACTCATCCTCGCCCTCGGTCCAGATGTTGCAAGCGAACCGCAGCCACTCCCCGCGGGTCGTGGTCGGCGACTCGTGCCGCGCCCTCAGGTGCTCAACGGTCAGCGCCGACAGCGGGTTGGCCCGCTTGACCACCGCCAGGTCATCCGGGTCATCGCGCCCCTCCACCAGCGACCACTCATGAAGGGCGAATGACCCATCGGGGTGACCGCCGCGCAGGTATGCCCCGTCACGCACAGCGCCGCGCTCCAATGCCGACTGGCGGGCCTTCCACAAAACGCTGTTGCGGTCCCACCCGGCGGTCGAAATTGTCACCATACGCCCGTTGCGCTTACCCAAACCGTCGCGCAGAACGGCGTAGAGCTCAGGCGAATGGTGGCGGTGAAGCTCATCGACCAACGCCAGGTCAACGATCAGCCCGTCCGCGGTGTCAACGTCGCTGGCGAGGATGCGCACCCGGCCGCCGAGCTGGCGATGGGCGACCTCGCGCTGCTTGACGGTCAGGCGCGCCTGCAACGCTGGTGAGCGGCGAACGAACCCTGCGGCCTGGCGCAGCATGATGCCGGCCTGGTCGCGCGCGGCCGCGGCGATCACGATCTCGGCGTCGGCCCGCGTGCATAGCTCAAACAGCGCCAGGGCGGCCAGCGTCGTGGTCTTCGCGTTGCCCTTCGGCAGGAGGATTAGCGTCTCGCGCGCCCCAGCGAAGAAGTACTCACCGAGCATCGTCCGCTGAAACGGCTCGAGCCCCATCCGCTGTCCGCTGTCCAGCGTGAGCTGCCGGCAGAAGTCGGCGAAGTCATCAAGCGGCGCCACGGACCCGCCTCCTGGTCGCCAGCTCATCGAACCGGGCGAACTCGTCACCCTCAGCCGCGGCCTCACCGTCCGGGCGGTGCAGCGACGCGTAGACCCTCATCGCTTGGACGCTCCCGGCGCGCACCGCCTTCGCCAGGTGAGCCTCGAACTCGCCCCAGTCCATCTCGGCCGACTCCAACGGCGCGGGACGCGCACGCGCCGCGGCCAGGTCGGTCGCGAACCGCCCGTAGCGCCCCTCGGGCTCTCTGCGACCCTTCCGCGCCCAATCCCTCGCGGTGTGCACGCTGACACTCGCCTGGGCGGCGGCGGCGTCCAGCGTCGCCCCAGCCCGCACAGCGCCCACAAGCTGCCCAGCGACCTGCTCGAACCGGCTATTGCGCATTCATCCACCCCCCGATTTCAAAGTCGGCGCGCGCCGTCGCCTGGGAGCATGGGCGCCGCGAGCAAAGCCAGTGATTTGTTTGCGCCCCCGTCGTCATCGCGCACCGTCACGCTTGCTTGCGTTGCAGTGCGAGCACATGGCCACGAGGTTGGCCTCGGCTGAGGAGCCGCCTCGGGAGACGGGGTGCACGTGGTCGACGTGATCCGCGGGGCTACCGCAGCGGGCGCAGCGGTAGTCGTCGCGAGCCAGGACGGCGTGGCGGGTGGCTCGCCATGGGGCGGTGTTGGATGGCCGAGGGATGGCGCACTCATGGCAGCGGCTGCCGTTGCGGATCAGTCGGCCGCAGCCAAGGCACGGCCTCACGACACGCCTCCTGACGGGTGGGCGCCGCGCCCGGCCGACCCAAGGCGCCGGGCGCGGCAGCCCGCTTCGCGCGTGTGCGCCTGTCCGGCGGTCGACGCGAAGGTGCCCGGAGTGTGCGGGTAGCTCCGGGAAGAGTGGACTCTGGCCAGGGCAGCGATGGCCTGGGCGCTCACGCCGCACCCCGGATCTCGAGTAGTGGCGCACCGCTCGCTGTGTGGCCGTCGCGCTGCCGTGCTCGCCTCGGCTTGGGCGCGACGGGTTGCGGGTCGGGTTCGGTGTGGCGCTCGGCGGCCAGCGCCTGGGCGACGCGAGCGGGGTTGAACCGCAGCCGTGGCCGTGTGCCGTGGCCGAGACGGATCGCGCCAAGCGCGTCCGCGCGGTCATAGATGGTCGATCGGGCCAGGCCGTAGCGGCGGGCGACCTCGGCGGCGTCGATCAGCGCCGGGTCGACGCCGCGGCCGGCGGTCAGCAGCTCGACCACACGGAGGGCGATGGCGTCCACGTCCTCGGCGTTCAAGGTCATGCCGGACCCCACTTCGCGGCGATGCGCTCCAGCTCGGCGTCAGCGTCGGGGTAGTGGCCGTTCGGGCTGGTAAGGAGTCGCTCCCGACTCGCGTTGGCGCTGTCCTCGGTGGGCAGTGAGGACCGCTCAGGACTAGCGTTTGCGCTGTCCTGTGTGTCCTCAGTGTCCTGTGTGCCACTGGGGACACTGAGGACAGTGGGGACACTAATCTTGTTACTAGCGCTGTCCTGTGTGGCACTGGGGACAGTGAGATCCTGCCTGTCCCGAGTGTCCTCTGTGTCCTGTGTGGGCCAACGCCACTCGACGGCGGCGGGGAAACCGCTTGCGCGCCGATGCGCGAGGCCGAGGCGTTGCTTGGCGCGCTTGACGGTCCGATCCTCGATGCCTTCCTGTGCGCAGGCCGCGAACAGTGGCTTGGCCGGGTGCCACTGACCATCGCGAGGCAGCGTCGCGGCGATGAGGTCGGCCGCGTCGGCGACCTGGGAGCGCTCCGCGCGCTTACTCGTGTCGAGCAGGTCATCGACGGTCAGCGCGCTGCCGGTGAAATCAACGGCCCTGGGCACGTTGAACTCGACGCCGTTGGCGGTGAAGCGGTGACCGACGATCCGCAGCTCGACGGCCTCGGGCGTCGGGCTGAGATTGCCCTTCCCGCGTGGTAACTATTCACGTCGTTTTGTGGTTGGGCAGGATTCCGGGCGTGTGCAGGGAAGTTTGCATGCGTGTCAGACGCACGAGATGTTGCGGGGCCGGCGAGCTATTACGGCGCGCGGCAAATAGTGCGGTGTAACACAGTGTTAACTGTGCTTGGTGGCGTGGGCGGTATCATGGTGGTGTGAGTGAGTCTGGTGATGGGCGAAACTTGTCGGGCTCGGCGCAGG